>MDTE01187843.1_pt1 | contig 314543 bp, 277 predicted proteins | sample 811231 | NCBI WGS metagenome assembly MDTE01 (sample SAMN05326651, study PRJNA326480) | marine metagenome | isolation source: seawater | place: Indian Ocean: Red Sea | collected 2010
ACCAGCAGTAGGTGAAGCATCAACCAGATAATCCGATGAGATGCCGGTCTGTCTCACTCTCATGCAAAGGTAAGATCAACCATTTAATCCGCTTACCCCTATTTTCTAAGCATCGGTGTTCTCAGATCACTACTCTTAATACCATGACTAATACCTGACTAATACCGTGACACTCGCATAATTCTCAGAAGATAGTTTCATTGCAAAGCTAAATTCTACATGCATATGTTAACTGAGTACCCGAATCCACCAGTTTTCAGACAGGTGGAATTAGTTGAATCATATTTACAGGTATTATGTTCGTAGCTACCAACAGCATCAGAAACGATGCGGGTTTGAACCTTACTCCGGAAGATTACCGTCCTTCAAAGCATGGCCCCATGCATCCGTTAGCGCTTCTGTGAGTTTCAATAACGCCTCATCATCGCAGTCAAACATGGCTACTTCCCATTCTGGTGTGGTGAACTGACGTTCTAAGTCTTCGATGGGTTGGTCGCGTTCGCGGTCGTCGTAGAAGCGGGTGTAGATTTTTTTGCCTTCATTATCAGGGTCGTCAATACTGGTGACGCCAAGGGGATCTGAACCGCTATATTGAAAACTGAGTGTCGCTCTAACGATGGGCACTTCGGGCGGGATTTCAACCACAAAAGGCACAAAGGGTTTACCTATGCGCGCACCGGTTTCATCTAGATAGTCAAATTCTGCAAAGTCGGGAATATCATTGTTGTTAATATCTCCGGTGTTGACTCGAATGCGCTTACCGGTGTGTTGTTGAGTTTTTTCTATGTTTTCTTCTTCTGGGGTTCTATCAGGCGATTCAAAGCCATTGTTATTGTCTGAGTCGATATCGACATCTAGCGTGGTGAAAGCCCACTCCCAAAGCGTATTCTGTGCATCTTGATTTAAATACAAACTCAACGTCAGGTAATCCTCTACTTCGAGTTCACTGAGGTATTCAAGATTGCTGAAACTGATTTGTTGTTCTTCACTTCCGTCTTTGCCTTTATCCAGTGTGACTTCGATTTCTTGATCACCAAGGGCGAAGATGTATTGCTGCTCGCCATCAAGCGAGGTGATGCGTTCGTATTCTGAGCCAATTAAATTAAAAATCACTTTAACCAGATCGGCGGTACTGCTAATCACGGGGGATTTTTCGTTCAGCAGGTTGATGGTGTTGCTCGGGTTGAGTAAATCCTCTTCGTTTATTTCGCTGACCATAAGGTCAATCATGCTGAAGCTGAGTTCTGGGCGGTAGACCCAGCCAAAGCGTGCATCAACATCGGCTTTTGTTAGCCTGTCGTCATCGCTATTAGCAACGGCTATTTGGTCGTTAATGGTGCCTTGTTCGTCATACAGTGGCACTTTTACCGGTACGTAACGGTTGGGGCGGTGTCTTAGCGGGCCTGCTTGGTCACCTGAAGAGAAGTCATTTTGCTCGCCGGAAGAATACCCATTCACTTGAAAATAATGATGGAATGCTTCTTCACCCGAGAATTTAAGTACTCAAATCTGACGACCCGGATCGATATCAAATTTTTTAACGGTTTCCTTGTAAAAAACGTTTTACTCCGTGACATTCTCCGATAATGCAAACAGGTCTAGGAGTGCATGAAGACACAGCCTCTGAATATCAGGTAGCTCAGAGTCACTTGCCTCTTTTGGAAGCTCGGCCAACTCCAGAGCCAGATCGTAGGCAAAATCGAAGAGCGCTTTACGTAATCCTTCACCGCTCTCTTTATCTCCGGCAATGACTTCTGAGATACCAACAAACGCCTGAAATAACGCTGAAAGGTCCTCAGCATCAGATCCTAACAATCCATCACCAACCTCTGGGTTGACCTCTTGCCAGGAAGACCCGATTACTGTCTTGTGTGGCTCACGACTGATGACAGTAACAAAGGTTACCTTTGTCGCTCTATCCAGGGTATTGCCGTCTGCCAGTGTTACCCAACGCAGTAGCGCGAATGGCATACCAATAAATAGTTGTTTGATCTGTTCGCGTTGATCATCCATGATTTATCCTCTTAAAAATTAAATATACCGCCACTCAATCGTCAGCGGCTTTTTATTCGCTGGGGCGCGGAATTTTTCGGCAAAGTGTTTATTGAACAATTCGACCATCAGATCAAACTTGCTGTCATCAGGGTTCTTTAGTTTGGCTTTATCGACATTAAATACCATGCGTCCATCGAATTTTTTATTAATGCGAGTTTTCCAGTTATCGTCTAGGTTTCCCCAATGGTTATAAGCAAAACGTTGCGCAACGAGTTTTACTTCTATCTGACCAAAACGCAATACATCGCCAAGCTCTTCATAGGAGGCGGTAATTTCGTAGTATTCTGTTTTTCCATCTGCAATGGCTTGATGGCTAATATCGCCTTTGTCTTCGACTTCAATACTAAGAGGAAAGCCTTGTTTGAGTTCCTCACGTGGCAAAATCATGACGCCCCCGTAAGTAGACATTTTTTCGATGCCACCCCCATTGCTTAACCGGATATAGATGTAATCACCAATGACCTCGGGGTAGAACCCCAGAGATAAGATAAACTCCTCTGGTATTGGGATATCCTGAAGAACTCTCCCCGTCGTTTCATCCATAATGCGCAATACGTTATATCTTAGATAAAGAAAGAGAAAACCATCATGCGACCATAAACGCCCTAAATCTGCATCTTCGTCTTCAAAATTGATTGAATCCTCAAGTAATATTTCACCGGTATCTGCGCTTAATATGTACCATTGCCAATCGTCTCGACCAGAGAGGTAAATACGATCACCAACAAGTGTGCAGTAGTCAACAACAAACGGGATATCTCGAAGCCATAGTGTGTCTCCATTTTTAGTGTCAACGGAGATAATTTGCCCATCGCCAGCGTCACGATGGGTGCTTCCTAAGCTAGCAATCGCACTGTTTTCATACTGAAAGAAAGCGATATCGGCATGCCTGGGATTGGCATTCTGAAATTCTTTTTTCCAGTTTATGACAAATGAAGAATCTAGACTTAGAATTCCACGGGGGTATTTCGTTAGAATAATAAGATTATCATCAACCACCGTACAAGCATTCACTAACCCTACATTAAGTTCAAAAAGGCACGGGGCATTTAAGTTACGATACACCCTAAGAATGTACTCACCAGCTACAGATGATTCTTCATTAATAACGCATAAATCTCCAAATTTATTCCCCTCCCTGTTCACACTTTTACTACCAAAGTACTCAGTTGGCTCGAAGTCTCTTCCATAAACGTTTTTCTCAACAAAAAAGTATTTTGGTTCAATTCCAATATCTTTTGAAACCAAAACAACAGATCCCTCAGGAGAGTCCAACCATGGTCCGAGACGATGCTCTGGCATATAACTGGAAAAGTTATAACTATAGCTATCTTTTTCTACTTCGATAGAGTACGTATATCCGCGAAAAACAAGATTCAAACTACAAGGGTAAGACTTTTCATCAACTTCATCCGAAACATAAATAAATTTCATTAAATATCACTTATTTTAATATCAAAATTATTCATTACTTCTTTAATGAATTCATCGGTTTTATCAAGGTTGCTAATATCTTTTTTAGCAACCTGAGCTATATCATCAATGTTTTCTTTAAGCCCTTGCCTAACTAGCTCCTTAATTTTATCCACACCTAACTCCCCTGCCCGTGCATCAAAACTCCAGCGAATTTTAGTTCCATTACCCGCTGCAACCAAATCACGAAACAGCTGGCCTGTGCTTTCTTCACCCGAGATTAGAATATCGCCTTTAGCCGAACCCTTCAGGTATTTCTGAATATTGGAGACTGACCACGCTTTTTTATCAACGTGCCAACCATCTTTCAAGATATAGTCATAAATACGGGATTGCTTAAAGCTTTCTGGCCCAATCTTAACGGTCGTTTGAATACTGGCTAGCTCATCTAGGTAAGCTTTTTCCTTTCCCCGAATCTATGAATCATCCCCTTAATCAAATATACCGCCACTCAATCGTCAACGGCTTTTTATTCGCTGGGGCGCGGAATTTTTCGGCAAAGTGTTTATTGAACAGTTCGACCATCAAATCAAACTTGCTGTCGTCAGGGTTCTTTAGTTTGGCTTTATCGACATTAAATACCATGCGTCCATCGAATTTTTTATTAATGCGGGTTTTCCAGTCATTATCTAAATTTCCTAGCTGATGGTAAGCGAAACGATGGGCAACAAGTTTTATTTCTATCTGACCAAAACGCAGTACATCGCCAAGCTCTTCATAGGAGGCAGTAATTTCGTAGTATTCAGTTTTTCCATCGGCAATGGCTTGATGGCTAATATCCCCTTTGTCTTCAACTTCAATGGTCAGTGGAAAGCCTTGTTTGAGCTCCTCACGTGGCAAAATTATGACACCACCATAGGTATGTATTTTTTCGATCCCCCCCCCATTGCTTAATCGGATATAAATAAAATCATCATTTACGATAGGGTGGGACGTATTACTCAAACTAAAGTCTTCGGGGATAGGTACGTCTTGCACGATTTCACCGGTCACTTCATCCATTATCCGAAGAATATTCTCCCCATAGCTTAAAAAAATATACCCACTGTCGCCCCACAGCCAGCCCATTGTATCCATTTCATGTTTAATCACATAGCTGTCTTGCAATAGTATGTCGCCGGTATCGGCGCATAATACACACCAGTGCCAATCACATTGACTTGATAAGTAAACTCGATCACCAACCATCGTACAAAAATAAATACTGAATGGAAGATCTCGCTGCCACAGTGTAGCACCGGTGTCGGCATCTAAGTACAGTAGCTGGCCACTATGATCTTGGCCTGTCATAGTTCCTGCGCTTACAATAAAATTATTCTTATACTTAAAAAAATCACCTTTAAAATAACCATTCACTTGAGGAAATACCCGTTGCCACCCAATCGTCATATCATCGTTAAGAGATATAAGTGTCCGTGAACTATTGAAAATTAATAGCGTCTGGCACTCATATCGTTGAGCACATGATAAAAGATCAATGATTTCATAAAAGGGGTCATGCGAATGTTCGGTATAAAATCTGGCAAAATGGATAGTTTTATATGATTCGTCTGTGGTTTCCTCATCCGATATATACATATCGCCGACACTCCAGAGGTTGTTTTTAGCGCACTCTATGCCGAAATAAGTCGAAGGCTCAAACGCCTCATTATAAACCCTGAGTTCGTTACTCTCAGTGACTCCCTTCATAGTTATCTCTGTGGATAAAAAACATCGATCACCGGCGGGCGACTCTCGCCAACGATGAAAACCCAACTCAGGTAAATACGACATCAGGTTGTAACTAAGTTGATCGCGCCATACTTTCAAGGCATAAGTATGGCCACCAAAAATCAAACTCTCTTCTTCTAGCCTAGAACGTTCATCGCGCTCATTAGATAAATAAATAGCTTTCATTAAATATCACTTATTTCTATGTACAAATCACCCACCATATCGAAAAATTCTTGATCAACTAAGTCTTAGCGCGACTTTCGCTACTTCAAGGTCTTTTTCGTAGGTTTTGTACCAAATAGGGAGGTCAAATGATTCACCGGGAAGCTCGCCATCAGACTGCGCCATGATCCAATCATAAAAACTAGGTTCACCACCGGTATCAGCACTGTATGTTTTACCGTGCTCGTACACCGTAAAATCATATTCATCGCCGATAGTCATTAATACGACTTGCTCGGTAGCTGGCAAGGACGCAACCCACTCAATGACAATATTAGTGAACCGCATTGCGATGGTGTAGTCGTCTGGCGAAAATTTGTAATAAAAACGAGTATCGCGATTTCCGATAAAGGTCAGACTAACGTTTCTGAGCCGTATCTCGTCTGACTCTTTGAACTCTTGCAACAGAGCATCCAGTTGTTTTCCGAGTTCTGTTACTTGAGGGATTCGCTCTGCGAATTCTTTTAGTAAGGCAGCCAGCAAGCTGCCACTGTCATTCCATTGCCGAAATAAATGTTTAACTGCCACCGCTGTTTCGAGTGTTGAAAACGTCATTCGTGCTGACAGAGACAATTCAGACATTTATTAATCCTTTAATTATACCCATTCACACTCAGCGCGGATTTTATGGATGCCTGCTCGGTGGTGTTGGTCTGCCGCTGATTTACCGATCTGAAAAGCAAGACGCTCAAGGAACTCATCGGTGCGATCTTCTTCCGGCAATCCACCAATGCGGATCTTAATTAACCCATTAAAGTCCTGATTCAATTCTGGCGAGGGTACCGGTGCTGTGCCGTACTTGGCCACAACATCCATCGCCGCGACTCCGGCATAGCGGAATACCCAATCGGGCTTATCACCCGTCACCGTCACTACGTAGTGGTCGGAGTCATCCGAGTTTTTCACACATTCGACTTCGGTCTCTGGTCGTGCTTCATACTCAATGGTTAGAGGGGTCTTCCCCAGCAACTCATCTTTAGTCAGAGTCATTAAGGCGTTGTAGGTACGGGTAGCGCAGTTAAGCGACGCATAGAGAACGCCATCGACCAGATGCGGCACTTCTAACGCCATAAATTGGTAGGGTTCGGGAATATCAATGCGATTAATCAGCGTCGAGCATGTTTTGTCGTACACCAGAATCTGCGGTGAATCATTGATAAAAATGTAAATGTATTCGCCGTCGTATTCCGCTCTCAGATAGTTGTATTTCTCTGAAAAATCGATTTGATTGAGGACTGCACCATTTTCAGGGTTAAGCAGATAAATAGTTTTCATTGCTACAAACAGAATCAGGTCATCACTGACAAGATTGTAAGCATCAAAGCTACGAGCCCCTTCTGGCGCAAAACGCCAGACTTCCTTACCATCGGATTTATCAAGGGCGAAAATAACACTATGATTATCTATGCAAATAAAGTTATTAAAGTCATAAACACCAGAAAAACGTTGATCTCCTGAAGACCCGTACGAGGCCGATTTATAATCTGAATTCGTCCAAATCACATTCAAATCAAGAGACCTAAAGCTAATCTCAGTGTATCTTTTAGAACGATCGCTAAAGTTACCACTCCTGTCTTTATAAAAGGTCACAATATAATTATCACCCCAAAAAGATGGCAAAGTAATCTCTATTGTGGAGTCTTCACTCGATCTCATAATGTTATATAAGTACTCACCCTCGAGCAGGATAGGCTCCATAGAAAAATTGGCAAACGAATCAAGTTGAAACAGTAAAAAACTGCTAATCCATTCATTGGATTCTATCGAATAGATATCTCCTCCAGATCTATCACTAGCTAAAAAACCGAGAGAATAATTTCCGGAAGAGTACGGATTCCAGCTGAACAAGTATCTGTCAATTGGCATAACGGTATGAATTGAAAAGCTTTCTGTGCGATAGATATCACCAGAGGTGATATAGATTTCTTCACGATATAAATTAACCGATACTCTTGATATAAAACTTGAAAAAATCATACGTCCAACACCACTACTTCGAAATTGATTTTTAGAGATTCTAACTTTGTTTCGAATATCTCGACTTGCTTTGCGTCACCTGGATCAAGGCCCCACATTTTCATAAGCTCATTTCTCGTACCCGGCGACCCCGCGCCATTAAAAATCGCATTTTTAACTTCACTCACGCGATCTTTAGCATGAGGGGGAAGAACGAGGATTTTCCTAGTGTCAGGATTATTTCCCATATCAATCAGATCACGAAACAACTGACCTGACTTCTTAAGGCTGTCCTCAATCACCGCCCCGGGGCGCGTACCAAACTGCATCAGCTTGGCAAGCCCTTCTGGTGTCACGGTCTTCACATCCGCGAAGACTCCATCGATAAACATATCAGAAACGCGGTGGGCATATACTTTACCACCCGGCCCAGTGATTGGAATTCTTTCCTGAATTCTGGAGACGGTCTTCCCAAGTTTCTGCATGGCAAACACCGTAAGCATTTCACCAATGGCGCCCTGGGATTCGTTGATATTGCCTCCGAATCTCTTGAAGACCGTACCAATCGCTTCGAGATCTGCATCATCGAACTTCGAGTAATCTATTTTTTCTAGGTAGCTGAGCGTAACTTCAAACGATAGGTTCAATGCTTCTTTTCTGGACCCTTTCATATTTCTCAGACCTTTCACCGCATCAATGCCACCGGCACCATACACCGAGACCAGTACCTTTAATGGCCCAGAGGTAAACTTCAGATCCGCGAGGTTATCAACCCCCTCATCGACATTCTTATTTAGAGCTTCAATTGCGCGAGTGAAGTAGCGTGCAAGCTCAGGTTGATCTGTTACACGGGCATATTTAGATAGATCTCCCCGAACTTCGTTAAGCACAACTAAAAAGTTTTCCACTAGTTCTGAAGCAAGCTTCTCTTTCAATCCCGCATGTGCTGGATTCATCAGCACTTCTGTTACAAAGGCGTAGAGGTACTTTCTTGCTTCGTCGGTAGGGCTGAGGTTGTTTTCTGAAATTAAGCCATTAAATGCAACACACCTAATTCTCTGACTCCGCTGCTCAATTACAACACTGTCGACATAGTAATTTTTACTGCCGCCAGAATGAATTTTTCTGGCGGCAGAGGTCAAAATACAAAATCATAGGGGCGGAATTATGTGACACAAAAGACTATCAATTACCCTTAAATGACGTCACATATGGCGAAATATTTTTCTAAAAAGTTCTTTTAATTCAATAGGATGTAGTTTAGTATATTATAATGAATTACCCTCCGGAGGCAGAGGTCAGAGGTTCGAATCCTCTCGGGCGGGCCATTAAATAAAAAAGGCTCCTGAATCCGCATGCAACGCGTGCTGATTCAGGAGCCTTTTTTATTTAACTGCAAGTCTGAGAAGGACGAGAACCTCTGATAGGTTCGACTCGGAAGGAGCCTGCGAACGGAGAGAACCCTCTTTTCAAAAACAGGAGCCCGCGACGACGGTCATCCTCCGGGCATCACCTCACCACCACCGCAATCAAAGAAACCGATGCCCGAGCCGGATGAGACAAATCTGTCAGGAACAGATTTGCGCGTAGCCCGAAGGGTGAGTATCAGGACGATACGAACAACCTCTGATAGGTTCGACTTGAAGTGAGCCTGCGAACGGAAAGAACGTCGGACCCTGCGACGACGGGCCGAAGGCCGCCAGTAATCCTCTCGGGCGGGCCATTACTTCCCTCTGCTCGAAACAACCTAACTCAATTTCAACGCCAATGTCATCGAAAGAACCGATGCCCGAGCCGGATGAGAGCCTCTGATAGGTTCGACAAACCTTACGGGGAGCATATTGTCCTTCTCAATATGCTCCTTCTCGTCACTCATTCATTCCAGAACTCAATCAAACACAGCCTAGTAAAAAGAGTATTTGCGTGATAAAAAATACAGGTGCAGTCGGCAGCCTTGATGTGTTTATTTGTGTGTTGTCTTCTACAGTTCAACCACTAAACAACGCAGTGAAGATTTCGTTTCCAAAGGCCCTGAGAAACAAAGCCTACCGTTCTCCAACCTGGGGATTTCACTCCCGTAATATGGATTAATCAAACTACTGGCAGCTAACTCCGAGTGATGAAGCTGGTTAAACAGGGCGATTTTAACGTCCAGGTCGTGAAATCTGGCGACATATCTCTCGTAAGCAGGCCCTTCAATGCCTAGCAGAATATTACCAATCGGGTTACGAATGATTGAAGTTGATGGGATGTACCTTTCGAGATTTTCTAATTCCTGTGCGAACTCCGCTGGCGATAACACGGCCAGTTTCTCGGGTAACAGATAGAGAGGAGCGAGAGCATTGATCGTCATATTTGGTTTGTATAATGCTCTTACCAACCGTTCGGGCGCATCACTGAAGTCACCGTCTATTTCAAAAAAATCAGGGTGCTTATCCAGGCTTTTCAGGCCATAGTACAGAACGCCAAACTCTCTGGCGGATACCCTACCGAAGCCCTTCTCAGACGCGCTCAGCCGGGGAATCTCTTCAATCTGCGTATCAGTCTCAGACAGAATCACACTCAATACATCCAGAATGTCTGACTGTGCGAGAAGTAAAACCACCTTACCAACAAGATTATCCTGAAGCTCATTAGCACGGCGGACAATGGAAAACTGAGTTAGCAAAGATCCAACTGCGCCGTCTACATCCCCATCCTTATACGAAGATATCCCCTCCAGTAGCCTGATACGATGAGCTCTAAGCAAATATTTATACTCAGGATAAATCTCATCGGCCGTGGGTTGCGCCATAGTTCTGTATTCATCGTATTGAAAGAAACGATCAGAACGCTCAAGCAACTCATTATAGTGCTCAATCAGCGCTGAAACCCTTACCGAGCCAGAAAACAGATACCCGATACAGTCGTCGTCTTCAAACATACAGAATCCATCACCTTCAGGCAGCGATAGTTTCTTAGACTCAGGGTAAACAAAAAGACCATCAGATAGCTCTGGTGAGCTACTGACTTCTAGAATCTGCTTTCCCAGAGCAATAGGATCATCGCCTTCCTGGGCGTAGATCCCCAACAAATACAAATAGGCTTCACTGTTCCCGTCGTCAGCTAAGCGGGCTATCAAGCTTTGGGTTTCAGTACTGATTTCGTCATCATGCTGGAGAGCGAAGAATAGAAATACGAAAGCTAAAACGACAAAAAAAACTACTTTGAACATAAACATTCCATCGTAGAAACCGAGAAATTGTTACCGTATCTAATAAGCAAACCCTAAAGTTCTACGCATTGATTATGGGAGTAATCACTATCGATGAGTACTTTATCAACAGTAAATATACCCTTCACACCTACACCCGTCATACCTGCTATCAACAGCAGTACGGCAACCGGCTTCACTCTTGCCCTGAAACCGTAGCTGTACTTTGTGGGGCGGAACACCTTCTCACCAGGCAGTGGATTCTGACCAAGGCGAATCACTCGTAACGAACGGGTGCCTTCTATCGCAAAGATTAGCAGTGCAAAGCTGATAGGAATCCCGATAAAAATAGAATAGAGAACTACCTGCGTGCCGGTGAAGTAGTCGTAATCGTAGCAATGAGCGTTATCTGCATACTCGTTGAACCACGGTAAGAACCACAGTTTGGCAATTAGTATGACTGGAATCGTACATGCCAGATGCATAAGGACAATCTTGAGCCTTTCCTTCTTTGTATACTCGGGAGCATAATCAGCCATGCAGTAAACAACTATCCTTGCTGGTTCAATCTAAGAGACCCGCACTTAAGATGCCTTCTAATGCTCTGTCTGGTCAAGTGGACTTACTTGCCCGTTTATCGGGGAAAGATCAGTTTTCGGAAAACTAGCTACGCGGGAAACGACGTTAAAGGCAGGAGCCAGGGTTGAAATCTATCTGCCTGTGATCCGCGTTGATGAAGATGATGATAGCGATTAAAGAACAGTTATAACAGTTACTGTTCTTTAACCGTACGACATCAGCCGGATTTATTCTCAGCCCGCCATTTTCTCCGCATGACTTTTCAGCATCCCTTCACGGGTAATAAAGCTAACGATGTCATTCAGGCCTTCAATGTCTGTGCGTAGGTTCGAGAACACATACGGTTTTTCGCCACGCATACGCTTAGTATCTGAATCCATAATCTCAAGGTTCGCACCCACCAGCTCAGCCAGGTCGATTTTATTAATCACCAGCAGGTCTGACTTGGTAATACCTGGGCCGCCTTTGCGTGGGATCTTTTCACCGGAAGCTACGTCGATCACGTAGATAGTGAGGTCCGCCAGTTCAGGGCTGAAGGTTGCGGAAAGGTTGTCACCGCCACTTTCAACGAACACGACATCCAGATTACCGAATTTCTTTGCCAGCGTTTCTACCGCCGCAAGGTTCATCGATGCGTCTTCACGAATCGCGGTATGTGGACAGCCGCCTGTTTCAACACCCACGATACGTTCAGGCTCAAGGGCTTCAGCCTGAGTCAGGATGCGCTGATCTTCTTTGGTGTAAATATCGTTGGTCACTACGGCAATATGATAATCGTCGCGCATGGCTTTACAGAGCTGTTCTAACAGTGCAGTTTTTCCTGAGCCCACCGGGCCGCCAATACCAACACGGAGTGGAGATTTGTAATCAGCCATTTGTTTTTCCTTTCTGAATTCTATTAACGATTTTTCAATCTTAATGTTTGTTTATCCGTGCTTATTTACGAGCGGAATAAACGGCAATATTGTGTTTCGTGCAAACTGCTGGCGATGGCCTGCGCCGGTGACGATGCACCGATATCATCATCTTCAACATCCAGAGCGTCGCGGCAGGCTTGTTCCAGTACATCGGTAAAGCGGAACAGTACTCGCTGGCCATCACTCTGGCCAAGCGGGATGAGTTTGACCGCACCAATCACCATATTCTCAAGCCAGCTCCATAAATAGCCACGCAGCATATCTTCGCGGCTAATATTCCATTTATGGCAAGCTAAAGCAAAACCCGTCAGCTGACTCAACTCCATTGAACTGCGCCATGCTTCCTGACTCAACTCTGGCCAGACAGCCGCTTCAGGCAGTTTATCGAGCAGTGCGGTAAACGCCTGGCCACGCTGCTGTTCTTCTGCGCGAAGCTCGCTGGTTTCGCGACAAGACAACAGATACACCGACCAGTCGTAGCAGCCTTGCGCATCATCATGTTCAATACAGTCGGCGAGTCGCAACAGTAGCGGCAGTTCCATGGTGATCATGGTGCCGCTGAGAATAGAATCGAGCCAGCTGTGCAAGGATTCAGCGTTGCTGATCCAGCCGCTTTCCACTGCCCATTCCATACCCTGAGAATAAGTGAATGCGCCAATCGGAAGTGATGGGCTGATCAACTGTTGAAGACGAAAAAAAGCAGCAGACATAATGAATAATCAGTCGGCTTTTTTATCAGCTTTTTCAGTCTTTTTCTGGCTGCGTACAAACATCGCAACGCCACTGCCAACGACGAGAATCGCGCCCGCCAGCATCAGCAGGTGATCTGCATCGAATAGAGAGTGATGCACCAGGCCACCAAGGCTTTCACCAGAATGATCGCCTTCATGCGAGGTTGCGGCAGCAGACATTACAGAGGCTACGAAGCCAGCCATTAACTTTTTCATTTCAAATCTCCAATCTGTATTTCAACCACTCGCTTTCAGTGCGAGTGGCTATGTGTATGTGAGTGGTCATCATGGTCGTGCCCATGGTGATGATGATGTCCACCGCCCTGCTGATAGGCTCCTGACTCGGGTTCAAACGGCGCCTGTTCACAGATAACCTCGGCGGCTTCTGCGGCACCCGGCAGTTGGCGCACCATATCTTCCAACACATGATCGTGCTGAAAGCGCAGCCAGCCCGACTCAATCTGTAGCGGTACATGGCGGTTGCCGAGATGGTAAGCAATTTTTGCCAGCAGCAAAGGATCAGCACAACGTACCGTTGAGACGGTTTCATCAGCGGCCTTCACCGACACCAGCGTGCCCTGCCCGTCGGTAATCACATCGCCGCCACGCAACAGAGTACCGCGCTCCAGAAACAGGCCTGCTTCCTGGCCATCCGACAGGGTTACTCGTTGCCGGCTCTTGATGCGCAGATCAATGGGCAGGCTCAGTGTCTTCGCTGCAGATAGATCTGCGTGCGACACTTCGTGAGCCGTTAGTTTTTTAATCAGTTCAATCATGTTTTTCTTCAATTTAGAAAAGCTTTTTAAAAAGCGGCTGCGCCTGTAGTTAAAACAAAGCGGCTGCGCCTGTACTTAAAAAAGAAAGTATCTCTGCGCCATAGGCAATATTTCCGCAGGCTCACAGGTCAAGAGTTCACCGTCTGCACGTACTTCGTATGTCTGTGGATCAACTTCAATATCCGGCTGCCAGTCATTCAGTACCATGCTCGCTTTAGTTGCAGTACGGCAGCCTTTAACAACACCAATCAGGTTTTTCAGGCCCAGTTTTTCCGGCACTCCTGCATCCAGCGCCGCCTGAGAAATAAAGGTCATGCTGGTCGCGTTGCGGGTTTTTCCGTAGCTGCCGAACATAGGTCGATAATGCACAGGCTGTGGTGTCGGGATCGACGCATTCGGGTCCCCCATTTTCGCCATGGCAATAAACCCACCTTTTAAGATCAGGTCGGGTTTTACACCAAAGAATGCCGGGCTCCAGACCACCAGATCTGCGAGCTTACCAACTTCGACCGAGCCAATTTCATGGGACATACCGTGAGCAATCGCCGGATTGATTGTGTATTTAGCGATATAGCGTTTCACGCGGAAATTATCATGCGTTTCAGGATCTTCCGGTAAGTTACCGCGCTGCACTTTCATTTTATGCGCTGTCTGCCAGGTGCGGGTAACGACTTCGCCAACACGGCCCATGGCCTGAGAGTCGGACGAAATCATTGAGAAAGCACCGAGGTCGTGCAGAATATCTTCCGCCGCGATGGTCTCAACGCGAATACGCGATTCGGCAAAGGCGACGTCTTCCGGAATGCTCGGATCAAGGTGGTGACACACCATCAGCATATCAAGATGTTCGTCTGCCGTATTAACGGTATACGGACGCGTTGGGTTGGTTGATGATGGCAGTACATTGGCAAGCCCTGCGGCTTTTATAATGTCCGGCGCGTGACCACCACCGGCACCTTCGGTGTGGTAGGTGTGAATGGTGCGGCCTTTAAATGCCGCAATCGTATCTTCAACAAACCCCGATTCATTCAGAGTATCGGTATGAATGGCGACCTGAGTGTCGGTTTCTTCGGCAACCGTTAATGCACAGTCGATAGACGCCGGCGTCGTCCCCCAGTCTTCATGCAACTTCAGACCAATGGCGCCCGCCGCAATCTGCTCGCGCAGACCTTCTGGCTGACTGGCGTTGCCTTTTCCCAGAAACCCAAGGTTCATCGGAAATTCGTCCGCAGCTTCCAACATGCGCGCCATATTCCATGGGCCCGGCGTGACTGTCGTCGCATTGGTACCTGTGGTTGGGCCGGTACCACCACCAAGCATAGTCGTAACACCAGACGCCAGAGCCTCTTCTATCTGCTGTGGGCAGATAAAGTGAATATGGGAGTCGATACCGCCTGCCGTAACGATCTTACCTTCGGCGGCAATAACGTCGGTACCTGGGCCGACTTCCATCGTGACATCTGGCTGTACGTCGGGGTTACCGGCTTTACCAATAGCAGCGATACGCCCGCCTTTAATGCCGATGTCGGCTTTATAAATACCCGTGTGATCGATAACCAGCGCGTTGGTCATGACACAATCCATGACTTTTTCGGAGGTACTTTGCGACTGTCCCATGCCATCACGGATTACCTTGCCGCCGCCGAACTTCACTTCGTCGCCGTAGGTGGTGAAGTCTTTTTCAACTTCAATCCAGAGCTCTGTGTCTGCAAGGCGTACACGATCGCCCGTGGTCGGGCCGAACATGTCGGCGTAGGCCTGACGCGAGATTGTTTTATTGCTGTCTGACATTACAGATCTCCCATCACTTTGCCCTGAAAACCAAACACTTTACGTGCACCTGTGTACTCCACCAGCTCAACCGTTCGCGTCTGGCCGGGTTCAATACGGACAGCCGTACCGGCTGGAATATTCAGCCGAAAACCACGGGCTTTTTCACGATCAAACGTGAGTGCATTATTCACTTCATAAAAATGGTAGTGCGAGCCAACCTGAATGGGACGGTCACCGGTATTTGCGACTTCGATTTCGATCGTCGCCCGGCCATCATTCAGAGTGATGCTGCCTTCTGCAGCTTTAACTTCTCCGGGTATCATAGTGTGCTCCTGAATTCAGTTAATCTGCAGAATTAAACAATCGGATCGTGAACAGTCACCAGCTTGCTGCCATCCGGAAACGTCGCTTCGACCTGAACTTCATGAATCATTTCTGGCACCCCTTCCATCACATCATCGCGGGTAAGCAGGGTACGGCCATGCCCCATCAGCTCAGAGACCGTCCGACCATCGCGTGCGCCTTCCATAATGGCGGCCGTAATGAAAGCGACGGCTTCTGGGTAATTTAATTTCAGGCCCCGGTCTTTACGGCGTTCGGCCAGAAGCGCTGCGGTAAAAATCAGCAGCTTGTCTTTTTCTCTTGGTGTCAGTTCCATAAATTTGCCCGTCAGGTATTCCAGATGCGCGGAATTTCCGCCTCTTTATTTAAAACTTTCTGGCGTAGCAACTGCCACACCGGAATCATCAGTGATTGCATTTTCTCGGTGCTGACACCCAGAACGCGCAGCACAATAAGGTCATCAAGCAGGGTCATGCCAGCAGGCAGCGGCTGTACTAACTTCTCCTGAGCAGCGGCCAGTACCTCGCGGCACTCTTCTAACAGAGTTTCATTGCCACCGGTCGCGACAAACAGCCCCTGCATCGGGTAATCGCGCAAACCCGCTGCCGCGCTGAGATGCTTAGGGTCCGATACATGGAGATGGTCGGTCAGCAACGGGCGGCCATCGCGGCGTACCTGAAAGCGGGTTTTTACCTGACCATGCAGAAAGCGCTCCTGATTGACTGGGCGACCAAAACAGCTGATTTCCCACCCCATAAAATGCGCATCGCCTTCAAGATCGACCTGTGTTTTCGAGGCTACTTTCGATCCTGTGAAGAAAATACTCTCCTGAGGGAACCATTCCAGTGCACACCCTGCACCAACATGGAGCATTTGTTGTACTTCTGCCATCGGCCCTGCACTGAGATAGAACTTGGTTGCGCCGGGCGTGGTAAACAAACCATGCGCCTGCTGCTGACAGCTCACTTTGAATGTCAGGCCGTCGCCACCGACGACACCGCCGGGGGGATGCAGCAGGTAAATATGACTGGTATCGCCCTCAGGGTAGAAGGGACGCTGCACACGAAGGGGGCCACGATGGGTCAGGCCTGCCATCACGGTTTTGCTGCCGCGTTTTTCGAGGCGCATATCCATCTCGGCTTGCCAGCCCGGACGCGCGTTTTTCACTGCCTGCAACATGAGGTAAATGCTGTATCCACTAATGTATTCATTTTCTTGTGCACAAATAGAGCAAGATACAGGCCAGTTGCACCAAAAAGAGAAGTAATGCGGCATCCGCTCTGAAGCGAGGACGTTCCTGACCACAGGGCGGACTAATTCAACAGATCTGAGGATGACTCCGAAGAGAGTAGCCTGGAGAGCGTGGCAGCCGACATAACTCCTGTGTGCCCTGTGAGGAGTTCACCATCGAGACCAAAGACAAGCGTAACCGGAACCGCGGTTTGCCCCAGCCAACGCCCCATCTTTGCGTCAGGGTCCAGCCAGACATTATCAAATTGATACTCCTCAGCCTCGAGAAAGCGGACGACGTCAGCCCGGCTCTCTCCCTGGTTGAGCATAACAAAGCGCACATGCGGGTAGGTTTGCTGGGCTTGTTCAAACACTGGCATTTCGGCCCTACACGTCGGACACCAGGTCGCCCAAAGATTCACAACCGTGATATTGGCAAGATCAGACCTGAGCGGCAATGACTTCCCCGTCAGATCGTTGAAGCTGAATTGCGGCCATACCTCGGGCGTATCATGGGTATATTTAAACACGCTGAAACCCGTGCCCACCCATAGCAGGGCAATCGTTACCATTATTATCAGTGGTTTACGCACAGCCCCCTCTCTCAACAGCATATGCCCGAGACCAAGAGCCATAACAGCTAAAAATGCGACAGGTTCAAACCCTCTGTCCCGAATATCAACCATAGCGAAAGCCGGCGTTTCTGCAGCAAAGTACTGGTCGCGAAATTGCACCACAAATACCATGCGTGATATCACCAGAGCCACAAACACTCGTGAGAGAATCCGGTCGACTAACCCGGGAACGCCAGAAGGCAGAATTCGATTCACGATGGCAATCAGCAGCAAAGCGCTGAGTCCAAAAAAAGGAATCAAAGGAAAGCTGACACCAAAGATCGAAAGACTATTCAAGTTACTGCTCAACAGTGCCTGTATTGGTCAGCGATGCTTGTACTGAGTCGGGCAGTAGGCCCGATCAATACCTGCTGGCCGCAAAGCAAGGTGCTTAGTGGCCCGGCCACTTACTCGCTTACGCCACATACGGAATGACGACGGTTTCATCTCTCTGCGCATCAAGGCGATAACGTCTTTTTCAGGCAGCCCATAGAGTGTTTCGATGGCCTCAAAGGGCGTGCGATCTTCCCATGCCATCTCAATGATCCGGGAAATATCGGCATCAGTAAAAAGGTTGGAGTCCGGAGAGTATTGGCTGCCCATATATTGCCCATCACAAACAGATAGTTAGCTTTCTTGAATGTAATTAGTGTAACCGACCTGAGGGGACCACCGCACACCTCTTGGTTATAGATATGTAAAACTGACACGGGCATGAACTTTTTTCACTACCGGCTTATCATGTGCTGATGCCCAGACACTCAAAACTTTACCGGCACGGCCCGGTGCATCGCTCTGAAGACGAGTACGTTTCATTCCGTGAAGTCAGGGAGCGCTTTGGTTTTTATGGCGTCAGAACCGGACGCTGGGTGACGCGTACCGAGCAGGAGGCTGCAGCGGTAAATTTTTACGACGCTCTGTGTGATCTGATGTGCATCCTGGGTGTACCGGAAACCGTGATTTCGTTGCGCGGAACGCTGGCCCTGCACTACGGCACCGGAGGACGCCCCGGAGTCGCGGCGCACTACAGCCCGCAGGAGAAGGTCTTCGCCCTTGCTAAGAACGCCGGCCCCGGTAGCATCGCTCATGAGTGGTTTCATGCCTTTGATCATTACATTGGCCAACAGGCTTTTTCTGGCCTTCCCCCACATGCATTTGCCTCAAGCGCCTGGCTGGCCCAGCAGGCAACGCCGGTGCCGCACCGTCTGAACGACGCGCTGTTTGACTGTTTCCGAAGCGTTATGCTGGATGACTCCGGGGATTCACCCAGCCAACAGTTTCAGGCATCCGCAGAGGCCGACCGGCACTTCGGTACGCTCTACTACTCCCAACCCGAAGAAATGTGCGCACGGGCATTTGAAGCCTTCATTCAGGATGCGTCGATCAAGAATAGTTTCTTAGTGAAAGGCACATTGAAGTCAGACGAAGCGAAACTTGGCCTCTACCCACAGGGTCATCAGAGACAAGCCACCAATCACGCTTTTGCTTGTTATTTTTCGGTTTTGGGGGCTGCACTGAGGTAACATCAGAAGATAAAAATAAGGTACTTCGATTTTGTATTCAGACATAGGCAATATATGAGCACTCCCACCAGGGGCGGGCCGCGCTGGCTTTATGTCTCTGGCGTTACCCTATTGGTAGCCATCGCTGCCGGTGGTTACGCCGCATTTTGGGTATGGAGCAATGTCTCAGCGCATATCCCACTGCATGATCAACAGGCACGCATTAACATCGCGCACAGTTTCCCTGTCACTGTCGATATTCTTGACCCATTACAGGTCGATATTGATACGGTGATTGCGTCGAGCGTGCCCATTGATCAGACACTGACCATACCACTGCGTGAAGTACTGGACGTGTCTGTCGACTTTAAAGGCGCAGTGCCCGTTAAGATGAACATTCCGGTGCGCGAGACCATTCATATTGACCAGATGATTCCGGTAGATGGAGAAGTCAGCGTTAAAATATTGGGCTTTTGGGTAGACGTACCTCTGAACGGCGAACTGCCAGTAAAGACCGACATCCCCGTAAACCTCAATATTCCTGTTGATCGCTCAATTGATCTGTCGTTCAGTACCCCAGCCAAGGTTAACGTTAACGATGATATCACTGTGTCGCTCAACACATTGATTACCTCAGACATCCCGATTCAGGCGGAGCTATCTGTGCCGGTGCTCAACTCTCTGAATGCCAATGTCACGCTCGTCGAGCAGACCGACATCGCGATTACAGAGATGAACCTGGGGCTGCCGCTAAAAGACCTGCGTTTCAGTACCACACTGACCGATGAAGAACCAAAAGAAGGGACGCCGTGATTGCATTAAGGCGAGTGATTATCGGTGGCTGGCTGGCCCTGTTGCTTTGTCTTATCGGCGGCGCGATCGGCTTTGCGCTGTATTCCAGGCTCGTTATTGGGGTATCAATTGAGCGGCAGTTGAGTTTTATCCAACTGGGTCAGGCGTTCGCTATAGAGAGCGAAACCACGAATGTGGCTGATTTCAGATTTTCCGGTAACGTCCCGGTTGAACTACCGCTGAAGGCGGTTGAGCTACCCCTCGCTATTAAGGGTACATACACAGCCGACATCGACATTGATACGCAGATACCGATTGATATTGAGGCGCAATTTAACGAAAAAATTCTGATCGAAACCAACCTGGATGTCATTTCTGATATCGAGTTAGTGAACCGTTGGCTGCCAAAACTGCCGGTCAGGGGCATTATTCCGATTCGATTTGAATTACCGGTGTCTTTTTCAATGCCGGTCAAAACAAAAATGCCGTTCAGGTATAGCGGTCCCGTGACCTTCTCAATGGATCAGACCATCACACCGGAAACCGACCATGTCATCTCGACGAGTATGCAACTTGATCACCAGACAAGGGCTCCCATTAAGAATCGTTTCCGAGCAAGTGTCGATGGAGAACAAGCACAAATACCCATTTCTTTTGATGACGTCACCGTGCAGATACCTTTAAGTACAATTCGATATCAAGAGTCTGGGGCGCAAAAAAAAGCGCCCTCAGAATAACTCTGAGGGCGCGTTTATTACGGCTTCCGTAACGGCTTTATTTAAAAGTTATGACGGTAACCAACACTATAAAAATGCGCGTCTTCCGCATATGACGTGAACATAAACTCGACCGCATCGTTGGTATTAACGGTGTAGTCCACACCCACTGCAAACGTAAGAACATCCGTCGACTTCTTATCGAGGTTCAACCCCTTTGCTCCGTCATAGAACAAACGGTTCATACCGAGCTTGAACTGACCGCGCAGCTTGCCGTAACTCACCACTTCTGGACGATACTGCAGGTTCAAGGCCAGGCTGCTGTAATCGACCCAGCCCGTATTGACACCTGCCTTACCCAACAGCCCATAGGACGCCTCAACCGCCAACTCATCCGAAACACTGTACCCCAGGCCCAGTACAAAGCCCGCGCTGTTTTCGTCTGTCAGCTCTACCGTATCCGCCAGCTCCGTATCAAATTTCGATAACCCCGCCGACGTGGCAAAACTGAAGTTTGAGTCCTGCTTCGTTTCACCCATCGCCTGATCACCGGCTGCCTGAGAGTGCCCGGTCAGGATAGCCAGTGGCATAGCTACCAGCAATCGGGTACGGCGGCGCATCAGGACAAGCGCACCACCCAGCAACATAAGAATAGCCAGACTCATGCTGCCTTTCCCCGCCACTTTCACATCTGTTTCGGTATTCACAGAAGGATCGACATCATCGGGGACGCCATCCCCATCAAGGTCGCCCTCAGTAGCGCCCGGAGCCAGATCGACTGGCAGTGCAATTTCATCGTCGATATCGTCGCGGATGCCGTCATTGTCGGCGTCATCATCGAGATAGTCGACCAGACCATCGCCATCGAGATCCGGCAATTCACGGTCATCCCGTACACCGTTACCGTTATCGTCCGTACCAAAGGTCTCGCCGTTGATTTCAGCGTCAAAGCCATCATCAATGCCGTCACCGTCCGCATCTTCACCGGTGAAGAATTCTGCAAGTTCAGCGTTTTCTTCAATGTCGGAGATATTGTCGTTATCGTCATCCGGATCGAGGTGGTTCGGGATACCGTCACCATCGAAGTCACGGGCAGAACCAAAGGCTCCGATCGCGTTATCAACAACATCCATCAGGCCGTCCTGATCAACGTCGGTACTGCTGTCGAGCTGACCGTCTCCGTCCTGATCCAACGCTCCAACCACGGTGCCCGAGAACGCGTCAGACAGGCTCAGATCGGTATCTGTGCCATTGCTCATGAGCTGCAGGAAGTCTGGACGAGCATCTGAATCGGCATCGGTATCTGGCAGATCAGTAGCATCATCAATCAGCGCAGTACCATCATCCACCAGCGCATCATCATTGTTGTCGCTGAGGCCCGCTTCGATAACGTCGGCAATGCCGTCGTTATCAGCGTCGATATCTTGCGAGTTAATCAGGCCATCGCCATCCGTATCAACCTCGGCTTCTTTGGTCGTGGCAATCGGAGCCAATGCAACCGGAGAAACGACGGCGGCACCGACCGTACCTGTGCCCGTACCTGAGCCCGTCACGGGCGCAGTAACAGGAGTGGCAGGCGCGAAGTAAGCGATCAGTTCTGCCAGCGTATCGAACTCGTCGATGACGCCATCCAGATTGTCATCGGTCAGACCTTTAAGCTCTGGGTAGCCATCACCGTCTACATCGAAGTCGAACAGATTCACGATGCCATCTGCGTCATCGTCAGTCATGTCGGCCAATGCATCGATCTCAAGGTTGTCACGAATACCGTCGTTGTCGGCATCGACATCATCTCTGTCATCGGTGCCGTCACCGTCGGTATCGGTACGACCGTCGTCCTCGACAAGATTCGGCAGACCATCTTCGTCATCGTCCTGACCTTCCATAATGGTATCGACCAGAGACTCCAGCTCACTGAGTTCATCGATGTCGGTGATCGCAGCCTGCTGACTGACCGCACGGTTCAGAATCGACATAATGCGGTTCAGTTCATCATCACTCGGACCACTCAGACCGACATTTCGGTAGTCATCGAACGATGCCGGCGTTGATGGCGAGCCGACACTGTCTCCGATATTGTTCCAGGCGTTCTGCTCGATGCTGATAATCACGCCAGTCAGCGCAGAGGTAACGTCTTCGGCATAGCCTGCATCGTCGGTGTATACCGCGTTAACGCTCAACTGATTACCCACATCACTGGCTTGCAGCGTGTAAGTCTCTGCGTTACCGACACTTGCGGTGCCGGATATCCAGTCATAAGTCACGCTACCACTGACACCGTCGCTATCGGAGAGCTGAGCGGCCAGAGTCTGGCCTTCAATCTCATCACCGCTAATCGCAATCGTCGGTACGTTATTGGTATCTACCGACACGGACGCAGAGGCTTCGTTGCCGTTGGTTGCGGCGTCTTCAGCGACATCGGCAGCGATACTGATATCCACCGGAGAACCGACGACATCTGGCGTGACTTTCGCCGTGTACGTCGTACCGGAACCGGTAAACTCACTCAGGCTGCCGCCCGTGGCAGTAATCTCCGTTACCACAAACCCGGTGACATCTTCACTGAAGGTCACTGTGATATCGAACGGATCAGGTGACGCTGCCGGTGCCGTGATGGTGACCGTAGGTCGTGTGGTATCGACGGTAAAGGCATCAGACGTAGCCGGTGCCGCACTGGCGTTACCTGCGTCATCCTCTGCCGTACCGGCAGCAATATCGATCGCCAGCGTGCCATCACCCGTAAAGTCACTCAGAGTGACGGTTCTGGCTACAGGCCCGCTTCCAGACACCTCAATCGTGCCTGCAGCGGCATCGCCTGTGGCGGTGACAGCAACGTCATCCGGGCTCAGGCTGATGCTGTCAGCGTCCGTGTACTGGACCACGTAAGTAATCGCAGTGCTGGAGGTCAGTGTCGCTGATGGCGCCTGAATATTTACCGCAGGGGCCGTGTTATCGACGGTGTAGGTTTCATCCGTCGCGGGCTCCGTCGCGGGCAGAGCGTTGCCTGCCAGGTCCGTGGCAGTCACCCCGGCTGCGAGGTTCAGCCCGACCGTGCCATCGAGTGCTGCAAGATCACCACCGCTGGCGGTTACCTGATACAAGCTGTCGGAGATCTGTGCAACAGCAATCGCTGCAGTTGTACCGGCGAGTGAGAAGTCATCTGCTCCAACACCGGAGACTGCTTCACTGAGCTGTACCCGCCAGGTGAGAGTGTCACTGGCGGTGGTCTCGGCCAGCGGATTATAGCGGCTGATCGATTGCACTACCGGTGCTGTGGTGTCCACGCGATTAGCTGACGTATCAGGCACGCTCGTGATCGTCAGATCCAGCGCGTTGCCTGCGGCATCAGTCATATTTCCGCCGTTGAGGCTGATCGCTCCGATAGCAAAACCGTCACTGTCGTTATCTCCGGGCTGCACCGTGTATGCGAATACGATGCGGTCAGAGCCAGAGCCAGCTGTGTAGAGCGCAGCGACGCTTGATCCACCAATATCCAAAGCAATGGACGGCGCTCCGCTAATGGTGACTGCTTCGCTGGCAACTGCCGTAATAGTGATTGTTTCACCTGCCATGGCGTAAGATGGCGCGGTGACCTCTACCGCACTGATCGAAGGCGGTATGGCATCGACTGTCATCGCTGAGGTATCTGCGGTTGGCAGGCTGCTCAGATCCGCAGTATTTCCAGCGGCATCGGTAATAACACCGCCATTGGCTTCAATGCCCGTCACCCTGAGACCGTCGGCATCGAGGTCTCCCGCCAGAGCGGTGTAGGTGAAGCTCATATTGGCTGCGACAGGTGCCGACGCCATTGCGTAGCGCGTGGTGCCGCCAATATCCAGAACAAGACGCGGCGTGCCTCCTGCACTGTTGAGGCTGACATTTTCACTGAACGTGACAGTGAACGTATGCGCATTACCTTCCGTAATCGTGCCTGACGAATTTGCCGTCAGAGCCGTCACTGTCGGTACAACCGCATCAACCTGTACAGCGGATGAATCGGCAACGCCATTCAGCGTGGTGACCATCGCATTACCTGCAGAGTCCAGCGCATTGGCACCTTTCAGGTCCAGGCCCACCACAGAAATACCATCGGTATCGAGGTCGCCCGTCACCAGGGTGTAGCTGAACGTGAGGCTGGCAGTGCCGCTGCCTGCCGTCAGTGCCGCTTCACGTGTGACCCCGCCGATATCAAGGGTCAGTACCGGCGTTCCCGCCGATACAGTGACCGCTTCAGAGAGAGTCATCGTAAAGTTCAGGGTGTCACCACCAACATACGTTGCCGCCGCTGGTACCGAGACAGACTGAACCTCTGGCGCGATCGCATCGACCAGTACCGCAGAAGTATCAGCAACATTATTCAACGTCAGGTTAAGTGTATTGCCTGACGCATCGGTCAGTGCACCACCGTTGAGGGCCAGTGCCCCGACGCTGACACCGTCCGCATCAGAATCGCCGCTCTGCACTGTGTAGGTGAAGGTCATCGCATTACCGCTGACACCGCTCAGAGCTGCCGAGCGCGCCGCTGAGCCCACAGTGATCGCCAGCGATGGCGTACCGCCTGTGGTATCTGCCGTCATCGGTTCGTCGGCATTCACAATGAAGGCCAGAGTCTGGCCCGACACATAGGTAGCAGCAGCCGGAACTCCGACACTGCTGACCACAGGCGCCAGACTGTCTACCAGCACACCCGACGTTGGAGCAACCGCATTCAGAGTCAGATCCAGAGGGTTGCCAGCGGCATCGGCCAAAGAGCCACCCGCAAGGTTGAGCGCATCCACGCTGATACCATCCGTGTCGAGCAGCCCCGCAGGTACAGTTGCGCTGAAGGTCAGGGCTGAGGTGCCATCACCACCTGAGTAAACCGCACTGAGCGCGCTGGAGCCGACAGTCAAAGTCAGTTCTGGCGTTCCGGCAACGGTCACGTCTTCGCTGGTATTTACCGTAAAGATCAGTGACTCCCCTTCGCCATACGTCGCATCTGCAGGAACATCGACGCTGCTGACTTCTGGGGCCAGGGCGTCAACAATTACGCCTGAGGTGTCCGGCGCAGTGAAACTGAGGTTCGCCGGGTTGCTGGCACTGTCTCGGATACTTCCACCGTTCAGGTTCAGCGATCCGATGGCAATACCATCAGAATCGTTATCGCCCGTCTGGACTGTGTATACGAAGACAGCAGTGCTGGCCGAACTCTCCGCCGCCACATAAGCTGCATCGCGTGGCGCACTACCGACCGTCAGAGAAATCGCCGGTGTTCCACCGGCAGTATTGATTACCAGGTCTTCACTGAACGTCAGACTAACCCGCAGTTCATCACCTGTAGAGTACGAACCATCCGCCGGAGCTTGCACAGCTGCAATGGTCGGAGCCACCGCGTCGACAATAACGCCAGATGTATCAGCAACGCCATTGAGCGTTGTCACCAGCAAGTTACCTGAAACATCGACGACCGAAGCGCCCTTGAGGTCAATACTGGAAACAGTAATACCATCGGTATCCAGATCACCTGTGGCAACGGTATAGCTGAATGTCAGGTCTGATGAACCACTGCCAGAGACAAGCGCAGCTTCTCGCGCTACTCCTCCAACCATAAGGCTCAGTACTGGCATCCCGCCCGATACCGTCACTGCCTCAGACAGGCTGACCGTAAAGTTCAGCGTATCAGCGGCAATATAACTGGCAGCTGCGGGGATGCTGACCGATTGCACTTCAGGTGCGACCGCATCGACCAACACCCCACTGGTGTCTACGGTTCCCAGAGCCAGATTGAGGTCGTTATCTGCAGAATCCTGCAACGAAGCACCGTTAGCAACCAGAGAACCTGTGGTAATACCATCTGTATCCAGGTCACCTGCTGCGATGATATAGGTAAAGGTCATATCGGCGCCGGAGGTACTTGCCAGCGTCGCCTGGCGTGCCGCCGAGCCAACGACCAGTTCAAGGTAGGGGGTGCCTCCCGAAATGGTCAGCGCTTCCGACGCAGTGACAGTAAAGGTCAATACATCGCCCACGATGTAGGTATCCGCAGGCGGTACAGAGACACTGCTGACAACGGGCGCCACACCGTCAACCAGAATGCCTGCGGTCGGGCCTCGGCCATTCAGCGTCAGGTCCATCGCATTGCCCGCAGCATCCGCCATGGTGCCGCCGTCGAGGGTCAGTGACAGCACTTCGATACCATCGGTATCCAGATCACCGGCTGCAACCGTGGTACTGAATACCAACGCCTGAGTACCGGTACCACTGCTGTACGTCGCCTTAACGGGCGTGCCGCCAATCATCATATTGATTGCCGGACTGCCGCTGACGTTAACGGCTTCGTTAGTGTTCACCGTGAAACTCAGTACATCGCCAACACCGTAGGTCCCGTTGGTGGGAACATCGACTGAAGTGACGGTCGGCGCCGTGAGGTCTGATGTCACGACGAAGGTACCCAGCGGCAATGTAGTGGCATTGCCGTTCGTGTCTTCCACGATCAGGGTACAGTCACTGTAGGTGCCGTCAGTCAGCGGCGTGCTATTGTCGGTCTGCGTCAGGCGAACGGTGTACGTTCCGGGAGTTTTCAACCCGGCATCTGCCACGCCACACGAACCTCCGCCAGACAGGTAGCCGGCTTCGTTCGAGGAGTAGGTGACTTCCGGACTGTGATCGGTGGTCGGTGATGCAACTGGGGTTACCAGAGTGAGCTCAGGGGCCAGAGTATCAATACTCAAAGTCACAGTAACAGGTGCCGAGGTATCGACACCATCGTCGTCGGTACCACCGCTATCGGTTACCGTGATGGAGTAGTAAGCGTAGCCTTCCGCATCTGCTGCTGGAGTAAAGAGCAAATCTCCCGAGGAATTAATGGAAACAGCCGAGACGACATTATTCGCATCCAGAGTCTCTACCGCGGAGTAGGTAAACGTCTGACCAGCTTCATCAAGACCACCGCCCGGCTGCGCTGTTGCAAAACTCGCGACTGTCCGTTGTGTGCCACCCGTGCCACTGACACGCTGCGTCGATGGAACAATCAGCGTTGGGGCGTCATTCACGGGAGTAATGAAAACATCCACAGCACGACTGTCGGTCGCAGATCCGTCATTGACGGTAACGGTAAAGGTATCACTGCCTGTGGCATTGGCGTTCGGTGTGTATGTGACCGACGTAGGTGAGGCACCGGTCGTCGGCGCCGATACTGAACCCGTTGCGCTGGCCGTGCCTTTGGTACCACCGCTGGCACTCCATGTCATGGTGCCGGTTGCGCCTGTGCTGGCGGCAAAATCACTGAGCGTGAGAGACGTGGTGGCCGCATCTTCAAGCAGGCTGAATGAAACGGCACTGTCACCGCCGGTCATCTCCAGTGGATCTGGCGCTGCTACACCCGTATCGATGAAGAAAGTGTCACTCCGGGAATTACCGTTGCCATCGGTAGCCGTTACGGTAATGGTCGCGCCACCGCCACCAACTACATTACTGATAGTAATACGATAATCATCGGAAGTACCCGTACCCAGTCGCTCTACCGATAAATCCTCAGCACGAACCGCTGTCTCATTACTGGATGCAACTGAAAAACCGACAGAAGACTGGTTTTTATCAACGACTTCAAAAAGCTGAGAGCCAGAGTTACCAGGGAGTATCGTCATGTCCTCCAGCTTCTCGTGCTCAGGGCGGAATTTGAAAAACGGGGGTTGATTGTCCTGGCCAGGATTCCAGTTCCCGCCGAAAAGGCTCGTACAGAAAAAGGATAATGAGCTAAGAACCGGAAACCCCGCGGCTGTTGAGTAATACGGTGCACCACTTTTCGTGCAGCTGAGAAAATGCTTCCTGCCAGTCAGATTATCCAGGTCGCCACTTTCATATCCGGTCTTTTCTTCGCCAACCGATAACAAGTCATTGCTGGCCAGAAAAGCGAGCGCATCCTGATCCACCGTTCGGGAAACAGCCCGTGCATTTGCACCGCCCCCAAACGCGGAGAATGCTCCTGCCGCTTCAGGGCGACTGTGTTGCTCAACCTGAGAAACGACTGCACGCTTATTCAGGCCATTTCGGCTTACACTGGCTAAACGCGAAGAGGCATTGGCCATTGATGCAGAAAAAGGCGCAGAGAAAGGCACTGCCATGGCGATCACAGGCGCTATGGCTTTGAGGGGTGTCAACGCTCCTAGTCGTTTCTTATTGGGATTGTTATCCATAATAAATCCTTCAGGTTGGGAGGCCTGGGTGAGAAAAGTGGTTCCGCATTCTCGGGTGATCAGGTTCGATCACTTCCGGAAAGCTGGTGTTGTATAAGATGGCGATGTCGTATATCTGATCAACATTGCCCTGAAATTTAATCGTGCCGATCACTTCGTGCGTATCGAGGTTAAACAGCCAGATACCTGAGCAGGTTTTCTCGGAGTCTTCGGTCACCAGACCGGGGCTGGTCACATCACTCTGACGCTTACGGGATAAGCCGACAAACATAATGCTGCCGTAAATATCGATCCCCCGGGTAAAGCCCGGTAATTCTGCAATCACTTCCATTTCACCCGTGTCAGGGTGATAGCAGTTGAGATGGCCCAGACCCGAATGACAGAAATAAACCCGGCCATTGTGCCAACGCGGTGAATGAGGCATTGCCAGCCCCGTGACCACCACTTCATTGCGTTTTACGTCAATCAGCGTACCCGTATGCTTGTCGCTGTCGCGCCACTGTTTGCGGTCTTCGTATTGTGAAAAGGTGGTGACATACGCAGGCTCACCATCGCGGAGCGTCATACCATTTAAATGACAACGGTCTTCTGGCGTAAGTGTTTCAATAAACTGTGGCTTCCACTGAGGAACAAAACTGTAAGAAGGATCGATAGTACAAAGGCATGAAAAACTTGAATTAACCGCCCATAAGCCACTGTTTCCCCATTCGATGTCATGGATATTAATCATGCCGGTGTAGTGAGTCGAACGAGTAATAAAACAAGCATCGACGCGTGCGTCGACCGGTTTCAGTTTTTCAACATAGGCCTTATTCGCCAACCGCTGTTCAGCATCAGCCTGTTTCTCTTCATCGTTTTTGTGAGCGCGGGGCGCCGTAATGTCCTGAGCAATATCCGGCAGGGGTTTCTTAATCTGCTCGAGTAGACCGTCTTCCCGCTGAAATTGAATAATCTGAGTAAAGGTACCGAGTATCAGGCCCTGATCTGTTGCCGTCAGGCCCATTGGTCGGGGGAATTCTTTAAAGTTAATTTCCAGGTCTTCGCCGTCGGTACGAACCAGCATCAGACGACCGGCCTGATAGGAAGTAAACGCCAGTGAGATATTGAGATGCTTAAGAATCGCCGGAATATTACCCGAATAGGTAAACGAAAAATCCGTCGCGTTTTCCGCAGAGTCTTTCTGCGACGCCTGTAATTGAGGCTCTTTCTCCTGATTCTTAGTCGTATCAGTCATGATTCTGGCCCCTGCAGACTGGACTGATATAGAGACAAGCGTTGTTGCAGTCGCGCAACCAACTGATGAAGAGTAAGCGAAGGGTCTTGTGAGAGAAGCAGTGCAAAATAGCCACTGGCCACAGCCGCAGATAAGGAAGTGCCACTGAAACGTCCATAGCCGCCCGGCACCACTGCTGGCGCGGCTTTGCCATAAACGTATGCATCCACTGACTGTCCATAGTTGCTGAACCTCGTCCTTTGTCCCTGTCCGTTAGCTGCTCCGATCACCACAGCCGCCTGAAGCTGGGCTTCCGAGTCTTCCCCAGTCAGCTCCATGCCATTGTTTCCGGCGGAAAATACCACAGCAGAGCCTTTTCCTCTGCGGCCATTTTGCGCCAAGTCTGCAACGATATCAGCGACGGGCTCCAATAACCATTCAGAGCGCCAGCTAGCGTTAACAATGTCAGCTTGAGACAGCTTAGAGAGGTAAAAACTGAGCAGCGTATCACTGGTCCAGGTATCCGGCTGACGGATAGCGATCAGGCTCGCCTGCGGCGCGATTCCGTCAATGCCGACGCCATTGTGAGCAGCGAAAACCGTACCCGCGACTTTGGTTCCGTGCGAGTCGCCCTCTCCCCCTGGACTTACATCCTGTGAACGACTGGCCGTGTCGTAACTGAAAATCACCTGAGTGTGCGTGAGCTCCTCATGCTCCAGATCAAAACCATCATCAATAACGGCAACGCGCACCCCTCGACCTTGAGGAGTCGCCGGCCACAACTCAGGTATACCGAGCTGGGTGAGATAGGTGGGAGGAGTCGGCGTCGAGACGTCTGCTGCATGCTTCTCTCGCAGTTGCAGGATATCTGGCTGCACCAGACTAATGCCCTGAACCTCAGACAACGAACGGATCACTACGGGTAGACGGTCTCTTATTCCGACACTAACGGAGTAATAGGCGGCGGCGTCCATGAGGTAAAGCTCACTGACAGCCTCAATACGGGAATCAAGCGCCTGTAGGGATTCGCGAGTAAAGCCATTTGCCCGAACAATCAGGCGATCAGACAAACGTACCAGCAGATCTTTGCCACTGACCCGGTACACGCCCGCCTGGGAGTCATTGGCGGCAGGCACTAAGCACCAGGCCTTACCGAGATTCGGGAAAGGCAATTCGCACCCCATTACAGGAGCCGAAAACATAACGAGCAACAGCAGTAAACTACGCATTATTTCTCAAGCCAATTAAACTGAAAAAGGGGCCTCCCTGCCCCTCACTCATACACACATCACTTATCATTCATAGCTATTAGCTACGACTTGGATAGAGGCCCACCAGCGCAATACAAAAATTCATGCCCATCAGAGGCTGACGGTTTTCGTGCGCCTGACTGCCTCCCATCGTACCGATGGCTTCTGTCGCCATCACTGTATTCTTCGTTGATGCGGCATTGAGGTTCATGATGTTATCGCCAGTCGACGGCCTGTCTATCGCCATCATTCTGGTATTCGATGGCGACGCCTCTGTCCCAACTGTCTGAGCACCGTAGAGGACGTGCTTGTGGTTGGGAAGTTCGGCATCGGTGAGCGTGACTTCATTAACGCCGGTTTTTTCCCCCAGGCGACGCGCCGTCAGACCAGGACCTCGTCCTGGGTGCATCGGCGCGCGGCCCTGCAAATCCGGCAAGGCAAGTGTCGTACGACCGTCACCACCATACGTTGTACCCAGAATTGAGAACAATGCCGTATTCTGAGCGATGGGCAGTAATTGCCCCTGGCAGAAGGCCCAGCCACGAGGGGCAAAGTTGCAGCCAAAAATACGGATTTCTCCGATAAATGGTTCAGACATAATAAAACTCCTTTTCAGTGCCGCGAGGGATAAATACCGACCAGGGCCATAATGTAATTAATGCACAATGACGGCATCATATTCTCATGCGCTTGTGAGCCACCCGCAGCACTGACTGCATCGCTACTCAGGCTTTTGATTTTGTCGACTGACGGCACTTCAACATAAGGAAGGTCACCATCATTATGAGACGCTACAACATCACTTGCCGGGTTGTTGCTATCAGCGATATTGGCTGCCCCCAGGTATTCGTGATTGTGACTGGGAATCTGATTGATGGTCAGGTTCACCTTCTCACTGCCGTAACGCGCTCCCAAGCGGCGAGGGCTTAATCCCGGTCCTTGCCCTTGGTGTACAGGCAAGCGACCACGCATATCCGGTAAAGCGAATGTTGTGCGGCCATCACCACCATAGATGGTCCCGATCAATGAAAACAGCGCATCATTCTGGCTGACAGCCAATAGTTGACCATCACAGAAAGCCCAGCCACGCGGAGCGAAATTTCCGGCGAACATACGAATCTCGCCAACAAATGGTTCTGACATAACTGGCTCCTTAACTACGCGATGGGAAAAGACCCTGCATCGCGATGCAGAAATTAACGACGAGGGATGGCTGTTCGTTATTGTGCGACATAGAACCACCGATATAAGACACCGATTGCGATGCGAACGAGACCAGGTTCTGAGGCTCTGCATAGTAATCCGTTGGTGAACCACCATCGACTGCGGACGCTAATATATTGCCATCAAAAGACTTGGTCGTTCCGGCTTCTGTCGTCGCATTCAATGGATGTCGGTGCGCTGGCATATTGGCATCCGTAAGGGTCACGGTTTCTACACCCTCACGTTGACCCTGGTGCAAACTTGCATCCATTCCCATTGGCGTCCGACTGCGGAGGTCAGGCAGTGCAAATGATGTGCGTCCATCGCCTCCGTAAGTCGTACTCAGCAATGAATACAACGACTGATTCTGATTAATAGGTAAAATCTGGCCATCGCATTCGGCCCAGCCTCGCGGCGGCCAGCCGAATCCGAACATGCGGATTTCACTCAAAAAAGGTTCTGCCATTCTGATCTCCCTCTGTTTACTTTATTCGTGGTTTTACCCACACTTTCTTCCTAAGAATGATCCCGGTAATCAAGGAACTACCAATGACCAACCGAGCCTGGGAAAGCCGCATCACGCTGCGTTCTGTACGCGACAGTGATTATTCGTTTATGGAGTCGTTATACCGCACCACCCGCGAAGCGGAGCTGGCGATGACCCCCTTTAACGAACACCAAAAAACACTTTTTATTCAGCAGCAGTTTTCGGCGCAGACACAGCACTATCACAGTCATTACTGCAGCGATCATTTCTGCATTATTGAAATTGATGGCCGACCTTCCGGTCGTTTCTTTATTGATTACTGGAGCGATGAAATCCGCATTGTTGATATCGCCATCCTTCCTGAGTATCAGGACTCTGGCGCAGGCAGCCACCTGCTGCAGAAAATAATCAAAGAAGGTAACGAGAAAGGCCTGCCGGTGAGAATTCACGTTGAGCAGAATAATCCGGCGAAAAAGCTCTATGAGCGTCTGGGCTTCAAGGAAGTCAGCCGCTTTAACGATGTCTACATTCTGATGGAAACAACGCCCGAATTGATGTCTGCCTGATCTGCATCCATGCATAGATAATTCCTAACGCTTCCTGCTGATCACGGCCTGGTACTCAGTCGGGCCGTGCGCAGTAATAAAGAGTTCACCGCTGCCAATCGCTTCATGCGTGAGCCGATACATACCCTGCGGTACACGAAAATCATCCTGTCCTTCAAGCGAGACCGCAAACGCCTCCCACTCGTCGCCATCCAGCGCAGTACGCTCAACCTCTGAGATGGTCAGTCGTACAGAATTCTCAGCCTGGTCCGATAAAGTCACCTGCTGACCGAGCAGGGATTCCATTGAGTCGTATGTGATTGCTTCCATAAGTACGTCCTGTAAAACACAACACAGGTATCAGACGCACTACGTCTGAGAGTGTCAATGGACGACAGATGGCGATTGTCCACTGCGATGAGATATCCACAACGACGCAAAGATCCGTTACGCCACAAGCATAAAAGTGTCTCAGATGAACTAAGTATATTCGCTTGGGTGGCACCCTGACCGGATCACTCTGCGGAACGAACATGTGCACCGGCCAACAATTGTCCGTAGTGCATGGAAGGCGTACACTAATCTGAGATTTACGCCGAAGCCCGGCGACCTTCATCCTACATGGATATGGTTGACGGGCCGCGACCCGGAACTGAGGAATCCGCCTCAACTCTGTAGGTTCGCCGGGTTCGTTGGGAAACTGACGGGCCTCCCGCGCTTGGAAAGGTGTACCCATGACATTGCAGGACCATCACGGTCGGCGCTTTAACTATCTGCGCCTGTCGGTGACGGACGTGTGCAATTTCAGCTGCAATTACTGTTTGCCAGACGGCTACCAGTGCAGCGATAGCACGCCCCCGTTGTCGGTGGACGAGATACGTCGCGTCGTGACCGCTTTTGCCCGCCAGGGCACCCGAAAAATCCGCATTACCGGCGGAGAACCCTCCGTGCGCCGCGATCTCCCTGAGATCATTCGCACCGTCGCGGCCGTCCCTGGCATCGACGATATCGCACTGACCACCAATGGCTGGAAGTTACCGACCTTCCTGCCTGACTGGATTGATGCCGGCCTGACACGGCTTAACGTCAGTATCGATAGCCTCGACCCACGACAGTTCAAAGCCATTACGGGTCACGATCGCCTTCAGGATCTGCTGGATGGGCTGGCGATGGCTCACGAGATGGGGTTCAACGACATCAAAGTAAACGCCGTGCTGATGCGTGGCCACAATGCCGACCAGCTACCGCACTTTCTGAACTGGATCCGGACAACGCCGGTGTCACTGCGCTTTATCGAATTGATGCAGACCAGCGACAATCAGGATTTCTTCGAAGAGAACCATATCAGCGGTGACAGCATCAAAGCTCAACTGCTCGATTCTGGCTGGCAGCCCGTACTGAGAAAATCCACAGACGGCCCGGCCCAGGAGTTCTGGCACCCGGACTACGCCGGGCGCATCGGATTGATCATGCCCTACAGCAAAGACTTCTGCTCCAGCTGCAACCGCCTCAGGGTGTCAGCGAATGGTCAGCTTCACCTATGTCTCTTTGGCGACCAAGGCTACGACTTTCGCCACCTGCTCGGCAGCGACGAGCAGATCACCGACGTTATCGCATTCCTTCAGGACAGCCTGAACGAGAAGAAAGCGACACATGCCTTGCACGACGGTGATACCGGAGTGCGAACGCACTTTGCTGGCATTGGTGGCTAAGTTGGTGGCTAAGTTGCCGGTAAATCTGAGGGCGCATTCATGACGCAGGAAGCAGCCAGCGAGCAGATTACCGCTGTTATCCTCGCAGGTGGAAAGTCAGAGCGAATGGGACGCGACAAAGCGCAACTGATTAGGCCTGACGGCCGCTCGCAGCTGTCGTTTACCGCCGATTGCCTGGGAGAAGCTGGCATCGAAGACATTTTAGTCAGTGGTTTAGGTGCAAACGGACTGAAAAGCATCAAGGATGTTTACCCTGAGAAGGGACCTTTGGCGGGCATTCACTCAGCCCTTGCTCATTGTAAGCCAGGCACTGGCTCCCTGATCGTTGTGCCGTGCGACATGCCCCTACTGAAGTGCGGTGTGTTCTTACGCCTGCTGAAAAGTAGTCAATCGACGGCATTCGACCAGAGCTTTTTCCCACTGATTATTCGCAATCTGGAACAAGCAAAAGAAGTTACTGAAAATATTTTATCGAGTGATCAGAATCCTTCAATCCGTTCTTTTCTGAAAAATATGAGATTCGATTTTATATCTTCAGAAAATCCAGTCGAACTTAAGAGCTGCAACACACCAGAGTCCTGGAGTGATGCATGCAATCTACTAAATAATTATAGGAATTAAATGATGGTGAAAATGTTCAACGATGATTTTATACGTCTTAATATTTCTGTACTCACAGTTTCTGATTCAAGAACAGAAGAAAATGATACAAGCGGTGATTTTTTAGTCGATTCAATCGAGAGTTCAGGACATAACTCTGTTGAGAAAAAAATCGTTGTCGACAACATTTATAAAATTCGCGAATCGCTTTCCACATGGATCGCCGATGACCGGACACAAGTCATTATCGTCACTGGAGGTACAGGCTTCACCGAGCGGGATTCGACACCCGAAGCCGCAGAACCTCTCTTCGATAAAAAGATCGACGGATTTGGAGAACTGTTCCGCCAGCTTTCCTACGAAACCATAGGCACCTCGACCATTCAGAGCCGGGCAACAGCAGGTTTAGCCAATGACACTCTGATCTTCTGCGTACCAGGCTCAACGAATGCTTGCCGTCAGGCCTGGGAACAGATCATCTGCCAGCAACTTGATAGCCGCCACAAGCCGTGCAACTTCGCCATGCGCCTGAAAAAGGTAACCAATGATGACTGAGTTCTCCCACGTCAATGCCCGCGGAGAGGCCTCTATGGTCGATGTATCGGGCAAAGAGCCCACAGTTCGCGAAGCCAGGGCAGAGGGCTACATCACGATGCAGCCTGCCACCTTGCAGGCCATCGTCGAGGGCAACCACCACAAAGGGGACGTGTTTGGCGTAGCGCGTATCGCAGGCATTCAAGCAGCAAAGCAGACCAGTCAGCTTATCCCGTTATGCCACCCATTGATGCTGAGCAAAGTGGCTGTGGATTTTGACGTAGAGCCAGATAACTCGCGGATACGGGTCCATAGTCTTTGCCGGCTAAACGGGCAAACAGGCGTCGAGATGGAAGCACTCACTGCGGTTTCAGTTGCAACATTGACCCTGTTTGATATGTGCAAAGCCGTCGATCCTGAGATGATCATCGAAGGCATAAAAGTACTTGAAAAATCAGGCGGAAAGACTGGACACTGGGAGAGAACTTGATGATTCGTGTTTATTTTTTTGCAAAAATAAAAGAACAACTTTCCCTTGATTTTTTCGATCTTGATATAAAAACACCCTGCACCGTTTTCGATATAAGAAAATCATTGATTTCTGAATTTAATACTTATGAAAAACTTTTCAGTATCGACTATGCAATATGCGCAGTAAATCAGGAATTATCGGATGAAAAAAAATGTGTAGAAAGTAATGATGAAGTTGCTTTTTTTCCTCCGGTAACAGGAGGCTAGAATGAGCAACAAGACAACTACTGAAAACATTAAAATATCTGTTCAGAAAAGTGATTTTTCGATAGAAAAAGAAAATCTTTTTTTGAGCAAACAAGCACCTGAAACCGGGGCTGTCGTCACCTTTACCGGACGGGTTCGCGAGTTCAGCGAGCAACCTGATGTCACCGGGCTCTTTTTAGAGCACTACCCCGGTATGACAGAGAAATCATTAAAACGCATCATAGAACAAGCGCAACAGCGCTGGGACATTCAACGTATCAGTGTCATCCACCGAATCGGCTCACTGGCCGTTGAAGATCAGATTGTGTTTGTTGGTGTCAGCAGTGCGCACAGAGAAGCTGCTTTCGAAGCTGCCCGCTACATCATGGATTACCTGAAGACTGAAGCGCCTTTCTGGAAAAAGGAAATCACCAGGTCGGGTGAGCACTGGGTTGAGGCAAGAGAAAAGGATCAGGCAGCCCGGGCGCGCTGGAGCACCCCGGACTGAGAGAAAGCTATCAAAGCCGTTGGCGTTAGTCCTGCAGGCGCAGGTTGCGCGTCGCACCTTCTAATCTGTCGGCGTTGGTTTCATTGCCCAGTTTAATCATCAGGCGCAGATCGTTCGGCGAGTCAGCATGGGCGATCGCGTCTTCATAGGTAATCTCACTCTGCTCGTAGAGAGCGTACAGCGCCTGGTCAAAGGTCTGCATACCCAGTTCTGTCGAGCGCGCCATCAGGCTCTTCAGCTCGTGTACATCGCCTTTACGGATCAGGTCTGACACCAGAGGTGTATTCAGTAAGACCTCGACAACAGCACGACGACCACGACCATCAGGCGTCGGAATTAACTGCTGCGCCACGATCGCTTTCAGGTTCAGAGAAAGATCCATCCAGATCTGCGAGTGCCGCTCTGGGGGGAAAAAGTGAATGATGCGATCAAGCGCCTGGTTAGCGTTGTTACTGTGCAGAGTGGCAAGGCACAGGTGACCTGTTTCTGCGAAGGTAATCGCATGCTCCATGGTCTCAGCAGAGCGTACCTCACCAATCATGATTACGTCCGGTGCCTGACGCAGGCAGTTCTTCAGCGCAATCTCATAGCTGTCAGTATCGAGGCCAACTTCACGCTGAGTGACGATGCAGGTTTCATGTTGATGGATAAATTCGATCGGGTCTTCGATGCTGAGTATATGCCCCTTACTGTTGCGGTTACGGTAGCCGATCATCGAGGCCAATGACGTCGATTTACCCGCACCTGTTGCACCCACAAACAGCACCAGACCTCGCTTAGCAAGCGATAGCTCTTTGATCACTTCAGGCAGGCCGAGCTGATCAATATTCGGGATTCGGGTTTCAATCCGTCGTAGCACCATCCCCGCGACATTACGCTGGAAGAAGGCACTCGCACGAAAACGACCAATACCCGTGGCATTGATCGCAAAGTTCAGTTCTTTGCGCTCTTCGAACTCAGCCTGCTGGCGGTCGTTCATCAGTCCGTAGACGATTTCTTTTGCCTGCTCAGCACTAAGAACCGTTTTATTGAGAGGTACCAGCTTGCCATGGACCTTCATCGAAGGCGGAACGCCCGCCGTAATGAAGAGATCGGATGCGGTCTTTTCAACCATTAACCGCAGAAACTTATCCATTGACACAATCAGCTACCTCAGAAGTTTTCTGGCATTTTGGCCTTTTCACGGGCGATTTCACGACTGATCAGCCCCTTGCTGACCAGACTCTGCAGGCATTGATCCATGGTCTGCATCCCGTGCGCTGCCCCAGTCTGAATGGCCGAGTACATTTGCGCAACCTTGTCTTCACGAATCAGGTTACGGATCGCCGCCGTGCCAACCATAATCTCATGGGCTGCAATACGGCCGCCACCGTTCTTTTTCAGCAGCGCCTGAGACACAACGCCCTGCAACGATTCTGACAACATTGAGCGCACCATGGATTTTTCTTCCGCCGGGAATACATCGACAATACGGTCAATGGTTTTCGCCGCGGAGCTGGTGTGCAGGGTACCAAATACAACGTGGCCGGTTTCTGCCGCCGTCAATGCCAGACGGATAGTCTCAAGGTCACGCAATTCACCAACGAGAATAACGTCAGGGTCTTCACGAAGTGCTGAGCGCAATGCCTCGTTGAAGCCCAACGTATCACGGTGCACTTCACGCTGGTTGATCAGACTCTTCTTTGACTCATGCACGAATTCAATCGGATCTTCAACGGTGAGGATATGGTCAAACTTAGTCTCATTGATGTAATCAACCATCGCCGCTAGGGTCGTTGATTTACCTGAACCGGTCGGGCCGGTCACTAATACGATGCCACGGCTGATCATAGAGAGGTCTTTGAACACCTGCCCCATTCCCAGCTGATCCATGGTCACGACTTTTGATGGAATGGTACGGAATACCGCACCCGCACCACGGTTATGGTTAAAGGCATTCACACGGAAGCGGGCAACACCGGGGACTTCAAACGAGAAGTCTGTTTCCAGAAACTCTTCGAAGTCCTTACGCTGCTTGTCGTTCATGATGTCGTAAACAAGGGCGTGAACTTCTTTGTGACTTAACGCAGGAAGATTAATTCGGCGTACATCGCCATCGACACGGATCATAGGTGGCATATCTGCCGATAAGTGGAGGTCAGAGGCCCCCTGCTTCGCGCTAAAGGCCAATAACTCGGTAATATCCATGTGATCCTCTCTATGATCTTGGGCCAGATGCGCCAGCTCAGCCAGACAGCCCGATAAATGCCAAAATAGTAGTGATGCAACCAGCCGGATGAAGCGGTCAATCCCTCGACTGGTGTATGATGTAATGTAATCGCTGTTGAACAAATTTCTATGAACAGCGTCACTACACAACAATCAAGTTAATCCTAAACCAAGCAAGCGTAATGTCTACTGTAGAACAGAACTATCAACGGGTTCGCGAGCGTATCAGCGCTGCCTGTAAAAATGCGTCGCGCCAACCAGACAGCGTGCGCCTTCTGGCGGTCAGTAAAACAAAACCCGCCAGTATGGTACGAGCATGTTACGAGCAGGGGCAAAGAGCGTTCGGTGAAAACTACCTGCAGGATGGGCTGGATAAAATTGACGCTCTGGCGGAGCTGACCGACATCGAGTGGCATTTTATTGGGCCGCTGCAGTCAAACAAAACCCGCCCCGTGGCTGAGCACTTTCAATGGCTGGAAACGCTGGACCGTGAAAAGATCGCTCGTCGCCTGAACGAGCAACGCCCGGACAACCTGCCACCGCTGAACGTACTGATACAGGTGAACATCAGCGACGAAGACCAGAAAAGTGGTATCGCCACAGAAAGCGTCACCAGTTTTGCGCAGACTCTCCTATCCTTGCCTAGACTGAAAGTTCGGGGATTGATGTGTATCCCGGAAGCGACCAGCGACGAGGAACGACTGCGTAACCAGTTCCAGAAAATGCAGTCGCTATGGCAGGAATTAAAGGAGTTATGCCCGGACGCAGACACGTTGTCGATGGGCATGTCGTCCGACCTCGAACTCGCAGTTGCCTGTGGTTCAACGGAAGTTCGTATCGGTACAGACATATTCGGAGCGCGGAATATCCCGGGCGCTCAGTGAAGGTATTCAGAAGCAGGAATCAACAATGACACAGATAGCATTCATCGGCGGTGGCAATATGGCTACCAGCATCATCGGCGGCCTGATCAGAGAGGACGCGGTCAGCCCGGATCTGATTCACGTCAGCGACCCGGGCGCAGAACAGCGTGAACGCCTGACCCAGGATTTCGGCATTGTGACGCATGAGTCCAACCTCGATGCTATCGCAACAGCTAACGTCGTCATCCTTGCGGTTAAGCCACAGATGATGAAAGCCGTGCTGGAGCCATTGCAGGCAACACTCAACGCACGTCAACCACTGCTGATTTCTGTTGCTGCCGGTATCAGTCTGCCAACACTCAAAGACTGGAGCGGCTGCAGAGCTGTGGTACGCGCCATGCCGAATACGCCGGCACTGACAGGTTTTGGAGCGACAGGGCTATTCGCCAGCGACGAAGTCACACTGGAACAGCGCAACCTCACTGACACACTGCTCGGTGCTACGGGTCTGGCCATGTGGGTACAGACTGAAGCTGAGATTGATGCTGTTACCGCGCTTTCCGGCAGTGGCCCGGCTTACTATTTCCTATTGATGGAATCTATGATCGACGCCGGTATCAAACTTGGACTCAGTGAAGAAACCGCCCGTCGCCTGACGCTACAGACAGCCCTGGGCGCAGGCAAAATGGCCAGCAGTTCAGATGTCGCCCCTGATGAATTGCGCCGCCGCGTGACATCTCCCGGAGGCACTACAGAGCAGGCAATCGCGACGTTCGAAGGCGCACACCTGCGCGATATCGTGAAGGCTGCCATGGATGCCGCAGCGCGCAGAGCTGCTGAACTCAGCGACGAACTCGGCAATGGCTGAATCTTGACGACAGGGGGTGAAATTTTCTCAGGCGCCCCCATTTGAAGTTCGATAAAGTAAACATTTGAGACAACAAGATTGCACCGCGCGGCTCTGAGGCCGCTCACTTACAACGGGAGTATCCATGGGTTCACCACTCACACAAGCAGGTCTGCTGCTCGTCAACGCCATTGGCAGCCTGGTTTTACTGATTGTTATGCTGCGCTTCCTGCTGCAGCTTGTCCGGGCTGATTTTTATAACCCGCTGTCGCAAATGATTGTGAAGTTTACCAATCCACTGCTTATTCCATTGCGCCGTGTGATTCCTGGGTTTGGCGGCCTCGATATGGCATCACTGGTGCTGACTCTGGCGATTCAATATGTGATCATGGCGCTGATTCTGATGCTTGCGGGATACGGAACCGGAATGCCATTCGTTGCCATGATTGGCTGGGCTGCTGTGGGCATCATCAAACTTCTGATCAGTATTTACTTCTGGGGCATGCTGATTATGGTCATTGCCTCTTGGGTGGCCCCAGGGTCTTACAACCCCGCACTGATATTGATCAACCAACTGCTGGAACCGGTCATTCGCCCGGTACGCAAGATCATGCCAGACATGGGCGGACTGGATCTGTCGCCGCTGGTCGTGATTCTTGGTATTCAGCTGGCAGAGATCCTGATTCTGTATCCTCTCAAACAAGTTCTGCAGGTGCCGTCAGGCCTGATTATGGGCCTGTAAGATATTGCCCTGCCCGCGGCAGCAGCACTTCTGCTGCCGCCAGCCTGATGTATAAATAACCAACCGTGCACCAATACTCTCCGCAACGGGCACAGCCAGTGCCAAGCCAGCTCTAAGCCTGATAAACTTGAAACATTACTAGCTTGCAAATGGATACCTGTCTCCGATGCCGGACGTTATTCCAGAAAACTCGGTCGGACTCGTCACCCCCAGGGTTCAGCACTTCGATACACCCCTGACGTTGCGCAGCGGACGAGTGTTAGAACAATACGACCTGATCTACGAGACCTATGGTGAACTCAATGCTGACCGCTCTAATGCTGTTCTGATCTGTCACGCACTGAGTGGCGATCATCATGCTGCGGGCTATCACAGCATGGAAGACAAAAAGCCCGGTTGGTGGGATACCTGTATCGGCCCCGGCAAACCCATCGACACCAATAAGTTCTTTGTCGTCTCGCTGAACAACTTAGGTGGCTGCTCAGGATCGACGGGCCCGGTCAGTATCAACCCAGAAACAGGCAAAGCCTACGGCCCCGACTTTCCTATCATGGCTGTACGCGACTGGGTAAATAGTCAGGCTCGCCTTGCAGATGTTCTTGGTATTGATGTCTGGGCCGCTGTGGTCGGTGGGTCTCTCGGTGGGATGCAGGTTCTGCGTTGGTCTATTCAGTTTCCTGAGCGCCTGAAGCACGCCGTTGTTATTGCTTCTGCCCCCAAGCTTTCGGCGCAGAATATCGCGTTTAATGAAGTCGCCCGACAGGCCATCGCCAAAGACCCTGATTTTCATGACGGCTGGTATCAGGAGAAAGGGACCCTGCCCAAAGCAGGCCTGATGCAAGCGCGGATGTTAGGGCACCTGACGTATCTTTCGGACGATGCCATGCGGCAGAAGTTTGGCCGTGAATTACGTGAGGGCAAACTGAACTTCAGTTTCGCACCTGAGTTTCAGGTCGAAAGTTACCTGCACTATCAGGGCGAGAAATTCAGTACTCGTTTCGACGCTAACACCTACATGCTGATGACCAAAGCACTGGACTATTTTGATCCTGCACGCGATCACGACAATGACCTGCGCAAGTGCCTGAGTCAGGCAAAGTGCCGCTTTCTGGTCGTGTCGTTCACGACTGACTGGCGCTTTGCTCCAGCGCGCTCAGAAGAGATCGTTAACGCACTGATTCACGCCGATAAAGACGTCAGCTACGCCTGTATCGAGTCTGACAACGGCCACGATGCGTTCCTTCTCCCTATCCCACGCTATCTGGATATATTCCATGCTTATATGGACGGCGTCGCAACACGTAGCTTCGGAGGTCTGGCATGAGCGAACTGCGTCCTGATCTGAGTATTATTCAGCAATGGATTCGCCCGGAAAGTGAAATCCTCGACCTTGGCTGCGGCGAGGGTGAATTACTCAGTTATCTCAAGACTGAGAAAAACGTTCACGGTTACGGTCTGGAAATTAATCCAGAAAAACTGACGGCCTGTATCCGTAACGGCGTCAATGTGATTGAACAGAACCTGGATAATGGCCTCAGTAACTTTGAAGATCAGAGCATCGATACCGTTGTCATGACTCAAGCACTGCAGGCTGTTCAGCGTCCGGACGAACTGCTCGACGAAATGCTGCGTATCGGCAAAGAAGCCATCGTGACGTTTCCGAACTTTGGTTACTGGAAAACCCGTTTCTACCTTTTATTGAAGGGTCGCATGCCCATGTCGGATACGCTGCCGTACAACTGGTATGACACGCCGAATATTCACATGTGCACCTTCCGCGACTTTGAAATTCTGTGTCGGGAGAAAGGCATACGTATTCTTAATAAAACCGTTGTCGATGATCAGCATCGCGAGCACTGGAGCATTCGTCTCTGGCCAGCCATGCTGGGCGAAATAGCGGTTTATCACATCACCCGGAGATAAGTATGAATGCACTGAGTAAGATCAACGCTATCCTGGTACTGGCTCTTTCTGTCGCCTCTATGCAAACCTTTGCAGATCGTGGTGAACAGAAGCAGGTGTTTGGTGATTATGAGGTCCACTACATAGGCCTTAATTCCAGCTTCTTACCTGAGGAAGCTGCCGAAGCCTACGATATTCCGCGCTCACGCTCGCTCGCTTATCTGAGCATTTCAGTATTGAAGACCGCGAAAGACACGGTACCGACGCCAGTGACGGCTGAACTCACAGGGACCATCAAAAACCTGATTGGTCAGAGTCGCACCATCGACTTCCGGGAAATCAAAGAAACCAATGCGGTGTACTATGTATCGACCTTCCGCTTCGATAAAAACGAAATCTATCGCATTGATCTCGATGTCACGCCAGAAGGTACCAGCCGCACGTTTGACGTGAAATTTAGTCAGAAATTCTATCAGGAATAATCATGAAAAAAATCGTTCTTGCCAGTGGCAACAAAGGCAAACTACGTGAATTTTCAGCCATGTTTTCTGAGCACTTTGCTGACGATAATGTTGAGCTTATTCCTCAGACAGAGCTCAATGTTTCTGACGCCGATGAGACAGGGCTGAGCTTCGTTGAGAATGCCATTATCAAAGCACGCCATGCCTGCCAGGTGACCGGGCTACCAGCACTGGCAGATGACTCTGGCATTGAGATTGATGTGCTCGACGGTGCTCCTGGTATTTACAGCGCCCGATACTCTGGTGAAGGAGATCAGGCGAATAACAGTAAAGTCCTGAAAAACCTCGAAGGTGTCGCTGAAGCAGAACGCACGGCACGCTTTCAATGCGTGCTTGTATATATGCGTCATGCCGAAGACCCAACGCCACAGGTTTTCCAGGGTGCGTGGGAAGGCGTCATTCTCACACAGCCCTCAGGCACAGAAGGGTTTGGCTATGACCCTATATTTTATGTCCCAAGTGAGCAATGCAGCGCCGCTGAACTGAGCCGGGAACGTAAGAACGTTTTATCCCATCGAGGTCAGGCGATTCAGCAGCTACTGGGACGCTGGCGCCCTTAATAGAATTTAAGACTTACTAACGATACATCACAGAGAAAGATACTTTGGACATGCTTGAACAACTCGAACAGAAGATTCTCAATACGGTATCTGCACTGCAGGAAGCCCGGAAAGACAATAAAGCCCTGCAGGAAACCAACGAAGAATTAAATAATACGATCGCGGAGCTGCGCCAGGCGGTGTCAGATGCGGAGCAACGTCTGCAACATCGCGACACGGCCATTACCGCGTTGCAGCAACAGTATGAGTCTGTAAAAAGAGAAAACAGTCGCCTGTCTCAGGAAAAGAATGAGTGGGAAGTCAAAGTATCCGCGCTGATGGAGGCCATTGACGAAACCGGGTTTGAACTCAAATCTCCTTCTTTTGAATCCCGCTCTGAGGCTGGCGTCGCCTGAAAGGATCATGACACTGCCTCCACTGAGTCTGTACATCCACATTCCCTGGTGTGTGCGCAAATGTCCTTACTGTGACTTCAACTCTCACGAGGCAGGCAGCCATATTCCTGAAGCAGAGTATATTAATGCTCTTCTGAAAGACCTCGAACAAGACCTCCACTGGGTGCAAGGGCGTGCGATAAAAAGTATCTTTTTTGGCGGCGGCACTCCCAGCTTATTATCGGCTCACGCCTACGAAACACTCTTCACTGGGCTGTCTGAAAAACTCTCTTTCAGCTCGGATATTGAGATTACTCTGGAAGCCAACCCCGGAACCTTCGAAGCGGATAAATTTAAAGCCTACAGACAGCTGGGCATTAACCGTTTATCAATGGGCATCCAGAGCTTTCAGCCTGAACACCTGAAAAAACTTGGGCGAATACACGACAGAGCGCAAGCGCTTGCGGCCATTGAAACAGCGATTAATGCGGGATTCAGTAATTTTAATCTCGACCTGATGCACGGTCTGCCAGACCAGACGCCAGAGCAGGCGCTGGATGATTTAAATACCGCCCTGTCTTTTCAGCCGCCGCACCTGTCCTGGTATCAGCTGACAATCGAACCCAACACCGAATTTTATAAGCGCCCGCCGGTGCTGCCTGAAGATGACACCCTGTGGGATATTCAGGAGCAGGGGCAAGAAAGACTGGCGCATGCAGGACTGCGTCAGTACGAGATCTCGGCATACTCGCTGCCGCAGCAGCAAGCGAAGCATAATATTAATTACTGGCGTTTCGGTGACTATCTGGGCATCGGAGCAGGTGCACATGGCAAGATCACCTCAACAGGGCCCCAGGGCCTGACCATTCTGCGTACGCGCAAAACCCGACTACCGAAAGACTATTTAAACAGCGAGAAACGCTTCCTGGCAGGACAGGATCGTATCTTGCCCGAAGACACCGCGCTGGAGTGCATGATGAATGCGTTACGCCTCCAGGAGGGTATTCCTGTGAGTGATTTTGAAGCCCGGACAGGAATGACACTCGACAGCATCAGGGCGCCGCTGAATAAAGCGCTTTCACTTGGTCTGATTGAGTGCAGCACTGACATCCGCGCTTCGGAACGCGGCCAGCAATATCTGAATGAATTACTGGCACTGTTCCTTACCGACTAAATCGCTGGGAAAAATAAGAGTCAGGCGACTGATACCACACGTAAATCAGTCTGCGGGGCGTATAACTCCTCAAGATAGGCGCTGGCCGCCTCGACGCCCATATCGTAACCATCGGCCAGTTTCTTCTCGTTCATACACAGACGCGACACAGAGAACTCTGGCGGCGGAGCAACAACACGCACCCGACAGCCTTCTGGAGGCGAGTTAATAAAATCGAGGCTTTCATTATATTGTGCTGTGCGGAACTTCATCGCGTTCATCAAGCCTGCTTCAGCCGCGAACATTTTTTCCAGTAACCACTCGCTCTGGCTGGATGTCTTACGAAATCCGAGCGGCTGCGAGAGCACCACCGTAATATCGTCGGCCCCCATATTCCAGGCTTGTCGCACAGGAATTGAGTCCGCCACACCACCATCTACGTAGCGCTCATTGTTGACAACAACCGGTGAGCGATAGAAATACGGAATAGCACAGGTGGCCACCATAGCATCATGCACCGTTTCAGAGGTCACGGGCAGATAATGTGCCTGGCCACTCTCAACGTGCGTTGCAGTGGCATAGAGTTCCATATCACCGACGAACTCCGCGAGAGGAAGTTGCTGATGGGTGTAATGCCACAACCAGTGAACATCGGTCATATGCCCGCCTCGAACGAAACGCACTGGGCTGAAGAATTCTTTCTGACGCGCGTACTCCATAATTGCCTGACGCGCGCGACCCGGTTGTCGGGACAAATATCCTGTCAGGTTGGTCCCACCGGCCGATACACCGATACCAAAATCAAATCCGTGAAATTCCTGCTCAAGAAAGTGATCGATCACTCCACTGGCAAATATTCCTCGCATCGCCCCGCCTTCGACAACGATGGCTTTTCTTGTACCACTCACCGTATCGTTACTTGCCACGCCATTGTTTGCACTACTGTCTACAGTCCCGTCGTTTGCCATTTCAATCTCCGGTTCGTTCCAACCCGTTGTACATACACAATTCAGAAGGGTGACACCCGCATTGGTTCCATTGAAATGAATTTTTCTAATACAGCCAATAGTGAAAAGCTTGCTGGCACCGACAATCAGAGCAAACAAAAAAGCCCGATGTGGAAACACCGGGCTCTCGGAATCTATCTTTTGCGGGTTGACCGCTGACGTCAGAATGCGTCTTAAATGGGTCTTTAAATGCGACTTAAGAAGACACCTGAGTCATGGCAATAAACTCTTCCATATCTCGCAGCTTCTCGAAACTCGGATCGTGGGCGGCCTGCTCACGCAGTGCTTCAGACGTTTCGATGGCTTCAGCGAGATCCCGAAGTGCTTCTTCAATGTAGCCACTCTCGGCGTGCGCACAGGCGCGCTGATATTTAGCATGGCTGTTTTCAGGGTCTATGGTCAGTGCACGATTCGCAAGTGCATTGGCCCACTGGTTCTGGCCAAGCAGTAAGGCGGCATCTGCCTTGTACGTAATGGCCTCAATATCATCAGGACGCAGTCCAAGAATCTGATCATAAATTGCGATCTTATTCTGAGCACTGGATTCCTGTGACGCTTTCAGCCAGAGAGAGTGAACTTCGTTGGTCAGTTCAATCTCTTCCTGAGTCGCAGCAATATGCCGAGACTTACTGTGTAGTTCTCGTTCCAGTTTTTCGAGACGTTCTTCGTAGGAGCTGGTGATCCGGGAGATCTCGTCATTGGCGAGAGCACTTGCCCGGTCTTTGATCTCACGCAGAGAGTTCCACCCCACCAGAACCAGCAATGTAGACGCACCGGCGATCAGGTAAAAGAAGTATGTGACGGTATCGGTCGCGTACATTAACGCCTTGTCAGCGACGCTCAGTTCACGATCTGTGATCTGTTCTGTCACTTCGACGCGGTGGTCTGCCAGCATCTGGCGGAGGGTTTTGACTTCATCAAGCAGGTAACGCTCGGTGAATGCAGAATAAAGAGGCGCCTCAAGCGCCTCTATGGTTTTTTCAGCCTTGGCGTAGTTAGCCTGCACCTCTTCGGCTGATTCTGCTGTGTCTTCAGTTGTTGGGGCGGCATTAACCCGCGCCGGTAGAATCACCAGCGCTGAGGCAAATACCATCAGAGACAAGAATATATGCCAGACGGTTCTTATCATGCGGACTGTACCGCCTCCCAATCACTGTTATTCTCGATCAGACTGGTGTGCAGAGCTTTCACCGCCGCAGCGTAATCCTGATCGGCAACAATGAACATCATATCCACCTGACGCATTGCCTGGTGCACAGACAAAATATTCACACCGGCATCAGACAAGGCCGATGCAGCGGACTTCAGCAAGCCCGGAACCTTCATATCACTACCGATCGCGCTGACCATCGCCATCTTCTCGACTCGAATGTCAGCGTTAGTGTAGTTGGCCTGCAGTCGATCCATCAACCAATTGATGCGACGCTTGTTACCTTTCAGGTAAAACGTGACTGTATTGGCGTTAAAGTCTTTGGTCAGAACCCGCACGCCTGACTCAAAGACCAGGTCGTTCATTTTCTGGCCATAAGAGGGATCACCCACCATATCCTGGTCAAACAGCTCCATTGCCCAGACACTGCGTGTACCGGCAATGATCTCTACTTTCGGCGTTTTGCTGCTGTAGTCACTGCGGATTTCTGTACCACGGTGCTCTGGTTCAAACGTGTTTTTCACGCGAAGCAGGATGTTGCGCTTACGCAGACCCGCCGCCGCACGTGGATGAATGGCTTCCATCCCAAGGTTCGCCAACTGATCAGCAACGTCATAGTTGGTCAGACCAATCGGGTGTACATTTTCCGCGCCGACCATTTCAGGATCCGCGGTACTCAGGTGATATTCTTTGTGAATAATGGCTTCGCCCGCGCCCGTCACAGTGGCTACCTTCGAGAAGGTCATCTCACTGTAACCACGGTCATAAGTTTTCATCAGACCTTCGCGACACTGGGTATAACCCGTAACGATCGGCATCTCCTGCGTGAAATCGACATCCGAGAACGCGTCTTTGATGTGATCTTCGAGAGTCTGCTGACTGTCAGACCTCCAGTTGGTCAGATCGATAAAACGCGCATTAATGTCATGCAGTTTCAGTAGTTGTACCGAATTATATGCGCTGTGCGCTTCACCCAGGGCACTTAACATTTCACGAACACGGTGCAGATGATCATCCAGCTGAAAGTGGCCGAATGTGCAGACGTTCTCAAGGTGCTCAAGGCACTGCTTAACGTCTTCAATGCGACTGCTGATAAACTGGTCAGCACGGCGACGAACAATATCCTGACCATCGAACATCTCTTCGTTCATTGCCAGCATAGCGGCCTGTACTTCATACAGTTTCTGCTGCCATGGACGGTTTTCGTCCATTTCGGAAAAGAGTGCATAGACGCCCGGCTCACCGGTCTTCTTGTGCTCAAGCAGACCGTTGGTCATACCAGCATACGCTGATACTACGAAGGCGCGCTGATACAAAGTCGTTTCGGTACCACCGTGCGGCGCCTGAGGACGCTGCCAGATATTTTTTAATACATCGTCGTAACGGCTCATCGAAGTGCCGCCGATTTTTTCTACACTGTGCTTAATCATGTTATTCCTGCTGATTCTATTTGTTTGATGGATTGGCCCATTTCCAGGCCATCACGCGAATCAGTCTTCGATGGTGTCAGCTTCCAATGCGTAGACGCCGTTTTCATCGTGGACTTCCTTGCCGTTTAACGGCGGATTAAACACACACGCCATGTGCATGTCCTTGGTCGCGCGCAGCAAGTGCTTATCGTGCTTATCCAGAATATAAAGTGTGCCCGGACGAATCTGATAGATCTTGCCGTCTTCAACAGTTTCGATTTCACCCTCGCCCTGCATGCAGTACACAGACTCCAGGTGATTCTGGTAGTGAATAGGCGTTTCTGTACCCGCAAAAATAGTGGTGATGTGGAATGAGAATCCCATGTTGTCGTCTTTCAGCAACATACGGACGCTTTCCCAGTTGCCACCATTGATGGCGCGGCTGCTGTTTTTACATTCTTCGAGTGTTCTTACGATCATTTTCTGCGTTTTCCTGAGTTCGTTGGCGTTGAGAGGCTACAAGAGAAGGCTTCTTAAGAAGCCTTACTCACCTGATCAGACATTACCTGAGTAACACATTTCTCAAGGATATCGAGACCCGCACTCAACTTGCTTTCTTCAATCGTCAGGGGCGTCAGGATCTTAACAACCTGACCATCGGAGCCACTGGTTTCAATAATCAGATTATGCTCAAACGCTAACTCAGTAATTGCACCGGCGATGTCACCGTTAGCAAACTCAAGACCCTGCATAATTCCACGGCCTTTGTGCTTCATCTTAGAGGTACCACCGTTTTCTGCCTGAATCTCTTTCAGACGACGACGGATAACACTTGCCTTGTGCTGAATTTCTTCAGCAAAACGGTAGTCACTCCAGTACTCTTCCAGTGCGCGACGTGCAGTAACGAACGCGTGGTTGTTACCACGGAAGGTACCGTTATGCTCACCTGGACCCCAGATGTCGAGCTCTTCTTTGAGGAGAACAACCGCCATTGGCAGACCGTAGCCACCCAGAGATTTCGACAGAGTAATAACGTCAGGCTCGATACCGAATTCTTCAAAACTGAAGAAGGTGCCTGAACGACCACAACCTGCCTGAATGTCATCAACGATCAGCAGCATGTCATGCTTTTTACAGATCGCCTGCAGACCCTGCATCCATTCTTTAGATGCTACGTTCAGACCACCTTCACCCTGGATACACTCAACAATGACACCGGCTGGATGACCCAGACCTGATGAACCGTCGTCAAGCGCTTTTTCCAGATATTTGAGCGTATTGAAGTCGCCCAGGTAGCCATCGTACGGCATAAACTGAACACCGGTTGTTGGCAATCCGCTGGCCTTCTTGTAGTAACCGTTACCGGTAACCGCAGCAGAACCCTGAGTCACACCATGGAAGCCATTGGTGAACGAGATAATGGTCTGACGGCCGGTATTTTTACGAGCTACTTTCAGAGCCGCTTCAACCGCGTTAGTACCGGTCGGGCCAGTGAACTGTACCTTGTAGTCCATGTTGCGTGGCTCAAGGATCAGGTCACGGAAGGCTTCCAGAAATGCAGCTTTCGCGTCTGTGTGCATATCCAGACCGTGAGTCATACCATCCGCTTCGATGTAATCAATCAGCGCCTGCTTGAAAGCAGGGTTGTTGTGGCCATAGTTCAGCGTGCCAGCACCACCCAGGAAGTCGATGTACTCGTTACCTTCACTGTCAGTCACCGTTGCGTTCTGCGCCTTAACAAAGGTAACAGGAAATGAACGGCAGTAACCACGAACGTTTGATTCAAGATCTTTAAAAATACCCATATCAGATACCCTCTGTATTTGGTTTAAATTCTGTTATTGCGCAGCGCTGACGTCAGCACTACTGAAAGGACCGATGTGAACAAGCATCTCTGTCTCATGCTGTCCTGCAAAATGCTGCTCTTTGTCGAACATAACGCGTTCGTTCAGTGGCGCATCCAGCTTGCGTGCCAGCCTTTTAAACAGGTTCCAGGACGCTTCATTACCCGGTGTGATGCTCGTGTGCAGGTGACGAACTGCGCCCTGTTGGCGAGACAGCAGCTCAAGTAACATCTTACTGGCCAGGCCAAGCCCCCGAGCCTTAGGGCTCACAGCGACCTGCCAGACAAATAAAGTGTCTGGTTGCTCCGGCAGAAGATAACCAGAAATGAAACCAATGGTTTCACCCTGCTCTTCAGCAAGCACCGCGGTATCGCGGAAGTGAGAACACTGCAGGTTGTTGCAGTACATTGAGTTCGTATCCAGAGGCTTGCAGTTTTCCACAAGGTTGTTCACTACAGAGCCGTCTTCCGGATTCGGTTTGCGCATTGTAATAAGGCGCTGAGACTGATCTTTTTCGTTGGGCGCTGCCTGCGCCAGAATCTGATTCATTTCCTCTTCGAGGTCCGCGTACCGGCGTGAGCCATTACGTCCTCGTCAATTGCTTCTGTTTCGTCAATTAGTTTGAACTCTAAACATTATAGTCAATCGCAAAATATATACAACACTAAATATATTTCACCCAGAAGCGGTCTTTTTGATTGAGAAGAACGTAATTTTTTGTACAATAATCAAACAAAACGAGCTTTTTTATTAATATTTCCGCCATTTTGTCGCGAAAAATACATAGAGATCGATATTTTGAGATCTAAATATAGGACGCGATGCGCCACCCGGGAAAGCGGTCAGGAGGCCCCCTTATGAATATTTCGTACTCTATTGATCATCAACAGGGTAAACTACAGGGAAAGAATCATGACCCCCTGTTGGAAGACGAAAAATCTATGAATCGCTATGACGAAGTGCTGGTTGCACTGCGGCGCATCATTCGCGCAACCGATCTCCATTCCAAACAGCTGAGTAAGATATCCGGCCTGACTTCTCCGCAGCTTCTGATCTTGCAGACACTGCGCCACCACGGCGAGCTCACGGTAGGTGATGTGGCCCGTCGAGTCAGCCTTTCTCAAGCGACAGTGACCACCATTATCGACCGCCTCAGTAAGCGTGGTTTTGTAGTGCGCGAGCGTGGTAGCTCTGATAAGCGGAAAGTATTTGTACACCTGACAGAGCAGGCCATTCAGGCACTCGTCGACGCACCGCGCCCGCTGCAGGATAGTTTCGTTCAGCAGTTTCAGGATTTGCGCGATTGGGAACAAAGCATGATTCTGACATCTTTGGAGCGCGTTGCGCACATGATGGATGCACAGCACATCGACGCTTCCCCAGTTCTTGACCTTGGCCAACTTGACCGGACCGACCCGGGCAGCCACTGACAGCCGGCCTGCCCCGCCAGGCGCATTGTCATGAATGTGCCTGTCTCTTATCTGGATTGCCTCCTGATCCTGCTCAACAGTCTATACAGTAGAATTGTTGTAGCGCATCGGCGGGCGCTCATCCCGCTTTTCTACTGTTTTACTGGAGATACACATGACTGACGTTGTCATAGTTGCTGCTACCCGCACTGCGATCGGAAGCTTTGGCGGATCACTCGCTGGATTATCGGCTGTTGACCTCGGGGCTGCCGTAATTTCATCCCTGATCAAAAAAACAAGTGTCGACGGAGAGCTTGTTGATGAAGTACTCATGGGCCAGGTGCTGACGGCCGCTGCTGGCCAGAACCCTGCACGCCAGTCTGCGATCAAGGGTGGTCTACCTGCTACTGTACCCGCCATGACCATCAACAAAGTCTGTGGTTCAGGCCTCAAAGCAGTCCATCTCGCCACGCAGGCGATTGCGTGCGGGGATGCTGACGTAGTGATTGCCGGCGGCCAGGAATCTATGTCTAATGCACCGCATGCGATGCCAAACTCCCGCAATGGCCAGCGCATGGGGCCAATTACCATGGTCGACACCATGGTGGTCGATGGACTCTGGGACGCATTTAACGATTACCATATGGGTACCACCGCAGAGAACATTGCCTGCGATTACAACATTAGCCGGGAAGAGCAGGATGCCTTTGCAGCAGCCTCTCAGAACAAAGCACTCGCCGCAATTGAAGCGGGTACCTTCGCAGATGAAATTACCCCGATCGAAATTCCCCAGCGCAAAGGCGACCCAATTGTGTTTAAGGTGGATGAAAATCCACGCCCCGGTACGACCGCAGAAAAGCTTGCAGGTATGCGCCCGGCCTTTAGTAAGGACGGCTCAGTGACCGCCGGTAATGCCTCATCGCTCAATGATGGCGCCGCCGCTGTTATGCTGATGAGCGCAGCCAAAGCCGCAGAGCTTGGCCTTCCTGTGCTCGCGACAATTAAGGGCTACGCCAATGCCGGTGTTGAACCGCGCATCATGGGCACAGGGCCGATTCCTGCAACGAAAAAATGCCTGAGCAAAGCGGGCTGGAATGTAGACGATCTCGACCTGATTGAAGCCAACGAAGCCTTCGCTGTACAGGCTCTGTCGGTTAATAAAGGTCTGGAGTGGGATGCCGATAAAATCAATGTGAACGGCGGTGCCATCGCCCTTGGCCACCCTATTGGCGCCTCAGGCTGCCGTATTCTGGTGACACTGCTGCATGAGATGGCTCGCCGTGATGCAAAGAAAGGTCTCGCGACCTTATGTATTGGCGGAGGAATGGGCGTTTCTCTAGCAGTAGAACGGGACTGAACAGCTGTCATCCAAACTTATGGGGATCTGGGCAGATCCCCATATTCTGAAGTCTAAACCTCAGTGAACTCCGTCACCTTGCCTTCGATAATCAGCACATAAGGGACGAAAGTCCGATTAAACTCACTTCGCTCAATGGTAATCATGCCAGCGAAGGGGTCTCTCAGGTAAACATATTCTTCGTCTTCGAAGTAGTAGAGGTAAAAGCGGTCAACACCTTCCGGGTTGTCCTTTAAGAGGAGGTACGGCCCGTCCTGTTGCTGCAGTTTACGCTGCGCCAGATCCAGCAGCAGATCATCAGAGCGATACGCACTGGCCCGCAGGCCTAGAGCGGCGGCAGCCTGTTTTATGTCATAGAAATTGAAGCCACGTTGCTCGCGGATTCTGACCGGGTCACCGTGCACAAACAGCAGTGCAAATATATCAACTTCGCTAGTTTTCACGCCCATGCTCTCTTCAAGCATGACCGACACCATATAAGCGCAACCTGACGACTCAAGTGCAGCGTGGGTCTGCTTCTCATCCAGTGCCGGCGTGTCTTCCAGCGCCCAGGCACTTACAGTGGCGAGGAGCCATACAAGCAATGTCAGTACTGCGAATTTCATCTGAGAGTATGCTCATGTTGCAAAACGGGCCAAGAATGACGGGGCACACACCAACTGAACAGGTGATATCAGATCAACTTCATGTCCTGATATGTCCTATTTAAAATTAGTCCAAACGAGCCAGATCGTGAAACAGACCTATGTGACTTTCCTACGTTGGCTGCAGAAGCTCCGTACACAGCAGCAGAGTTAACAATCTGCACGTTTGCACTGGCTGAGTCCGCCTGCTCGGCATAAGCTGATCTCTCTGAATAGTGAGCCCACTGCTTCTGTTACTTTCGCGTGCACACCGCCGCGACACTGCAAAGGAACGCCATATGACAAACGCGCGAACTGTCACCGGGCAAATGATGACGCAACCCATGCTGATCAGTGATTTGTTGGAGTATGCAGCCGCTCATCACGGAACTCGTGAGATCATCAGCCGCAGGCTTGAAGGGGATATTCACAGATACACTTACAAAGACGCACTACAGCGGAGTAAGCAGCTGGCACATGCGCTGATTTCACTCGGCGTACAACCCGGTGACCGTGTCGCGACCCTGGCCTGGAACGGCTACCGACACTTCGAATGTTACTACGGCATATCCGGCATCGGGGCTATCTGTCACACGGTCAATCCGCGGCTCTACTCTGAACAGGTCGAGTACATTATCCAACACGCTGAGGACTGCTACGTTTTCCTGGATGCCTGTTTCGCCCCCCTGCTGGAGCCCATCGCCGACAAACTATCCAGCGTCAAAGGGTTTATTCTGATGATCGACGAAGATCAGATGCCCGACACGTCGCTACCGAATGTGCATAACTACGAGCACTTGCTGGCTCAGCAACCCGACATCTACGAATGGCCGCGCTTCGACGCGGATACCGCAGCCTGTCTTTGTTATACGTCTGGCACCACGGGGAACCCAAAAGGTGTTCTGTACTCCCACGCCTCCACCGTTCTGCACGCCTACGCCAGCCGTAATCCGGATGCGCTGAACGTGTCTTCCGACAGCGTCGTTATGCCGGTCGTCCCCATGTATCACGTTTGTGCCTGGGGCATGCCATATATTGCCCCTATGTCGGGCGCTTCTCTCGTACTTCCCGGCGAAGGCATGGATGGTCCGGACCTGTATGAGCTGATCGATGTTGCACAGGTCGATATGATGCTTGGGGTGCCTACGGTCTGGCTGCGCCTCATCGACTATCTGAAAGCCAATGACCTGACCATTCCGTCAGTAAAAACCGTTGGTGTCGGCGGCTCAGCCTCCCCCCGTTCACTGGTCGAAACACTCGACAAAGAGTTCGGTATTTATCTTCTTCCCATCTGGGGGATGACCGAAACCTCGCCTCTGGCAACGTTGGGAGCACCGACCAAAGCCATGGCCAATATGTCTGATGATGAGCGTTATCGGATACAAACAACCGCCGGTAAGCCTATGTTTGGCATCGACCTTGAGATTTTTGACGATGACGGAGAGCCCCTGCCCCACGATGGCACCAGTCGGGGGTTCCTCAGAGTCAGAGGTCCATGGGTATTGAACAGTTACTACAAAACAGAAAAACCCGATGCCTTTTTTACGGACAAAGATGGTGGAGTCTGGTTCGACACGGGTGATATTGCAGTGATCGATGAGCAAAGCTATCTGCAAATCGTCGACCGCGCGAAAGACGTTGTGAAGTCAGGCGGTGAATGGATCTCATCCATCGACCTTGAAAATGCCGCAGTTGGCCACCCAGATGTGGCGGAAGCGTGCGTTATCGGTGTAAAGCATCCTAAGTGGGATGAGCGCCCGCTGTTATTTATCGTTGCTCTGGAAGGAAAAACCGTGACGAAAGAAGACGTCTACGCCTACCTGGGTGGAAAAATCGCTAAATGGTGGATGCCCGACGATATTCTCGTGGTGGATGAACTCCCTCATACCGCCACAGGGAAACTGCAGAAACGTAGCCTGCGGGATGAGTACATCAACTACCTGGTTGATAAAAGTTGAATCGGCCCTGAGACAAAGTCCGGCAGAAAAACCTGAAGTTGAGAGCCAGGTTCAGCGTTCAACTTCAGGCAATTTTATGGCCATCCAGCTACCTGCCATCCCCATGAATGACAAAATCAGGATAACGCCGCTGACGCCAATCAGAGGCTCCAGCAGACTGATAAACCCTGTCATCAGCAACATGACGCCAATCAGTGTATTGCCCACCGAAACATAGTCCGTGCGCTTATTTCCTTCGCCGAGGTTGACCACATAGGTCTTTCTTCCCAAACGCACGCCCTGATGGGCGATACTCAATACAAAGTACAACAGTGGCAAAACCCAGATTTCTGACAGCCACTCTGACCTGAACACTCCAAGAAGAAATATCACTCCGCCAACCGCCGCCGACATCATCCCGGCACGCACCATCACCAGGCGACTGGAAACATCGGCAAAGCGCCCCCAAAAGCGTCCTGAAACCAAACTACCCGCACCACTCGCAGCCATAAACAAGGCCAACATACTGATCGCTGCATCCAGCTCCTGATGAGCGAGCACGACGATAAAAGGCGCCGTTAACGCCGAACACAGAAGTAATGAACGGGAGAGAAGAAAACGTCGGAAAGGGGCGTCGGTTTTAAGTAACGATAATCTGGCAAAGGCTTCCTTTAATCCGTTATTTCCGCCGTCTGTCTCTCCCGGGAATTCGTTGATTCCGGCATAGATACCACCAGCAATGATCCACATCAAAGCGGCCAGCGCAAAGCCAGAGGCATAAAGGGTGGTAGACCCTTCCCCCAACACACCACTGATCAGCAAGAGGGCGACTGTCAGAGTAATCAGGCCCGCTGCCGTTTCAGCCCAGCCGTTCAGAGTGCCTCGCCGGGGTTTCGGGATGGTCTTACCCAGCACATCTTTCGAAGCAACAGAACTCAAACCTCGTGACAGACTGAATATGACCACCAATGCCAGCATCGACCAGCCAGCGATACTTCCCTCCAGAAAGAAGGCAACCGCAGCGATACCGGATACCGCCATTGCCTGCAGAGCGCTGCCAAGCACCCACATCCACTTACGGACAGCCATGGTGCGGACAACACTGGCGATAGCAAGTTGAGGAAGCATTGAGCCGGACTCACGGATTGGCACCAGCCAGCCCAGCATCCACGCCGGTGCACCAACAGACTGCATCAGCCACGGCAAGGTGATTTTAGGATTGACCAGAGCATCTCCCAGCTTAGAGAAAAACATGCTTAGTAGGGTTTTCAGAAAATTGCCGGAGACTTCCTGACAAGCACTCTCAGGAATCGATTTACAGGCACGAGCATCTTCGTCGTTAACCAGTTTTTCGTAGATATCATCGGTCAGACCGGACCGGTGAGAAGTGTCTGTCATGAGCAACTAGTCCTGTTAACCCATCAAATAAGGAGTGGATCATGATAGCAGGGGCGATTAAGGCGGGCTAATAAACCGGACCCGAGCGGGTCCGGTTGGCGTTTTAACTATGTTTCACCATAAAGGTCTTCACTGCCGGGGCAATGCTTTCCCGGAATTTACGGCCATTGAAAATACCGTAATGACCAACGCCCGGCTCTTCCCTGTGAACCTTCATCTTGTCAGGAATGCCAGCACAAAGATCCAGAGCGCAAGCCGTCTGCCCTTTGCCGGTAATGTCGTCAAGTTCTCCCTCAATGGTCATCAGAGCCATCTCTTTAATGGCTTTCAGGTCAACCACCTTGCCCCGATATTCCATCGTGCCTTCTGGCAACTGATACTCAAGAAACACCTTACGAATGGTATCGAGATAATAGCGGGCAGGCATATCCATCACCGCAAGGTATTCGTTATAGAATTCCCGGTGCGCCTCTGCACTATCACCATCCCCCTTCACCAGGTCAGTAAAGAACTTGAAGTGCTTGCTGACATGGTTATCCATATTCATCGACATAAAGCCCGACAGCTGGATGAATCCCGGGTACACCGACTGACCACGTCCGGCAAAGCCATCTGGCACGTGACAGATGACGTTGTCTTCGAACCACTCAAGATCTTTACCCGACGCGTAATCGTTTACTTCCGTTGGGCTGATACGTACATCAATCGGCCCACCCATTAAGGTCATGGACTTGGGTACTGCTTTGCTGCCCTGCTCAGACATGACACTCGCTGCCACAAGCGCAGGAACACAAGGTTGACAGACGGCCAGCACATGCGTGTCCGGGCCCAGAAATTCCAGAAACTCAATCAGGTAATCGACATAATCATCAAAACTGAACTCACCCTTGGAGCGGGGTACATCCCGCGCATTCAGCCAGTCTGTGATGTATACCTCATGATCGGGCAGAAATTCCGCAACCGTCCCGCGCAGAAGAGTAGAAAAGTGACCGGATAGTGGCGCGACGATCAGCAGTTTGGGTTGCTCAAGGCCACGCTTGCGACGGCGGAAATGAACCAGGTCACAATAAGGCTTCTCAACCACACTGCAATATTCAATGCCGACTTCGCGGCCATCAATGCGTGTGGTGTCCAACCGCCATTCCGGCTTTTCATAAAAATCGGTCAAGCGTTCAACCAGTTCCAGCGAGGCACGAACAGTGCGCAGGTACCAACCGTAATTCATCGGGTTCCAGGGTTGATAACACATCTGCCGGGACAGGCGTGCTGCCACATGCATTGGGCGTAGCGCATTCATTACGTGGGCATTGATTGTGTAGAGCATTCCATTCCACCTCGTCATCGCACCAGAATTCATCCGGGAGAAGCCCCGAATCAGGGAAGACTTCCAGCATAGCTGAAGGTTCACAGGTATCTGTCCATTCATTAAAAATTAATCCGAACCAACCGGACGTTCAGGACGTTTATTTTCCTCAGGGGTCAAATTGTCTATACTGTGAGTTAAGTTTGCCTCTTTATTGCCCGATATATTCGGGACTTGGCGCACTGCGCCCTGTGGGGAACACTGATAATGACGTTATTTTGCAATGAGCGGATACATCCGCCCGCCAATAATAATAACGAGGAGAGGTGGCCATCGTGAGTACAGAAACGGAAAACAGTGAAAACGCTGTAAACAGAGATCTAAGATTCACCAATTTCAGTGAGTTTTACCCTTATTATCTTTCTGAACACAGAAACTCTACCTGCCGCAGCCTGCACTACATAGGTAGCTCAATTGGCCTTGGGGTTCTGTTGTTTTCGATCACCAGTGGAAAATTTCAGTATATCCCTCTGGCCCTGGTCGCGGGTTATGCCTTTGCCTGGATCGGACACTTCTTCTTTGAGCACAATAAACCTGCCACTTTCCGCTATCCGTTATGGAGCTTTATCGGTGACTGGGTCATGTTGAAAGATTTTTTGCTGGGACGCATCGACAAAAAACTACCTCGTTCCTGATAAAAAATGATCAATTGCAGCCCAATGTGGAGGCGATGATGAAACATGTGTTGAGTGTCGCGGCAACCGTGTTTGCCAGTGCCTTTGCCGTTTACCCCGCATGCGCAGATACTATCAGCCTGAGAGCAGATATATGGCCTCCTTACAATGCAACGCCCAGCAGCGACAAACCAGGTTACATCGTCGAAATTGCGACAGAGATCTGGAACGCTGAAGGTCATCAGGTCGACTACTCTACCATTCCGTGGGAGCGCGCGATCAGCGAAGCACGTACAGGCAACGTTGACTGCATACTTGGCGCTCTGCCAGACGAAGTTCCCGACTTCGTGTTCCACTCCTTGCCCTTAGGTTATGATCAAAGTACGTTTTATACCCGCGCCGTCAACCACTGGACGTATCACTCTCCCACTCAGCTCAATGATATCCGCCTCGGAGTCATTGGCGGATATTCCTATGATCAGGGCGCTGTCGACGAGCATATAGCAACGGCGATCCGCGAGGGCACTCCCGGTAGTCAGGTGCAACTGATGAAAGGCGACAATGCTTTGGAAAAAAACCTGCAGAAACTTCTGTCGGGGCGTATTGATGTCATTGTTGGGTCAGCCACCGTGGTCGACTACACTATAGCAACCCTTGGAATGGACGGGACGGTACGGCCCGCGGGCAATATTGGGGTTGCCGACAAACTCTACATCGCTTGCTCGCCCGCTACACCTACGCAGTCAAAGACCTACACCCGCCAGCTGGACGAAGGCATTCAGCGTTTACGGAAATCTGGTCGACTGACAGAAATACTTCAACGCTACGGACTACAGGACTGGAGTACTGAAACAAGCCTGAAACCTTGATATATGAACTATGAAGTATTGAACCTGTCATAGTCACTCGCTATTCTGCAACCGAATACTGTCGTCTTAAGGAATATCCAAATATGCTTCGCAAGCACGCACTGGTAGCGGCCATCGTTATCGCTCCAACCGCAGCAATGGCTGCTGAACCGTCATGGGATGGCGCCGCAGAACTCGGCACTATCTTCACTTCAGGTAATACAGATACTCAGAGCATTAATGCTAACTTCATGGCAAAACGTACCGGTGAAGTTTGGGATACAACTCTGAAACTGGAAGCCCTGACCAGTGAAGAAGACGGCGTAAAATCAAAAGAGAAGTACAGCGCCCTGACTCAGTTTGACCGCAACTTCACTGAGCACTCCTACATGGCCATCGTCGCCCAACAGGAGCGTGCACGCTTCAGTGGTTATACTTACCAAAGCACGGTATCGATTAACTACGGTTACCGTGTTCTCAAAAACGACACCATGGAACTGAATATTGAGGCTGGTCCGGGTTATCGCCGCGACAAACTGAAAGAGACAGACGAAATTCAGGAAGAAGCGATTGGTCGTCTGGCTCTGGGCTACCAATGGCAGATTCGTGAAGGTGTCTCCTTCATTGAGAACTTCACTGCCGAAGTTGGTAGCGACAACTCTATTTACAAATCAGAGACAGGACTGCAAAGCCAGCTGAGCGGCAGCCTTGCATCTAAGCTCACCTACAAAGTGAAGCATGTGGAAGAAGTGCCAGAAGGCACTGAAAATACTGACACTGAATTTGGCGTTACTTTGGTTTATAGCTTCTGAGGTTTATAGCTTCTGAGGTTTATAGCTTCTGATCATCACGGTTGAGCCATGACCAGTAACCATAACCAGTAAAAAGGGGCGTTAATCGCCCCTTTTTGTATTTTGCTCGTCTTTATTCGTCTTCATCTTTCTGACCGCGCTTTTCCTTCAGGCGATCCATGTCGTGGTGACGCCACTTATCGCGCTCTTCGCGCTGCATCTTACGCCATTTTTTCTTCTGCTCTTCCGTCAGAACAGACTTCACCGTTTTCTCAAAGTCACGACGATCTTTTTCGCGCATTTTCATGCTGACCGGCCACTCTTCTTCAGAGCACAAGGATAACTTTTCTTCGAGCTCAGATTTCTGCTCACTCGTCAGATCAAGTTTTCGGGAAAGACGCTCCAGATGCTCTTCGCGGCCTTCTTTTTCACGCTTGCGTACCTGCTCTTCCGCGATCGCTTGCTGCTCATCCGTCAGTACCGAGCGGATTTCTTCACGCATCTGTACATAGAGATCCTGACGTTGTTCACGACGTTCTTTACCTGCAGCTTCGCTGGGCTTCATCTCACGAAAGCGATCTCGATACCTGTCTTCAATCGCATCGATCTGCTCCTGCTGCTCATCGGACAGATTCAGCGAACTTTCCCAGTCGACTTTCTTCTGGCGGTCATCGAATCCCCAAGCCTGTGCGGTCGTCATCAACACACCGCAGGCAACAAGACTCAAAGAGCGTTGGAAGCGGGCAATGGGAGAAGGCATTTTCATAAATCGATCCTGTGATACGGTGCTTACTATCAGGTTATACTAGGCGTCACAGCCCAAAATTTGTGTCCGACATTGCAAAGATTTGTCGCTGCCCCGGAGGATGTACAAATGACTGAAGAAGATGAGCTCTTTCTGCAGGAGATGCAGGGAGTTAAAAAGCTGCAAACGCAGGAGCGCGTCCCCCTTCGTCGTGATCAGAAAGACAACAATACAGCGGCACGCCGCTCTGCGGCTGTTTCTCAGGAGACGGTCAGTGATAAGAACCACCTTCGCGCCAGTGAAGTCCCCAGAGTCGGTCCTCACGATGTACTTGGGTTCAAACGCCCCGGTATTCAGGATGGCGTCTTCCGTAAACTACGACTGGGTAAGTACGAGATAGAAGCTCGCCTTGATCTTCACCGGCGTACGATTGAAGAAGCGAGGCGCGAAGTTTACCGCTTTGTGAACGACTGCATTGGCGCAGACATCAGAAGCGTTCTGATCATGCCTGGAAAAGGGGATCGCAACGAGGGTGATCCGGCTGTACTAAAGAGTTATCTGGTGTTCTGGCTTGAAGAGTTAGAAGATGTCCAGGCTTTCCATACTGCGCAGCCTCAGAACGGCGGCAGCGGTGCCTTCTATGTATTACTCCGTAAGAGTGAACGCAAGAAACAACAGGCCCGCGAGCAGTTCAGTAAAGGGCGTGTTTACTAAAGCGGCTACTGACCTTGCGCTATCTCAGCATCCATCTGATCTATCTGCGCAGCCATCAGGGCCTGAACCTCATCGGCGAGATGCTTGGCGTCGTCGCGGGTCAGCCCTTCTGTACTGATGGCGGGAAGCTGCACCAGTCGACACTCACCGGCGCGCCAGCGCTTAAGGTTAATGTTCTTATGGGTGCTGCTTGCGCAAACAGGAACTACCGGCAAACCGGCTTCTATCGCCAGAATAAAAGCGCCGCTTTTAAAGGGTAACAAACCCCGGCCATTGCTACGGGTACCCTCAGGGAACATATACACACTGCAGCCTTTATCACGAACAATCGCCGCGGCTTCTTCCATGGCACCCCGAGCCTTTGAACGGTCGCCGCGATTAATAAAAATATTTCCTGCCAACCAGAAAAGAACACCAAACAGAGGGATATACATCAGGCTGTGCTTACCGAGAATCGCCATGTCATCGGGCAGGCTCTCGCCGTACATGTACATGTCCAGGGTGCTCTGATGATTAGCGACGTAAATCCCCTGTATGCTCTCTGTCGGCCTGTTGAGTACATCTACACGAACGTTCATAACGAAACGCGCCCAGGCAAAGATCATGGCAATAATGCGGCTATTATTACGGTTGAATGGTCGAAGCAGACAGATAAGAAGGCCCAACACACACACAACAGGGAAGTAGAGAGCTAAAAAAGCAATTCGAATAGCAGCTAACATATAAAATCCGGCTCGGGGTCGCAGCGAAGCAGTCTAAACTCCTCTGCCACCCCAACAAGGTGAAGATGATTCAAGACAATGGCGTATTAACGCAAAAATCGTTGGTACGCCGTATTCTCTGTCTCATCCCAATAACGATAGCCAAGTTCTTCGAGATATCCCTGAAGCTGTTCACATTTATCGTCAGAGATCTGCAGCCCAACCAATACGCGGCCGTAGGCAGCACCATGATTGCGATAGTGGAATAGTGATATATTAAAGCGTTTACCCAGCTTCTTGAGGAAGTTAAGCAAAGCACCGGGGCGCTCCGGAAACTCAAAGCGGTAGACGCGCTCATCCGTTACCGACGCAGGTGCGTGCCCACCCACCATGTGACGTATATGGTATTTCGCTACCTCATCATCGGTAATATCCATCAGCGCATAGCCTTCCGCCTCAAGGTCGGACACCAGTGCTTTACGGGAGCCAGGCTCGTCAGAGACTTTCACACCAACATAGATCTGCGCTTCATCATCGCGACTGTAACGGTAATTGAATTCAGTAATCGGTGACTTACCCAGCAGACTACAGAAGCGTTGAAAACTGCCCGGTTCTTCTGGGATTGTGACAGCCAGGATCACTTCCCGCCCCTCACCGATCTCAGCAACCTCAGAGATGTAGCGCATGCGGTCGAAGTTAACATTTGCACCGCTGAGAATCGCCACCAGATTTTTATTTGTGCATTGCTCACGCTCGATGTATTTTTTCAAGCCGGCTACTGCCAATGCCCCGGCCGGTTCGCTGACTGCACGGGTATCGTCAAAGGTATCTTTAATCGCGGCACAGATTTCATCCGGCGTACAGGTAATCACCTCATCCACGTAGTCTTTGCAGATCTCCCAGGTGTTTTCGCCAATTTGTGCGACCGCAACACCGTCAGCAAAGATACCCACTTCAGGAAGAACCACACGACTACCCGCCGCGAGCGCAGCTGCCAGACAGGCCGACTCACTACTCTCAACACCCACAATGCGGACTTCAGGAGTCAGCGCTTTGATGTACGCAGCGACACCGGCAATCAGCCCGCCCCCACCGACCGGAATAAAAATGGCGTCCGGGCGCACTGGCATCTGACGGAGGATCTCCATACCCACAGTGCCCTGTCCGGCAATGGTCTCCGGGTCATCGTATGGATGAATGTAGGTATACCCCTTTTCTTCCACCAGCTTTTGCGAGTACTGGAAAGCCTCATCAAACGCATCACCATGCAGGATCACACGTGCACCGCGCGCCTTCACAGACTTCACTTTAATTTCGGGGGTTGTCCTAGGCATAACGATGACGGCTTTTATACCGAGTTTTTTTGCCGCCAGAGCCAAACCCTGAGCATGATTCCCCGCTGAAGCAGCGATAACACCACGTGCTTTTTCTTCGTCGGTCAGTTGTACAACTTTGTTGTAAGCCCCACGAATTTTGAACGAATACACTGGCTGCTTGTCTTCACGTTTAATCCAGATCTGGTTTTCCAGTCGCTCGCTGAGAAACGTGGCGGTGTGGACAGGCGTCTCTTCAGCAACGTCATAGACGCGGGACGAGAGTATTTTTTTCAGGTATTCGTTTAGCATGCCGCTGGTCCAAAAAAATCGAGAGCGAACGCGCATTGTAACGCATGAAGCCTTATAATTCGCGAAAGCATTTCACCCGGATACAGACACTATGAATCAGGACGAACTCAAGCAGGCGGTTGGTCAGGCCGCGGTTGATCACATCAAGCCCCACCTCGACGAAGACAGTATTGTCGGTGTCGGCACTGGCTCAACAGCCAACTGTTTTATCGATGCACTCGCTGCTGTAAAACACCTGTTCGATGGTGCAGTTGCCAGCTCTGAGGCGTCTGCAGAACGCCTCAAAAGTCACGGTATTCCGGTCTACGACCTGAACAGCGTCGATGGTATGGATTTTTATATCGATGGCGCCGATGAAATCAACGAACACCTTGAGATGATCAAAGGTGGCGGTGCGGCACTGACCCGCGAAAAAATTGTTGCTGCCGTGGCCAAGAAATTTGTCTGCGTTGCCGATGAAAGCAAAATGGTCGGCATGATGGGCACCTTCCCATTGCCGGTCGAAGTTATCCCCATGGCCCGTTCACATGTTGCACGTGAGCTGGTAAAACTGGGCGGTGACCCGGTGTGGCGTGAAGGCGTAATCACTGACAATGGCGGCCAGATTCTTGATGTGCACAACCTGAAGATCCAATCGCCGATGCAGCTTGAGTCCGACATCAATCAGATCACTGGCGTAATCACTAACGGCCTGTTTGCGCAGCGCGGCGCGGACGTTCTGCTTCTCGGGACTCAGGACGGCGTTAAGACACTGAAAGTCTGATTCGCTGCTATGAGTGAGCGCAGGGAGTCAAACCAGCAAACTCCTTCTCTGATCCGCCGAGGGTGGTTTCAGGGCATAGCGCTTGCTCTGCTGCTAACGAGCGCCACGATAGTGGCGCTCTATTTCTCGATCGTTCCTCTGTTGAACAACTGGCTCCCCCCTCTTCTGGATCGACTGGTGGCTCCCGGCAGTCATCTTCAGATCCGTAGCCTTACTCGACAACAGTTTGCCGTGGATGAACTGGAGCTCCAGCCATCTCCGGGCATTCTGATTCAGATTCGCAATGCTGAGCTCAATTACCACGGCACAGGGTTGCTGCAAGGAAGGGCCGATAGTCTGACGGCGGAAACCGTCAGAGTACTTATCAGCGCAGACGACGATACACCCTCACAGTCGGCCACGAGCCTGACGCCGGGGACCGATATCGACCTTCCGCATATTACTGAGTTGATGGCACTTCCAGTTGATGACATCCGGGTAGCGTCGCTGGAGATAGATACACCAGACGTTTCTGCCCGATTGACAGGCTCACTACAGCCAGACCATTGGGGCATATCCGGCGACCTCCGGCTACCCCACATTCAGGAAGCCGTTAACGTTAACCTGCAATTGCAGCGCAACGAAAAAGGCAACGCAGAGTTACTGGTGATGCTTTCTCAACAAGAAGCGCTTCTGGCACAACTCTGGACCGGCCTGACACAAACAGAAGACATCAGTGATGCAAACATCAGGTTCGAGGCGGATCTCAGTAAGGTTCAGAACAGTCTGCCGCAAATGGCTGACCTGCCACTCAAAGGTCAGCAGATCATACTGGAAGGTACACTTAACAGCCCTACTCAGGCACGCTGGCCCGATCAGCTGATCGCTGATATGACCGCCACACTGACTACACGAAAATCAGTGATCAGTGACACTATGTCAGTCCAGCCCGCAGGCATCGCGCTGTCAGTGAGACGAGCAACCACCGCTGCCGACTGGAATGCCTTACTTGCCGCTCAACCACTTTCTGCATCGATTACCACAACCGTCGATGGTCAGGCTAGCCGCTGGAAAGCCACTACGCCGGGGCAGGCACTGGCCGCGGTGTGCAATGCCAGCGCAGATACCTGCGAACTTAATGGAACCCTGACAGCTCAACTGAGTGGACTTACTACGACCCAGCTAACACTGGAACCTGCAGGTATCTGGAAGGCCACCGGGCCTACATCGCTAGCACTGCCGCTGTCGGTGAGTTATCAACAACCGGCTCAACAGGAATTGCCAGCATGGCAAATGTCCGGTAACGGGCAATTCAACGCAGAACTCAGTGATACCGGACAGTGGTCAGTCGCCTCCAGTGACGGCCTTGTCCTGAAGGCAACAGTCAGCCCGTGGCAGGGGTGGACTGTCACACCGCTGACTATCTCGTTACTGCAGGACTTAATGGTCAAAGGCAACCTTGATGACAGTCGCCATGCTCAGGCCAGGGATCTGCGCCTGAAGATAGCGCCTTTCACCGCATCATCAAAAGAGCAGGATGCACGCCTGCGCTTCGCACCTTCACACCTTGGCTGCGACCCCGGCGATATCGATCTTCAGGATCTGGCGAATGGTTTACTGGGCAATTGCACGCTATCAACCCGCATGAACGATTCAGACTGGGGGCTGTGGCCAATTCCCGACATCAGTCTGAGCGGCCCAATCACCATCACGATGGATGACATTCGCGAACGGGTTAATGCCTCCCTTGATCTGACCGCCGCGAATGGTGAAATTCATTTCCGCACCCGGGCTGAGCACGACCTGCTATCAGGCAGTGGCTCTCTGCAATGGCATCTCACTGATGCCAGCCTTGACTGGATGGCGCTCGGGCTTGCCGACATGGCGAACCTGACCAGTGTGCAACTGCTCAATGGTCACCTGTCAGGTCAGGGCTGGCTGGACTGGCAAGCCAACGAATCCGGGGTCAAACTGACTCCCGATATGATGCTGAGGGCTGATGGCGTCGGCCTGATTTACGACAACAGCATTACCCTCGAAGAGTGGAATGCCATGCTTGCTCTGCGCCGCCCACAGCAGGGCGAGTACCAGCTTGATGCTCAGTTGTCTGGCAGTAAACTCGACAGCGGTATCCCTTTAACCAACCTTCTCGCCCGGACACAAACGCGCTTTCCGGAAGACTTCAGCTATTTCGAAGTGGACGTTTACGAAATCCACACCGACTTACTCGGTGGTCGCATCTACGCACCCGAGATTCATTACGACAGTCGCAAAGAGGTGAACGCTTTCGGCGTCCGTCTTGATCACCTGCAACTCAGTCAGATCGCCGCAATCGAAAAAGAAGCCGGAATCAAAGCGACAGGTCTGCTGGATGGCATGCTGCCTATTGTTCTGACCAAAGAAGGCCCGATGGTGCCGGGAGGTAACCTGTTCGCCCGTGATCCGGGCGGTACCATCAAATATCAGGACGAGAGTGCTGATGCCCTCGCTCAGGCAGACCAGAGCGTCGGCATGGCAATGAAGCTGTTACAGAACTTTCAATACGACGAGCTGCAGTCAGGTGTGCGCTATCAGCCAGATGGGCAATTAAATCTGTCGCTTCAGTTTGAAGGTAAGAATCCCGACTTCTTTGACGGGCAGAAGACTCACCTGAACGTGAACCTAGATTACAACCTGCTCGACCTTCTCGAAAGCCTGCGGATTGCCAATGACGTCATCGAAAAGGTCGAACAGAAATACAAATAAAAACGCCCGGACAGCAAAGCTGGCCGGGCGTTTCTGAGCAAGTAAGGACTTATTTGCCCTTACGCATCGAATCAAAGAATTCGTCGTTGGTTTTGCTCTGACGGAGTTTATCGAGCAGGAATTCAATGCCTTGCAAGTCTTCCATTTCAGCCAAAAGTCGACGCAGAATCCAGAGGCGCTGAAGATCAGCTTCGTTAAACAGCATATCTTCGCGACGTGTACCAGAACGACGGATATTAATAGCGGGGTAGACGCGTTTCTCAGCGATCTTGCGATCCAAGTGAAGTTCCTGGTTACCCGTACCTTTAAATTCCTCGAAGATAACCTCGTCCATCTTAGAACCAGTATCAACCAGTGCGGTTGCGATGATGGTCAGAGAGCCACCTTCTTCGATGTTACGCGCAGCACCAAAGAAGCGCTTTGGCTTCTCAAGAGCATTCGCGTCAACACCACCGGTCAGAACTTTACCTGACGATGGAATGACGGTGTTATAAGCACGCGCCAGGCGAGTGATAGAGTCGAGCAGAATGACTACGTCACGCTTATGCTCAACCAGACGCTTGGCCTTCTCGATGACCATTTCAGCCACCTGAACGTGACGCGCTGGCGGCTCATCAAAGGTTGATGCAACCACTTCACCGCGTACCGAACGCTTCATTTCGGTCACTTCTTCCGGACGTTCGTCGATCAGCAGAACGATCAACTCACATTCAGGGTTGTTGCGGGTAATAGACTGCGCAATGGTCTGCAGCAGCATGGTCTTACCAGCCTTTGGTGGCGCCACGATCAGGCCGCGCTGACCTTTACCAATCGGTGCAACCAGGTCGAGAACACGTGAAGACAGATCTTCAGTGGAGCCGTTACCTGCCTCAAGAACCAGCCGCTCGTTAGGGAACAGCGGCGTCAGGTTTTCAAACAGGACTTTGTTTTTCGCGTTTTCAGGCTTGTCGTCGTTAATTTCATTAACTTTCAACAGTGCAAAGTAACGCTCGTTGTCCTTAGGCGGACGAATTTTACCGGCGATCTTATCGCCCTTACGCAGGTTGAAACGACGGATCTGGCTGGGTGAGACATAAATGTCGTCCGGGCCGGCCAGATAAGAGCTGTTTGCACTGCGTAAGAAACCGAAGCCGTCCTGCAGAATCTCCAGCACGCCATCGCCGTAGATGTCTTCACCACTTTTTGCGTGGGTCTTGAGAATGGCGAAGATGATGTCCTGCTTACGGGTACGGCTGACGTGCTCAATACCCATATCGCCGGCAATTTTCAGCAATTCGGGGACTGATTTGAGTTTCAGGTCTGAGAGATTCATAGGTGTAGGTATATACGGTTAGGTTATTTGAATTAGATAGATGCTGGATCTGAAGAAATCCTGGCAGAGTCGCCATGGAGGGCAGCAATGAGTGGGGGTTGGCCCGCCTTCAATGTTGCGAAGTCAATATAGACAGATAAAGGGGGGTTGTCCAGCACTGCGGGGACATTTGTCCCCATTTGCAGTGCGGAATACAGCTGACAGGGAAATCAGATCGCCTGTTCGATGAATGCAGCCAGTTCAGACTTACTCATTGCACCGATTTTCGTGGCTTCAGCATTGCCGTTCTTGAACAGAATCAGAGTCGGGATGCTGCGGATACCAAACTTAGGCGCTGTAGCTTCATTTTCGTCAATGTTCAGCTTGGCGATTTTCAGCTTACCTGCGTAGTCATCGGCGATCTCTTCCAGAACCGGAGCGATCATTTTGCATGGGCCGCACCACTCTGCCCAGAAGTCCACCAGTACAGGAACATCTGAACCCAGCACGTCAGCGTCAAATGAATCGTCGGTTACGGTAATAATGTTATCGCTCATGAAATTCCCCTGCAGAAAGTGCAATCAGTTAGAAAGGGTTATTGTACGCCACATTGATGCGGAATCAATTGGATTATTCGACTGGACGTCAGAGACGCCGGAAGGCATATTCATCATAGGGTTATTGGAAACAGATAGTTATGTCAGAGCAGTATTCAGCAGAGGTCGAATCCAGCCGCATTGCCGCAGTCGATCTCGGGTCAAACAGTTTTCATATGATGATCGCAGAAGAGTTTCAGGGTGAAATACGTACTCTGGAAAAGCGTGGAGAGAAAGTTCAGTTGGCGGCGGGGCTGGACAATCAGAACTATCTCAGCGAAGAAGCTATCCAACGCGGCGTTGACTGCCTCGCTCAGTTCGGTCAGCGCCTGCAGGGCATGGACCCGGACAGAGTTGTCGTGTTCGCCACCAATGCTCTTCGCGCCGCACGCAACCGGCGAGAGTTTATTGATCGCGCCGAAGAAGTGCTGGGCTACCCCGTCGAAGTCATTGCCGGGCGCGAGGAAGCACGCCTGATCTATCTGGGCGTTGCCCACACTCAGGCTGATGATGGGGGCCAGCGACTAGTCGTGGATATTGGCGGCGGCAGTACCGAATTTATTATCGGTGAACGTTTTGAAGCGAAGGCCCTTGAAAGTCTGCACATGGGCTGCGTATCTTTCACAAAACGTTTCTTCTCTGATGGCAAAATAAGCCGCAAACAATTTAAAAAAGCCGTCTCCGCTGCACAGCAGGAACTTCTGAACATTAAGGCTCAGTATAAAAAACTGGGTTGGAAAAGTGAGATTGGCTCATCAGGTACTATCCGCGCTGTCGAGCAAGCCATTATCAGTAATGGCTGGGGCAACGAGGGGATCACCCCGGAAGGCCTGGAAAAACTGACAGATCATTGCCTGAGTTATGAGACGGTTGATGACGTCGATATTGAGGGGGTGAAGCCCGACCGTCGGCAGGTATTTATCGGCGGACTGGCAATTCTGAACGCAGTATTTCAAACCCTCGACATCAAACACATGCGCTACTCGGATGGCGCTTTACGCGAAGGCGCACTCTGGGATCTTGTTGGTCGCTCTGAGCACGAAGACGTGCGCAGCCGCTCAATTGCCTCCATGCAGGAGCGCTTCTACGTTGATACGGCACAGGCGGATCGCGTTGAAGCCACCGCGCTCGCTCTGTTCAGTCAGGTCCGTAAAGACATAGGCGCACGCAAAGAGCTGGCGCAATGGTTGAGCTGGGCGGCGCGCATCCATGAAATCGGTCTGAGTATCGCTCATAGCGGATTCCATAAACACGGTGCTTACCTGCTGCAGCATTCTGATATGTTGGGTTTTACCCGTCAGGGACAAATGTTACTGGCCCTGCTGGTACGCAATCACCGGCGTAAAATTCACCCGGAAGAACTCGAATTACTGCCTGCCCGACAGCAAACCATTGCCCTCTGGTTAATTCGCCTACTGCGCGTTGCTATCGTGCTTAATCATAGCCGCGAGGCTTACGACGTTCCCCTGCCTGAGGCAACCACCGACAAAGATGCACTACTGTTGAAGCTGCCTGAAGGCTGGCAAGAGAATTTCCCGCTGACATCCCAGGACCTCGAAGAGGAAGTGGAGTTGCAGAGTGCCGCCGGGCTGGTGCTCAGTATTACCTGAGCTGGAAAGCAGGAAAAAGTGCGAGCGAGAAAAACAAGCATAAAAAAACGGGGCACCGCCCCGCTTTTCTTTTTTACTGTTTTTAATCAGCTCGCACTGGGCGTACCACTACTGGCGGCCAGCTTATCGAGCAACCAGCTTTGTGCAGAAATGACCTCATCATCCGGCCCTGGCTGAGCCCTTACGTAAGAGCCGTCCGTCTGCAGAATCCAGGCCTGGGTGTTGTCTTTAACGTACACCTCAAGTTCTTCTTTCATCCGCTCTTTGATCTTATTGGTCTCAACCGGGAATGCGGTTTCAACCCGACGCAGAAGGTTGCGCTCCATCAGATCAGCACTTCCGGCATAAATTTCGTCATTACCGCCATTCAGAAAGTAATACACGCGCGTATGCTCTAGGAAACGACCAATAATTGAACGAACTTCAATATTCTCAGACACGCCCGCAATTCCTGGACGCAGGCTGCACATACCACGAATAATCAGCTCGACCCTCACACCCGACTGAGACGCACGATAGAGCGCACGAATAACTTTGGGTTCGGTCAGACCATTGGCTTTCATGCGAATTAATGCAGGCTTGCCAGCATCCGCATGCTCACGCTCGCGATCAATCAGCTGAATCAATCGTTTGTGCAAAGTAAACGGCGCATGAAACAGCTTCTTCACACGCATGACTTCACCCATACCGGTTAACTGCTGAAATACTTTATGAACGTCTTCGCAGATAGAATCGTCACAGGTCATAAAGCTGTAGTCGGTGTACGCCCGCGCATTTCCGGCGTGGTAGTTACCGGTTCCGAGGTGCACATAACGACGATACTGATTTCCTTCTTTGCGCACGATCAGCATCATCTTAGCGTGTGTTTTATACCCCACTACGCCATACACAACGACGGCACCGGCTTCCTGTAAACGGTTTGCCAGATAGAGGTTTTCTTCTTCATCAAACCGCGCACGCAGCTCGATCACGACCGTAACTTCTTTACCATTACGTGCCGCATCAACCAGCGCATTTACGATTTCTGATTTGGCGCCCGTGCGATAGAGCGTTTGTTTGATTGATTTAACACTGGGATCTTTTGCAGCTTCGCGAAGCAGATCAACCACTGGCGTAAACGACTCAAACGGATGCAGCAGCAGGGTATCTTTCGAGCGGATACTTTCTAAGATGCTCTTTTTGAAATTAACGTTTTTCGGCAGACCCGGCGTAAACGGAGGATAGCGAAGATCCGGACGATTGATCTGATCAATCACTTCGATTAAACGCCCAAGATTGACCGGGCCATTCACTTTAAACAAGTCAGATTCATCGAGATTAAACTGGCGCAGCAGGAAGCTGATCAACTCATCCGGACAGTTATCTGCCACTTCTAAGCGCATCTCTTCGCCGAAGTTTCGTGAGTGCAGTTCGTCTTCTAGTGCAGACGCGAGGTCTGACGTTTCTTCGTGGTCGATATCGAGGTCAGCATTACGTGTCACACGGAACTGATAACACCCTTTTACCGTCATACCTGGAAAGAGCTCATCCGCATACTCGTGAATAATTGACGACAGAAATACAAAATTATCCCCTCCCTCCTGAACCAGCTCATCAGGCAGGCGCAGAGTACGCGGCAATGAGCGCGGGGCAGGAATGATTGCCAGACCGGTTTGGCGACCAAACGCATCTTTGCCATCCAGCGCGACAATAAAGTTCAGGCTTTTATTAACCAGACGAGGAAATGGGTGCGAGGGGTCCAGCCCAATCGGGCTGATCAGAGGCTGAATATTGTCATCGAAGTACTCACGTATCCAGATACGCTGTTCTTCACTCCACTCAGCACGACGTAGAAAGTGAATATTCTGCTCTTTTAGTTGAGGTAGCAGGGTATCGTTAAGAATTTCATACTGACGCTCAACGGTTGTACTGCAAAGAGAGTAAATTTCGTCCAACACCTGCGCTGGGTGCAGACCATCAATACCAGAAAGCTCGCGATTAAATGTCAGCTGATGGACCAGATCAGCAACCCGTACTTCAAAAAACTCATCCAGGTTTTTACTGAAAATACACAGGAAGAACAAACGATCCAGCAGCGGGTGCGCTTCATCCAGTGCCTGCTCAAGTACACGGATATTAAATTGCAGGTGGCTGAGTTCACGGTTGATGTAAAACTCACTGCTATTGAGATCTATATCCTGTACGTCCGTCATGGATAACTCCGGCGGCTGCTCTGCTTTTGTCTGTGTATTTTCAGCGATTGTCATCAGGGTACCTAAAAATCCTGCGTTAGGGCCAGCGCCTGATCAGACGTCCCCTAATTCAGCAAACTGTTTCGCGAAGTAGGTCAGGATTCCGTCTGCCCCAGCGCGTTTTATGCACATCAGTGATTCCATCATGACGGCGTTGTCGTCTAACCACCCCTGCTGAGCTGCAGCCTTGTGCATGGCGTATTCACCACTGACCTGGTACACAAAGGTGGGCACTTTAAATTCGTCTTTCACCCGGCGCACAATATCAAGGTACGGCATGCCTGGTTTCACCATAACCATGTCGGCCCCCTCAGCCAGATCAAGTGCCACTTCATGAAGCGCTTCGTCTGTATTTGCAGGGTCCATCTGGTAATTTTTCTTGTCGGCTTTGCCGAGGTTGCCGGCAGAACCAACAGCATCCCTGAACGGACCGTAGTAAGCAGATGCGTATTTTGCTGAGTACGCCATAATGCGCGTATTCACAAAATTCTCCTGCTCCAGTGCCGCCCGCACTTCACCGATACGACCATCCATCATGTCAGATGGGGCAACCACATCCGCGCCAGCTTCGGCGTGAGACAGAGCCTGACGGACCAGAGTGTCTACCGTACGGTCATTCAGAACATAGCCTTCGGCATCGATAATTCCGTCCTGCCCGTGTGTAGTAAACGGGTCGAGCGCGACATCCGTAATAACACCCATATCGGGTACGGCATCTTTGATTGCCCGCACGGCGCGCTGAGCCAGGCCGTTGGGATTAAACGCTTCTTCGGCCAACTCTGACTTAGCATCCGCAGGCGTGACCGGAAACAAGGCCACCGCCGGAATACCCAGTTTATAAAGGTGTTTCACCTCATCAATCATTAAATCAATCGACAGACGATCTACACCGGGCATAGATGCCACTTGCTCACGCTCCTGATGCCCCTCCAGAACAAACATCGGATAGATCAGGCTATCAACAGTAAGCTGGGTTTCACGCATCAGGCGTCGGGAGAAATCATCTCGACGCATACGGCGCATGCGGGTTTCCGGGAAAAAGCGTTGTGCATCATTAAAAGCCATGGAACTTACTCCTGAGCCGGCGGGGAATTTCAGACCGATTGTAACCCGCTCGAGCACCTTTGGCGCCCGGAAAACACAGGGTTGCAGAGTATCGGTCCGATATATGACATTTTTATGACAAGACCTGTTTATAGCGCTGATACGCAAGGTCGGTATTCATGAGGCAAAGAAAAAGCCGCTCATCGAGCGGCTTTTCATAAGTACTCTCTTAAGAAGCGATCATTACGCCAGTACCAGGTCGGTACCAATCGCGTTCTTCAGTTTCTTCATTGCATTTTTCTCTAGCTGACGAATACGCTCAGCAGATACTTTGTACATATCAGCCAGTTCGTGAAGCGTCGCTTTCTCTTCGCTCAACCAACGCTGTTGCAGGATGGTACGGCTACGATCATCCAGGTCTGCCATGGCATTTGCCAGGCGACTGTTGGCGTCCTGTTCGTAGTTGTCGGCTTCTACCAGCTGAGCCGGGTCCTGGCTGTGATCTTCAAGATAGTACGCTGGTGCTTTATAGGCACTTTCGTCATCTTCGTCAGCACCGGCATCGAACGCAGCATCGTGTGCATTCAGGCGGCCTTCCATCTCAAATACAGTCTTGGTTTCGACTCCAAGATCTTCAGCAATCGCCGTCGCTTCATCCTGAGACAACCAACCCAGCTTCTTTTTCTGACTACGCAGATTAAAGAACAGCTTACGCTGCGCTTTCGTCGTCGCTACTTTCACAATGCGCCAGTTACGCAGAATAAACTCGTGAATCTCTGCTTTAATCCAGTGCACAGCGAACGACACCAGACGCACACCAACCTCTGGGTTGAAGCGTTTAACCGCCTTCATCAGACCGACGTTACCTTCCTGAATCAGATCGCCCTGATTCAGGCCGTAGCCAGAATAGCTACGTGCAATATGAACCACGAAGCGCATGTGCGACATCACCAGATGACGCGCAGCTTCCAGGTCTTCTTGATAATGAAAACGCTCAGCCAGATCTTTCTCTTCTTCTGGCGTAAGCACAGGAATCGCATTAACAGTCGAAATGTAGGCTTCCAGGTTCGCACCCGGAGACATCGCGTATACTGCTTGCAAACCGTTGTTCATCTCTCACTCCTGAAGGAATTCTTTTGCTCAATCAGCAACTTACAGTGACCTGATTACACATGTGGGGCATGTATCCAACCACCGGATAATCAAAGTCGAGAGCTAAGTTTAGCACCACTATATAGGACCGCAAATGGCTGGATAAGTTCCCTTCAGCGCCACTCACCGTTCTCTATAAGATCATAATAGCGCCATTAGACTCGCTACTGTGTCGATAGTGTGTCGGTAAACGTAAAGCACCCTGATAATCCGGAGTTTACGGCTCTATCCGATGCAGGTGCCTCACCACAGACCACCAGGCACCCAGCCAGCCGAGCAGCATAGCGCCCAACAACAGCACCAGTGCAGCACCTGCCGAGAGCGGCAGCAAGCGGTACTCAGAACCGTAGAGCGCGGCGAGATCTTCGACTGGCCCGCTCACCAGAGCCCAACCGATGGCAAGCAGTATCCAGGACACTAATCCGCCCACCATGCCAAACCAGAGGCCGGTATACAGAAACGGCCGGCGAACCCAGGCATTCGTCGCGCCTACCAGCTTGGTGACACGAATTTCATCAACACGCGCCGCGATCGACAAGCGAATGGTATTACCGACCACCAGCAGAATTCCGAGTGCCAGCAAAGCGCCCATCACCCAAACAATACGCTCGCTTAATGCCAGAAGTGCATGCAGACGATCCAACCAGGCGGTATCCAGCTCAACACTGTCAACGCGGGGCTCGCTTCTCAGGCTATCCGCCAAGGCAATGACATCCTGCTGTGGCAAGGCCAGTTCGGGCTCGACAACAATCACCCCGGGCAAAGGATTTTCTGGCAGCAGGTCCAGGGCCTCGCCCAGCCCGGAACTGGCTCGGAACTCGGCGAGGGCGTCATCCGCGCTGATAAAGCGTACATCGGCGACTCCGTCCATACTTTCTATGCAACTCAACAATTGCTGCGCCTGAGTATCCTGTACAGCGGGCTTCAGATACACACTCATACTGCCGGAGGCCTGAAAGCGATTACTCAGCTGACTCAGGTTATCCAGCGTCATCCACATGGCGCCGGGGAGCGTCAGTGATATGGCAATCACCAGCCAGGTCATGATACTGCCTAATGGCTTGGTCAGCAGTCGCATCAGAGTTTCAACAGCCACCAGCTGATGCTGCTGAGCCCAGCCATTCAGTTGGTCTTTCAGACTGACCTTGTGCGTTGAGGCACCCACCTGTGGTTTACGCGGTGCATTCGCCGTCTGGCGTTTTGGAGAATCAGGTGCGGACATGGTCACCCCGCTCAAAACCAGCGCGCTGCCCGCCACTGTCGTGCAAGGAGCCATGATCCAGAATCAGACGGCGATGCCCCATGCGTTCAATCAAAGGGATATCGTGCGTAGCAATCAGCACGGTGACACCCACTTGCTGAAAGCGCAGAAACAGCTTCATGATTTCTTCAGAAAGCTCAGGATCAAGGTTACCGGTCGGCTCATCCGCCAACAGGAGCTGCGGCTTATTGACCACGGCACGGGCAATGCCGACGCGCTGTTGTTCACCGCCTGAAAGTTCAATGGGGTTGCGACGCTCGAAGCCGAGCAGACCTACTGAATCGAGCGCAGCGCGAACCCGGCGCGCGGCTTCGGCAGGTTGATACCCGGCAATAAGAAGAGGCATCGCCACATTGTCATATACGCTACGATCAAACAGCAGCTGGTGATTCTGAAACACCACACCCACTTTACGGCGCAGCAAGGGCACCAGTGAGCTCTTCATGGTATTCACGCAATCGCCATCGACAAACACCTGACCTTTCGACGGGCGCTCCATCTGCAGCATCAGTTTGAGCAGGGTACTTTTACCTGCACCGCTGTGACCGGTGAGAAAGGCAAACTCGCCACGAGCCAGTTCAAAGCTGACTTTACTCAGAGCTTCCTTACCACCGGGATAGCTTTTGCTGACCCCATCGAAGCGTACCATTGGCATAGAGTTAATCCGTCAGTCGTCACCAATCCGGAACAAGGCCCGGGTGAAATCATCTGCGTTAAACGGACGCAGGTCTTCGATTTTCTCACCGACACCGATGTAACGCACCGGCAGACCAAACTGTTTCGCCAGTGCGAAGATGATGCCGCCTTTTGCCGTACCGTCGAGTTTGGTCAACGTCAGGCCCGTGACGCCCACGGACTGGAGGAAGGTTTTTGTCTGGTTGATGGCGTTCTGCCCCGTACCCGCATCCAGAACCAGCATCACTTCATGCGGTGCGGTGTCGTCGATTTTTTTCATAACACGAACGACTTTTTCCAGTTCCTGCATCAGGTTGTCTTTGTTGTGCAGACGCCCGGCAGTATCGGCAATCAGAATATCGACACCGCGCGATGTCGCTGCCTGCACCGCGTCAAACAGGACAGACGCCGAATCTGCCCCCGTATGCTGCGCCACAACAGGTACGTTGTTCCGCTCGCCCCACACTTGCAGCTGTTCAACCGCCGCCGCACGGAAGGTGTCACCCGCCGCCAGCATGACGCTTTTACCACGCGCCTGAAACTGTTTAGCCAACTTACCGATCGTGGTGGTTTTGCCCACACCATTGATGCCGACCATCAGAATCACGTAAGGCTTTTTGCTGCTATCAATAACCAGAGGTTTCTGCGACACCGCCAGCATATCCTGTAGTTCTTCAATAAGAGCCTCGTAGAGAGCGTCAGAATCACGCAGCTCTTTACGACCTACACGCTTCGTCAGACGGTCGATTATTTCAGTCGTTGCTTCAACACCGACGTCGGCCATAATGAGCTGGGTTTCCAGGTCTTCCATCATGTCGTCGTCGATTTCTTTTTTACCCAGCAGCAGTGTCGACAGACCATCGGTGAGGTTAGAGCGGGTTTTGCTCAGACCGGCCGATATGCGCCCGAAGAAGCCTTTCTTCTCGTCTTTGGCTTTTTCAGGCACCGGTACCATCACGTCCGGATCGACTACGTCTTCTGGCTCGGCAGCAAGATCATCGGCGGCGATCTGCGACGCGGACACCTCGGTTTTGATCTCGGGCTCAGATGGAGCTTCTTTCTTCTGGGGCTCTGCTTGCTCCGGAACAGTTTCTGTCACTGGCTCTGGAACGGGCTCCGCCGCCTGCTGAAGAATTTCTTCAGTTTCACTGACTGGCGTTTCGGCCTGAACCAGTGGGGCTTCGGGTACCAGATTGGTAGCCTCGGAAGCTTCCGCTACATCATTGTTGTCTTCTACCTGCTGGGGTGCCTGCGGGTCTGCAGGCTGAGCATTCTCAGGGCTTTTTTTCTTTCGTTTAAAAAAATCAAACATCGGCGTCTCTGAATCTGATCAATCAGGATGGGCGCATGCGCGCTGATGGGGTGCTATCCTAACACTATGAGTTGTTTACAGGGAGTTCTCCTTAGATGTTCCATGGATTAAGCCGTCGCACCCTGAATGCTCTGATCATCGGCTGCCTCCTTATCATCACCGTCATCAATCTGAATTTCACTACGAATGAAGACACGCCTCTTGAACCCTTAGACGCGCCGCCGCTTGCCGACACGGGCTGGCATCTGTGGCACAGCAATAAAGGCGTGCCCGTGTACTGGCAGCCGACGGCATCCGCCAATATTCAGATCGCCGTCATCGGAGAAGATCATTACGCGCTCAAGACGCAGGTTCCGGCAAGTGATTGGGCATTACATCTGGCGACCCGTATCACACCGACGGAACATTCACGAAGGGCGGGGCTCGCTCTGCAGGGCCCTCTGACGGGCGTCGAAATGCAGCAAGCGGCTTCGTTTCTGATACAGAAACTTTCTCTGACAGCGCCCGAGACTCCCACCGAAAAGATGACCCTTTGCCAGCAGCAGCACCCGGCTGGCGCTCTGTGGTGGAACCGCGAACAGGGCGCCAGCGCAGTGCAGCCAGCCTCTCCCGGTCATAAGCCGACACCAACGAGAGAAGAGTGGGCTCATTTCAGACAAGGTGAAATAAAACGTCTGCGCCGCGAGTGGCTGAACCCAGGGTCGGCCATCGACATTGCCTCTGAACTTGCCTACCATCAACAAGCTGAAGACTATTTTCTTACATTATATCAGGCACTTGCGGTCTCTCAACGTACTGAACCGCAAGCGTTTTCTGAGTGTCTTACAGCGCTGAATTCATCTGCATCACGGAGCTCTGAGTGAGCCGACAATCTCATCATCAATTACGTATCATTGGTGGCCAGTGGCGTTCTCGCCGACTGCGCTTTCCTGCCATTGATGGCCTGCGTCCAACGATGGATCGTGTTCGCGAGACGGTGTTTAACTGGCTGCAATCTGACATTGAGGGTGCACGTGTGCTCGATGCCTTCGCCGGCAGTGGCGCGCTTGGGTTTGAAGCGCTATCCAGAGGCGCAAAAGAAGTCATTTTCCTGGAGAAGCATGCGAAGGCGGCCTTTCAGCTTAAGGACAACCTGAAGCAACTCGATGCGCGCAATGCTCAGGTCTGGGCTGGAGATGCTCTGATGTGGCTGGAACAGAACCCAGAACCTTACGATCTGGTATTCCTTGATCCGCCGTTTGGTAAAGATCTGTTGCAGCCCGCACTAAACAAACTGACGTTACTGCCCGGTGCTCTGGTTTATATTGAACACGAAGCCAGCCTCGAGCCCGAATTTCCGGGACACTGGGAAGAGTTGAAGAACAAAGGCACCAAGGAGTTTGTATTCCGCCTGTTTGAAGTTGGCGAAACGTCCTGAGCCGATCAGGGTAAGGTGATTATGGCCTCTGCACCACCGTCTGCGGCGTTTTGCAGATCAAGTGTTGCAGGCTTCGCTGGCGTAGAGTGGTGAGCAACCATCAACTCGGTAAAATATAACCCCATACCGGTGCTCCCCTCTTTATCCCGGTCCCCGCTATCACTGTCATCACTGCCATCAAGAATATCCTCAGGGTAACCCGGACCGTCGTCACTCACTCTGATCTGGAGCCCTGCGCCCTGCTCTTCTGCGGTCACTGCGATATTTTTTGCGCCGGCCTGAGCACTGTTATTCAGAAGATTCGTCAATGCCATCTGCATTAAGGCATCGTTGTAATAGCCCTGACAGTCAGAGTCTATGCCGATCGTTACCTCAACGTCAGGCCAGTGCACTCTGAAGCACTCAATCGCATGCTTTACTGTATCCGAGGGCCAGGCGTCATCTGCCGGAAAATTCCCGCGTTCCTGTAACCGATACAGTGTCACCAACTGCATCGCATCCTGATGTACCCGACGACTGCGCGCGAACACCGGGTACAGTTTGTCTCTATGCTCCTTCGGCATTTCCTTCATGGCCTTTTCGCCCTCCAGCAGGACAGAGTGCAGCTGGTTTTTAAGGTCATGAATAATTGCACCGGCAAGATCTTTAAGATTCATCAGATTCCCTCTCTACAGTCCCGCCGAGCGACGTAAGCGCTCACAGGTTTCTTTCAGACGCTTATAACGATCGTGTCGTTCATCGAAATGACCGACATTACCAACCCGGCGCAGCAGGCGATAACAGTCTTTTAGCTGACCGACATCCAACTGCTCGTTTTCGATATAACTGACTTTTGCCTGAATGGCATTGAGAAGCACACTGATTCCAGCCTCTTCAAACCGGGTTGCCTGATCAAAGGCGGCAATCGCTTCTTTAAGCTCACCACGCTCGTAATGGGCAACGCCTTTTTCATTCAGCTCAGCGGACTTTTCACGCGCATTTATGTTCGACAAGCGTTCTTCGATTGAACCCAATCGTTGCAATAGTTTATTGGCGACACCCTGATCCTTCATGACCTGAACCATATTGGCGGCTTTCTCAGACTGGCCGGTATCAATATAGACCTCTGTCATGGTCAACTGCTGCTCGCCCGTCGGTTCTTTTATCCGGGCCAGAACCCCTTCAGCTTTATCGGCACTGCCACGGGCTTTGTTGTCGTCTTCAACCGCCTTGTAGGTTCTGCTCTCAGCAATGGTGGCATCAAATACAACGCCCATATTGCCCGAGAACTCCTGCTTCATTTCATCCAAGGCTCGCAAGGCTTTATTACACAGCAAGCGATTCTCTTTGGTTTGTTCAGCGTCCAGATTATGTTGTGCTGCTTCGACAAACTGCTGATAAGTCACCGAGCTTTTATAGCAGGAATAACGCGCCAGTCTCATCGCCTGCTCGAAGGCATCCTGAGCGACGGTGTAGCTTTCGTTCGACAGAGCCAGCTGGCCTAACTCCAGCTGACGCAACACGGCACGCGGAGAGATTCTGACGGCAGCTTCAAGTTCCTGCTGAGCCTCTTCGCTCTTTCCCTGGCCAATGAGGATCTTCGCCAACCAGTCATGACACTGAACGTACAAGGGGTGATCCAGTAGTGTGGCTCGAATCAGAGACACGGCCTGATCGGTATCGCCCAGAAAGTGAAAACACACCGCCTGACCAAGACGAGCCCAGGACGCCGGGCGGCTTTCAAGAACCCGAGTGTAGGCCTCAAGAGCATCTTCGTAGCGCTCCTGTTTAAGGCAGAGTTTTCCCTGTAAGCGGGAAACAGGAAGTAATAAGCGAGGATGTTCTATTCTGATCTGATCTGCGATTTCTATCGCCCAATCAATCTGCCCCTGATCAACCGCCCTGTTCATAGGCAGAAGAATAGTTTTGAGGATACTGAGCCGATAAAGCCGCTCGCGCAGAATACTCAGAGTGAAGGGTTTCGTGACATACGCATCCGGGTCGTATTCGAGCGCCCCCATGACGCGGTCAACTGCATTTTCACCTGTGATCATCACAAACGAGGCGGTAGCTCGAAGCCGGCTGGTATATCTGGCCTCTTCCAGGATCTGCTGTCCATCCTTAGCTTTCCCAAGGTTGTAGTCAGACAGCACCAGGTCGAAGTCATGCTCCATGATGTGCTCTACGGCCTCTCGCCCATCCGTAGCCGTATAGACATCATCGGCTCCTAACACCGAAAGCATGCTTTTCAGCGCACTGCGCGCCTCAACAAGGTCATCAACGATCAGTATTTTCTGTCCCTGCAGGTTAAAGCTCGCTTCCGTCATAACGCTGGCAATCCCGACTGCTACTAATTGGTTATCTGGCTGAAGTTATATTCCCCCATATCCTGCAAGGGTCATTTGAGTTTAGCAGAGGCTCAGAAAGTGACCGGCAATGGCGTAGGTTGTACACTTTGTTCACTCTGTTGAAGGTGAGAAATGTGAATAGTCTGATTGGTTATCTGATGATCGGCGCAGTAAAGTTGATGGGGCTCGTCTCGTTGCCGACAGCGCAACGTATCGGTCGCATATTAGGAAAGAGGCTGGCATCAAAGCGCACCCGCTCCCGCGAAGTCGCACGGGTTAATCTGGCGATGTGCTTTGCCGATAAGAGTGACGATTATCGCGAAACCCTGCTCTACGACACGCTGATCCAGAATGGCATGACAGGCGGCGAAATGGGCCCTATGTGGGGATACTCCCATGACAAGCTGCTGACCATGGTGAGAAAAGTCCATAACCTGGAACTGCTGGAAGAGAAACTCGCCGATGAGCGAGGCCTTTTATTTATGTCCCCACACCTGGGTAACTGGGAAATCGTCAGTGCCTGGCTGGCCACATTAACATCAGCAACCATCATGTATCGCCCGGCAAAGATGAAAAATTTCAGCGACTGGATGGTATCCCGCCGCGAAGCCGTTGGGGCAGAACTGGTGCCTACCACAGGAGGCGGCGTTAAGGCCTTGTTCGCTACTCTGAATGCCGGAAAAGTCGTCGGCTTTTTGCCGGATCAGGAGCCGAAACGTGAGCGGGGTGTGTTCGCCCCTTTTATGGGTGTTGAAACCCTGACGCCGACATTACCTCATCAGATGATCCGCGAAACAGGCTGTCAGGTGATTTATGCGTTTGGTGAGCGTTTACCAGATGCCCAAGGGTTCGATATCCATCTGTTTGATGCACTACCTGAACAGTTTGATCCTGATCCTGTTGTCTCAGCGACGGCGATGAACCAGTCTATTGAGAACTGCGTTCGTGTCTGTCCTGCTCAATATCAGTGGACGTACAAACGCTTTAAACGCCGCCCGAATGACGGAGTTAATCCCTATAAAATAGCGAAAGTCCCCTGATGCAGAACAAGCCATAGGAGGAATAAACAAAGAAAAACAGGGCCACTGGAATCAGTGGCCCCGTTTGCTTCAGGCATGATGTATTTCAGTCGCGCTCCAGCGATCGGGAGACATAGAAATCAACGCTGGTATAACGGCCACCCCCTGTAAACAGTAAGGTCAGCAGCATAATGAAATAAGTCGCAGCGAACTCGATACCGTTATTGAGCACAACAAGCGACCCCCGCCCGGTCAACCAGCTGTAATTACCGTGCTCCTGCAGGATATTTTTCGCTCGTTCGAGGCGCTCGGCCGACTCCAGCACACGTTCATTGGCAAGCCATGAACTGCTGTCTGCAATAGCTAGCCAACCGTGCTCAAGATGCACCGTCAGCGCGGCAACGACCATGGTCGCCATCAGTGGAATACTGACCAGCCGCACGGCGATACCCGGAATCAACAACGCACCGCCCACCAGCTCAGTGCCCGCTGCGAGCACAACCATCAGCTCAGGAAATGGCAACCCAAGGCCCCAGTCAGCATTACCAAACCAGGCCACAGTACTATCGAACGACTGAAACTTGGTCCAACCTGCCTGCATCATGACGGGAGCCAGATACAGTCGCAGCAGCAACGGCGCGAGGCCATCAAGATGCAGGATTCGCTGAAGTACAGCCTTGTAGTGTTGAGTCATTGTTCTGAGCATGGGTCAGCCTTTATTTGCCACTGAGGTCTTATTTAGAACCGCCGCATTTGCCTTCGCCGCACTTGCCTTCAGAGTCAGACTTAGCACCGCACTTGCCTTCACCGCACTTGCCTTCACCGCACTTGCCTTCAGAGTCAGACTTAGCACCGCACTTGCCTTCAGAGTCGGCTTTAGCACCGCATTTGCCTTCGCCACATTTGCCTTCACCGCACTTACCTTCAGCAGACTTTTCAGCGTGATGACCTGCAACCTGATAGCCAGATTCCAGCGACTGGGATGCAAATGGGTTTTCAGCAGCAGTTACTGTGGCCGAAGCGGCACCAAGGAGCATTGCAGCAGACAGCGTAGTCATGGTCTTTTTCATAGTAATTTCTCTCTGATTAATAACTGAGTATTTGCAGCGATTCTGCCGCACATGATTATGGTCGTACCGTCGGACAGTTTTCTTACACAGGGGGAAATTAATTTTTATCGGATTCTTGCTCCGACGTTTTCTCATCCTGAATTAACATCCTCAACGAGCTGAGCTGACGACCAAACTCACGGCAGCCCGAACACATTGCTGTGTGCACTTTAAGATTCATTTTTTCAGACAGTGTCAATGGCCGCTCCTGGCTTTCCGACAGCAGTCGGGTGGCTTGTTCACAACTTAGCATGGTGGTCCTCCCGAACGATTATTGAAACCAGTGATCAGATAAGCACGCCCGTAACTTCAGACGCGCGCGATGCAGAAGAACATGAAGATTGCTCGTCGACAGCTCAAGCGAGGCGCATATTTCCGCGGAATCCAATTCAATAAATTCGCGCATCATAAACACCCTTGCCTGCTCTGCGGGCAGTGCCTCAAGGCAGGTATCAAACACCTGCCAGAACTGAGTACTATCGGCCAGTTCGTGGGTGTTCCCCCAGCGCCTTGGGGTTGCTCCTGCCTGCCAATGCCCTCGCCCATCAAAGAGTTCGTCGTCATCCGAAGCGCAATCCTTACAGGCTTCACGCACGGGTTCCCGGTACTGGCCTCGCAGTACATCCGCAATTTTCTTGCGCAGGATAGAGAACACCCAGGTTTTCAGTGTCGACTGGCGCGAAAAAGACGACGCATTTTTCAATGCTCCGGCAAGTGCTTCCTGCACCGCGTCTTCGGCCAGGTGTTCATCGTCGAGCTGCAGCCGCGCGAAGCTGAGCATCTGCCTGCGCAGACTGTCTAAATCTTCGTCACGAAAGGTCACGTGCAACTGGTTTTTTTCTGCCATTGCTGAGATCCTGAAGGTAGTCTTATGTGACTATACTAAAAGTTTGCCCTGAGTTTGCCCTAATAGCTCAGAACGCTCAGGCAATACTACGAATACGACAACCACCAAACCGCTGTCCGGAAATATATGCCTGCAACTGATAACAAACATCAGCTATTCAGACCATCGCCTGCGGTGATACTGATGCTGTTCGTTCTTATGTTGCAAAGTCTTGCGCCCTTCAATGAAGTGACGGATATATTTTCAGCCGATCCGGATGCCTCAGATATCGCTCATCACGATTCAGACCATCACAGTGATCACAATCATCAAGAGCATACTGTTGAAGACTCTTGCCCTGAAACAGGCCACACAGGTTGTCATGCTCATCAGCACATAACCCCTACGACACTGCCTCAACACTGGTCAGCACCACAACTCAGTAATGTGATTATCAAACAACCCGGCCCCTTTGTCCGGGCTCCATTCTCTCCGCTCACGGGTATCTACCGCCCTCCGATCTCCTGAATAGCCAACCGCTAAATCAACCCGATTCCGGGCGGCCTTATGGTCGCCTGACAGATCAGCTATTCAGGAAAACATATGAAATCACACATCTCATGCGGTGTAGTGGGCCTGTTTTTGCCCTGAGCACCGTGTCGTCAGCATCCTCTCAGGCGTTGACTCTTGAAGAAACGATAAAGCGTACGCAAGCCGCTCATCCACAGTTCAGAGCCTATTCGGCACTGCAACGTGCGAGCAAGGCTGACATTGATACTCAATCCCTGGCCCCTCCGGTTATTCTCAGTGGCGAGGCTGATAACTTCATCGGTAATGGCAATTACCAACAGGCAACACAGGCCGAGTTTACACTCGCCCTGTCATCAGTCATTGAGTTAGGAGGTCAGCGTGAGGCCAGACGTCAGCAGGCGTTATCGGCTTACGAACTTTCAGACGCTCAGAGTAAAGCGCAGACACTGTCGTTACTGAGTGATGCCACACGTGCGTTCATCACGACACTGGCGTCACAGGAAAGACTCGCACTGGCAACAGAAAGTCTGAATCTCAACGAGCAGGCGTTAGCGGTCGTCGACAAGCGCCACCAGCGCGGCGCTGCCCCTGTCAACGACCGCCTTCGCGCCGAAGCCGCGGTTGAGCGCGCGTCCTCCACCCTCAGACAGGCGCGCATGCAGCTCAACGACGATATCTACCGGCTCACAAATTATTGGCTGACAGCCAACGAGTCACGGGACGAAATCCGCCTGGCCGGCGACCTGTATGACACAGGCCCCATAGCGGCAGAATTTTCTCAGTTACTGACGACCATCGATAGCGCGCTGGTTCTGGAGGTTTACGCCAGTCAGGCCCGACTGGCCGAAGCCGGGGCCACTCTGGCGCAAGCTGAAAGCACCGGCGGTGTCGACTGGCGACTTGGTCTGACGCATTTCGCTGACAGCGGTGATAAAGCCCTGAGTGCAGGGGTCAGCGCCCCTCTGTTCAGCGGTCGTCGCGGGGTATCAGCAAACAACGCTGCCCGGCAACGTTCTGTCGCGAGTGAACATCAATACCTGAGCCACAAACGCGAGGTCACGCAAAAACTCCATACCACATGGAGTGCTTTGAAACGACACTCCGCCAATGTCGAGGCCTACCGACAAAAGATCATCCCGCTGTTGAAGCAAGCCATGAATGAAGTCGGGCAAGGGTACGCCCAGGGCCGCTACCGATATCAGGATTGGCAGATTGCCCAGGAAGAGCTGATCGAAGCGCAGCACCAGCTCATCACCAGTGCCACTGGTGCACAGATCAGCCGCACGTTAATCGAAGAGTTAACCGCCACTGCCGTGAGTAACCAGACAACACAGGACGCACCACTATGATGTTTCGACTATACACCCTCACCCTCTGTCTGCTGCTTAGCCTGTCTTTATCTGCAAGCGCCTCAGATGACCATGACCATAAACACGAGCAAGAACACGAGCACGAGCACGAGCACGAGCACGACAGCGAAGCGGCTGAGATATCAGCCTCTATGGCCAGCGCCAATGGCATTAAAACCGCACACGCATCGTCCGGGCCGGTGAGCACCAGTTTGCCTGTCTTCGCGACGCTGGTGACGCCTCCTCAGCAGGAGGTCAGACTCAGTGGCCGCTTTCCCGGTCTGATCACCGACGTCCGCGTTGCACCCGGCGATACCGTCACCAAAGGACAATCGCTGGCCAGCATCGAAAGCAATGAAAGCCTCAGTCGCTATGATCTTAAATCGCCCATTTCAGGGGTCATCAGCGACAGCCATGCGGCGGTTGGTAATCTGGCCACCAGTGCACCCTTGTTTGTCATCGTCGACTTATCCAGGCTCTGGCTGGAAATTCCGGTACATCCCTCGCAGCGACAGCAAATATCAGTCGGCCAGCAGGTGACTATGCCCGGCGACAACCTATCCACCCGGATTGAGTCAATAGCGCCTCCCGCCCACGGTCAGTCGTACTGGCGAGCGCGGGCTCAGGTGGCTAATGAAAGTGGAGACTTAACTCCCGGCGAGGTAACACTGACGCACATCACAACCGCCGAAACCTCCGCCAGAGTGCGGGTCGAGAACCGTGCCCTGCAAACCCACGAAGGAAATACCGTGGTGTTTGTGCATCACGATGGAGAGTACGAAGCACGCCCAGTAACCACAGGCGCTCGTGACGCCAACTTCACCGAGATCACGGCCGGATTAAACGCGGGAGAAGAGTACGTCACGGCCAACAGTTACCTGATAAAAGCAGACATCGGTAAGTCCGGTGCTGCACACCAGCACTAAGGAGGTCACATGCTGAATGCCATCATACGGCTGGCAGTGGAGCGACGCTTCCTGATGCTGGCCTCAAGCTTGTTAGTAATTGCCGCAGGGCTCTGGAGTTATCGCTATTTAGCCATTGATGCTGTACCGGACATTACCAATGTTCAGGTTCAGATTAATACGGAAGCGCCCGGATACTCCCCCCTCGAAGCCGAGCAACGGGTGACATTTCCGGTCGAAACCGCACTCTACGGGCTGCCCCAACTTGAATACACCCGGTCGTTGTCACGCTACGGCCTGTCTCAGGTGACCGTTGTTTTTAAAGACGGCACCGATATTTACCACGCACGCAATCTGATCGATGAGCGGCTGGGGCAAATAAGTGGTTCCTTACCTGAAGGGCTGAAGCCGGCCATGGGGCCAATCAGTACCGGGCTTGGCGAAATATTCAGTTACACCGTCACAGCCGACAGAGATGCCCGTCAGGCGGACGGCAGCCCGTACGATGCGATGGCCCTGCGCACAGTGCAGGACTGGATCATCCGGCCGCAGCTGGCTCAGGTGAGCGGCGTTGCTGAAATCAATACCAGCGGTGGTTTCGAAGAGCAGATTCATATCCGCCCGGACCCAGCCTTGTTACTGCAACACCAGATCACGGTGCCTCAGTTGGTATCCGCGATCAGGCGCAACAACAGCAACCGAGGCGCAGGCTTCATTGAAATTCATGGCGAACAGCAGCTGGTACGAGCCGTCGGTCAACTGACCTCTGTTGATGACCTCCGCGAGACGGTCGTTAAGCGCAACGGCAACGCCATCATCCGCATCCGTGATCTTGCCGAGGTCACGAAAGGAAAGGAGTTACGCACAGGGGCCGCAACACGCAGAGGTAAAGAAACCGTTCTTGGCAGCGCCATGATGCTGCTGGGAGAAAATCCGAAGGAAGTCGCAGAGGCGCTTGAATCACGCCTTGAGGATATCGCAGCCAGCCTGCCCGATGGCGTGAGGACCGAAGTCGTTTACAACCGCACGGATCTGGTTGGCAAAACATTGACGACGGTGAGAACGAACCTGCTCGAGGGCGCTCTTCTGGTCATCCTTGTCCTGTTTATCATGTTGCGCAATCTGCGCGCGGCACTGATCACGGCCGCGGTCATTCCACTGGCGATGCTGGCAACAGTGACCGGCACGGTTCAGACCGGCGTCTCGGCCAACCTCATGAGCCTGGGCGCACTGGACTTCGGTTTGATCGTTGACGGCGCCGTTATCATCGTAGAAAACTGCGTCAGGCGTCTGAATGCCAGCCAGTCAGCGCTTAATCTACAGCAACGACTTGAGCTGGTGTATTCCGCCACCAGCGAGGTGATTAAGCCGAGCCTCTTCGGGGTCGCCATTATCACTCTGGTGTATATCCCGATCTTCAGCCTCACCGGCATCGAGGGCAAAATGTTCCATCCCATGGCGGCGACGGTGGTGATTGCGCTGCTCTCGGCCATGGTGATCAGCATTACACTGGTTCCTGCCGCTATTGCGGTTTTTCTGAAGAACCGGCCAGGCACTCAGCACGGCGACGACTCCGATAAGGCGACCCGGCCTTATTACCAGACTCTGTACGAGCGACTTATTCAGAGGGCGCTTAATGTGCCGGCTGTAATTACCGGCGCAGCGATTCTCCTGGTGGTTGGCTGCCTGCTTCTCAGTACCCGCCTCGGTTCAGAATTCATCCCTCAGCTGGATGAGGGTGACATTGCGCTGCACGCACTACGTATCCCAGGAACATCTCTACAACAATCGTTAGAGATGCAGGTATTACTTGAGGAACGCCTGCTTACTTTTCCTGAGGTTGCGACCGTCTTCTCCCGGTTGGGGACGCCTGAGGTGGCAACCGACCCGATGCCGCCCAATGTCGCGGATACGTTTGTTATCCTCAAACCAAAAGCCCAGTGGCCAGACCCGAGCCTGCACAAAGCTGAGCTGGTAGCGCGGATTGAAGCCAGCGTGCGAGAGCTGCCGGGAAATAACTACGAATTCACGCAGCCCATTCAGATGCGCTTCAATGAATTGATCTCAGGCGTGCGCGCCGACCTTGGGGTTAAGGTCTTTGGTGATGATCTGAACCAGCTACTTGCTTCGGCCAATGAGGTTGCCACGCTTCTTCGCTCTGTAAAAGGCAGTGCCGATGTCCGGGTAGAGCAGGTGACCGGGCTTCCTGTACTGACTCTGCACCCCGACCGTCTGCAATTGGCGGCCTATGGACTGACCGTTGACGACGTTCAGTCACTGTTGTCGACCGCCATCGGCGGACAGTCTGCAGGACAGATCTATCGTGGCGACCAGAGCATTCCTCTCGTCGTCAGATTTCCCGACGCTCTTCGCCAGAACTCAGACCTGATTAAAGCACTGCCTGTACCTTTGGCGGATGGCGGGTTTGTACCGCTGAGCGAAGTCGCTGACATCAAACTCGCTCCCGCCCCTGCGCAGATCAGTCGTGAGAATGGTAAACGACGTATTGTCGTTACTGCCAATGTACGCGGTCGTGATCTCGGCAGTTTCGTAGAAGAGGTCCGCCGGAGAGCGGCCTCAGAAGTCAACTTACCCAGCGGCTACTGGCTCGAATACGGCGGCACCTTCGAGCAACTCCAGTCAGCACAGGCACGACTAACCTGGATAGTACCTGCCACTCTGGCATTGATTCTGTTTATGCTGATATCAGCCTTCGGCAACCTGCGCGACGCTCTGATCATCTTCAGCGGTGTGCCTCTGGCCTTAACCGGGGGAATACTCTTTCTTTGGTTAAGAGGGATGCCAATGTCGATTTCAGCGGCGGTGGGCTTTATCGCACTGTCCGGCATATCGGTATTGAACGGCCTCGTCATGCTGACCTTTATTCGCCAGCTCCGGGATAATGGCCACGACTTGCGTGACGCCGTAATCCAGGGGGCAACCATGCGGCTGCGGCCGGTATTGATGACCGCGTTCGTTGCAGGGCTTGGGTTCGTCCCTATGGCGTTAAATACCGGGATAGGCGCAGAAGTTCAGCGACCACTCGCCACTGTGGTGATTGGTGGCATACTGACAGCAACGACCCTGACTCTGCTCGTTGTGCCGGTACTGTATTACTGGCTGAACCAGCGAGGTTCTACAGAATCCAACCCGGCCTGAGAATGGCAATAAAAAAGGGGCCAGTGGCCCCTTCTTTTCTTTCATGTCACTGCTGCCTTATCGCAAGAGCAATAGCGGCACCTTGCTATGACTGACCATATTGCGGGTGTGCGAACCCACGAAAAACTGACGGATACGCGAGTGACCATAGGCTCCCATCACGATCAGATCAATCTGATGCCGGAACTGGTAGTCATTGAGAATCGACAGTACATCGCCCTCGCACTGACGCGTGACCACTTTAAAACCGGCTTTTTCAAGACGCTCATGCGCTGTCGTAAACTTCGCGACGTGCTCAGCGTCCGTGTGATTAACCATCACCAGATGGCACTCTGCTTCTTTCAACAGTGGACTGTCAGCGTACGCATCTAGCGCACGCTCGACCGCCTCACTGCCGTCGTAAGCCACCATAAAACGAGTCGGAGTGCGGAAGGATACACCTGTGGTAATCAATACAGGACAAGCCACTGAACGAAGCACCGTCTCCAGCTGGCTACCCAGCGTCGCGACCGTCGGGTCCGGATGGTCCTCGCCCTGACGCCCCATCACCAGAACACGGGTATCGTCAGCAAGTGACAGGACTTCTTCTGACAGACGACCATGACGCTGTTGAACGCTGCAGTCCTGAGCACCATGCTCTTTCGCCCGTTTTTCAGCAGACTCAAGCATGATGCGGCTACTTTCTATAGCCAGCTTAGCGCGCTGAGCATCCAGCTCAGTGAGCTGCTCCAGTAAATGCTCACGGCTACCAAAGCCAATACTGCCACTCAGATCAGCCGCATTTTTATCGACCTTTTCAAGAGTGTGCAGCAGCGTCAGCGGTTGCTGCAATCGCTGGCTGACCCAGGAAGCAGCGTCAACGACGGCCATTGCACCCGGGGAGGCATCGATACATGCCGTAATCTGTTTCATCGTTACTCCTTATCACTCTCTTTCGACAGCAAAACCAAGGCGTTCTACCTATCCATTGTTGATGGCAGTCTGTTAATGACCAGCCATCATTTTTTCGACTTCTTCCGGCTTATCATGCACACCGAAGCGGTCGACAATCGTAGCGCTGGCTTCATTCATACCGAGCAGCTCAACCTCTGCACCTTCGCGGCGGAACTTAATCACCACCTTATCCAATGCAGATACTGACGTAATATCCCAGAAGTGGGCATGCGTCAGATCAATAGTTACCTTAGAGACCGCTTCACGGAAATCGAATGACTTACTGAAGGCATCCGATGACGCAAAGAACACCTGACCGATCACGTTATAAGTGCGTTCACCCGGTGCATCCCGCTCGCTTTTAACTACCATAAAGCGGCCAATTTTGTTCGCAAAGAACAACGATGCCAGAAGGACACCAACGAGTACACCCAGTGCCAGATTGTGCGTCGCGACAACCACAGACACTGTGGCCAGCATCACAATATTGGTCGACATCGGGTGCTTCTTCAGGTTGATCACAGACTCCCAGGAGAAGGTACCGATAGACACCATAATCATGACAGCAACCAGAGCCGCCATCGGTATCTGCCCGATCCATTCATCCAGAAAGACCACCATGATCAGCAGGAACAAGCCTGCGATAAAGGTCGACAGACGACCACGACCACCCGACTTAACATTGATAATCGACTGACCAATCATGGCGCAGCCCGCCATGCCGCCCAGCAAAGAAGAACCAATATTGGCCACACCCTGCCCCTTACATTCGCGGTTTTTATCGCTCTCGGTATCCGTTAGTTCGTCAACGATGGTGGCTGTCATCATGGATTCCAGCAGACCTACGGCGGCTAACGCGGCGGAGTATGGAAGAATGATCCACAGCGTCTCCAGCGTCAGCGGCACGTCTGGCCAGAGGAAAATTGGCAGGGTATCCGGCAGCTCTCCCATGTCGGCAACCGTGCGAACATCGATACCAAAATACATAGATACCGCGGTGATCGTCAGAATGCAGACCAGTGGCGACGGCAGCCAGCTGCCGACTTTAGGCACATACGGAAACAGATAAATAATGCCGAGACCCGCGGCCGTCATAGCGTACACATGCCAGGTCACGTTCGTGAGTTCAGGCAACTGCGCCATAAAAATCAGAATCGCCAGAGCGTTCACAAAGCCCGTGACCACCGACCGCGAGACGAAACGCATCAGGTCACCGAGCTTTAAGAACCCGGCCACAATCTGAATGACACCACACAATAATGAGGCCGCAAGCAGATACTGCAGACCATGCTCTTTCACCAGAGTGACCATCAACAGAGCCATGGCACCGGTAGCTGCTGAAATCATCCCCGGGCGACCGCCGACAATGGCGATAATCACAGCAATACAAAAAGACGCGTACAGCCCCACCTTAGGGTCAACACCGGCAATAATAGAAAAGGCAATCGCCTCAGGGATAAGCGCCAGGGCAACAACAGTACCCGACAGGAAGTCACCGCGAATGTTCGAAAACCACTCACGCTTCAGAGTATTCAACATAAGTAACTGCTCACTTACTAATAAGACACGCACCCGAAGAACTCAGGCGGAAAAGCCGGCATTGTACAGAGCTTGATCAGTGGGGCAACTCGCAACGAAGAAGAGACAGAAAGCCAAACACAAAAAAGCCAGCTTACCGCCCCTGGTAAGCTGGCAAAACCCACTGAGTGGAGGGTTTCAGTGGCCGTAAATTTTCAGGCTGCCGCCAACCATGTTGAGGTTGTCGACTTTCATTGAACCGATTGATCGCCCACCGACCTGAATTGACCCGACAGTGATATCGGCATTCATCCCGATATTGTCTATGGCAAGTGCACCACCGCCCTGCATATTCTCCCCACTGTAAATATCCGCTTCGATAACGGCATTGGCGCTTAGCAGGTTCGGGTTATCGTCATAATCAGAACGGGTCATACGAAAGTCACGGATGCCGAGCCCCAGTGCTGGCATATCGAAATCCATATCATCAATACCCATCCTGAGATCAATATGCAGCTTGTCGGCGCCAAGATCGTCATCATGACCGATGGTGGCCCAAAGCTGAGTGAATATGCCATCCAGTTTGAAATTATCGATCAGGGTAAAGTTCAGATCCCCATCGGCGTCACGAATCTCCCAGGCCTGGGTACGGATACTGAAATCCACCGGCGCCGCATAGCCTACTGGATAGAACTTCAGGGAGAGTTCACCTGCCTCTGATATATCAATATCAAGCTTCAGATCATCAAGTAGCGGAGAGACATTCTGGATAAAAGGTGTGCCACCGTTCGCCGCTGTGTAACCTTCAACAAACAGGTCGTCGCGGTCAGCACCGCCCAGAAATATCTCGGTAATCGCAAGAGAGCCTTCGTCTGTGTAGACGATCTCACCGATGTCCATCTGAGCTTCCATTTCAATGGTAATACCGGACTGCCCGGATACGGTGCTCATGGCGTATTCATCAAGAGATTGCAATTCAGCCAGAGCTGATAGTGGTAGCGTGAGTGCCACCAGACTTACAGTTGGTTTTATTATCATTATTCTTATCCCTGCATCGTTCGCGAGAATAAGCCAGTACCGCATCCCTCTGGCTACTGTTGCAGGTACCAGAATATGCCCCGTTGAAATGCCTCGCCAACGAGTTTAGTCAGGTCGCGCCAAAGTGACCCGATAAGATAACAAAAGCCTCTACATGGCCCGTTTTACTGTATTGATCTTCACCTGACACTGCCCCGGGCGTCAGCTATCATCGCGGAACGACATCCGAGGCTCTCCTTTTGCTGCTCTTATTTACAAAGATACTGGTTACGTTTCTAACGGTCGTTATGCTGGCTGTCGTAGCACGACGCTATGGCCCGGCATGGGCAGGTGTACTGGCAGGCTTTCCGCTGGGTAGCGCCATTACTCTGTACTTTATGGGGTTTGAACTGGGCTCTGATTTCGCAGCAGAAGGAGCGACATATACCCTGATTGGTCTGACCGGCAGCCTGGCGTTGGCTACCAGCTATCTGTATGCCAGCCGTCGCTGGCATCGTCCAAGGCACGTTCTGATACCCGCGACGATAGCACTGGGGGCATTTCTCGCAACGGTCACGCCGCTGCAGTACTGGAACGCCAACTGGTGGCAGAATGCACTGATTATTCTGGCTCTGATCGCCATAGCAAGCCGGCTTCTCCGGTCTGTACCTGACGCCAAAGTCGCACTGAACAGTGACAACCTCTGGCAACGTCCGGCACCAGCGATTCTGTTCCGTGCGGTCATGGCAACCATCAGCGTACTGGGAATTACCGCGATAGCACACTGGCTGTCCCCCTCACAGGCAGGCTTATTAGCAGCGTTTCCTGTCAGCTTTTTTCCGACACTGATCGTATTGCAGTTAAGCTACGGCGCACCGGTCGTCGCTGCCACGGTCAAGCAGTACCCCGCAGGGCTGGTCTCTATGGTGATCTACGTAGCATCAGTCACTCAGATATACCCAATTCTGGGGCTCCAACTGGGCACTGCCGCTGCACTTCTGATTGCGACCTTATACCTCTTGGGGTACGCGTTGGTTAAGTTCCGTCTGAAGCGCGCGCCGTCCTCTGCGATGAACAGTGGAAGTATTAACCAAGCATCAGAAAATGGAGCGGACTAGGTATATGTTATTGACATATACCTAGTCCACTATCATATTAACTAAATCAACCTTCTGTTTAGTGAGGCTAGTTATGGCAGAAGCATCCATATTTTCGAACAACAAGAATCAAGCGATACGAATTCCGCGAGCACTTGAGTTTGCAGACGGTGTGAAAAAGGTGAATATCTTTTCTGTCGGGAATGCACTCATCATAACCCCCGTTGGTGAGAGCTGGGATAGTTGGTTTGAGGGGTTGCGCGCCACGGATGACTTTATGATTGAACGAGAGCAACCGGACGAACAAACGCGTGAGAACTTCTGATGATTAAGTATCTGCTCGATACTAATATCGTGATCTACGCGATCAAAAATAGACCTGAGCAGGTCCGGGAGAAATTCAATACGCATGATGGGCAGATGGCAATTTCCTCTGTCACCCTGATGGAATTGTTATACGGTGCGGAAAAATCCACCAACCCTGAACGTAACCTGAAAGTTGTCGAGTCGTTTGCGAGCCGACTGGAAGTTCTGGACTTTGGCGCACACGCTGCACAGCACACGGGGCAAATCCGCGCTGAACTTGCTCGTAGCGGACGCCCTATCGGCCCGTACGATCAAATGATCGCAGGCCATGCCCGCTCACTCGGTCTTATTGTAGTGACCAATAACGAACGCGAGTTTCAACGGGTTTCTGGTCTACGGGCCGAAAACTGGGTTTAGCCTCCCAGTTCATTACCGCTTCACAAGCGGCGCCCCCTCAAGAAACCTTTCAATCTCGGATGCCATAAGATTGCGGAAGTAGAAACTGAATTCCTTTCCATCGCGCCCGTAGAAAATCAAACAACAGTTATAACCGACCTGACTGATAACCATTTCAACCTTGAATGCTTGCCACTCACTCCACCTGCCAGTCCAACTCTTTTCTCCGCGAATGACCCGGAGTCTCTCTCGATCAAACTCAATCGATTCCTTATGCGACTTCGGAAATAAGCCGAAAGGTAGCCACCAGTAAACCGTCAAAAGAAGAGCAGACATAGCAAAGTAAATCTGCCCCTTCAGATCAGACAAACTCCAACCTAGCTCGATATAGGCTGAAGTAAGTAAGACAAAAGGGACGAGAGCAACGATTGGAATAAACAGACGCTGATTACTGACGCGTTGTAGCTTATTTTCAGAAGACATATCCCTGTCGATAATCCTCAATATTAACTCCGCCAGAAGCTCGGGGTAATCAGCACCAACAGGGTGAAAATCTCCAGACGTCCAAGCAGCATAGTCAGGGCCAGTATCCACTTGGCGGTATCGGAGATATTGCCGTAATGTGCTGAAACTTCACCAAGGCCCGGACCGAGGTTATTAAGGCAGGAGCCGACGGCTGAGAACGCGGTGACCTGATCCAGCCCGGTCGCCATCAAAGCTAGCATCATGACCATGAAGGTAACCACATAGAGCGCAAAGAAACCCCAGACGGATTCCAGAATACGGTCGGCTACCGGTTGCTTGCCGAGCTTAACCGGAATAATGGCATTGGGGTGAATCAGTCGATGAATCTCGCGCAGGCCCTGTTTGAATACCAACAGGATACGAATGGCTTTCATGCCACCGCCGGTCGAGCCCGCACAGCCACCAATGAATGCCATCATAAAGAGGAGTACAGGCAGGAAAACCGGCCAGACCGAGAAATCGGCGGTACCAAAGCCAGCCGTTGTGGCAACCGACACCAGTTCAAACAAGCCATAGCGAACGGCACCGCCAAAGTCGTAGGTATCTGTCATCCACAGTGCGATCACGGTGAGAAGCGCACCACCCAGCATAACGAACAGAAAGAACTTCACTTCTGAATCGAGAAAATAGTGACGCACGGTTTTGTATCGCCAGGCGTAGAAGTGCAGAGAAAAATTCAATGCTGCCACCAGCATAAAGAACATGGCGATGGCTTCAATCAGTGCGCTGTCAAAGTGCCCCATGGAGGCGTCATAGGTTGAGAAGCCCCCGATACCGACCGTCGAGAAGCTGTGCGCGATGGCATCAAAGGTGTTCATACCCGCGAGCCAGTAAGCCAGTGCGCAGGCAATGGTCAAAGACAAGTAGATATACCAGAGTGCTTTTGCGGTTTCTGTGATACGTGGCGTGAGCTTGGAGTCTTTCAGAGGGCCCGGCATTTCAGCACGGAACAGCTGCATACCACCAATGCCGAGCATCGGCAGGATCGCTACGGCCAGTACGATAATCCCCATACCGCCCAGCCATTGCAGTTGCTGGCGATACCAGAGTATCGATTTCGGCAGATATTCGAGACCCGTCATCACCGTCGCACCGGTGGTTGTCCAGCCCGACAGGGATTCGAAGAAGGCATCGGCAAAGCTCAGACCGGGGTTTTCGGCGAGCATGAAAGGTAATGTGCCGGCCAGTCCCAGAGTCAGCCAGAACAATGCGGCAACAATAAACCCGTCACGGGTTTTAAGTTCTTTTTTAACGCCCCGGAAAGGCAGCCAACTGAAGAAGCCAATCCCGAGAACCAGAGACATGGCAACGCTGAAGGCCTCAGTCGCTCCATCGTCATACCACATAGAAACGACCATGGGCGGCAGCATGGTCAGACTGAACAACATCAGGAAAATGCCCAGTACCCGGGCAATCACAGTAAAGTGCATATCAGAAGAAGCCCAAGCCCACCTGGAAGAGTCGTTCCACATCGGCGATGTGGCGCTTATCCATCACGAACAGAATCACGTGGTCATCCGATTCCACTACCACATCCGAGCGTCCCATAATGACGTCATCGCCGCGCACAATCGCACCAATGGTGGTACCCGGCGGTAATTTAATCTCACCCACACGACGCCCGACCACCTTAGATGACATGCTGTCACCGTGAGCGATAGCTTCAATGGCTTCAGCGGCGCCGCGACGCAGGCTGTGAACATTTACCACATCGCCCCGGCGCACATGCGTCAGCAGACTGCCGATGGTTGCCTGTTGCGGTGAGATCGCAACATCGATCATGCCACCCTGCACCAGATCAACGTAGGCCGCTTTATTAATCAGGGTCATCACTTTGCGGGCGCCATGGCGCTTCGCCAACAGCGAGGCCATGATGTTTACTTCGTCATCGTTGGTCAGGGCACAGAAGACGTCGGTATTCTCAATATTCTCTTCTTCGAGCAGGCTCTTGTCGGTGCCGCTGCCGTGCAGGACCACAGTGCGGTCGAGATTTTCACTCAGATAACGCGCACGCTCAGGGTTGTGCTCGATGATTTTAAGCCGGTAGCGTTTTTCCAGTGCTTTCGCGAGCCGGTAACCAATGTTGCCGCCCCCCGCAATAATGACGCGCTTGTACGAATCTTCTGCACGGCGCAGCTCACTCATGACGGTATGGATATGCTCACGGCCAGCGATAAAGAAGACTTCATCATCGGCTTCAATCACGGTATCGCCTTTCGGCTCGATCGCGGTATTGCGCCTGAACACCGCGGCAACACGGGTTTCAACGTTGGGCAGATGATCTTTCAGTGTTGAGATGGCCTGTCCGACAAGAGGCCCACCGTAATAGGCTTTAACAGCAACCAGCTGAACTTTACCGTCGGCAAAATCGAGTACCTGCAGCGCTCCGGGAAATTCCAGCAGGCGCCGGATGTATTTGGTAACAACCTGCTCCGGTGAGATCAGAACATCAATCGGAAAAGCATCGACATTAAAGAGGTCCGTCTGCTTCAGGTAAGCATTGGAGCGAATACGGGAAATCTTGGTCGGCGTTCTGAACAGGGTGTAAGCCACCTGACAGGCGACCATATTGGTCTCATCGGAATTAGTCACCGCAACCAGCATGTCTGCATCATCGGCCCCAGCGTCACGCAGCACATGCGGGAACGATCCATGACCATAAACGGTTTTAACATCGATACGGTCCTGCAGTTCGCGCAGGCGATCGGTGTCTGTGTCGATAATGGTGATATCGTTTTTCTCACTGGAGAGGTTTTCTGCCAGTGTTCCCCCGACCTGTCCGGCGCCAAGGATAATTATCTTCATATCAGCTCAGAGTCCCGTCTGCCTTCAGCAGTTATTGTCTGCAGTTTTGTGCAAGAGCGCGTAATAAAAGCCGTCGTGTCCGCGCGGCGTCGGAAATAACTGCCGCCCGGCATTGCAGGCGATTCCCCAGTCATTGTCCAGTGTAACGAGCGTTGCATCCGGATGCACATCAACAAAACGTACAATCTGCTCGCTGTTTTCTTGTGGCAGCACCGAACAGGTGGCATACAGCAGGCGCCCGCCCGGCTTCAGCATCTGCCAGGCGCGCTCAAGAATATCAGCCTGTACCTCAACCAGCTGCGCAATGTCTTCCCGGCGGCGCAGCATGCGGATATCTGGGTGCCTGCGGATAACACCGGTCGCAGAACAGGGCACATCCAGCAAAATGGCATCGAACCCCGGCTCATCGTCACAATAATCCTGCCACCAGGGCTCGTCTGAGCACATGTCTATGCAGGCGATATCTGCGCTGAGTTTCAGACGCTCAAGATTTTCGTGTACCCGCTCAAGTCTCGACTCATCGGCATCCACCGCCATCAGACGAATATCGGCTGACTCCAGCAAATGAGCACTCTTACCTCCGGGCGCGGCACAGGCATCGAGCACGCACTCGCCATCTTCTGGTGCCAGTATCTGAGCCGCCAGCTGCGCGGCTTCATCCTGCACACTGACGTCGCCGTCCGCAAAGCCGGGCAGCGTCGTTACGTCGCATGACTCCTCAAGGTAAATTGCTGAGCTACTGTGCTCACCGGCCATTGCTTCAATACCGGCTTCCTGCAAACGCCCGAGATACTCATCCCGGCTGATATGACGCTGATTCACACGCAAACACAATGGGCCACGCTCGTTGTTTGCATCAAGTATCTCCGGCCATTGTTCGGGCCAGGCTTTGGTCAGCATTTTCACTAACCATTTTGGATGACTGGTCGCGGTTACCGGGTTGTCGTCCAGAGGCGGTAGCAGGCTTTCGTACTCGCGGCCGTAACGCCGTAAACACGCGTTGATGACCGGCTTAGCGTAGCCTTTACCCATCTCTTCGCAGACATCAACTGTGGCATGTACCGCAGCGTGTGGCGCTTTGCCCTGCATAACCAGTTGATACAGCCCGACGATCATCAGAGCATGAAGATCCTGATCTTCTTCCGGAAACGGGTTCTTCAACAGCATTTTGGTCAGCGCATTCAGTCGGAAGTACCAACGGCAACTGCCCAGAGTCAGATCCCGGAAGAAGCCCCGTTCACTGTCTTCAATGCGATCTTCGAGGGAAGGGATCACCTGATTAAGCGATTGCCCAGACATGACCGCAGCCACAGCAAGTGTCGCTGCGTGGCGCGGTGTCATGGCACTGGCTTTACCGCGCCCATATAGATTCTGCATGATCAAAGCTCAGAAGAAAGTACGTAAAACGGCTGAAACAGATTCGGCTGGCCGTTGATAATGTCAGCGACAGCCATCGGTTTTTTACCGGCCAGTTGCAGCTTAGTCAGTTTCAGAACGCCCTCGTTACAGGCGACTTCGATACCGTCCGCAGACACATTAGCAATGGTCCCTGGCGCCAGCTGTGTCGCTTTATCCAACGCCACTGCGGCATGAATCCGGATACGCTCGTCACCCAGCAAGGTATACGCCATAGGGAAGGGGTTAAATGCACGAACCCTACGCTCCAGCTCATCTGCGGGTGCGTCCCACTGAATCAATGCTTCCTGCTTGCTCAGTTTGTGGGCATAACAGGCAGCGGCGTCATTCTGTTGCTCAGGGGTCAGTGTTCCTGCTTCAACATCCGCCAGCGTCTTTAGCAACGCCCCCGGCCCCATCTCAGCCAGACGATCGTGCAGCGAGCCGCCGGTGTCATCGAGATTAATTCCGGTCGTGACTTTACTCAGCATATCGCCCGTATCCAGGCCGACATCCATCTGCATGATAGTAATGCCTGTCACCATGTCTCCGGCCTCGATACAGCGCTGAATTGGCGCTGCGCCACGCCAGCGAGGCAAGAGAGAAGCATGCACGTTCAGGCAACCAAACTTCGGTGTATCCAGAACACGCTTCGGTAGCAGCAGGCCATAGGCAACCACCACCATAACATCGGCGTTGAGCGATCTGAGCACCTCTACATCGGCATCGTCTTTAAAATTGAGCGGCTGATACACCGGGATATCATGCTCAAGCGCGATTTTTTTTACCGGGCTGGGCTGAAGCTTTTTACCGCGCCCCGCCGGACGGTCTGGCTGACTGTAGACACCAACAACTTCATGCTCACTGTTAACCAGCGCAGACAGGTGAACCGCGGCGAAATCCGGCGTACCGGCAAAAACAATGCGTAGAGCCATGTATTAACGTTTCCCCTGACGGGCTTCGATTTTGTGTTTTTTGTCCAGCTTGCTCTTGATGCGATTACGCTTCACAGGCGATATGTAATCAACCATCAGCTTACCTTCGAGGTGGTCGACTTCGTGCTGAATGCACACTGCCAGCAGGCCACGACACTCAAGCTCGAACGTCTCACCATTACGGTCGACAGCTTTCACCAGGCAATGCTCAACACGGGTAACGTCTTCATAGAAGCCGGGCACAGAGAGACAACCTTCCTGCATCGACTCCAGCTCACCATCAAGCACGGTAATCTCGGGGTTGATGAATACCAGTGGTTCGCTCTTGTCTTCAGACACATCGATCGTAATGATGCGTTCGTGTATGTTCACCTGAGTCGCTGCCAGGCCGATGCCGGGTGCGTCGTACATGGTTTCAAACATGTCGTCGACGATTTTCTGCACTCGTTCGTCGACCTCTTTTACAGGTTGTGCAACGGTTCGCAGACGTGGGTCCGGGAATTCCAGAATATCTAGTATGGCCATGAGAAATGCGGTACTTATGGAATTTTATGGTAGTGACTTGCTAATATGGCCGCGTGGCAGCCAATTCAACGTCACCCTGAACGCTAATAATAAAGGGAATAAAGGATGAGCAAAACCATCAAACGACTACTCGTTACAGGTTTGATGTGCCTTTCAGCCGGTGCAAGCGCACTGGAACTCAGAGCTGATGCCCCTGAGCGCTATACGGTACAAAAGGGTGACACCCTCTGGGATATCGCAGAACGCTTCACTGGCAACGCTTGGGAATGGCCTGAAATCTGGTACCAGAACGACCAGATCAACAACCCTCACCTTATCTACCCTGGTGACATGATCGGCCTGATTGACGTAGATGGCCAGAAAAAACTAACCGTAATGGAACGTGGACAGGCATCCCGCACCGTTAAATTGCGCCCGGGTGACGTAAAAATGTCTCCTTCGGCACGGGTTCAGCCTATCGAAGCTGCCATCGCGGCTATTCCGATGGACGCGATTCAGGGTTTTCTGCGTGACCACCGCATTGTCGAGCCCGAAGAGCTTGCCAAAGCGCCTTATATTGTCAGCGGTGCTGATGGACGTGTGCTGATGGGCGCCGGAACCAAAGTTTACGCACGCGGCAAAGTTGATGGCCAACTGGCCTCTGCTTACGGCATCTACCGCAAAGGTGACGTATTCGTTGATCCGGTAACGGATGAAGTGTTGGGTATGGAAGCCACCGATATCGGTAAGGCGTCTGTTGAAACCGTTGAGGGCGATGTCATCACCCTGATGTTGGAAAAGACCAACCAGCAAGTATCAACCCGCGACCGCCTGCTGGAAACAGAAGACCGCGAACTGAAATCCCGTTTTATTCCTAAAGCGCCGGGTCAGCGTATTGCGGGTGAAATTCTAGCTGTGACCAATGGTGTATCTCACGTTGGACAGTTCGATGTGGTTGCTCTCAACCGCGGCGAGCGCGACGGTATGGAAGTGGGCCATGTCATGCTGATCAAAAAAGCTGGCGAAGTCGTTTACGATCCTGTTGAGAAAGAAAAGATCCGCCTGCCAGCAGAGGACGCCGGTAGCATGATGGTGTTCCGTGTGTACGAGAAGATGTCCTACGCTCTGATCATGCGCGCTCAGCGTCCGCTGAAAGTGGGCGATTACTTCGAGTCACCGAAGATCTGACCAACCTCAATAACAGACGCATCTCATGCAGAGGGGCGTCTGGCTGGCCACGGAGGCCGAATGTCCATGGATGGACTCAAGAACTCACCCGACCGCAATACGCTGCTTGCCTGGTGGCGTTTACGCAATATCTCTGGCGTCGGCAATGTCGCGCTAAACGACATTCGCAATCAGCTGGCAGATGCTGAGGCACTGACTGAATGCAGCAGCGCGGATCTTATCCGCTTCGGCCTCAAACCCGATCAGGCAGACCGCTGGCAGAACGATGCCTCTCTTAACCAAGGCTTTGAAGTTCTTGAACGGTGGTGCCAGCACCCGAATCAAGGGGTGCTTCTGGCTGGATCGGCAGACTATCCGGAATCCCTGAACGTACTTCGTGATGCGCCCATTTTTCTTTGGTACCGCGGCAACCTGAGCGCGCTGGAGCAACCGGCTATCGCTATCGTCGGCAGTCGTGGCGCATCCGCCGGAGCCCTCGACTGGACGCTGGATACCGCCGCTGAGCTTGCTTCCGCCGGGATCTCTGTCGTCAGTGGTCTGGCCCTGGGCATCGACGGCGCAGCACATCGCGGTGCAGTGTCGGCAGGAGCAACCATTGCCGTGATGGGAACCGGGCCCGATATCATATACCCGGCGAAACACCGCAGTCTGGCAGCCAGCATCATCGAGCAGGGCTTATTGCTGAGTGAGTTCAGCCCCGGCACGAAAGCACAGGCGCGTCACTTTCCGTCCCGTAATCGCATTATCAGTGGGCTGAGTAGCGCGACCGTCGTGGTCGAAGCCGGTATCAAAAGTGGCACTATGATTACCGCCCGTATGGCCGCCGATCAGGGCAGAGACGTATTGGCCGTACCCGGAGCACTCGGGAATCCCCTGAGCCGGGGCCCACACCAGCTGATTCGCGAAGGCGCCCTGCTGGTTGAGACTGCTCAGCAGATTCTTGAAGCAACAATGACAACCCACATGCCGGCTCAGCAAGCATCATTGCCGGGATTTACGGACAACGACAACCGCGCGGCGTCAGCCACCAGCGCCCCAGTATCGGACGCCCCCGATCTGCTCAATCATATCGATTTCAACCCGACACCAGTCGATGTTATCGCCTTGCGTAGCGCCCGCCCAATCCCTGAGCTTCTGGGTGAACTTCTGATGTTGGAGCTGGAGGGCTGGCTGTTACAGGCGCCCGGCGGCTATTGCCGGGCACGGTGAAATCCTTGTTCGGCACATGGTAATGCTCCAGACCTGATCTACACTTTATCGAATCAGGAGGAGCCACCAATGAACCAGACCGCCGTTGCCACAAAACCCGATGTGGCTGGAAGCTACCTTACCTTTCACTTACCACGCGCCAAGTACGCCCTGCCCGTCGATTCGATTCAGTACATCACGACTCTGGACGCCATCGACCCGCACGATGTTCCCGGTGGTAAATCAGGCATTCGCCGCATGTTCACCTATGAAGGCAACCAGATTCCGCTATTCAACTTCAGCCGCCTTATTCGGTCATCCTCACAACTGGAGGAATGCGAGCAGCTTATTGAGATGCTGAAGCTACGTCGCCAGGATCATATTGACTGGATTAAGGCCCTCGAACACAGCATTAACCATAGCGAAGAGTTTAAGAAAGCGACCGATCCTCACCTGTGTGCATTTGGCCTCTGGTACGACAAATACAAAGCGCTCGATGAAGAGCTGCGTAAGATCATGGCCCAGTTCGACGCGCCGCATAAACACATACATTCTCTGGCGAACCGGCTACTGAAAATGGCACAAGAAGAAGGCAACGCTGAGGAGGCGAACCGGATTCTGAACGATGAGAAGCACTCCACCCTGAAAGTGCTATTGCGCCTGTTCGATCAAGCAGCAGCGCGCCTCGAAGAAATGCTGAAGCCCGTAGTGGTTATATTGCGCGCAGCAGGCAGAACTTACGGCATTGAACTCGACTCCATTGATCAGATCATTGAATTCGACAACCGTCACTGGCTTCCAGATGAAGAGCAGGAACTGCAACATGCCTGCTACGACGGCTTTCTGCAAAAGAACGAAGGTGAGCTTTTCATCCGCTTGGAACCGGCTCATTTGACTAAGTAGAAATAAGCTAAGTAGAGATCAGCTGGATTACGCCCCTCGCGGTAACCTGATCTCAAAGCAGGCCCCACTCCCCTCACCTGCTTTATATTCAATGCGTCCTTTATGGCGCTCAATAATGCTGTACACGGTCGACAACCCCAGACCCGTGCCCTCGCCGACAGGTTTGGTGGTAAAAAACGGATCATAGATTTTAGCTCTGACATCGTCTGGAATACCGGGGCCAGTATCAGATAATTGAATGATCCACTCATCTGCCACTTCCGTGATTGCGACAGAGATCGAGCCTTGGCCCGACATGGCATGGATGCTGTTCTGAATCAGATTAATAAACACCTGCCCCATCATGCCCGAGTTCCCCTCCAACAAAGCTTTGTCCGGCAACTGTTCAACTATTGATATTCCATCCTGGAGCTGATGGCGAAGTATGCCAACGCTGTCGTGATAGCAGGCAACGAGATCAAAGTCGCCACTCTCCAGCTGATCTTTGTGAGCGAAATTTTTGAGGTTTTTCACTATCTCGCACACGCGACTCAACCCATTCCGTGAATCGGCAACCAGGGAGAACACATCCTCCAGAACAAATTCCAGGTCGATCGACTTTTCTCTGTCCTGAATCGTATTCCGCAGCTGCTGGCGTAGCTGCTCATCGCCCGCATCCAAAGTCTGGGCAAACTGATCATGTAAGCGGATCAGTTCACTCATCCCGGATATATATTCATCAAGGGGCTCGAAGTTACTGAGTACAAATGACACCGGGTTATTAATTTCATGAGCAATGCCCGCGGCGAGCTGCCCTAACGAGGACAGTTTTTCAGCATGAAATAACTGTTCCTGGGTACTGTAGAGCTGCTTTAATGTTTCCTGCAGACGATCATACTGAACTCGCAGGCGTTGCTCACTCTGCCGTCTTTCTATCAGCACACGCAGCTGATCCGCCGTTTTTTCCAACAGGTTCACCGTGCCGACATCCAGATTGGCCAGCTGCTCTGACGTCAGCAAAATGAGTAGATATCCCCGAATTTCTTCATAACAGCGGAAAGGGATAAGTATGCTGCCACGGATGTGCGCACCGATAATGTCGGTGGCTTTTTCGTGTACCGGCAAGGTTGCATCCAGCTGCACTCGAATCGGTTGCTCACTGACCGTGAAACCAACGAACTGGGCATCCAGCGTATCGTGCCAACTGAGTCCCTGCATCTCCGCAGGATAAGTGCCCAACAGCTCGTGATCAGGATCAAGCAATACAGACCGGGCCCCCAGAAGATCCGTCAGCAGTGCAGCTACTTCCCTCAACTGCTTATTGCCCAGCGACTCATCCCGGCCTGTACGTGCCAGCCAGGTCAGAAGCGCCAGCTCAGATTCGCGCCGGCGACGCTGCCCACCAATAGCGTTAAACGCTTCGCTCTCGGCCATCAGAAGGTTACGCAGGAAGCCATCAGACCACTCCTGAAGCGCCTGCAAACGGTGAATCTGCCAACCCTGAATCTGTTCAGCAAAGCTCTCCATACATTCTTCTTCTGTGAAGCAGATAATACGTAACTGAGTGTTCTGGAGACGCTCCCGTATAAACATCAGTTGCTCGAATATCCAGACGTGATTATCAGTCGTAGCAATCACTACCAGCACAGGTAAATCCGGATGTTTCTTTAACCACTTCTGGGTTGCCTTACCCGGGCCCAAGGGTTCCGACGTCTGCAAACACGAGCGCAAGTCATCCGAGAGATCGACCGGAGCCTGACCTAACAGTGCCCACTCAGGCAAAACAACTGGCGTATATGACATACAGGGGTTCCCTTCTTCAGAAGCGTCTACACTCAGGTTAGTTAACAAATTGGCCTTCGTTCACAACAAAGGTAGAAAGTCACCGATAAACTCCGGAGTCGTTCAATGCTGATACGTTTGACTTATCTGAGCCGCGCTACACGCGACATGAGCCTGCAGGATATTCAGAACATTCTGACGGTGGCACGGGACAATAATCAGAGCATCGATATCTGTGGCATGCTTTGCTACGACCAAAGATACTTCCTGCAAACGCTCGAAGGCGAGCGCGAGGAGGTCAATGAACTGTTCCTTGATATCGCAGACGACCCACGCCACGATGACGTCGTCATTGTTGGCTACGAATACATTGATGCAACCACATTTGGTGCCTGGGATATGGGGTTTGCCCCAGCGTCAGACGACTTCTACAAACTTCTCAACGAGGTTGGCCAGAACACGTTTGACCCGAGAGAATTCACCCCGGACCAGGCCGTGACTTTCCTGTCTAAACTGTCAAAGCAATAGCTACCTACGCCGACCTTGCGCTGTCTCAGTTTCGTCTTCTTGCCGCCACGCCGGGCTTGAGGTAGGGTTCCGCAGTCTTTATTACCAAATAAGCTGGAACCCCTCCGTGAACCCTTGGCACTTACATCAGGCCCTACGTTGTATCCGCTCTGGTGGCGTTATCGCTTATCCGACTGAAGCGGTCTGGGGGCTCGGCTGCGATCCGACCGATAAACAGGCAGTCCACAGAATTCTCGATCTCAAGTCGCGCCCTGAGCATAAAGGCCTGGTACTGGTTGGCTCATCTCTCGATCAGTTTCAGGACTGGATCAAGCCACTGTCAGATGACGATATGAACACAGTCATGGCCACCTGGCCGGGCCCGATGACCTGGGTACTGCCCTGTTATGACTCAGTACCGACCTGGCTCCGGGGTGAACACAGTAGCCTGGCCGTGCGAATCAGTGACCACCCGATAGTCAAAGCGCTCTGTGACGAAGTCGGACCGCTGGTATCCACATCGGCTAACCCCGCTGGTAAAGAGCCCGCTCGCTCTGCCCTGAAAGTACGCAAGTACTTCCCTGACGGGTTGAACTGCCTGCTCCCCGGCAAGCTCGGTGGGCGACGCCAGCCTTCCGAAATACGAACACTCGACGGCCAGCGCCTGCGCTGAGCAAATCAGGAGACCTAATGGCCAACACTTCATGCGACATTCAGGCAGTGAAATCCTTCCTGCTGGATCTGCAAGACAGAATTTGTGCAGCCCTGGAAGCCGCGGACGGCAAAGCGGCTTTTGTTGAAGACGCCTGGGATCGCGAAGACGCAGGCAATAATCCTATGGCTCTCACCGGTGGCGGCAGGACGCGGGTGATTACCGACGGCACCATCGAAAAAGGCGGCGTGAATTTTTCACATGTTCGCGGCGCAAAACTGCCAGCATCAGCCACGGCCAACCGCCCGGAGCTTGAGGGGCGTAGTTTTCAGGCGATGGGCGTCTCACTAGTTATCCATCCAGAGAATCCCTACATTCCAACCTCTCATGCCAACGTGCGTTTCTTCGTTGCCGAGAAAGAGGGCGAAGAGCCAGTCTGGTGGTTTGGTGGAGGCTTCGACCTGACGCCTTTCTACCCGTTCGAGGAGGATGTTGTGCATTGGCACCAGGTGTCTAGAGACCTGTGTGCTCCATTCGGCGAAGATATTTACCCCAAGTACAAGAAGTGGTGCGACGAGTACTTCTTCCTGAAGCATCGGAATGAAACCCGTGGCGTTGGCGGCCTCTTCTTCGATGACCTGAACAGCTGGGATGGCAAAGTCGACTTTGAGCGCAGTTTTGCCTTTATGCAGGCAGTCGGCAATGGCTATATTGATGCTGTTGTACCCATCATAGAACGCCGTAAAGGCACAAATTGGGGCGAGCGTGAGCGTAAATTCCAATGCTATCGCAGGGGACGCTACGTCGAGTTCAATCTGGTTTTTGACCGCGGCACGATATTTGGCCTGCAAACCGGTGGACGTACAGAGAGCATCCTGATGTCGATGCCTCCTGTCGCGCACTGGGATTACGACTGGAACCCTGAACCGGGCAGCCCTGAAGAACGCCTTTACAAAGATTTTCTGCCTCACCGGGACTGGGTGTAGTACCGGCAGCAGTAAGGAGACGCAATGACCGACCTCTATGCAGTAGTCGGCAATCCGATCTCGCACAGCAAGTCACCTGATATTCAGAATGCCTTTGCTGAGCAGACCGGTGAAGACTTATTTTATAAAACGCTGCTGGCGCCATTAGATGACTTCGACGGCGAAGTCAGGCGCTTTATCGCGCACGGAGGCAGCGGATTAAACGTAACGGTGCCATTCAAAGAAAATGCCTATCGCTTAGCCAACGAACTAACCGCCCGTGCTAAACGCGCAGAGGCCGTTAATACACTAAAGAAGATGCCTGACGGTACCCTGCTCGCCGACAATACCGACGGTGCTGGTCTGGTCAGAGATCTGATGATTAACCACTCGGTGATTCTGGAAGGCAAGCGTATCCTCATTCTCGGTGCCGGTGGCGCAGTCCGCGGCGTGCTGCACCCCCTTCTGGAGCAGCAACCGGCTGGGATCGTTATTGCCAACCGCACAGAGTCAAAAGCACAGACGCTGGCAAACGACTTTGCCGACCTCGGTCGTATTTCAGCCTGTGGCTTCAGCGATATTGAAGGCAGCTTTGATCTCATTATCAATGGTACATCCGCCAGTCTGGCTGGCGAAATGCCTCCGATACCGGTTTCAGTTATTCACCAGAACACGACGACCTACGACATGATGTACGGCAGCAGCATGACTGTCTTTAACCGATGGGCCGAAGAACACGGAGCCCTTCGCACCATTGATGGCCTGGGCATGCTGGTCGAGCAGGCGGCTGAGGCATTCTATGTCTGGCGCGGAGTGCGCCCGCAGACTGCCCGGGTGATGCAATCGCTACGGAATGAACGTCGCCGCTGAGTCATTCGCTGTCGTACTTTGGACATAAAAAAAGCCCGGCTGCCGTATGACAACCGGGCTTTTTATTGGCTAACGCTTATCGGATATCCTGAAAACCGATCGAGTACACGGTCGTGGTTCCGCTGACTTCATTACCGACTGCAATAAAGTGCTTACCTTCACGGGTGAAGTACTCAATGGACTCAGGGCCGAGGTCGCCTGCATCAACACTGTATGTGTCGTTATCGCATTCAGTCCCATCAACCACAGTGCAGACAGGTGCATCAAAGTCGCGATTATTCAGGTAGCTCTGATACTCAGGGTCAGTTGGATCAGTAATGTCGAAAACCATCACACCACCCTGACGCTCTAAACCAACAAAGGCAAAGAAACGATCTCCGATCTTCGCGACTTCAATCGCTTCTGGTTCAGTACCTTTGTCGTCAGAGCGGTTGTCGCCTGAGTCGTTCTCGTCGTTGGTCGAGTTAAAGTCCTCAGGGTCTACATCGTATACTTGCTTGGCAATCACATCGCCACTGTCATACACGAGATCGCCGGCTGCATCCCAGATTGAGAACGAACGAGCACCAAAGGTCACGATGTCATCAGCGGCAGCGTATTCCGCCTGATCAGTCGTTACTTTGATACGCTTCAGCTGGTCATTGTCGTCCAGAGCCGCCTTGAGAGGATGTGCGTCAGCCACCAGCTCTTCGATGTCACCACCACGGGCTTCATCAATCCACGAGATGCAATCGTCTTCTTCGTTGGCGTAGGCATCAGCATCTTCATCGTCACCCCCCGGTGCGAAGTCATCGCCATCCCATTCATGACCGGCAGCATCACAGGCCTGTTGAGTCGTCTCGTAGATATACTCGCGGCCATCACCTTCGTTAGCGGTCAGGATGTACGTTTCGCCATCAATTTCAACACTGACGATGGTATCCGGCATGTAGAGACCAACCAGCTGTTCATAGCTGTCGAACTGACCGGTACCATCATCCTTGTTGGATGCATCCAGTTCGTTTTCAGAAGCAGGGCTCCATGACTTCTTACCCAGACCTTTCATGCCTTCAACCGTCGCGTTAGCAACGTCGATAATCGCGACTGCGTTATTTTCCTGCATGGCAACCCAGGCTACGGTGCCATCAGAGTTCAGCGCCAGATATTCAGGTTCCAGATCCTGAGCCACTGTTGTACCGGCAGGCCCAGGAAGTCGTACATCCGCCGGAACTTCATCCGCGCGACTGCCACCGACATTAAAATCAGCAAAGCTAACCTGAGATACCACAGCGTCGTCAGGACCAAAGCCATTCTTAAGGTCAACAATGGTGACAGAACCTTCAGGGTCATTGGTGTAATCGCCACTCGGCTCACCTTCGTTAGCCGTCAGAATGTAGCGGGCGTCTTCACTGAGAGTCACCATATCCGGCAGTGCGCCAGCAGTGTAGGTGCCAATCAATGCCAGAGTGTCTGAGCGATACAGAGCAATCAGACCGTTGTCCTGCTTGGTATCTGCTTCAATCGCCACAGCAACAAGGCCCTGTTTCGCCGATACGCTGTTAGCTGCGCCAATTTCAATACCTGCGGCAGTCGCAGCGGCAGAGAGATCAATGGTGCCGTGCTTAGCTGGCGCGCTTGTGGTCTGCGCCAGAGAGAGCACATCAACGGTCGCATCTTCGGCATTCACTACGTAGAGCTTGTCCGAGCACTTATCGTAAGACACGATTTCAGCCGACGCGGTATCAAACTCATTGCCTGACACGTAAGTATCAACAACTGACAGTTCGAGGGTTCCCGATACCGAGGTGTCGGTTGCTGTCGTTACTGTTTCACACTCGATACCCAGATCCGCCAGCGTTGGGCTATTGTTGGTCTCATTGCCAGTATCAGTGTTGTTACCAGTGTTGGTATCTGTGTTTGTATTGTCGTCAGCGTTATTGTTGCTGCTGTTATTATCGTCGCCGCCGCAAGCTGCCAGAGTAGCTGCGAGAATCGCAGGTACAATGATCTTCAATGCGGGTGCCGTCAGTGATGTTTTCATGGTCTTCCCCAGAGTCACATATTTATCAGTGACGCAGGATGACCGAGAATTATTTCAACTAAGTGACAGGCGTATGGTGATAACTCTCTGGCCTGCACTGCTACTCAGATTTATGTTACGGAATAAAAAACGGGAGCCTGTGCTCCCGTCTTTTCAATCAACTATCTGACCAGTCGTGCTTATTCAAACGAGCCGTTGTGGTAGATTTCCTGAACGTCTTCGAGGTCGTTAATCAGGCCTGCGAAACGCTCAAACTGCTCAACATCGTCACCGGCAATCGGGTGCTCCATGGTCGGCAGGTAGGTGATTTCTTCGACTTCAAAATCGATGTCCGGATTCATTTCCTGCAACGCCGTTTTGGTTTTGAAGAATTCCGTCGGTGGCACCAGTACGGTGATCATGCCATCTTCACACTCGATATCAGATACATCGACGTCGGCCATCATCAGTGCTTCGAGGGCCGCTTCTTCGTCGTCACCGGCAAATACAAACATGGCGCGGTGGTCGAACATGTGCGACACAGAACCCTGTGTACCCAGTTTGGCCTTGCACTTAGAAAACACACCACGAATCTCACCGAAGGTGCGATTGGCGTTATCGGTTAACGCGCTGATCAACACCATGGCACCACCCGGAGCAATACCCTCATAGAGCGCTGGCTGGAAGTCTTCGCCGGTTCCACCACTGGCTTTATCCAGTGCTTTATCAATCACGTGCGATGGCACCTGATCTTTCTTAGCGCGGTCAATCAGTGAACGCAGCGCCAGGTTGCCCGATGGATCAGTACCACCGGCCTTCGCCGTTACGTAAATCTCACGGCCATATTTGGAATAGACTTTCGTTTTAGCAGCGGCCGTCTTGGCCATCGACTCTTTACGGTTCTGGTATGCGCGACCCATAGGAATTGCTTCTTGCTATCTGATGGAAAACAGCGATTGTACCCGCCAGAGAATGGATTGTCAGTTTTCTGGGGCGCCACGTGAATCACGCCCGACCGCGGTAGGGAAGGTATTTGTACGACCGGCCAGATAGTTCTCACGAAAGACGCTGAAATACGAAGCCAGGTTCGATGCAGCACGGTCTTGCCCGAGACGAGACAGGAGTGCGATCGCGACTTCTGCGGTGCCAAGCTGATGATCGCGCGCAGCGACCCTCAGGCGGTATTCAGAGAGCGCCTGAGACTCTACGGCAATTACCGGAAACCGGTTAAGCCAGTCACTGCGGAACATCTTACGAGCCTCACGCCAGGTACCATCGAGAAAAATCAGCAAAGGTGTGCGCTTACCTATGTAGTCACGTAAGCGCTGATCATCGGACATATGGCGCTCTGGCTGTGCGTATTCATAGGGAAAGACCACGAGAGGGGCATAGCCCGGATCAGAAAGCAGAGCCAACATCCCCGCATCAGGATCTGTCCTCGTCCATTGGTACGCATGATTGTCTTCCAGCACATCAGCAATCAGGCGGCCGGTATTACTCGGTTTAAAGACCTCGCCCTGATAATAGATCAGGCACAATGCAACACCCTTCATGGGTTCGGGCCGCGCAGCACAGACACACAAGCGCGACGCAAGAAGACAGTCCTCACAACGGGATAACTTACTCCCACGGGCAAGAAACTCGCGCCGGGAAAGTTCCTTTTGCTTCTGGCGAAGCCGCGTGACGCTGCTCTCTAGCATCTGTTTGCCACCTGCATTCTGATCATTCGACATCTCTGACAACCCGCCTGCCAGTGGGCTCAACGCCCAAACACCGCGGCACCTGAGGCTGCGAATTTTCTGCGAATCATGTTGAAAACTCCAGTGCGTCAAAAAGAAAGCGGAACAAAATCTATCTACGCCAATCATATCTTGTACAGTATTTGTCTAGCTTTTTTTAGCTAAGGAGTTTCTCATGGCCGCATTAGACCAACTACAGAATGATCCAAAAGCCACGCTGTGGAATGCATTGAAGGGCGAAACAGCCGTTATGTTGGGGATTGAAGGTGTTACCGACTTTATGAAACCGATGGCGGCGAAGCCCGATCTCGACACTGAGACCATCTGGTTTTTCACGGATAAGCGTAGTGGAACCTTTGGTCAACTCAGTGGTGAGCCGTCTGCACGCATTTGTATCAGCGACTCACGAGAACATTTCTGGGCCGATATTCGGGGCAGCATTAAAGTCGTTAATGATCCTGAGGTCGTTGCTAATAAATGGTCTGTTGACGTCGAAGCCTGGTATGACAAAGGGAAGCGCGACGACAACTTACAGCTTATGGCTTTTTCGCCCGAAAAAGCTGAGCTGTCAGCCTCGACCGTTAACCCGATCAGTTTCAGCTGGCAAACCGCGAAGGCTATTCTCGGTGATCAGGACAGACCTGACATCAGCGAACAGAAACAGATTACCTTTTCATAATACAGTAGCCAAAACAGCGAGGCAGGGCGTGGACGCCCTGCCTGCCCAAATAACAGCACCCCGTCCCTACACAGGAAAGCTCCCTACACAGGAAACCGCCATGGCATCCCCCGATATTTACCAGGATTATCTCGAAAACTACCACCCTCATGCCGAAGAGTTTCATCAGGCGGTGAAAGAAGTCTGTGAAGACATTACCGAAGAATATGAAAGCAGTGAGGCCTATGCCGAGTGGAATATCATCGAGCGCCTGATCGAGCCCGATCGCATTATTAAATTCCGGGTCAGCTGGGAAGATGATAAAGGAAAGGTTCATGTGAACCGCGCCTGGCGTGTTCAGTTCCACAATCTGCTGGGTGCGTATAAAGGAGGATTGCGCTTCCACCCAACAGTCAATGAAAGCGTGCTTAAATTCCTTGGATTTGAGCAGTGTTTTAAGAACGCATTAACCGGGCTACCCATGGGCGGAGCCAAAGGTGGCTCGGACTTTAACCCTAAGGGAAAAAGTCAGCGCGAAATTATGCGCTTCTGCCAGTCATTCATGCGTGAACTGTACCGTCATATTGGTCCGGACACCGACGTACCTGCTGGCGACATAAACGTCAGCAGTAATGAAATTGGCTTTATGTTCGGCGAGTACCTGCGCATTAATAATCGCTGGGAAGGGGTACTCACAGGAAAGACACCTGGCTTCGGTGGCAGTTGTGGACGCGAAGAAGCCACAGGTTATGGTGTAATTTATTTCCTGCGCGAGATGCTGAAAGCGCACGACGATTCTCTGAGCGATAAACGTATCCTGATTTCTGGTTCTGGCAACGTTGCTTTGCACGCGGCTGAAAAAGCGATTTCTGAAGGGGCTGTCGTTCTCACCTTGTCAGATTCTGGGGGCACTCTGTTTTTCAAAGACGGAATAACAGAGAAAGAGCTTGATGCTATTAAATCTTTAAAACTGGATAAGAATGGTCGCCTCAGTGAAGCATCGGCAGGCGAATACCAAGAAGGGAAAAAACCCTGGGGCATAGAAAACGCCGACATTGCATTGCCGTGCGCGACCCAGAATGAACTGGATGACAATGACGCTGAAACATTACTGGGCAATGAAGTTCGGATTCTTTGCGAGGGTGCCAATATGCCCCTGACAAACGGCGCCCGCAAGCAATTCCTCAATGCCAATGCTTTGTATGGACCAGCCAAAGCAGCCAACGCTGGCGGTGTCGCCGTCTCGGGGCTGGAGCGTTCACAGAATGCGGAACTGACAACCTGGCCAATCTCGCGCGTTGACGAAGAATTGAACCGCATCATGAAAGAAATCCATGAGCGCTGCATTCAACACGTCGAGAAAAAAGACGGTGTTTATCCTTACAGTCGAGGCGCCAACGTCTATGGTTTCAAGAAACTAGCGGGCGCTATGATAGCTCATGGGGTCGGTTAAGCGACGGCTCGGTCTCCGCGGCATGAAGTAGTGGTCCATTCAGCGGCACAGTTAATACAAGCTGCCAGCAAGCCGCACCCTGCTCATCATGTTGCTTAACAGAAATCTCACCGCCAATCGATTGCGCCCGCGCCTGCATACTCTCCTGACCCAAGCCCTGTGTGATGCGGGGCATATTAGCTGGGTCTGATATTTTGCAGTAGTTGACCATGCTGATCAGTAGCGCCTTGTCACCTACCGAAGCTTCAACTGCGACGCTTTTACTCCCTGCGCGCAAGGCGTTACTTAACGCTTCGCGAAGGATGCGTTCAAGGTGGTAATAGCTGTTTCTGGTCAGTTTTAAATCGGGAACATTATGCGTCCACGACAGTGGAACGTCGTAATCCAGACACCTCGCTTCCGCCTCATCCTGCATCGATACACACAGGGCCTCAAGACCATCGGGCGCGTCGAAGCTATGGTTCAACAGATTGCGTAAATCTGCAATCGCCGAACGAACAAGAGGCTGTTCCTCGGCAGGACTGCGACGCAGAATGGTCAGTAGTTTTGCACCCATATCATCGTGCAGATCACGGCGAATCCGTTGTCGTTCAGACTGGACTCCGGCTTCATGTGCGCCATGAGAATGGTCGATAAGATCATCCAGTGCACGTATCAGCTCTGCGGTACGGTAGTCATTGTCGTTCAGGTTTCTTGCTCCCTCGAAGGGGTGCAATAACTCTACATAGCGCGCGTCTCCGGATTCATCCGCGGCCGTCAGTTGCAAAGCATTTTTTGCAGGCTTAGCGCCAGAACAGACTTTCATGTCCAACGGCGAAAACACGGTTCGGAACGCATCCGCTAAACGCTCTTCGCGACTCAGATAGCGATCATTGACCAAGCCAGGTAACGAATCCCGCAGCCAGTGGTCCAGTTCTCCGCGGTGCCCCGGCAGCAGCCTGACAAGAAAAAGCTGACGCACAGGAAAATACAACCATCCGACCAGCGCCAGAGATATCGCCAACGTCTCAGGACCACTACGCGACAGCAGATACGTGAGCAGGATATCGACCATAAGAATGGCCATACCACCTGCGATCCAGCCCCAGACTTTTACGTACCATGGGTCGAGATCAAACACCCGGTGACGAATGACCGCAAACAACATTCCGAAATACATAAACAGAAAGGTCACTAGCACCATGGATTGAGACGCCAGTGGTGCGCGCCCCATCAACATGGGCACGATGGCGGTTATCGCAAATACGCCGGTTCCGGCGACGACCGAGATAAAAATCCAGCGCACCTTCGTGCGCTCCTCGCTTTCTGGCGCACTTTTCAACCATTGAACAAATAATCCGACCAGAGCAGCAAGCAGGGAAGCGCCGTAAGGTAAATAAAACATCACCGCCGTCTCAGGATGCACTGGGTAAAATTGAGCACTAAAAGTCGATAACAGCGGCAAGCTGAAAATGGCCCAGGCGAAGCGGGAGTTAAACAGAACTGACGGGTAGTTCCAGAGAAAAGCAATCAGCCCGGTTGCAAATAGCGAAGAACCCAGATGGTTCATCATGGAGGCTGCGAAAAACAGATCACCTTGTATGAATAGGTCGCGCGTGCTGTATACCGCTGCAAATAAGCTTGATAGCGCGAATCCCACCCCCGTAATCACGAAGGCAATACGGCCAGGTCGCTCGCTTTTATCAGAGCTTAACAACAACACCAGAAAGCAGATCAGCGCTGCAAGAAACCCGCTGAAGGCCTGAATCCAGAAATCAAATCTGAGGTCGGCCAGTGTTCTCTGTCGAGGGGATATATCGATCAGGCGACCGTCGTCCAACGCCAATGCAAGTTGATCCGCAGTCAGCCAACTTGAGACCGATCCGACCTGCGTCAGCACCCGCCGATAGTCTTCAATCAATGGCAGGCTGTCGGGCTCTTCAATCAATAACTCAGGGGAGGCTGGAATACGCGAACCAGAGACACCTTGATGCACAAATGCAGTCACCCGTGCGTTTTTTACATTATCGTCGGAATAGAAAACAGAGCCTTTCGTTGCTTCAAAAGAACCACCCGCCTCTGGCAAAGACAGTGCAGTAAAAACAACCATCAGGAGAACAAAAACGGGAACCAGAACAGACAACATAGCCTGAAAGCGGAGACTCATACTTACTTTCCATCAGAGCGGACTATCGACTTTAAAACGCAGCTGCAGAAATTGACACGACTAAATAGGTCAGGCGCGTTCAACAATGCTGAAATTGTTCATTCAGTATTCGTCTGCTAAGAAAAAAGGGCCCGAAGGCCCCTAAAAGAACGAAGACGTTATTCTCCGGCGACGAAGGCTTTCAGAACCTCGTCATTGGTCAAATCAATCGCCTGCGCCACGCCGCGTGCATAAACAACCGGGTCGGCGTTGACGGTGACTTCAGTAACATCGGACGAGCCACCGCTCACCATGCCTAACAGACTACTGAATGCATTGGCTGCCTTTTGGGCGCCTGACGTCGTATCCTCGGTTTCACCGAAGGCACCTCCAATGATCACTGGCGTCTCAAGTTGGGCATATCCGGCCTTGTTGCTGAACGTGCTTGAGACCCCCTTAACAAAAGTAATACCCGATGTTGGCTGAACATTGATCGCTTGCCCCAAGGATACTTCTGCACTGTAGGTGCGCTTACCCGTGTTGTAATCCATTGAGCGGTCAGTCTGGCCCGACAGATTCGCGAAATGGACTCGGTAATTCGCCGTCAGAATTGGGTATCCGAGATCACCGGCCAGCTCTGCCAGCTTGTACGGTGCTACTGGATTCGGTGCCGAAGGGTAGCCCTTATACACAAGCAGATCTGTTCCGGCAGGCGTAAAAGTCAGAGTTTTACCCTGATCGCCTTTGAAAAAAGAGCCCACTGCTGAGGGCTGGTAAGGTGTTTCCAGTTTATCCATGCCACTCCAGGCTTTGCTGGAGGTAAGGTCACTGTAATTACGAATTGTGTAACCCTGCGCTTTAAGCTTACTGACAAAGCTCTTGTAGGCCTCATCGGTGATGGCCTGCATCGTCTCCTCAGGTACACCCAACAATTCAGACTTCAGAATAGCTTTTGCGTAAGCCCTGTCCTTACTGAACATTGAGCTTTGGGAGGTCGCTGACGCTTTATCTTTTACGACAAAGGTTACAGAGAACTGTCCCAGGTAGACTTCTTTGCTGTCTTCCATTTTCTCCAGGTTGTCAGTCACAACCTCAATTTTTTTCTCTTCGGCTTCGCCGCCACCCATGCTGGCACACCCGCCGATAGCGAGAGTCAGTGCGATGAAAGGAACTGCTAATGTTTTCATGATTATTTCCCTGTTAAATAGTGCAAAAATTCTAGACTTAAGCTCACTAGCAAAAACCCCCTGTTTATGGGGGAAACTCATCTTTTTATGGGTCAATCAGGCCCATGTTGACCGCCTTTATTGCCGCCTCGGCCCGATTAGAGACTCGTAGCTTCTGATACAGAATTTTCATGTATCCCGAGACGGTATTCGGCTTCAGTCCCAACGAGTCAGCGGCCTGTTTAACACTCAGTCCGTTCGCTATCAGGTGTAAAACATCCCGTTCCCGGTTGGTCAGCTGAACCTGCTCGTTGCGACATGGGCGAAAGTATTCAAGCACCTGCAGCGCGATTGAAGACGATAACGGTGGTCGCCCACCCATGATTCCGCGAAGCGAAGCCGTAAATTCATGGTCCGCTTCATCTTTAAGCAAATAGCCATCGGCACCTGCCCGTAACGCAGGAAACAAATGATCAGCGTCATCGAAGATGGTGGTGACGACACAGAGAGTCTCGCTCTTTCTCTCTTTTATCTGACGGATGATGGTCTCGCCGCGACCGTCGGGTAACCCCAGATCAATCAAGGCAAGGTCTATGGATGGCAACACCAGATGCCTCATAGCGTCTTTTATCGATGCCGCATGATGCACCACAATGTCAGGAAAAATGTCTTCTAACCGCTGTTTCAGCCATTCGGCAACGTCAGGGAGATCTTCGACAATCAAGGCTGTTTTTATCATTCAGAGATGGCCTCCTTATCCCAATGTCATGCGCAATCTCAAGTGGGCCAGTAAGCCCTGCTTAGCAATCCTATGAATCCTATCCAAACCCATAAACAGGGGGTAGCCACACTTTAGGACCCCCCTGAACGTGGGTGCCGTATTTGCCTTCATGAGAGTTACCTTTTCGGGCTGATATAAATCCCTTTTCTGAGGCCACGTTTATGGAACGTATCGATATGGAACGCATCGCGCTCGCGGGAATACTCGCTGGCTCTTTGCTACTTAGCGGCTGTGGTAATTCTTCGGGGTCAGGCTCTGATGCCGAGCCAACACCCAGTACGCCCGCGACACCGGAAGCTCCGGTCAGCACTCAAACCGTATCCGGAACCGCAGCCATTGGCGCCGCGATCACCGACGGTACGGTCACCGCGATCTGCGCGGATGGCAGCACATTTACCGAGTCAGTGACGACCGACGCCAATGGCAACTGGTCGGGTGAAGTGGCCAATGGTGCGATGCCCTGTGCGCTGCAGGTAACTGGAGGAAATCCACCGGTGACTCTGCACAGCTACGCCACGGCGGCTGGTACGGTAAACATAACGCCACTGACAGACCTGATCATGGCGTCAGCGACCGGTCAGAGTCCGGCCGACTGGTTTGCAAATTTTAACGGCACCGCGGTGGACACATCGACGGCGTCCACTGATCTTCTGAATTCGTTTGCCGCCAAAGGCTTCGCTATCCCTGCCACTGGCAATCCAATGACGACGCCGTTCGCAGCGGATGGTTCTGGCTGGGACGGCCTGCTCGATGATATTGGCGAGGCCATCGACAACGATCCGGCGATCGCTGATTACGATGCCCTGATGACACTGGTCAAAGATGGCAATCTGGCGAATTTACCGGCACCGCCACCCGCTGAGATGTTCAGCATCAGCGGAACCATTTCGGGCGCCACCGGCACAGTCATCTGGGAAACACTGGTTGCTGGCAGCATCGTTCAGGATGGCGGCGATACCAATGGCGCTGTGACCTTCTCACCGCTTGATGGCATTACCGAAGGCAGCAACTGGAGTGTCGTAATTAATACTCCTCCGACCGGTCAGAATTGTGAAGTAACCAGTGGCAGCGGCACCCTGACGGCGGATATCAACAACGTTGAAATTGCCTGCTCCGATGTCGTCACCTCACCAACCACTTTCAGTATCAGTGGTAACGTCTCCGGTGCTTCAGGTTCTGTGACCTGGGAAATCTCCAAAGACGGCGCTTTCTTTAACGATGGCGGCGCCAACAATGGTGCAGTTACCTTCACCGACGCCATGGCCAGTGGCAGTGTCTGGGCAGTGAGCATCAACAGCGCACCGTCCGGCCAGACCTGCTCAGTCACGAATGGCAGCGGCACTCTGTCGGCAGATATCACCAACGTCTCTATCACCTGTTCAGACATCGTTGTCGGCCCGACTGACTACAGCATCAGCGGTACCGTGTCTGGCGCCTCAGGCAGCGTCGTCTGGGAGCTCTCGAAAGACGGGAATTTTTTCAATGACGGCGGCGCTACCAACGGTGCGGTCACTTTCACCGCCGCGATGGCCAGTGGCAGCAACTGGGCAGTGACAATCAACACCTCGCCTTCAGGCCAGACCTGTTCTGTCAGTAACGGCTCAGGCACGCTGAATAGCAATGTCACGAACGTTGCCATTACCTGTGAAGATGAAATCGTCACTCCACCACCCACGCCGGGCGACGCCCTTTATGACTTCTCTGGTCTGAATCTGGACCCTGAGCTACCCGCAGGCTTTGCGCCCATTGCCCCGCAGGCATCGCCGATTGATCCATCAAGCAATATTGCGAGTCTTTACGCGCAATTAGCGACTCAGCAGCAGGAAGCCATATTTGCCCCCATCCCCGCTGAGCACACCCGCACAGTGACCAGTGTTGTCACTGGCAGTTACTACGAAGTGACTGAAGCAACGCCGACTCAGGACTGGCTGCGAATCAGCAACGTCAGTTTCGGTGCAGATGCTACCGCAGACACCAGTGACGATTACATTACAGCCTACACCGTGTATCCGTTTGGTTACGCCGGCGTGTCTTACAGCTTTGACCACCCGGGCCCTGATGGCGAGTGGTACACCGCAGATGATATTGCAGGTTCACGCAATGGCGGCGCAGTGGTTGCCTTCCCTCAGGGGACGGTTCTGGAATTTGAAGGGGCCAGTGAAGGCGCGATCATGAGTATTCCGTGTCTGGATCCGGGCTCGGACGGCATCGCCTTTACCGAAGACGATTCTCCCGGCTGCCCACTGGGGTATCAGATCATCGTGATTGATGGCGAAGGTAACCGTGGTCAGGTAGTTACCTACAAATACAGCGGTGCCGACGGTGTCTGGTTCACCGATGACGATGTCGTCGACAGCTACACCCTGGTCAGCACTGACCTCAGCATTCCGCAAACGGTCACTGCCGTTTACGACGACGAAGGTTCCGATGGCATCTGGTTCACGGAAGACGATGTGGTCGATACACACATTCAGCAACTGTTGGGCGACAACTATCAGCCGCTCTACTCTGCCACCTACAACCTTGCGGGCAGTGACAGCAGCTGGTTTACCAGCGACGACAACGTCAGCGGCTATGGTTACTACGGTTACAACGACAACGATGAGTTGGTAATCATCGCTAACCACGGTGGTGCGGGCATCGATGGTGAGTGGTTCACTGGCGATGACTGGGCCTCGGCTATCGTGTCGCTGAAAGACGATAACGGCAATGAAGTCATTGGCGCGACGCTCACCGGCATGGGCCCGGATGGTAAGTGGCTCAGCGGCGACGAAACCCTGTTCGGCTACAGCTACCGCGTCTACGACGATGAAAGCCGCCTGCTCCAACGCGCCGATATGTCTAACAAAGGCGCCGATAACCTGTGGTTTACCTCAGATGACCTGCCCAGCGCGTCATACAACTACTGGTCGCGTGAACTGGATGCCGAAGGCCGTGTATTGCAACAGCTGTACTATGATCCGGCACTCGCGGCACCCGGAGACCCGGCGTTCAGCGCCAGTCAGATCAACCGTTACACCATGTATGCAGACGACTTCTCGACGAGCGTGAGTGTTTACAGTGATGCCTTCGGCGCAGATATGCTGCCTTTAACGGCTGACGACACCCTGAGTTATCCCTATACAGTTGCAACGGCCACAGGCTACAACCAGTACAATCAGCCGGGTCCGGATGGCGAGTGGTTTACCGCCGATGATGTCCTCAGTGGCTACGTGAACCAGACCTACGATGGCAGTCGTCTGACCTTTGATGAACGCTACGACGCCAGCGGCACCCTGATTTTTTACAGCGAATACACCGAGCTTTCGCCGACCTCGTATCGTATTGAGGAGTATCAGCTCAACGACAGCGGCATCTTTGAGCTCATAGGCTACCGCGAGATCGACGAAGACGCTTACGGCAATCCTCTGTGGACCACCTGGTTCAACGCAGCCGGTGAGATCAGCAACGTTGATTACACTGAGCGCAATTCTGATGGCCTGATCACCCGCCAGGGCTGGGCGTACTCCTCGGGGGCCGACGGTATCTGGAAAACCGAAGATGACTTCACCTATTACAGCATCAGCGAATACAACGCTGCAGGCGAGCTGACACTGTCTGCGAGCGAATACCAAGGCAGCGATGGCCTGTGGGATTCCGAAGACGATACTTACTACATCAGCGCTATTTACCTACTCGAAAATGACGCTGACACCTTGGCCATCAATATCGGCTTCAGCCCGGCCTCGTGCGCGGACATTTATGCCGGTAGCGGAGATATCGCTGTTGAAGTACGCGATGCTAATGGCACCGCACTGGCCGATGCGATCGTCATGCTGAACAACAATGACAGCACCGCTACGACCGATGCCAATGGGTCGGCCTCTTTCACCGGGCTGTCGGGCGCTCAGGATGTTCACGTCTTCAAAGACGGTTACGGCTACGAGAGCTTCTACTGCGTATCTCCGGGAATGGACGTCACGCTGTATTCACAGGTCGAAGAGCTGGGTGTTCTGGCGGATCGCTCCAAGCTGTCCTTCTATAACGATATCAGCAACAATTTCGTACTGGTGCTGCTCGACGATAACGGTAAGCCACTGCACGAATACGATCGTTTTGACAGATCTATTACTCAGGCCCGCTATTCCTATGCCGACCTCTATTTTGATCTTACTCCGGGTAGCGAAGTAACCGGCAACCTGTGGGCATTCAAAGTAGACAACGGCGTGATTACCGGGGCGGAGGACCTGGGCAGTCAGACCTTTACCACCATTGCAGAAAATGAAAACCCATTGGTCACCGAGCGCGAACAGTTGTCGGTCAACTTTACCGCCACAGATCTGGTAGCCGTTGCGCAACAGGGCGTGACCACCGCACCGGTGCAAGGCTACTTTGACTCGGTTGCCACGCTGGGCGGCTTCCTGGGTCTGGGTTTCGCCTACGACTATGACACCTTCGGTTATACCGCCAAACTGCCGGGATTGGATATCGACCTTCCTGAAGTAGCGCTCTCAAATGCCGCCAGCTCAGAAGTGTGGGAGTTATGGCTGCCGGGTAACCTGCTCGACCGCTCTGGTGACCTCCTTATCAACAGTCTGGAAACCGGCATAGCCAACCGTCCATTACTTGAAGATCAGACCGACAGCAGCGGCAACCCAGTACTTAGCTGGACACCTGTCAGTGACCGTGTCGAGGGGCATACCGACCTCAACACCTTGGTATTGCGGACCGCGATGAACGGCGTCGGTTATCAGACCGCCTGGACAATTCACACTCCGGCGGGCGAGTCTTCCGTGACACTGCCATCGCTGCCTGCGGGTATGACGGACGTCATGCTGCCAGAGAGTGACTATTCCATGATTCTGGAGGCAAGATCATTCATCGGTATGGATTACGATGAGATCGTCGGTACTCTGAACCTGCATGACATCGATGACAGCATCGCTACCGAAGTACTGCGCACCAGCGTAACGGAGTTTGAAGCTCCGCTGCTGATGCGTTGATGCGAACCAGCTGAATCGGTAAACACAGCAACAAAAAAAACGGGGCCAATGGCCCCGTTTTCTGTATCTGATACCTCAACTACCTAAAAACAGTTGAGGGACGGTATTCTCAGGAATACCCGATCGCCAGCGGTATAAAGGCAACGATCATCAGTGCAGTCGCCATCGTCACCAGCGGCAGAAGAATTTTCTCATGGCGATACCAGAAGTTCTCTCCTATCACTTCTTCTTTCGATAACCGGACTTCTTCTTCGCCAACCACCTGACGTGTTAACAGGTGGTTGAGTGCTACTGGCGGACTCAGATAACCAAGTTCAAAGGCCACCAGCGTTACCATCCAGAAGTGTACCGGATCAATACCCGCCTGATAGGCGATGCCTGCGATAGACACACTCACCAGCACGACCGCGCCGTATGGGTCCATGATCATGCCGATGACGACCAGAATCGATACCAGTACCGCCATCGCCAGCCATACAGAATTGAAGTCGACTGGAATGTAGGACATCAACTCAGCGCGCTCGACCACGCCACCGAGGCTCATCGACATGCCCATCAGCATCAGCAGCGCACCGATGTGCACAATCGCTTCAGTAGTCGACTCGCGCAGCGTTTTTTCCATGCTGTCGCGGCCGTGCTTCAGATCAGCAAACGAATTTGCCAGACGCTCTTCAACATAATCAGCGTTCATATTTTCACGCTGAAGAAGGCCTTTTTCCTGAGCAATGCGCTCATAAGCAATAATCGCCAGCAGCAGCACAGGAAGGATGATTGGTGCAGAAAACTCATCGAGATACGCATCCAATAGCAACGCATAGATGGCCAGGACAACGGCAATAATAATGACGTACGGAATCAACGGACGCAGGGAAGTGAAGAACTGCGACCAGGCATCATTACTGAAATTCGCTTTACTCGACTCGCCCTTGCGGGTGAGCAAAGCATAGAGGGCAAACAGAGTCGTCGTCAGCAAGAAGACTTTTACCCCCCAACCAAACAGCTGGTCTGTGGTCACTTCTTTGTTGAGCGCCGCAACAATGACCACCAGCAGGCATGGACGCAGTACCACACCCAGCGAACCAGACATGGCAGTCGCTGCCAGCGCTAACTGTCGACGCGTGCCGGCGCGGCGCAGCTCCAGATAAATCAGACCACCTACCGCAATGACGAAAATACCCGAGCCGCCGGTGTAAGCCGTAGGCAGTGCCGCGAGTATGACGAGAACGACCGCAAAGATCTCTGGCGCAAGATTGAAAGGCCGGAATATGTTGAACACCTTCTGTGCCATATCGGTTCGCTTCAGCAGCATACCGATCCACACGTACAGACCGACGTTCAGGAACAGCTGCGACATTTCCATCATCTGATTGAGGTGAATCGCAACACCCGCTGGGTGACCGCTGAGAATGAAATAGAGGCCCGTACCGATCGCCATACTCGCATACAGAGGCACCGACAACTGAGCACGGAGGAAGCTGCCCCCGGGCTTGGCATCCTCCGGAATCACAAAAAACTGATAAATAGAGATAAATATCGGAGCCGCAAAGCCCGCAATCCACATCCAGTGCAGAACGGCGTGCTCTGTCGGCACATCAACGCCGGCAGAGAAGGCGATATTTTTGAAGTTCCAGACCGAATCAAACAGAACCGCAAACGCAATGCCCTGAGCCACCGCTGCAACGCGGTAGTCCATTACGGTTTCCATGGGCTTCAGCGCAATATGGTGACGCCGGAACAACGCGGTACCGCCACAAATCAGTACCAGTACCGCCAGCAGAATACGTTCCGTGGACAGACCAATTTCACCCAGCTGAGAGACCGCCAGTTCAATTGAGCGGAATACCTCAACGCCCGTCGTAATCTGATCCATGTTCTCTGCATAGTTCTGATGTTTCAGCTGACAACTCGCCTTGGATGCTGTCAGAGACTGGCGAAGTACCTCTGGGTCAGGTGGTGGAGCAGCGAACAGATCAAACTCATCCGCCGGTGGCGCAGCCTCTATGCGCTTTTGAACCTCAGCATCAATGTCCATCTGCGGGTCGCAGGTAGGCTCAACCGGGTCCTGACGCAGCTGGAAATACCCTTCCCATACCGACTCACCCAGTTGCAGAAGCTGACCATGCACCGTATGGCTGGTGTTCAGCAGAATAACGAAAACTAAAATCAGAAAGGCAGGCAGCGCCATCGACCATTCAAGCGCCGCATTAACATTGCGTTGGTTGTGCATCAGAGATTGCCCCGGAAACGTATTTTTATTTTTTTTTTATGATGGATGCTGAACCCGCTGTACTGGTCAGCATTTATACAAACGCCAGTAAGATCTGTTTTTTATAGACACATGTCAAGAAACTTTACCGAACGGCAAGCCGCTGGCGCACAATGCGTAGTGCCAGACCCAACACTTATTCACCTGCACACTTCAAAATAAACGGGGCCATTGGCCCCGTTTTCTATTGCTTATTAAGCAACTCAAAATAAGCAACTAGCAACTCAGCGGCTTACCACCACTTATTATTGCTGTAAGTCGCTGGGTCACGCAGCGGCTGGCTTGGACCACGCGCTGGAGCAGTACCGTCGATCAGAGATTGCATATAGTCGTGTGCCATGTGATAGCGCGACCGCGACAGCCACCGAATCTAATAAGAGATACTTTAGATACTGCTCCGCGGAGGCGAATTCGATGTTAACTTTGGGTAGATAAGCAACACAAAGATCAACCGGAGCACATGCAGAGCTTATGGCATCGCATCCAGCTTTTCATCACGCTACACTCTAAAATCATTCATTGACATATTATGTCTAGACGTCTAGCCTGACATAATATGTCCTTGGGCATTTTAAAAAGGAGAAAACATGCTTCAAGTGAGAGACTTGGCAATCAAACTGTCTGATGCCAAATGGGAAGGCCGTAGTTTTGACTGCCTACCAATGCCAGGAGAGAGCGGCGTTCTTCAGGTCACATTAAGCGACCAGGAGGAGATTCCGATTTACATCACTGCAACAGATACGCAATTGCTTTGCATTTCATATCTATTCCGCACTGACGAACTCAAGTCAGAAACGGTTAACGAGTTTAACGAGCTCTGTCTGCAACTAAACGTATCTATCCCACTTTCCGCTTTTGCGAAAGTTGGTGAACAGTACGTCTTGTTCGGGGCACTATCTTTGCAATCAAGCTTCGACGACATAATGCAGGAAATCGTGACACTAGGCGAAAACTCTGCCGAAGCACTTGAAGCGGCTGAACCATACCTGGCCTGATACCAATCAAAGGAGAGTCTCTATGAGCATTCTGAAGAAAATCTTTACCGCTGTTCGTGGTGGCGCCCGCGAAGTTGGCGAAGCAATTGTGGACGCCAATGCCATCCGCATACTTGAGCAGGAAATTACAGATGCCCGAAACAGCTTAGGAAAGGCACGTGAGAATCTGACCGAGGTGATGGCAAAAGAGATGCAGACCAAGCGTGAAATTAGCACTCTATCTCAGAAGATTACAGAGCACGAAGACTATGCTTCTCAGGCTATGGAGAAAGGAGACGAAGCTCTGGCGATCGAAATTGCTCAGAAGATTGTCGAATTGGAGGGAGAGAAGTCATCCAAAGAAGCTATCTTGGAGTCGTTTACTCAGCATATTACGACACTGAAGGCCCAAATCAATCAAGCCGAAGGTACCATCGCCGAGAATGATCGTCAGCTACTCATGGTGAAAACAACGGAGAGCGTTCAGAAAGCCACTATGTCGGTAACTGATAGCATGTCGTCCAACAACTCCAGCATGAGCAACGCAAGGGAATCCTTAGAGCGCATTAAAAAACGCCAGCAGGAGCGTTCAGACAAAGCCGCAGCTTCTGCAGTTCTCCAGGCAGAAGCCGGGAATGATCTTGCAGCAAAGATAAAAGCAGCTGGTCTCAGTGACAGTAGTAGTTCCTCTGCAGAATCTGTACTGGAACGTATTCGCGCGAAGTAAATAACATGAGTAAAAAATCCAGATGGGACAAAGAAAAGGCTGCGGTCGCGTCGATACAAGTGGCCTTTGACCTTGGTGTCGAGACACAGATGGCCATCAAACGACAAGCACTGGAAGAGCATATGTCCCCATCGGATTTTATCCGCAAAGCCCTTGGTCTTGAGTACCGTATTCGTCCGGTGAGACCAAGGCTTACTCTTTCACTAAACGACCATGACTTCGAAGTTCTCGCTAGACTTTGGGGAATCGATGAACATGATCGTTTAAGAATAAAAGAAGAGGCCGCTCTGCGGCTGATCAGGTTCGCAAACAAAGAAGAATCTGAATCAGATAATGACTAATCGTTCTCCAGATTTATCGAATAATGATAGAATCCGGCACCTGCAACATAGTTAGGGAACAACCCATGTTGAAAGCGCTCCGCTCCATATTTCGCTCTTATAAAGACCAACCATCCCCCAGAACTCTCGAAAGCCCATTAGACCTAAGGCAAGGTGACATGTTTCGCTTTGACGAAGATTACTCGCTACCTGTTGAGCTTCGAGGAAAAACGTTCAAAGTGGATAAGGTCGCGACATACTTCTACAGTGGCCCCGGGGTCCCTGAATACGCTATCAGAGGAGAAGACGGCACCCGTTTGTTTCTCTCTGTTGAAGATTTTGACGGTCAGGAAGAGATCGTAGTTTCGCGCAAACTCAAGCGCAAACAAGTAGAAGACTTTATTGGCTGGAAAGCAATGAAGGCCCTGACGAGAGACGGCGCCTCTGATACATTTACGGTTAGTAGACCGATTTCTGACTGGACAGCTACGGAATACGAAAATCGAGTATCCGGTGCCAACGCAACCTACACTGAATGCGATCTTCGCGGCTTAGACAGTCCATCCAGCTGTGAAGCACTAAGCTACTACGAGTTCTACTCTGCTGATGAAAAACACTCATTCGAAATCGAAGTCTGGGAAGGCAATGAGTACGAAGCCTGTGTTGGAATCGTACGCCCTTTCAGCGATATAGCCGAATACTGGCCCGGAGCCTAACCAGACACGGAGTAAGTCTGTTGTTGTATTTTTTCCAGCGACGAAACAAACAGTCACTGCATAAATTATCCCGCTTATCTCAGCGCAGCGCGAGACGAAAAATCGCTGTACTGCTGCTTCAGTTAACCGGAGTGCTCTGCCTACATACCGCGATGATATGTTGGCTGGAAGGCATCTCTCTGAAAGACAGTATTTGGCTAACCCTGACGACAGTGACAACCGTCGGTTATGGAGATATGTCCGCTGAAACAGATGAAGGGCGTATAGCAACCGTCATCCTGATCTATCTGTTAGGCATCTGGATGCTGGCGCAACTGGCCAGTGAATATATTGACTACCGCTCAGACCGGAAAGACCGGATCATCAAAGGCCAATGGAACTGGAGTTATATGGAAAACCATATTGTTATCATCAACGCCCCGGTAAGAAATTCACAGATCTACCTGGAAAGACTGATCAGCCAATTCAGGGATACTCCTGCGCTGACAGATAAGCCTATCTTACTAGTGACTGCGCAATATAAAGACGGACTCCCCCGTACCCTTTCAGACCAGGGGGTTGTTCTGAAATCTGCAGACACCACCCGTGGGGAGTTTTTCGACGATGTAGCCGCTGCAAAAGCCAGCCATATCGTCTTCATTGCCCGTGATGAAAGTGAGTCATCGTCAGACAGCGTAACGCTGGATCTTCTGGATCAATTGCCAGCAGCTGAACAACAGCGCCTTATTGTCGCGGAGGCCGTACTTGATACAAACGTTAGTCGGTTTCAAAGACTTGGCGCGAACGCAGTACTTCGCCCAGTCAGAGCATATCCGGAACTCCTTGCGCGGGCGCTGGCTGCACCCGGGACTGAGCAAGTACTTCAGGATCTTTTCGGTTACTTCGGCTCATCAATTCACAGATACGATGCTGCTGTACAAACCAGCGAATGGAGTAATATCGTCTGTTCATTGGCGAGCAACGGTCTTGGTATCGCGATGGGGTATATCGACCAGGCAGGTGAAGTAATCAATTGCCCTAAACAAAATGAAAAAGTCGATGCTCAAGCCATTCTCATTATGGCCAGGGACAACGATATACCTTGCCCGGACGCATTGAAAACCTGTTTAAACTCTATCTGAAGGACACCAGAAAATGGAACATATAGAGGCAATACTGCCTTCGCTGATGATACCAGTCAGCTATCTCGTATTATATTTGGTAATTTTCACTGGCGGGAAGTACCTGTTTTCTCTGATAATCAGGTACAGCATTTATAAAGAAGTATCAGAGAATCAGAATTCTGCTGTCTCTATTGCTTACGCAGGCTTTTTGACGGGATTAACTATTGTATATATAGGAGCTTTAACGGGTCCAACTCAAGGCTATGTGACAGACATGATCAATGTCACCCTTTATTCAGTATTAGGTGTCTTTCTTCTTTTAATCTCTCGTCTGATCAACGATAAACTGATTCTTTCTCAGTTCAATAATCGCGAAGAGCTCATCCGCGATAAGAACGATGGCACCGGCGCAGTGTTATTCGGATCTTACATAGCTTCAGGTCTGGTTGTTGCGGGGGCAATTCATGGCCAGGGTGGAGGTATTGATACAGCAATTGCATTCTTTGCACTCAGCCAGATCGCATTGGTTATATTCACCCGAATTTACGACTTTATCACTCCATACAGAATTCACGATGAAATTGAAAACGACAACCGCGCTGTAGGGGTTGCGTTTGGCGGTACTCTTATTGCACTCGGTGTACTGCTTATGAATGGTGCTTCAGGTGCATTTATATCCTGGGAAGTAAACCTAGAAAAATTCGCTTTCTATTCCATTGGTGCATTCGTGATTCTACCTGTTTTCCGGATTTTTATGGATAAAATTCTTATCCCACAGTATGACCTCAGCAAAGCCTTGTCATCAGATAAGAATCTTGGTGCCGGCATTCTTGAAGCAATCATGGTGATCTGCTTCTCCATTGTACTCAGTGCAGCACTTTAAGAACGAAGGAATAAGTAACATGATAAGGAATATAGTCATCATCATAGCTTTTGGTGTTATTTGCCTATTCTCTGCATTGATCATGGCATTTAAGACAGGCAAACCGTTAGAGCAGACGACGACACCGCCAAGTGTTGTATTTGGCCCAATAGAAACCCAAAAGGCTAATGAGGTTGTAAACATCAGCTTCCGCAAGTCTGTCCCCTTAGGCACGTGGACCTCTATCGACGTCGATGTAGAAAACGAGAAGGGTGAATACCTGTTCGGGTTCGGTGATGAACTCTGGCATGAATCAGGCTGGGATGCTGACGGACACTGGCAGGAGTCTAAAACAAACTACGATATGGATATAACGTTCAAGGAACCTGGGAAATATTTCTTCAATATCGAAGTTCAGGGAAGTACGCCAACTCAAACCAAGCGAACTCTTACTGTTGTTGCCAAAAAGAAAATAGGCAGTTCCCTTCCTTTTTTATTAGCCGGAATTGTAGCCATTATCATCGCTGCTTTTCTATTTTGGGTTCGAGAAAATATGAGTAATTTCAAATGATGTTCAGTAAATTTCGCTTACGTCAATCCGGGTCGGCTCTCCTTTCCGTTCTTCTGATTATTGGCTTAACTGCTATGTTTTTAATGCTTCTACGAATGAGCACTAGTGGCTGGGGATACACGGGATACGCTGGATATCACCGCGGTCCCTCTTTCTGGTACTGGGGCGGCCCTTCTGTCTATACCGGCCCCAGTGTCCGTTCAGGCAGCGTAAGCGGACCAGGCAACACCGGCGGTGGATACAGTGGCGGAAAGTAATCTTCCAAAGCCTTCAGAACACGAACGCAGATATATTCGTGTTCTGATATTTGCCACCTTTATAGCCGGGCTATGCTCCATCATTTATGAGCTCCTGATTGCCACAACTGGTGCCTACTTTATTGGCGATAGCATTCGTCAATTTTCCTTAGTTATAGGATTTTATATGGCGGCCATGGGTATCGGATCATTTCTTTCTCGCCTGATCCCTGATGAAAATCTGCTACATACGTTTATTTTTATCGAAATCTTACTGGGACTGATCGGTGGCCTAAGCGTGCCGCTTCTATACTTTTCGTTTGCTTTTTTAGATATATTTCAACTTTCAGTTCTTGCATTGACGTCTTTGATTGGTTTGCTAATAGGCATGGAGATTCCTTTCTTGAGTCGACTGATGAGCAAGCATTATTCCCTCAAAGACAATATCTCAAACATTCTCTCAGTCGATTATTTCGGCGCTCTAATCGCGACTTTATTATTTCCGTTCCTGTTACTGCCTTTTCTCGGTGTATTCCGAAGCTCACTCACGTTCGGTCTCATCAATATGTCGATAGGCTTTGCTGTACTCTATATTTTTTCAGATGCGCTCAAAGTTCATCGTAAAAAAATTCTGCTCACATATAACATCCTAGCCTTCAGCATCCTTCTGCTGACAATAATATATGCAAAAACAATCATGAGTAGCTGGACGACACATATGTATGAAGACAGGGTCGCATACGCTCATGAGACCCCTTATCAGCAAATTGTGGTTACCAAGCGAAGAGATGATCTGAGGTTATTTTTAAACGGTAACCTGCAGTTCTCGTCTGTGGATGAGCACCGCTATCATGAAGCTTTGATTCACATTCCCATGTCAGGCTGTCGCTGCGAGCATGTTCTGATGCTCGGCGGAGGTGATGGCCTCGGAGCCCGTGAATTGCTCAAATACCCTCACCTTAAATCTATTACACTCGTGGATCTTGATCCTGCAATCACTACTCTTGGCAAAGAGAACCCCCTTATTGTCACTCAGAACAAGGCATCACTTCTGGACCCGAGAGTTTCCATAGTTAATGAAGACGCCTTCGTCTTTGCTAATAAGCTCGACAAGAAGTTTGATCTTATTATTGTCGATCTTCCAGACCCCAATAATACCGCGCTAGCTCGACTTTACAGCCGCGAGTTCTATTGGCTATTGCAGTCTGCTTTGGCAAATAAGGGACGGTTCGTCACTCAGGCTACCAGCCCCTATTTTGCAAGAGAAGCTTTCTGGAGTATCGAGAAGACTCTCCTTAGCTCAGGCTTCGAGAATGTGCTCCCCTATCACGTGTCGGTTCCTTCATTCGGAGAGTGGGGATTTCTAATGGCAAGCCAGTCACCTATCGTGCTGGACGGCATCCCTGAAGACATTTCAACGCGCTTTCTCACTGACGAACTTATTCCTCTTGCTCAGGTATTTCCAAAGGATATAGGCCGCCTCTCGGTAAAAGAAAACACACTCGATTCTCCCGAAATTCTTCAATACTATCTCTCGGGCTGGAAACACTGGCGCTAAGAACTTCACTGGATGATTTGTTCATAATCACCCACATGTAAAAAACGGGGCCATTGGCCCCGTTTTCTATTGCTTATTAAGCAACTCAAAATAAGCAACTAGCAACTCAGCGGCTTACCACCACTTATTGTTGCTGTAAGTCGCTGGGTCACGCAGCGGCTGGCTTGGACCACGCGCTGGAGCAGTACCGTCGATCAGAGATTGCATATAGTCGTGTGCCATGTCACCGAAGTCACCGCAAAGAGCCAGAGACTCATCAACAGCTGCCTGGAAGTGCACACCTGCCCACACACGGCTCTGGCCACAATCCTGCTCGAACTCACTCCAGGTGTTGAACACGAGAGTAGTATCCGCTGCTGGCGTCAGACCAGGCTCGATGCGTGAAGAACCCGCAGGATACTCAACCGGGAAGCCCAACATGTCGTCGCCCAGGAAAGCACGCGCTGACTGAGAGTGCGCCGCACAGAAACAAGAAGAGGCTGATGGATACTCAGGGTGATCCGCTTCTTCCATGTAAGCGCGCCACTGGTTCGCAGGCAGCATTACAGTGCCTTCACCCGGACCGCCCCAAGCTTCAACGGGTTGATCGCCGTAAATGTGCTGAATCGCAGAGAATGGACGAACGCCGTCGTACTCAGCTTTTTCCTGCCATACGAAAATACCGGCGTCGAACGCTGCCATGTTAGTCAGGAAGTCCAGCTGGATAAACTCAAGAAGAGACAGTCCACGCGACTGAGCGGCGAACACTGCAGAGAAACCCAGTGAGAAAATCTTGTTATCAAACAGTTCTGCTTTCAGCTTCTGCTCTTCGGTCAGGTTCGCAGACGCAACCAGAACTTCATCAGCCTGTTGCTTGTACAGATGCTTGAACGGCGCGAAGCTGTTCGCAGGCCAAGGCACACTGAAGCGCTCCGGATCATCGTAAGAGTATGGCTCAACGTTCGCGTACTGAGGTGTAACGAACTGTTGAACTTTGTAGAGCCCAACGCCTTTACGTTGAACGTCTGGCTGCCACTTTGAAGGACGCTTCAGATCATACGCAGTGTTCTTTGGCTCATAGCCTGTGTAGTCGGCATACGGCTGTGGGTGCACATCTTCATTGATCCAACCAGCCTGGTTCATACCGTCATTCAGACGACCTTCTGCGACTGCTGCACCAGCAACGTTACCGATACCGACCGGGGTAGTCAGGTCAGTACTGGTGTCATCCGGGTCCAGGCCTGCTTCAACCAGCATTCCACGCCACTCTGCAGTACGCTGTGGTAGCAGAACTTTCAGGACCTGATAAGAGGCGTACAGAGTCGCGATGTTAATGTTCTCGTTGTCTACGCTCTCAGACGCTGGACGGTTAGGAATACGTGAATACACACCTACCGCCGTTGGGTGGTATGGCGCAGACGCGTCGTACCAGGCGTTCGTAACCTGAGCGGTAACACGCAGAACCAGAGTCGCATCACCTGCAGTCGCTGAAATATCCTGGAAAATTGCTGGTGCTACTTTAGAAATCACCAATTCAACTGGCGCATTGCCAGTCTGCAGGTCGTAAGCAGAAGCCTGATTTACAGCAATGGAGAGCAGAGCAGACGCAGCAAGAGCAAGCGGACGCCCCTTTAAAAGAGGGAGTTTCATAAGATTTTCCTTATCTGTTATTTAGAGTTTGCACCCAATACCGCGGGGTACTTCCGCACGGCAGATAAGAATATGCGCCATTTTCATTTCTGATTCATTGCGTTTGTCGGGTATTGCCATGACATAAAAGACAGGTTCAAGACAACTTGAGCCTTGAAAAAATAAATGTCTCCAAGTGACCCAAGGAGGAGCGCCAAATGACAGCCCCACCGAAGACATTTAGCGACACAAAATAGCCACGAGACTTACTCGGACTCAATATTATTCATCAGAGCTGGATTTTTACTGATTTACGAGCAAACCAAGGGAACTTTATTGATTTCACAAAGGTGACGATGGTCGGTCAATAATCGAAGCCTTCCGCCATGTGCTTATCCTTCAACTTGACGTAGTTCTCGGCGGTGTAGGTGAAGTACTTCCGCTCTTTCTCGGTAATTGGTCTCGCCTTTTTTGCCGGGGAGCCCATATAGACAAAACCACTTTCGAGCTTCTTGCCGGGCGGCACCATAGCGCCCGCGCCAATAATGACTTCACTCTCAACAACAGCACCATCCATGATCATGGACTTCATACCGACCAGAACCCGATCTCCTATCGTGCAGCCATGTAGCATGGCCTGATGCCCGATAGTGACATCATCACCGATGATCAGCGGGAACCCACCTGGGTTGTAATCAGACGCGTGAGTAATGTGCAACACAGCACCATCCTGAACTGACACTCGCGAGCCAATACGAATATGATGCATATCGCCGCGAATGACGGCAAAAGGCCAGACTGAGCAATCTTCGCCCATGCGCACATCACCAATGATGACAGCGGTCCGGTCAACGAACACAAACTCCCCCAGCTTAGGGGCGGTTTTTTCGAAAGCACGGATATTCGGACGACGGATCATTCAGGGCCTCATTCTCAGCGGGTAATTGATTCGGGATTACGTTGGCTATTGTTAGCTAAGCTTAGCACTCCACGACACATCAATCTTCGATCCTATAGAGATGGAGCAATAACCCCAGATACGGAAACTCAAGATACTTGAATTTGCGCCCTGAACCCCAATACTTAAAGCATCGTTAACGAAACTTTTCTCGCTCACGGAGCCTTCTGTTTATGTCGAACCCGCTGCTTCAGCCTCATCCTCTGCCACCGTTTTCATCGATTGACGCAGAGCATGTGCTGCCCGCCGTCGAAGAGCACCTGAACACCAATCGGACACGCATCAGCGAGTTACTGGGTCAGTTCGCCAGTGGTGAGGCAACGCCGACCTGGGAAACGCTGATCGAACCGATGGACGAATGGCACGACGAACTGAGCAAGGCCTGGTCGCCGGTCGGCCACCTCAATGGCGTGCTCAACAGCGATGATCTCCGCGAAGCCTACAACGCCTGTCTGCCGCTGCTGAGCCAGTACTGGACGGAATTCGGCCAGAATGAAGACCTGTTTAAAGCCTATGACGCGCTGAAGAACAGCCCGGAATTCGACAAGCTGAGCAGCCCGCAGAAGACAGCCATCAACAACGCTCTGCGCGATTTCCGCTTATCCGGCATTGATCTGCCCGCCGACAAGAAAGTGCGCTACGCCGAAATTCAACAAAAGCTGTCAGCGCTGACCAGCAAGTTCAGTGAAAACGTGCTCGACGCCACCGCCGCCTGGACCAAACACATCACCGACGTGAGTGAACTGGACGGCGTGCCGGAATCAGGTCTCGGCCTGCTCGCACAGCAAGCTCAACAGCGTGACCTCGACGGCTACGTGATCACCCTCGACTTCCCGTCGTACATGCCGATCATGAGCTACTGCACGAATCGTGAACTGCGCGAAGAGCTGTACACCGCGTTCGTCACCCGAGCCTCCGACGTTGGCCCGAATGCGGGCGAGTTCGACAACAGCCAGAACATGAAAGACATTCTGGCGCTGCGCTATGAGCTGGCCACCCTGCTCGGCTTTGACAATTACGCCGAATATTCTGTCGCCACCAAGATGGCAGAATCCGGCCAGGAAGTGATCGACTTCCTCAACGATCTGGCCGCCAAAGCCAAGCCACAGGCCGAGCGTGAATTCGCCGAGCTGAGCGCCTACGCCGCCGATGAACTGGGCCTCACCGATCTGAAGCCGTGGGACGTGACCTTCGCTTCAGAGAAGCTGCGTCAGGCACGCTACAGCATATCGCAAGAGGACATTCGTCCTTACCTGCCGGTCGATACCGTCATCAAAGGCATGTTCGAAGTGGTCTCGCGTTTATATGGCGTTGAGTTTGAAGAGCAGAACGAATTCGATACTTACCACCCGGATGCGCGCTTCTTCCATGTAACGAAAGACGGCAAACAAATCGCCGCTTTCTATCTGGATCTTTACGCCCGCTCGAAAAAACGCGGCGGCGCCTGGATGGACGACTGTCGCGTGCGTCGCTCCACGAAAGACGGTGTGCAGCTGCCCGTCGCCTATCTGGTCTGTAACTTCAGCCCCGCCGTGGGCGACACCCCAGCGCTGCTGACCCACGATGAAATGACCACCCTGTTCCACGAGTTTGGTCATGGCCTGCACCACATGATGACCGAGATCGATGTCAGCGCCGTGAGTGGTATCAATGGTGTCGCCTGGGATGCAGTCGAGCTCCCAAGTCAGTTTATGGAAAACTGGTGCTACGAGCCGGAGGCCTTGGCCTTCCTCTCTGGCCACTACCAGACCGGCGAGCCGCTACCACAGGAACTGCTGGATAAACTGCTCGCCGCAAAGAACTTTCAGAGTGCCATGGGAACCATGCGCCAGATCGAATTTGCTCTGTTCGACTTCCGCCTGCACCGCGAATACAGCGACAGCAACCCGGTCACCGCTGAGCAGATTCTTGGCGAAGTCCGCGAAAAAGTGACCGTCGTTCCGACCGTCGAATTTAACCGTTTCCAGCATGGCTTTACTCACATTTTCGCGGGCGGCTATGCGGCAGGCTACTACAGCTATAAATGGGCCGAAGTCCTGAGTGCTGACGCCTATTCACGCTTTGAAGAAGAAGGCATATTCAACAAGACGACGGGCGAGAGCTTCCTCAAAGAGATTCTCTCGCAGGGCGGTTCGCGTGAAGCCGCAGAACTGTTTGAAGCCTTCCGCGGCCGTAAGCCATCGGTCGAACCGCTGCTGCGCCATTGCGGGATCGAGATTGAGGATGCCGCATGACGGATTCAGATAACGCGGGATTCAAACCGACCCGCCCGCGCCGCTTTATCGCCGGCGCGGTCTGCCCCAAGTGTTCAGAAATGGACCGCACCGTGATGTACACCAACGACGACGGCGACGAAGTCCGCGAGTGCATCAGCTGTGGCTACAGCCAGACCAGCAAAGAACAGGCACAGGAAGATTCGCAGGCAAATACCCTCGCTACCGAACTGACAACCAGGGTGACACCGATGGATGGCAAAGCACTGCTGGATGACGACGTAAAACCGCTGAAGATTATGGGCTTAGATAATACCAACGATCAGTGAAGTTAAAGACCGCATCACACTTTACTAAAGTCGTGATTAGCGTTCAGGATTTTTCGGGCTAGACTGATGTCATAAAGCACAGATCACAACAACACCCTAACGTAAAACGGGCATTGAGGCAGGACGCCGCAATGCCCTTTTTTTATGCAGTTTTGAAAGAGTCAGCGGATCGTTCAGAATACGTAGCTTATGCCCACCCCGACTTCTGACTCATCGTCGATTTCGTCGGACTCATTATCTGTAGCGAAGACGTACAGGCTCACGTCATTACCCAGGTCATAGGTTGCCCCCAGGCTCGCACTGGTGCTGTTTTCAGCAACGTTATCAGAAGCACCATATTGCAGTTGCACAGCCAGCTCTGTATTGACGGTAACTTCAGCAGACGCCAGCCAGCCGGTGGTTGCGTCAGTTTCTGCCAACACATCACGATGCTCCCACAGTGCACCCAGCGCTACCGGGCCAAGAGGGTAACGAAGCACAAGGCGAACAAGATCAATGTCGTCACCCTCGACTTCGGTGTCATAGGCGACACCAGCAAACAGATCGCCCTGCTCGTAGGAAAGCGACATCGAAGCCCCGTCGCTACGGCCCTCTTCGGCTTCTTCAGTATCATCACTGCCGGTCTCGTAGCTGACATGACTGATACGCGCCGTCAGGCCATGCCACTGCGGTGAGGTGTACATAAACGCATTACTGATATCGACATCGCCGGTGCTGATATAACGGGCTTTGTCACCGCGCAGGTCGGTGAAGTAATCCACACCTTCGCCCAGAATGTTAAGGGGCGTCGCGAAGTAACCGATTTTGAGTTTCCCGGCTCTGCCCATCAGGCCTACGTACCCTGCGCTCAGGGTCAGTGGGTCCTGTTCGCTGTTCCCGCCAGACGAAGCGACAGGCTGATCAGGCATGATCTCGTATTCAAGCAGGAATTCGGCCGATACGCCGTGGTTTAATTCACGTTGCTCTGTTGCTCCTATCGCTGAACCATTGGAACGGATGTTCGCAAAAGATTCGCCATCTTCGGTAATTTACTGGCGCGACATATTTATCTCGCCATAAAAATCCAGCGCCTGCGCCGAGGGAGCCGTAGCCACCGCAATGCCTACAGCAATCGCGCGTGTTTTGTTAATTCTTGTCATCTCTCGATCTATTTTGATTCAGTCACGGTTGGTGGTCAGAGGTTATTATCCTGTGCCCAGCGATCAAATTCGGGCATCACTCTCGGTAAGCCTGTGCCGGTCACCAACATATGATCCTGTTTGTACAATTCAACAAATTTTCCGTGCTCAAAACGCAGTGCAGTGGTCTTACCGATCGGAGTACGAACGATTCTGTCATCGGTGCCAGAGATGACGAGCACAGGTGTTTTTATACGTTCTGGATACACTTTACTGGCGCGTTTTTTATCAAGAAACCACATTGCCATTTCAAAGTACGCTTTACCAGATTCAGCTCTCAGCTGCACAAAAGCATCGCGCATCAACTGTTCATCCTGCAGGTGACCCGTACTCCAGACAAAACTCTCCCATTCTGGCATCAGGGGTTTACGCCAGAAGCCCCAGCGCGAAAAGTGATGTTGAAACGTACGCAGCATTGAAGGGTAAGCAGCAAAAATTCCAGCCGCGGGGGCGGGTGAAAGCAGCATAAGCCCTGCATGATCGACTTCCTGAGCGATTAACTGCGCGATCAGGCCGCCCATTGACCAGCCAACAATAATAGGTGGCTGATCCAGCCCCTTAATCAGCTCGATGAAATCATCACGATAGTCCAGCAGGCTGTTGTCTTTCATGGCCAGCGCACCTTCCAACAGTGGCAAGTCATGATGACGCAGAGGCGGCGCATGCACTTCATAGCCACGTTCCTCAAACGCTTGTTTCATATCATCCCAGACTTCGGGATAACAATAAGTGCCGGCGACCAGAACAACAGGTGCTTTGGTTGTTATCTTGGGGCTAGACTCAGAATTCGGCATCGACCTTATCTCTCTGTTGTGTGCTGGCTATAAATTAACAGAGCCATTATGTGCTGTCCCGAACAAATGCGTCCAATACGGGTGGCAGCTTGGCGCGGGTAGGTTACACTCCTGAGTGTCGATGAAGGAGAACTGTTTTGATAGCCTGGCGACTGTTAATCCTGCTTTCAGCTCTGGTATTGGTCCAGCTGGCTGGCTGCGCAACGTATGGAAGCGGTGTCCAGCAGGCACTGACGGCTGTTGAAGAAGGTGATTACGCTAAGGCGGCGACACAGATTCAATCGTCCTTGTCTGCCGATGGCAAAGATCGCCTTCTTTATAATCTTGAGCTGGGCGTTGTCCGCCACCTTGAGGGTAACTACGCCGAGAGCAACCGCCTGCTTGAAGACGCCGCCCGCATTAGTGAAGCCCTTAAGAAGAAGCAGCTTCGCGACAGCCTTATGGTCATGATGAGTAACCCGCGCAACGCTGATTATGCGGGTAACACTCATGAAGAAATGATGATCTATTACTACAAGGCCCTGAACTATCTTGCGATTGCCGGGGAGTTGCCTCCCGGTAATGCTCGCCTTGATGCCGTTGAAGGCGCGCGCATTGAGTCCCGCCGCCTACTGCTCCGCTTACAAGCCCTGCGCAACAATGAGGGCTCATACAACCAGTACAAAGACAAAGAAGAGCGTACCTTTTCCAAGGTAATGGACGTGTTTTCTGTGCTCGTCGGAAATCTGGTCGATACCGACGACCTGACCTACCGAGATGATGCACTGGCGCACTACCTGACCGGCGTTAGCTTCGAAATGAACGAAGAATACGACAACGCCCGTATCAGTTACCTGAAAGCCGCTGAAAGCTATGAATCCGGCTATTCAGAACAGTTTCAACTGGGCAATGGCATGGCTCAGCAAGCCTGGTTTGATGTCGCCAGAATGATGCGTAGAAGTGGGTTCTCAGATAACGAAACGGCGCAGGTGACGAAAGGCAAACTCTCAGAAACGCAACGTACGTTGCTGGACAGCGTAGCGGATAAAAGCCAACTGCTGGTTATTGAACACAAGGGTCGTGTCCCTGAGAAAAAAGAGCTGAACCTTCAGCTCTCGATCAACCCGAACCTTCGGGCTCTGGAGCTGCAGCCGTACTTTTTTGAATACTCGCAAGAAGAGATCAATTGGTTCTACCTGCTTTATGCCGACAAAATGTTCTACGGCCTGGTCGCCGACTATCTCAACGCCACCCGTAACTTCCGGGTCGATTTCTTCACCAAGACCATCTTTCTTGGCCCCCTGTATGACACTGCCGAAAGCATGGGGCTGACGAATGCTATCGGCAGTTCTCTCAGGGTGGCTGTTCCTTATTACGGCCGCCCTCTCGATTACGGACAAAGCCTGCTGACCATTGATCAACAGACCTGGGCTCTGGATCCGGCTGCTAGTCCACAGCTGATGGCTATTCAGGAACAAATGAAAAACGCAGGCCCGGAAATAAGAGCCGCTCTGTCACGCGCCGCAGTAAAAGCCATCACCGCAGCAGCGATTGGCTCACAAGATTCTACGGGCATTCTGGCCTTTGCAGGAAAGCTCGCAGCTCAGCTCTCAGACGCCGCCGAAACCCGAAGCTGGCTACTCCTGCCCGGCGAAATACAGATCAGACGCTTGTTTCTTGAGCCAGGCGACCACACACTGACTCTTGATTCTCACCTGACTGATAATAACCGGCAGCAGACCCAGAAACAGGTGTCTCTGAAGCCTGGTGACATTCAGCTCTGGACGGTGCGGACCACAGGTGCCAACCAAGCTCGTAAGGCATTGCCAAAACAGAATGAAACGACGCCGGAGACAACCCCTCAAGACGGAACTCCGGCGACAGACTCAGCTCCAAAAACCGATAAACCGACCCGAAGACTGCCAACGAAGGAATGAAATTATGTTAAACCCTATTGCCCGATTCGCTGCCCTGACCATGGTCGGAGCCGCTGTACTTACCGCAGGCTGCGCCACTAAGGTGAGTCGCGTTGATCCCGCAGAAGAAATCGCCTTGTCAGATCAGTGGAACAACAAAGACTCGGAGCTGGTCGCGACCGAGATGATCAACGATATGCTGTCGTTCCCTTGGGTGTCTGACTTCGAGCTGGAAAACAACGAGCGCCCGACCATTATCATCCAGCGCATCGCGAACAAGTCGCACGAACATATTGCCGTTGATACCTTCGTTAACGACATTAAGCGTGCCCTCCTCCGTTCTGGCAAAGCCGACTTCGTTGTTGCTGGCGAAGAGCGTGACGCCGTCCGTGACGAGCGCCGTGATCAGGAGCTGAATTCAAGCAACGCGAAAGAAATGGGCCAGGAAGATGCAGCTGACTTTGCGCTGTCAGGTTCAATCAACAGCATCGTTGATGAGGCGGGTAAAAAACGCGTAACTTTCTATCAGGTGGACATGAAGCTGATCAATATGGAAAGCAATCGCGAAGTCTGGAATGGTCAGAAGAAGATCCAGAAGCTTCAGGAACGCTGAGTTAACCCAGGTTTCTGAGCGTCCACAAAAAAGCCTCGCTGGTGTGACCAGAGAGGCTTTTTAATACGTACTCAAACTCGATCAGAACAGTATGCGATACCCGGCACTCACAGTCTGAGCATCGCCCGAGAAGCGAGTCAGCATCAGTTCAATACGCTCATCCGCCGATACCTGGTAATCCGCACCCAGAGCGTACGAAAATAGCCATTCGCTGTTACTTTCTACATTCAGTCCACGCTCACCTTCAGCATCAATCTGACTGCTTCCTAAGCGAACAACCGACCCCCAGCTATTGCCCATCGCCCAGGCCGGACGATACTGACCAAACACCGACCAGGCCGAATAGCTGATCGCTGCCGTATTTACGCTGGCTTCGCCAAGATTGGTGTACTGAACCAGTGCACTCCACTCTGGCGAGATATGCCAGGCCGCATTAATGAAGGCTGAGGCATCGATGTAATCTTCTTCGGTCGGCTCAATATTCAGATCCGGTGAGAAGCGGGTAAAACCAACCCCGCCTCCGACACTGAATTGTTCAGCATGGGCCGGTGCAACCGCAGCCAGCGCCAGTAACACAGCCACTGCCTGACGACGAGCACGGGCAGTAAACGCCAGGATCGCGACCATCAACCACCAGAAACCCTGGCTCATCGAGCCACCCGTGCCAGCCTCGACATCGGTTCCCGGATTGTTAGACACATCCAGGCGGTCCGGAATACCATCGCCATCACTGTCGAGATCAGCATCCGGCGCCTGGTCAGGCTCTTCTGCTACCGGCAGTGCAATTTCGCTGTCGATATCATCGCGGATACCATCATTGTCAGCATCATCATCGAGGAAGTCAGCAATACCGTCACCGTCGAGGTCACTGAGTTCTCTATCGTCACGTACACCGTTGTTATTGGTGTCGGTGCCGAAAACAGTACCGTTTACTTCAGCGTCCACACCGTCGTCGATACCGTCAGCGTCGGCATCTTCACCTGTGAAGAAATCAAACTGACTGTTTTCTTCACGATCAGGGATTCCATCGCCATCGTCGTCGTCATCCAGGTGGTTCGGTATACCGTCACCATCAAAGTCGCGCAGTGAACCAAAGGCACCAATGGCGTTATCAATCACATCCATCAGGCCGTCACGATCGACGTCGGTGGTGCTATCGAGACGACCATCTTCATCAAGATCCAGTGCAGCACGGATGCCAGCGAGAATCAGATCGCGATCCACACCATTACTGAACAGTTCGAAGAAATCTGGCTCGCCATCGGTATCTGTATCCGGCAGCAACGCAAGGTCAGAAATCAGATCCGAAAGGTTATCCAACAAACCATCTTCGTTGCTGTCGCTATGGCCGGCCTCGACCAGATCAGAGACACCGTCGTTATCAGAATCCATGTCCAGTGAGTTGATCAGGCCATCCTCATCTACATCCACCAGGTTATAGCTATAACCTTTCGATGCCGCAGCAGCGACAGAACCTGGCGCGACAGGTGTTACAACACGGGCCTGATAATAAGCGATCAGCTCGGCTGGCGTATCGAGGTCGTCGTTCACACCATCGTTGTTGTCGTCTGGGCCGTTAGTCCAGTCATAGCGGTGGTCATAAGCATCGAAGAGATCACTGATACCGTCGGCGTCATCGTCAGGCAGAGAAGCCAACAGGCGGCCGTACTCCAGATTGTCGCGGATACCGTCGCTGTCAGCATCGACATCATTGCGGTCAGCGATGCCATCACGGTCCGTATCAACACCGTCGTCGCCTTCGAACAGATTTGGCAGGCCGTCGTTATCGTCGTCCTGACCTTCCATGATCACGTCGATCAGGGCTTCGATTTTTTCTACCGTATCAACGCTCTCACCCGATACCTGATTGGCAACCGCACGATTGAGAATTGGCAGAATGCGTGTCAGTACCTCATCAGAAATACTGTCGACGCCCACCAGCTGATAATCTTCCAGTGTTGGAACCTGTGCCAGCGCGTCGCCAACGCTATTCTCAATGGTATTGGCGGCGTTCTCTTCGCGGGTGATTACGGCGCTTGATGTGGCCGTGGCCATCTCAAGAACACCCAGATCGTCAGTGAAGAACACAGACACAGAGATGACCTTACCAACGTCGCCTGCGGTCAGTTCATAACCCGCCGTCGAACTCACGGCATCAACACCACTGAGCCAGCTGTACGTATAGGACGCTCCCGAAGTACCGTTTACATCAGACACAGACATGCTCAGTACTTCACCGACAACCGCATCACCGAGAATCACAGCCTGCGAAGGCGTGTTAACCGTGACCGACAGGGCCACAGGTAGGGTATTGGCAAAATCGTCACTCAACGTCAGCGCAACTGGAAATACACCCGTCACGTTAGTTGCTGGCGCAAAGCTGAGCGTCTGCACATTATCCAGTAACGTCAGACTGACCCAGTCAGGATTACCGGCCTGCAGAGCAAACACCGTGTTGTCACCGGTAGCGTCTGTGGCACTCAGACCAAAAGTCGCAGTGCTTTCATTACTGATCAGAAGCTCAGTCAGACCGGTATACACGGGCACGCTGTTCACACTAGCTACCAGCGCTGCGATTTCTTCAGAGGTATCCAGCTCCTCGCCAGTACGTGCCTGAATCGCCGCCTGATATTTCGCATTGTTAGCTTCGATCGCGCCGCTGACACCGTCAACTGCATTCAGCTCGACATGCGTGATGCCATTCGGCAGACCTGCCGCCATAGAGATTGCTGTGACTTCCGCATCCAGTACTGTGATTGTCAGCGTCTGCTCCACCACGTTAAAGCCATCGGTGACTTCGATAATCGCATCGAACACGCGTCCGGTTTCGTTTTCCGGCGTGCCTGACAGCCTGCCTGCGGTCGACAGAATCAACCATACAGGCAGGTCCTGATCCGCTTTAAAGCCGAAGGTCAGGGAGTCGTTGTTGCTGTCGGTCGCTGTGATGGTGATGCTGGAGTTTTCCCCTTCGAGGAAGGTGAACGCCGCGCCCGAGGTGAACACAGGCACCGAATTCACGTTCGCGACCATGGCCGCAATCTCAGCCGGAGAGTCCAGATCTTCAGGGCTCAGACTCTCGATGGCCGCCTGATAGGCGCTGTTGTTCTCAGGCACGGCATCCGTCACGCCGTTGACAGCGTTCAGTTCAACGCTGGTGATGATGTTCACGCTTCCTGCTGCGGATGAAATGGCGTTGACCTCAGCATCAATCACGGTCACTTCAATCGTCTGTTCAACCACAGTAAAGGTATCGCTGACCTGCACAATGACATTGAATACCCGGCCGCTTTCGTTCACAGGCGTTCCGGTCAAAGCGCTGCCCGAGATGGTCAGCCACACAGGCAGTTCCTGACCGGCTTTGATGCCGAAGATCAGGGCGTCATTGGCTACATCTGTCGCCGCCAGCGGGAAGTTAAATGCTTCGTTTTCGAGAACACTTAAGGTATCTGCAGAGATAAACACAGGCACGCTGTTCACACTGGCCACCAGAGCCGCGATTTCTTCAGGGGTATCCAGCTCTTCGCCTGTGCGTGCCTGAATCGCCGCCTGATATTTCGCATTGTTGGCTTCGATCGCGCCGCTGACACCATCAACTGCATTCAGCTCGACATACGTGATGCCATTCGGCAGACCTGCCGCCATAGAGATTGCTGTGACTTCGGCGTCCAGCACCGTAATGGTCAGCGTCTGCTCAACGACGTTATAGCCATCAGTGACTTCGATCACTGCGTCGAACACGCGTCCGGTTTCGTTCACTGGCGTGCCAGACAGTGCACCGGCTGCTGACAGGTTCAGCCATACGGGCAGATCCTGACCGGCTTTAAAGCCGAAGGTCAGATCGTCACCGTTGCTGTCGGTAGCTGTGAGAGTATTGTCAGAGTTTTCACCCTCAAGGAGGGTAAATGCCGCGCCCGAGGTGAACACAGGCACAGAATAACGAGATTCAAGTACAGACACTTGAGCTTCCAGCGTATCCAGCTGGTCATTCACCATCTTGATAGCTTTAACCTGAGCTTCGAAAGGTAACTTACGAAGCTGACCACGTGTCACCAGGTCGAGCTCGTTAATGCCCTCGGCAAGGTTGGCGATCCGACGTTGCGACTCGGAGTTACCTACCGATACGGCTTCGGCAACCCGGGCGCTGTCATTACCGAGGATAATAACGCTGGGAACTTCACGAATATCCGGATCTTCGTTATCCGAAAAGTCACGCTCCGCCTTGACCCCGAAGACCAAAGATTTTTTCGTAACGGCGATAGGATTGGCCTCTCCAACGTTAAGGCACCTCTCTGTACCGTCTGCGTCATAAGACACACGATCAAACATAGTTGTCTTCGCTGGCTGTCCAGCAGGTATAGGCTCATCAAGAGGAGTTACGTTTGGGATGTAGAACTCTCCTGAAATTACGGTAGCAGTACATTCATAGTCAGGTGCACTGCCATCACTCAGGACAAGACCTTCCGTGAAGCCACCCTGCCCTACAACAAACTCGATATCGCCGCCGTTTATGGTCTCATTCGCCTCTAGCTTCCAGTTATTACCTCCAGAAAAATTGCCATAATAACCCGCCCCTGGATTCGCAAAACTATACAATTCTGCACTCGCAGTTCCATCAACCAGACTGAGTCGGACATTATTCTCTCTCAGGATGACAAGGAAGTCCGGCCGGCCCGGAGATGGCTGAGCAAAGGGAATATCGGGAAAGCAGTCCATGCCACTGCACAGACCGCCCTGAACGATGAATGTGTCCGGCTTAATGACATCTGCAATTACCAGCGCAGACGGTACTGCGCTCGCAACCAGCAGAAGTATCTTTTTAGAAATATGCATAGTTATCTTCCGGTCACGGCTCCAGTGCAGATACACGTGCGGAAAGTGCGCTCAGGCGGGCGTTCAACTCACTAAGGGCCGCATCAAGTTCGGCGGCCTCTGCTTCAACATCCAGATTGCTGACCACATCCTGAGCTGTACGTAAGTTAACTGCATCAGTATCAGACTCTGCATCCGCTACAAAAGTGACACGGCGCTGAGCAGACTCGCTACCAACAGATATGGCATCTTCTACCACGACAGACATGGTACCAAGGGCGACATCCCCCTCTGGCGAGATTTCAAGTACACGACGACTGTGCGTCGTATCCTCAATAAAGAAGCTCGCAGCACTACCTGCTACTTCGTCTGATACACCAATCTGCCAGTCATTGCGCGGGAAGGCACCTGAGTTACTGGTATCCTTGAAATAGATCTGAGGAGAGTCGCCTTTGACCTTCAAGGTTTCAAATGAAAACTGTTCACCATCCTGACAGTCCACACCGATACAGGCTCTTTGTGTAACGACAAGATTTTCATTAATCACCTCATCAGCTACTGCACCGCCCGCCGCGCTTAAAAGCAGCGCACTTACGAAATACTTTTTCATCAGGATGTCCCTTTGGTTAGCCAATTGTCGTCGCAAGACATTAAATTGGGCGAACAATTGCCTAATAAGTAACCACTGTCAAGTAATGTCTAATCTGCGTAACCGATTGTCACTGATGTTAGCTTTTTGCTCATGTGGGATATTGCGCTGGGTTTCACGGTCAGATAAGTCACACACTCTCTTTGTATCGGGGTACACTCTGCAGAACCCGATCGAACTGCTGCTTCAAGGACTCCACTCGGACTGTTAATGATGACCAGACACCTCACCACTTCATTACTCCCTCTCACCCTCGCGATCAGCCTTTTGAGCGGCTGTAGCTCGCTTTACGAAAAAGGCGATTCCGACGTTATTCCGGATAACGTTAAGCAAGTGGAAAGCCTGCCCAGCTGGGTAACCAACCAACCCACAGATAAAACAAAGGCGTATGGCGTCGGCTCTATGGAAGTGTATGGCAGCCCTGATCAGGCATTAAAACGTGCCACAGATTTTGCCCGTGCGGATCTGGTCAGTCGCCTGAAAGTGACTATTTCTGCAACCAATTCCAGTCGCATCAATGAGTACACAACCGATGGCGAAACCCGCCTTCAGAAAAATATTTCCCAGACCATCAGCAGCACCATACCGACTGTGACACTGGACGAAGTCGTCATCCGTGATACCTACGTCGACGACAACTACGCCTATGCGCTGGCCGAGCTGGATCGTACCGCTGCGGCAAGTCGTATCAAAGGGCAGCTACAGGAAGTAGAGACCGAACTAGAAATGATGAAGTCTGCTCAGGTGACTGGCACCGGTAAGCTCGAGCGCTTGCAGCAGCAGTTACCTGCGCTAGCTCTCTTTGCTCAACATGACCAACTGGCAGAGCAATACGCGTTTGTCGCCACCAGCAGAACCCGACCACAGGCCCCGCAGGCTTTGCGTGATTATCGTGATGACATTCTCGCTGCCGTAAAAGAACTGGATGTTCGTCTGGTGCTGCTCGATGACGGCGCGCGTATCATGCGCGGTGGTTTGTTTGAGACTCTGACAAACCAGGGGCTTCGCCTTGGCGAGAGCGACACCCCTGACCTGAGTTTTGAAGTCAGCGCCAACCTCGACAGTCAGCAGCAGGATGGAAATTACTACGTTTTCGCCAACGCGCGGGTCAACCTCAGAGACAGCAGTGGTAAGGTTTTAAGTTCTTTTTCGGATAAGGCACGGGGGGTCTCTGGCATTCAGCAGAACGCCCTGAATAAGGCGTCAGAAAAGTTGGCTGAGCAGCTGTCAGAAGAACTGGCAGCCACTCTTACTCAGCGCCTGCGCTGATTGATCAGGCGGCTTGCGCTGCCTCAGTGACAGCCGCTGCCGCGTTACGAGCTTCGAATTGCTCGGGCGTCATCAGCGTCGCGTTGTTCTCGTCCCAGATAATGTAGCGCATTGAATGTGGTACATCCTTAAGGGTCAGACGGGTAACACTCTCGAATAATGCACTATTCTGCTCATGACACTCACGCAAACGGTAATTTGGAATGCGTGCTGACAGGTGGTGGATGTGGTGGTAACCGATGTCTGCGGTAAACCAATGCAGAATACGAGGCAGCTTAAGGTAGCTGGTGCCCGCCAGCGCAGCCTGGTAATAGTCCCAGCCCTCGGTCGGTGACGCATAAGAATTCTCAAAATTATGCTGAACCGTGAACAGAATAATTCCTGACGCACCTGCTAATGACAAAGCCACGATAAACACCGCGGCAAACTCGGCAAAGCCAAAGGTCATTGAAGCCAGTGTCCAGATCGATAACAGAGCCAGATTGTTAGCCGTCATGTGGCGAAACTCCTTCCAGTCCGCCCAGTAACGCGTGCTGTACTCAGAAGCTTTTTTGCCCTTCAGGATATGCGCAACCAACCCAAGCGTACCCTTGAACCAGGTAAAACGTGGGTTGAATACAAAATACAGAAAACCCGCGAGCGGCCCCATGAACAACTTGCGTTGACGAGCATAACTGCGCTTCTGCTTCGGCGTCAGCTCAGAATATTCCTCTGTCGACAGAACCGTAAGCGGACCACGGTACTTCTCCCAGTTACCATTGGTCGAGTGATGATAGTCATGATGTCTTGACCATACGTACTGAGGAACACCGCACACGACGCCAAAAATAAAACCTGCGATTTTATTGGCTCGCGGCGATTCATACAGACAGTTGTGACCGCAGTCGTGCAACATGACAAATGCACGCAGCAAGAACAGAGTCAGAAGTAACACGATACCTGAGGCAAGCAGCATTGAGACATCAAGGGCAGCAATACCGGCGTAAGTCAGAGCGATAACAGGAAGAAGCGTGGACAACGTCTGTGTCAGTGCAATACGGTTATTACGGACTGCGTAGCGCTTAATCAGGTCGTTTTTTATTTTTCTGAGCACCTGTGCTCCGGTATCGGTCTGCGTCATACCGCCCCCTGAAAATTATTACAAAACGGAGACAGTCTAGCAGAACAATACGTTTCTGCAGCGGAACAATGTAAGCAAGATCAACTTAGCTTCAGGGTGGCTCGTTTAGGTACATTTGCTGACCGCCGCCTGTACGCAGCGGATCAGCTTTTCCGGGTCGATGGGCTTGGCGATATGGTCGTTCATTCCCGCCGCCAGGCACGCCATCTTATCGTCATCCATGGCGTTAGCAGTCATGCCAATGATGGGGATCTCAGGCATTAACTTGCGAATCTCCCGGGTCGCGGTATACCCATCCATAACAGGCATCTGCACATCCATCAAAATAAAGTCGACCGCCGGCTTAGCCGCCATTCTATCTACCGCTTCTTTCCCGTTTTCTGCGATCAGTGTGCTCACACCATGTTTACTGAGGAACTCCTGAACAATCATCTGGTTTACTTTGATGTCCTCGACGATCAGAGCGCATTTACCCTGAAGTTGTCCCCAGCCTTCATGACCTGCCCTATCATCACTAGCTGCATCCCCAATCGGTAAATGCATATACGCCAGAAATTCACTGCCTTCGTTCTCAGTACTGTTCACCAGAATATCGCCTTTCATCATGATGGCGATCCTGCGGGATATACTCAGACCGAGGCCGGAGCCTCCGTAGCGGCGGCTGATCGAAGCATCCGCTTGTCCGAAAGCAGCGAAGATGTGATCCATTTTATCAGCGGGAATACCGACACCACTGTCGGTCACGCGAACCTCCAATTTCTCATCATCTGCGCAATAGCTGATGTTCAGATCTATGTAACCTTCACGCGTAAACTTAAACGCATTACTCAGGAGGTTGAGGATAATCTGCTCGATTCTCAATTCGTCACCGATAAGTATTTCAGGTACATCGTTCGCCAGTTTAATCCTGAAGTCCAACGCACTTTCGTCAGCGATATGATCAAACAGGGCCTCCATCTTCCGAACAATGCGGCGCATACGCACACTGGATTGCTCGAGTTCCATATTGCCGGATTCTATCTTTGCGTAGTTCAGCGTCTGATTAATCAGGCCGAGCAGGGTGACCGAAGCGAGATCCGCTTTCTGCAGGTAACTCTCCTGTACGGGCGTCAGTTCTGTATCAAGAACCAGCTTAAGGAATCCGTTGATCGCATTCAGCGGTGTACGTAACTCATGACTCATGTTGGCAAGAAACGCGGATTTGGCGTCGCTCGCCGCATTCGCTCGCGATACAGCGTCACTTAGTTCGGCCGTTCGCAATTCAACCTGCCGCCGAACCGTTTCAATCTGCCCCGTCGTTGTCAGAACAAACACCAGAAATAAAGTCGCAATCACAAACCCGCCGGTCAGGATGACATAACTGGTCCAGTCATTACGTCCATATATGTAGTTCTCTGCAGGAAATATCTGTAAGTGATACTTACGTGTGCCGAAATAGGCGTCGTAGCTGTGCATTGGTAGGTTGGAATGCGCCTGCTCAGCGGATTCATAAATGGGCTGACGCCCGCCGTCCGTCACATCATATAGGTTAAAGTACAAACCGGCCTGACGAGACTGAAAGATGCTTTCTCCGAGAATCCCGCTCACTTTCAGAACGCCGCTTGCGTACCCTACAAGTTCTTCATCGTCATCAAGATCAAATACGGGCATATAGAGAAGAATGGCCTGCTTTTCTCCTGTCTCTTGTGCCAGAACAATCGGGGCCGTCGCGACAGGCACATGCTCTATTGCAGCTTTATCGAGCGCGGCTTTACGCTCAGCATTAGCTCCAAGGTTCAGGCCAAATGCCCTGCGATTTGGCTCAAATGGGTAGATATATAAGACCGGGTAATATCGATCCTGATTACTGGCCTCGACCAGGCGACCGCCCTCTGCAAACTCGGTGAATGTGAAGCCCTCGAAGCCACGATCTCGATAAAAAGCTTCCCAACGCGCACGCCCCGCATTATCAACGATCTCCGTCCAGCCAACGCCGAAGAAGGCGTCATCACGAGACATCACACGTTCCGAGAACCGCGCAAACTCCTCGGGCGTCACGAAATCACTTGCACTGAATAATGCCGCGTAAGCGATCAGTTTGTTCTCTGAAATAGTTAACCGAGCATCAACGAGTTGTGACAGCTCATCAGCTGAGGCCTTGAGATCACTGACGATCCGCTCCCGGTTAAAACCAACGGACTTATAGAAAAGTCCGAACACGGCAGCAAGAATCAACAGTATTGGCACCATCACCTTAATTTTACGATCACGACTGTAGATATGTTCAGGCGCAGCCAACACCATAATTACAGGCGTCACCAAGAGCGCCCCTATCGCGTCGCCGGCCCACCAGGTGATCCAGTTAAACGCCAGCCGTTCAGTGACGATAAACTCATTAACGTACAGCGTAATATTGCCGATCGTTGTGCTGACCACACAGCCAAGCGCGACGACGACGAAACAGAACCGAACCAGGTGAGACAGTTCATCCCAACGGCTGCGGCCTGGCAGATAAGTGCGGTAAAGCCAAGCCCCGAACAGCCCCTGCAGCGTTGCACCAGCCCCCATGGCGATACCAGAGATAAGGGCAGTTGCAGACAACTCATTCAGTGCCGACGTGGTGGTGTACAGGTTGGCCCAAACGGCGCCTGCCATAACACCGGTGAAAGCAACAGTTCTGCTGAAAAGAAGAAAAGAGGCCAGGGCTACACCTGCGGCTGGCCAAACAGCGGCGGCATAATCTGGAGGGATTGCGAGCGCTGAACCCAGTCGGGCGAAAACAAAATAGGCCAACGCAGCAATGAGAAATCTGACGAAGTACATACCACCGTCCAGGAACATAACTTTTCAAGTATAGACAGAGATTTGAGGTTGGCCTTCTCTCGATCAGAAGCCAATGGAGCTAGCCCGTTAACAGATGGGTGGATGAATGCCATATATAAACTAGTCTCTGAAGAGCCCAGTCGACCTACCCCTGACGTCATCACTCGCGCGAATGGCGCAGCTGGATAAGGCATTTCAGGTCAAACCTGCAAGTCGCGACTTGGTACGCAACTTGTCTCGAAGTGACGTCTGTCGTCTCATACCACTGACTGAAGATATCCGTTATAGTTGGTGGCTCGGCGACAATAACAATAATAGGAAGCCCCCGATGGCAGAAAAAGACTACATTGCCATGTGGTACCACGCGCGTAAGCCGTATGGCATCAACGACACTATCTACTGGGGTTGGTACGACCCAGACACCAACAGCATTGACTGGCAAACCTGGCAGCACGCAGATGCTGATGGTATGGCAGGCTTCGCAAATATTCTCCGCCCGATGGGCTACCCCTGCTCCCCGCTTCCTGTCTGTAATGAAACCAAGGTTCCGGGCTGGCGCGAAATCATTAAAGCGAAAAAAGAGTTCCCAACCGAGGAAGGCGAGAAAGTCGTAAACTGGAAGAAAACCTACGAATACTCCAAAAATGACGTGTTCACGCCTGAAGTCGCCTGCCTGACTGAGGACGAAACAACCCGCCTGAACCAATGGTGTAAGGAGCACAAAGTGGCTCCGGGCAGCCTGGTCTACTCAAGTCTGAGCAATATCATCGCTGAACGTATGGTAAAAGGCGACAAGCCCTTTTACTGGTTTTATCCTATGAACGTGCGCGGTGCCACAGGCATTAAGACAGAAAGCTTTAACCAGGTGTCCGGTGTCTACATGCTGACAGATCCGGTATCCACTCCCGAAAGCTGGCAGTCACAGATGCGTCAGCGCTTTAAAGCCAAGCAGCACTGGGCCAACTGGAAGCTTGCTAATATCGGTAAGTACGTGGGTTACGCGGGTGTAAAACTCATTTATCGACTCACCAGTGGCAAACAGTTCTACATGGGCAATTGCTCCAACATGGGCTCTTGGCCATTCCCCGGACAGGACAACCCACCCAAACAAAACAACCTCCGTCTGATTGCAGTGGCCCCTGGCACAGCCAACTACCCGATTTCCGCAACAATGACGGAGTGGTACGGCCAGCTGACACTGACCTTAAAGATGCACCCTCACATCTGTCCTGACCAACAAACGGTCCGCGATATTTCTGATGCATGGCGCGATGCGCTACTGACGAAAATACAATAAGAAAAGCCCGCGACTGCGGGCTTTTTGCTGTCAAAGGGCGGCGACTAACGCCTTATTGGCTATTGCCGTAGCGTTGTTGCAGCGCCTGGATCCGCACATCCAGTGGTGGGTGCGTCGCAAACAGGGCTGAAAACTTACCCTCTCCTCGGATGCCGAAAGCGACCAACTCACCCTGCAGTTCACTGGGTTGCTCATACGTTTCTTTTAAGCGCATCAGCGCGGACGCCATGGCCGCAGGGCTCACCAGTTCGGCACCCGCCTGATCGGCACGGAACTCACGACGACGGCTGAACCAGGCAACGATGGTAGAGGCCAGAATGCCGAGGATAATCTCAGACACAATGGTCGCCACGAAAAAGCCAATGCCCGGTCCATTTTCATTCTTAAAGATCGCCTTATCGACGAAGTTACCGATGATGCGCGCGAAGAACATAACAAAGGCGTTCACCACGCCCTGAATCAGCGCCAGCGTGACCATATCGCCGTTCGCTACGTGGCCAATCTCGTGGCCCAGAACGGCTTTCACTTCATCTTTGCTCATTCGTTGCAGCAGGCCCGTAGAGACCGCCACCAGCGCATCATTTTTATTCCAACCCGTGGCAAACGCGTTCGGCGCATCCGACTGGAAAATACCAACTTCCGGCATACCGATTCCGGCTTTATCCGCCAGTTCTTTCACTGTACTGACCAGCCACTGCTCGCCAGAATTGTGCGGCTGATCAATGACCTGAACCCGCATACCGCGTTTCGCCATCCACTTTGAGATGAAAAGCGATACGAAAGAGCCCGCCATACCGAACACCAGACAGAAAATCAGCAGCGACTGCAGATTCAGGTCGGTGCCGTTCTGCTGAAAGTAACTGTCTACGCCCAGCAGGCTCAACGTGATACTGGCAACCGCGATAACCGCAAGGTTGGTCGCCAGAAAGAGGAATATACGAAGCATCTTTATGCTCTCCGCTAATCAAGTAAGGGTCTGACAGAGGTTATGAGGGTTTTACGCCCGCATATCAATAGATAGTGAGTGTAAAAAAAGGTGATGACAGTGGTATTGACGCTTAGTTACCATGCGCCATACCCAGGGGGAGGTTGCCACAAGCAGCCTGAGATTAGCTTCGAGCTTAAACCCCGGAACCTGATCCGGTTAGTACCGGCGTAGGAATGGGAAGGCAGCCTTCACCAGCTGCGTGACATTTCAGACACTGTTTATTCAGTCCGCTACGCGACAGCCGGGTCTTTGTTTACCAGCATTTGTAAGGTTTACAGGAAGACCCATGACACCAAAAACTCTACGCTCGCCACTGGCACTCGCCATTCTCGCAGCGGCGACGCTGGCCAACGCCGACGTCGAACTTACCCCCGTGACCGTCGAAGCCGATTTTCGTCAGACCGATGTTCAGCAGATTCCGGAAGCCGTGACCGTTGTCGGCAGCGACGACATCAACGCCCGCAGCGCCGAACATCTGGAGCAGGTGCTGAGCTTCGCGCCGAACGTGAATTATTCATCGGGTGCGTCTCGTGGACGCTTCTTTCAGATTCGCGGTATCGGCGAGCGAAGCCAGTTTATCGACCCGGTGAATCCGTCCGTGGGTCTGGTGATCGACGGTATCGATATGACCGGCCTTGGCGGCGCTGCCACACTGTTCGACGTGAAGCAGGTGGAAGTTCTCCGCGGCCCACAGGGCACACGCTTCGGTGCGAATGCGCTGGCTGGCATGATCAACATCCGCTCCAACGATCCGACCAAAGAAACCGAGGGGTATCTGTCGGCCCGCGCTGGCAACTACGACAGCTACGGCTTAGGCGGTGCGGTATCTGGCAGCATCAGTGACTCTGTTCAGGGGCGTATTGCCATCAACGGTTACCAGTCAGATGGTTACACAGACAACATCTGGCTCAACCGTGATGACGTTGAACAGATCGATGAAATAGTGGCTCGCGGAAAGCTGGCGTTTCAAGTCAGCGAAGATACGGATCTTGGGTTAACTTACCTCTACGCCGATATCGACAACGGCTACGATGCCTTCAGCCTCGACAACACCCGTGAGACCTACTCTGATGAACCGGGCACTGACGCACAGGATACCCATGCGTTCGCTCTGAGCTCAGACACCCAACTGAGTGATGCGCTGATTCTCCAGACAGAATTCACCGGCAGCTGGTCAGACATTGAATACAGCTACGACGAAGACTGGGCTTATGGCGAGTACATCTGGCTCGACGATGACCCTGTTTACCAGCCTGATCCGTGCGATACCACGCAAGGGCCATGTCTTGCTGACTTCGACGGTTACAGCTCGTTTGATCAGTACCTGCGTGATTACGATCGTCAGTCTGCGGATGTCCGCCTGATGTCTGGCACCGATGGCCGCATCTTCGGGAACACCACCGACTGGGTTGCTGGCATCTACGCTATGCAGCGCAATGAAGATCTGACCCGTAACTACACCTACCTTGAGTCACCGTTTGAAAGCGAACTGGAGACCACCTCCACTGCGGCGTATGGCGAACTGAGTACTCAGTTGTCGGAATCGCTCCGTCTGATCACTGGTTTACGTGTTGAAAACTGGACCAATGACTACCGCGACAGCGACGGTATTGAAGGCAGCACAGATGAAACACTGCTGGGTGGCAAGGTAACTCTCGAAGCCCTCGTGTCGTTTGATCATCTGGCGTACGTCTCGCTGGCGCGAGGATATAAAGCAGGCGGCATCAACACCGATCCGGATATCTCTGAAGCCAATCGCGAATTTGATACCGAATTCAACAACGCGTTGGAACTGGGCCTGAAATCGTCGCTGCTCGACAACGATCTGAAAACCCGTATTGCCGCGTTTTATATTCAGCGCAAAGACCAGCAGGTGAAAAGCTCATACGCCGTGCTGGATACCAATGGTCAGCCTGAGTCGTTTCAGGATTATTTGGCAAACGCAGCCGAAGGGCGCAACTACGGCATTGAGCTGGAGTCGGACTGGAACCTGACTGCACGCCTGAGCTGGTTGCTGAGTTACGGTTACCTGATCACCGAATTCGTTGATTACACCTACCAGACCATCGTCGACGATGTAACACAGGAAATATCAAAAGACGGTCGCCAGCAGGCACATGCACCTCAGTACAGCGTTTCCAGTGCGCTGACCTACGCGTTGACGGATGCGCTGTCATTCCGTGTAGGCGGAGAAGCTAAAGACGCCTTCTATTTTTCCGACAGCCATGACGAACGTTCTGAAGCTTACGTGCTCTGGAATGCCCGTATCGCTTACAGTCAGCCTGCCTATGAAGTGGCGCTCTATGGCCGTAACCTGACCGATCGTGATACACAGGTGAGAGGATTTGGTGGTTTTGGTAATGACCCACGTAAAGGTTATGCAGAAGAGCCTTATTACCAATACGGCGAGCCGCTGACGTACGGCGTCGAAGGCAAGTTCTACTTCTGACAGTGACAAAGCGGTGGGCAATGCCCACCCTACTTGCATGTAAGGTGCGCACCGCGCACCTTTAACGACGTCTACATTTCATCCGGAGACCACCATGGAAATATCTGTAGAAATAAGCAAATACCCTCTGGCTGACGACTATCTCCCGGCGATAAAAAGCTTTATTGATCGCCTGAACACCATCGACGGTCTGACCGTAGTTACCAATACCATGAGCACTCAGGTATTCGGTGATCATGATCTGGTGATGAATACGCTGCGTGATGAAATGAAGCTGAGCTGGGAAACCTACGGCAAAGCGATTTTTGTCTGTAAATTTATCGGTGTGAATCTTGATCCAGCACTGAAGCCGCACGGTTAATCCGGTACGTAATACCCATACTGCGCTGCAGAATATGATTCGGACGGTGGGAAGTTACCGAAATCAGATGATCAGCGGGCATCTGTGCCATGGCAGGAGCTGTTCCATACAGCTCTCTGCATTTCCGCCATCCCTGGCGGTCAGACGCACAGCTGAGCATACATGGATGTACTTGCTGCGTCCCGATGATCACTTATTGCGGTAACGACATAACATGGAATTAAGGAGCCTCTATGCTCGACACCATACTTTCAGGCGCGATTGAATACGCGCAGACCATGAGTCACTGGGAGACCACCGCAGTGCTTCTCGGCATTGCGTATCTCGTACTGGCCATGCGTCAGAGCCAGTGGTGTTGGTACGCGGCTTTCGGTAGCACAGCGATTTTCAGCTGGCTGTTTTTCGACGTATCGCTGGTGATGGAATCCGCGCTCAACGTGTATTACCTCGCCATGGCGGTGTATGGCTGGCTGGCGTGGCGAAATGGTTCTCCAGAGTCACCTGACCTACCCATTCAACGTTGGAGCCTTCAGCAACACGGCATGGCTATAGGTGGCGTCGTACTTATCAGTCTCATGAGTGGCTGGCTGCTGACCAACAATACCACTGCCGCCCTGCCTTATCTCGATTCGTTCACCACCTGGGGCGCAGTACTGACCACCTGGATGATCACCCGCAAAGTGTTGGAGAACTGGCTCTACTGGGTCGTGATCGATGCGGCTGCGATCTACCTCTATATCGACCGCGGGCTTTACCTGACGGCGGTGCTGATGGCCTTTTATGTGGTGCTGGCCGTGGGCGGTTACCTGCTCTGGCGCAAAGACTATCAGACGCAACAAGCGTCTCCGCAGGCTGCTTGAAGAGTGTAAATGTGATTTCTGAGGAGATTCTGGCTGAGTGGCATAAGTGGGGTGTGACCTCACGCCCTGAAAAAATTCAGCGCATCCCAGGCGGATTAACGAACCAGAACTTCCTTCTTTGCAGTGACGGTGTCGAACTACTCCTGCGCCTGAACAACAAAGCGACATCCCTGGGTATCTACCGCGAGGAAGAGCTAACGATCCACCAGCAGATGGCCAAGGCTGGACTCGCCCCCAAACTCAGATACCAATCGGCTGAACTTAACTACTGGGTACGTGATTTTATTCCCGGTGAGTCCCTCAATGCTGCACCATCGATAGATGAACTCAGGGCAATTGCGCAGATTCTGGCTTCCGTGCACTCGCAGCACCCCACCATCAACCTCCACACTCTCGATGTTCAGGCCGCATGCTCCCAGTATCTCGCCCAATGCGATGGCAATTCAGAGGCTGTCATCCGACTTAAAAGTGAGCTTGCGAAGCTGGCTCCCTTGCCTGCCGAAGAGGCCTGTTTATGCCATCTTGACCCATTGCCCGCAAACTGGCTGCGCGACATAGCAGGCAAACTCTGGCTACTGGATTGGGAATACGCTGCCATTGCCCACCCCGCTCTCGACTACGCGGCCCTGCAGCTCCAATTACCCGAGAATATGCAGGCTTCGTTTGAATCTTTCATACCTGAAAATTTCCGTGAAGTGATGCCAGACGCCCGCGCTCAGGTTCAACTGCTTGATCGCTCATGGCGCCTGGCTCATGCGTCCGAATAAGCCCCTCTTTGTAACACTTTGTTACATCACAAGCATGACTTAACAGTCATTCATGCCTAGCGCGGCCTAAGTTGGTTGGATTACGCCATATACAGTGAAACATTAGCCTCTGATAATTGAACGCTCGTTGCTTCAGTGAAGTCAGCCAATGAACATGAGTACCAAGCGATGCTATCAATTGCTGGGCCTGCCAGACGGCAGCTCACGTACTGCTGCTCGTGAAGCCTACCAACGCCTGGCGCTCGCCTATCATCCCGACCGTAATCCCGGTGCCGGTGAAGTTTTCAGTCAGATATCAGAGGCTTATCAGGTACTGAACAGCTACTTTGATAGCTTGGAGCAGGACATTCCTGAAGATATTTCAGGACTGCCAGGAATATGCCGAGAAAGAAGAGGAAGGCGAGGTCACCCGACCGACCGGCGCTTTGAAATTATTCTGGAAGGGAGCTACCTGGGCACCAGCGTCCGCCAACGAATCTGACCTGGTCTCAGCCAGCGCTTTGAGGGAGAGGCACTTCTCACCGAAGTACCTTTTCTCTTCGCTATTGATTGTCAGTTGTTACCGTAAACAATTTTATATTTTAGCTTGTCGAACCACTGCGTACTGAGAAGTACCCGCATCCACCATTGAATTTTAGCGCTGGGGCCGACCAAATAGCGTGGCTTAGGTTTTTTTGCTGCCAAGGCTTCAAGCACCGTATCAACAACCATTTCAGGTTTCACGGCCTTATCGACGCTCTTGCGCACGGCTTCTTCCGAGCGTTTTGAGTCGGCTTCATAAAACTTACGGATTTCATCAGGTTGGCGCGCTAATTTTTCATGCACCGCCGAAAATGTCTTTTCCCACAACGGGGTAGCCACTGCTCCCGGATTAATCAGAACCGTTTCAACACCAAAACGGCGCAGCTCAACTCTGAGCACATCGCTCAAACCCTCAATTGCATACTTAGACGCTACGTACGCACCGGCAAAAGGCCAAGCAACTAAACCGGATGTCGAACTGACATTAATAATCCGCCCTTTGGTCTCACGTAGGAATGGCAACAGGCTGCGGATCATACGTGCTGTGCCGATCAGGTTGGTTTCCATTTGCCACTGGAGATCGTCATCACTCTGTATTTCCAGAGGGCCAATCACTGCGACACCGGCGTTATTAATCAGGGCATCAACGTTAATATTTTCATTCCGCAGCAGCTCTACTAACGCACTAACCTGTTCGGGATTACAGACATCCAGTGCAACAGGTCGTATGTTGGCATGCGCATTCCCCAGACGATTCAGGTCTTCCTGCTTTCGGGCACCTGCGAAGACGGTATATCCCTGACCCGCCAATTGCTCAGCCAGAGAAAAGCCAATACCCGTAGAAGCACCTGTGATGACAATCGCCATTATTTTTCACTCCACTTAAACTGACTGCGGAAAAAAGGTCGCGGCATTACCTGCAACGCACGGGAAACCATACGAATCTGCCAAGGGAAAACATAACGCATTTTCCTGCGCTTAATTGCCCGGGCAATTTTTCTGGCCGCCCGTTCAGAGTCCATTAGAAATGGCATTTTTTCGAGATCGGGATGCGTTGCCCGCGCCAACGGCGTATCGATGTAACCCGGCATAATCGCCGAAACAGAGATGTTCTGATCGGCGTAACGGAGTGACAGGCTTTCACACAGCATGTTCACCGCCGCCTTAGAGGCACAATAGGCTGGCGTCTGTCCAAAACCGTTCAGGCCTGCGGCACTGGAAAGAATTGCGATTGAGCCAAACCCTTGTTCCTGCATCATCGGCAGCGCACCTTCAACAGAATTGAGTGCACCGCGCAGATTCACATCCAGAATAAGATTAGAGCGATCAAAATCCAGCGGACGCCCCTGAACTGGCGATCCATCATTCACGCCTGCCGCAGCAATAAGAATATCGAGCGAGCCCTGAGCAAAACCTCCAATAACCTGAATGCAGGATTCTCGCGAGGTCACATCAAGTGAGTAGAATTCAATAAGTTCGGGCTGATCAGGAAAGGCGCGGATAAAGTCATCGTGACTGCCGCCACATACTCCGACCCGATGGCCGTATTTCAGATAGTATCTGGCCAGAGCAGCACCGATACCCCCAGTTCCCCCGGTGATGAAGACGTTCATATCATTCCCTGTTTGTCTTTTTTTAGAAGCGGCGCGATTTTATAACTGGCCTGAATAGCGGGCAAGGACACCAGAGAAGATTTGCAGTTACCGGCGCAAAGTATCCTTTTTGGCAAGTTGTTTTGTGCGGCCGGACTTAGCCAATTAGCCGGACAGGCGCGTCTCATCCAGTATGGCGTGCACACATTTCAACTTACCGACCACGACAGAATTAATCACGAACGGATAAGCATCCGCCAATCCCATACTGCGGTTCAGCGCATTCAACTTGACGCTGAACTCTCCCCAGCAGTCGATCAGCCGCTGAGGATCACAGACGCCTTCATCCTGCGGCAGTGTCAGCCCAGCGTATTTACCAAAGTTGATCAGATCCCAATCCCGCGCTGTTTCCAGCGTGTCGAGAATGTGCAGGTAATGAGCAAAGGTCTCTGCCCAGTCTTCCCAGGGATGCATTGATGCGTAGGCACTGATGAAATTGCGTCGCCAGCTCTGGTCTTCCGGATCACGGGCGTAGTGCTTATCCAGAGCCTCCTGGTACGAGAGATCAGGATCACCAAATACTTCACGAAATCTGGCCAGCCGCGCGTCATCGGGCTTCACCAATAAGTCCCAGTAAAAATGCCCGATTTCGTGGCGAAAATGTCCAAGCAGCGTGCGGTACTGTTCCCCCATATCAACACGCATACGATGGCGTGCCACGTCGTCCGCTTCAGCAAGGTTAATCGTAATGTCACCCTGAGCGTGCCCGGTAAATACCGCTGCGACGTGGGTCAGGGGCGTACGAAAATGATCACGAGCATCACTATCCGCCATAAAATGAAAGCTGAGCCCCTCAGAGGACTGCCGCTTATCCGGTATAGGGAGCCTGAGTTCATCCAGCGTAAACAGCAAGCGCCGCTTGGCGACCTCCAGATTACCCCAGAGTTCAGAGTGGCCATCAACGGACAAATCAGGAATGTTGTCATTGAAGTGGCAGGCGAAACACAGCGCGGGCTTTGCCCCGATGCTGTCAGCAGGAATCATGGCATTGCAAACGCCATTCGCGCGGTTCGCACAAGGAACGTAATCACGGCCCTTGTAATGAAAACCGCCGTCCTTATTTTGATCGAACACCAGCATATCGCGCTCTTCAAAGCACCAACCAACCTGACGCTGGCAGCTCAGACACTGAGTGTTCTCAAAAAACAGCGCAACAGGCTTGCCGTCACCAGCAGTGCAGTCACACGAAAAATAGCGCATAAGACGTTCAGCCTTCAGGTAAGGAATGAGCGCGATGCCAACGCAGGCGATCCCGATATTCCGTAGGTTGTTTATGCGCAGGGAGCTCTTCACTGCGACTTTTTGCCATACGGGCGGCAAGCAAGCGGCTCAACCAGAAACGCAACGCAGCACCGCGTAATACAAGATTCCAGTGCAGCCGCTCTTCTGCACTGAGCGGTCTGACCGAAGAATAACCGCCGACCAGCGCATTGAAACGCGCTTGATCCACAGAGCCATCCGGTTCAGCACACCAGTCGTTAGCCACGATCGCCAGATCATACAACCAGGCACCCTCGCAGGCGTTATAGAGATCAAGAATTGCGGTCAATTCATCGCCATTGAACAAGGCATTGTCATGAAACAAATCCGCATGAATCCAACCATGAGGGAGCTGACACCACTGAGGCCGTTGAGATTGCTGAAAGGCCAGCTCGTCGGCTAATAACGCTTTGTCATCGTCATTAAGATCCGCTGACAAATCCGGCGCAATACTCTGCCACCAGTCATAACCCCGTTCGTCCTGACGTGCATCGGGCAAATCACGGGATGCCAGATGAAACTCCGCCAGTTCGCGACCAATGGCTTCGCACTGAGCGGCTGAGAGCTGCTTAGGATGAGACCCAGCAAAGCGTTGGCACAAAATCGCCGGTTTGTTCTTCAGACCGTGCAGCCAAACACCCTCGGCATCATCCACCGGACTGGGAACACACAGATTTTTAGATCCGAGGTGCCGGGAAAGACGCACGAAATTACGTACTTCATCTGGCGCATGATGCTCAAACAGAGTAAGTACATACTCACCGGCAGACGTTGTCACTGCGTAGTTTGAGTTTTCAATACCGGCACTGATGGGCGAAAACGCCACCAGTTCGCCGACATCGTATTGCGATAACAGATCAGAGAGTTCTGCCGCTGAGAGAGAGGTATATACCGCCATAATAGATCAGCTTAGCAATTCAGCGATTGGTGCCATCACCAGCGAAACAGTACCCACTTAGGCACCCGCATATTCGGTGCATCAGTGCGCTCAAATTCTTCAGCTTCGCTTTGAGTTGGCGTGAGGTAATACGCCGGGCCGACTTTCGGCTGTACCTTGATCTCAACGATCTCGCCGTTTACCCGGAACTCATAATACGTATTGTCACCATCATTGCGGATGGTCACGGTTTCGCCAACAGGGTCAGCGGCCATTGCGCTCGCGCAGAAAAGGCCCGAGATCAGGCCAAGGATCAGAGTTTTCGGCATCTTCATGGTAGACTTCCCGTCCAGTTTTACGTCGTTACGGCCAGTGTACCTGAGGGGCGCGGCCAGCGTCAGTTTTCCTTTTTAGAAAGCTACTTTTTAGAAAGCTACTTTGACTTCAGGGCCGAACAAGATGTCTGAGACAACAAAACCTGTGATTCTCGTTGATGGGTCGTCGTACCTGTTCCGTGCGTTTCATGCGATTCCGATGCTGACCAACTCCAAAGGTCTGCACACCAACGCCATCAAAGGCGTGATCAGCATGGTCAAACGCCTGGCCAAGGATTACCCCGAGTCTCAGGTTATCGTCATTTTCGATGCCAAAGGCAAAACCTTTCGTAACGACATCTATCCGGAATACAAAGCACACCGCCCACCGATGCCCGATGAACTGCGCGAGCAGATCGAACCGATTCATAACATCATCCGCGCCATGGGCCTGCCGCTGTTGATTATCGACGGTGTCGAAGCCGACGACGTGATCGGCACTCTTGCCGCACAGGCGTTAGATCATAAGCAGGATGTGATTGTCTCCACCGGCGATAAAGACATGGCCCAGCTGGTGAACGAACACGTCTCCCTGATCAACACCATGAATGACGTCTTTATGGACGTTGCCGGCGTAAACGAAAAATTCGGCGTACCGCCAGAACACATCATCGACTACCTTGCGCTCATGGGCGATAAAGTCGATAACATTCCGGGCGTACCGAAAGTCGGCGAGAAAACCGCCGTCGGTCTGGTCGCTGGATTAGGCTCACTGGAAGATATTTACGCTAACCTCGATAAGGTCAAAGAACTAAGCTTCCGGGGTGCAAAAACCCTTGCTCCTAAGCTCGAAGAACACAAAGATCAGGCCTTCCTGTCGAAAGAACTCGCGACCATTAAATGCGATGTTGAACTCGAACACGGCCTGACAGAAATCAAAAGTACCGAACCCGATCAAGAAACCCTGCTCGGTTTATTCCGGGATATGGAATTCAAAGCCTGGATTGCTGAACTTTCTGATGAAGTGGGTGATGAAGTCGCAGCGAAAGTTGCAGCAAGTGCTGCTAGTTCCTCTGCCAAATCTTCAGCTGCAACAGCGTCTGAAAATGATGACGAAAAGAATATTCCAACGCCTGAAGTTTTTTCCGGCAAAGGCGAATACGAAATTATTTTTGAACAGACCGATCTGGATCATTGGATCGAGCAATTAAAATCCAGCGAATTGCTCGCCTTCGATACCGAGACCACATCGCTGAATTATAAAGACGCTGAAATCGTCGGCGTCTCGTTTTGTGTAGAAGCCGGCAAAGCCGCTTATGTGCCACTGGCACACGATTATGCAGGCGCACCAGACCAACTCAACCGCGATGCGGTACTCGCGCAGTTAAAGCCGATTTTAGAAGATAAAGATCAGAAAAAAGTCGGCCAGCACATGAAATATGATGCCCATGTGTTAGCGAATTACGGCATTCAATTAAAAGGCGTTGAATTCGATATCATGCTCGAATCCTACGTACTGGATTCGGTCGCCACCAAACACGACATGGACAGCCTGTCGCTGAAATACCTTGGCCACAAAACCGTTAAATTCGAAGACATAGCAGGCAAAGGCGCTAAGCAGCTGACCTTTAACCAGATCGGTATTGAAGAAGCCGGCCCCTACGCCGCCGAAGACGCTGACATCACCCTGCGCCTGCACCAGATGCTGTGGCCGCAACTTGAAGCGCGCAAAGCACAGGCGAAAGTTTTTAAAGACATCGAAATGCCCGTCATGCCGGTATTGTTCGAGATGGAAGAAAACGGTGCCTTAATCGACGCTGAAAAACTCCACGAACAAAGCGCCCAGATCGAACAGCGCCTGCAGGAATTAGAGCGTGCTGCTCACGACAGCGCCGGTCAGGTATTTAACCTCGGCTCACCAAAACAGTTGGCCGAAATCCTGTTTGAAAAACAGGGCCTGCCAGTCGTTAAAAAAACCCCGAAAGGCGCACCGTCTACCGCAGAAGAAGTGCTGCAGGAACTGGCCGAAGAATACGAACTGCCACGCCTGATTTTAGAAAACCGTGGGCTGGCCAAATTAAAAAGCACCTACACCGACAAGCTGCCACTCATGATGAATAGCAAAACCGGTCGGGTGCATACGTCCTACCATCAGGCCGTTGCAGCGACCGGACGTTTATCCTCGACTGATCCAAATTTACAGAACATTCCGATCCGCTCAGAAGAAGGCCGCAAAATCCGCCAGGCGTTTATCGCACCCGAAGGCTACAAACTGGTCGCTGCCGACTACAGCCAGATTGAACTGCGTATTATGGCGCATTTATCGGCTGATAAAGGTCTCGTTAGCGCCTTCGCTGAAGACCGCGACGTTCACCGTGCGACTGCTGCTGAAGTGTTCGGTGAAAAAGAAGAAGACGTCACCGACAACCAGCGCCGCAGCGCCAAAGCGATTAACTTCGGTCTGATTTACGGCATGTCCGCCTTTGGTCTCGCCAAACAGTTAGGCATTGCCCGCGGTGAAGCGCAGGACTATGTGAACAAATACTTCGAGCGTTATCCGGGCGTGCGCGAATACATGGACAACACCCGCGAACAAGCGAAAGAACAAGGCTACGTTGAAACCCTGTATGGTCGCCGCCTGTACCTGCCCGACATCCGTTCATCCAACGGCCAGCGCCGCCAGCACGCGGAGCGGACGGCGATCAACGCGCCGATGCAAGGCACCGCCGCCGACATCATCAAACGCGCCATGATTCGTGTGCACGAATGGCTGCCCGTCTCGGGCTACGATGCCAAACTGCTGATGCAGGTACACGATGAACTGATTCTTGAAGTACGCGAAGATCAGGCCGAAACCTTTGCGGTAGAACTGAAAACTCAAATGCAATGCGCAGCGGCGTTAGACGTGCCGCTCATTGTGGATGTGGGTATCGGGGATAACTGGGAACAGGCGCATTAAGCGCCTGTTTTTTTACAAAAAAATCTTCGCTAAATTCTCTTCAAACACAACACCACCAAGATTCTCTTTGGTAGCAATATCTCTGAATTCAGCACTGCACATTAAAAAACTATTATGTGCAAACCCTGGTTTAAACAACGCCTTCCCTGATATTTTTTCGGATTTCAGAGTAAGTGATTTAGGAACATGAAGAGAATCCTCTGAGTCTATCTGGAACTTAGATTTCTCAGCATCAATAGCATCACCACCGATACTATCAAGACAGTTAAAAAGCCAGAAATCATCTTCCAGCGGCAAGAACTCCCCTGTACCTACCAGAAAGCTCTCTAGTGATGACTTAGCATTAGCGCTGAGCACCAAACACGAATAGTTCCAGATAGAAATATCGGGCACTTCGTTGGTTTTGGTATCAGATTCAAATGTCACTGATACTGGCTTCCAATCATCTTTTAAACGATCAAGAAGTGTTTCGTTCTTTTGCGAGAACCAAACTTTGACACCGTCGAACTGCTTTCGCATCGTTCTGAAATCTATAAAAGCTTCATGGTAACTTTTTACATTATTCAGCAAGCGGAAGGTTGTCATAGGGTTCGTTCCATTGTCCTTTGGGGGGCATTACTTCTTCTGGATAGCTAGCGTGTAAGAGATCACTACGTGTTGCCAGCAAACGCGAGCGCATAACCTGCTCACTGAACACACCGGCAAATCGGATATTTAACCATGCGTAATAATTATGGCGATGAATACGGCTATGAGGCACCGCTTTCGGATATGGCTGTTGCCCTGTGTATTTCGTTCTTGATGGCAACCAACAACCATTATGGGCATCATCAATGCCTATCTGGAGTTCGGCAAGCAATGCCCGTAGTTGCCAAGATCGAGTGTCGCCACCTGCAATGATAGCATGCGCATGCCAATAGGGACTTGGCCTCGCAAAGCCTTCCGCACGCATATGATCTCCCAATTTCTGGGAACAGTGCTTTTCATCCTCGAGTTCATCTACATCTTTCCCCAAGCATTCCTGACGGTACTGCGCAAGACTTGCTTGCACCTGTGCAACCGCTTGAATACGCCCACGCTCATGCTGCACAAAACGGCGCCAACGTTCAGGATCTTCTTTTAATTTGATATTCTGAGCTAAGCGAGCTTTATAACCATTTAAGGCACGCTCTAATGAAGTCTGAAGCGCGTATGGCACGTCTTTCTGCGGTTCCATCCTAAGTTCTTCCTAGATGCCTATCCATTAATGTCGTGCTACGCCAACACGAGACCACTGCAATCATATGACCAGCCTTCGCATCTATCAAATAAATAGTGTCATTGATTCTTAGGGCTAGCCCAACGTTCTTTATACTGCGCAATCGAGCGACCTAAGTGCGCGGAGTTGTTTGCTGAACGCAGCAAATCTAGTGTTTCCATCAGGCTGTTGTAGTAATGGTGGGACATCACCACAACATCAGCTTCGCGAGAACGATTGATGACGATAGGCTCTGCCTCATTAACAACTTGATCGAGTACGCTATTAAGATTATCCCGTGCTTCGGTAAAAGAGATTGTTTTCATAAGGCCCTGCGCTGATCGGTTAATTATTCACGCCGTTTTTAGTGATCTGACGGTATCTCACTCGTCGTATTCTGCCGCCCCAGCACTCGCATGACCTCAACGTGGTCATTATTCATCTGATAGTAGATACTATCCGCACCACATACGCTGCGCCGATAGCCCGACCGGACATGATCAACCATTGGGTAGATTAATGGATTCTCTGCGATAGACTCGAAGCGATCAATCAAAGCGTTGTAGTACTTCTCGGCCTGAACGTCGCCAAACTCCCGAACGCCACGCCAGTAAATCCGCGCAAGATCCATCTTCGCTTGTTTACTTATTTTATAGGTCATCCCGTCCTAATCCGCTTTTAATTTCCTGCAGTATTTCTGCCGGTGTCTGATCTGTGAACCCGCTGCGTTCACCTTCAATAAGACGCGCCCGAATCCACTCAACTTCCCGTTGGGCTTCCTGTTCTCTTAGCTGGCGCTCACGAATCAGCTCGCGCAGCACTTCGCTTTCATTACCGTAATGTCCGGCACTGATCTGGGCTTTGAGCCAGGCGTCCTGCTGATCGGTGACGGTAATGCTCTTTTTGACCATGGCCATAAAGATTACTCCAATGCTCTTTTATACTACTTGGTAGGATAATAGGGCACAAAAAAGCCGGTCGCAATGACTGCAGACCGGCTTTGTAAGCACAATACTTGAAGAGAGCGTTTAGCTGATCTGCGGAATAATCTCTTCCATCACGCGCTCTGCATTTGCAGCGATGGTCAGGGCAGGGTTGGCCGCACCGGCACCGCCCGGAATCGCCGCACCGTCGACTACGTATAAGCCTTCTACGCCGTAGACTTTACCGCTGAGGTCACAGGCACTGCCCATGGCAACACCACCGAGTGGATGCCAGGTGCCGAACCAACCTGCTTCGTTCAGCTTACCGCCACCGCTCTGCACCATTTTTTCCATGGTGTGAACGAGGGCGTTGTGAGACGTTTCGTTGGCGTCACGATCCCAGTTGAGTTTTATCTTGTCGGTCCAGCGATTGTAGGTCACGCGGGAATTCTGATCGGGTACCACCATGCCCATCTGCAGTTGGGTATAGTCGCCGACGACTGAGGTCGGTGAGTGCATGTAGCCGGTGATTTTGTAGGGGTTTTCGGTGTCGAACGCGGCGATGGATGGTGGCCCACCCTGAATCGGTGCGGTCGAGGTGTTAATGTCGTTGCGGCCCATGAGTTCGTCGCCGTTGGTGCCCCACTCGGCACCGACCTGATCGTTCAGGCCCGGTATATCGCCGCGTGCTTTCGCCCGCACCAACAGACGTGTGGTGTGCAGTGAACCCGCACCCATAAAGAGGTAGTCGCAATCAATGATGTGCGTGCCGGTGATTTTGCCTTTTTCATCCAGCATGTCACAGGTAACACGGTAGCCACCGCCGCTATTGGCGTGGATATCTGTGACCAGATGCTGGGTATTGATGGTGACGTTGCCAGTGGCTTCAGCATCGGCCAAATAGTTACGGTCGAGGGTGTTTTTCGCACCGCTGTTGCAACCGAAAACATATTCGCCGACGGATGCGTACTGAGGCCTGGTGCCATTAAGTTCTTCGCGGATCACATCCCAGTCGAAGCTGACGTGGCTGCGCACAATTTCAAGGCCTGCGTCTTCGGCACTTTTAATGAACTCACGCTTGGCGGTGTAGTTGGGGTGATTCAGTACGTCATCCGGAATCGGGCCGCCACTGATGCGATCCAGCACGCGTGGATAGTAGATCTGGTCCATGTCTGTGTATGACAGCATCGGCAGAGCGTCTTCAAACGCGGCGCGCTTAGGCTGCAGTAACACACCACCATAAACGACCGAGCCACCTCCTAAACAAGCACCGCAACCGACGGCGATGGACGAATCGACAAAATATTCCACCATGCCCATTGAGCCCGGAATCAGAGAGCTTGGGTTGGTCCAGAGAACAGTGTCGTTGAGCTTCAGCGTCGAGAAGGTTTCGGTGACCGTGGGGTAGCTGCCTTCACCCTCATATTTCCAGTGTTTACCGCGCTCAAGCAGCATGGTCTGGATACCGGCTTCGGCGAGGCGCAATGTGGCTACAGAGCCGCCAAAGCCCGAACCAATAACAAGTGCCTTGGTTTGAGAGCGGGTTTTGCGGCGGAACCAACCTGCGTTTGCCGTTGTGGCACTTGTTGCTGCGACGGTGACACCGGCAGTTGCAGAGGTCTTTATGAAGTTACGACGGTTTAACTTAGCCATAAGTCACCTGTTTCTTATTTTATTGTTTTCTGAAGTGTGCAGAAAAGGCGAGAGCTGGGTCAACATTAAAACAACGCGAGGCACATGAAGTCCTGTTTTTGTCCCCTCATAAGCAGCAAAACATGGATAACTGAGCAAAGGAAAAGGAAAACCAGCGGATGGCAGACAAAAAAAGGCCCAACAGCCATTGGGGGAAACTGTCGGGCCAACTTCGGATCATTGGGGGAAGTACCGAAGGAAAAAGAACTACCCTTAGCGCTTAAGCGACCTCAATCACACTTAACCGCAGGAGGAATACTTTAACTATAGACGTTATTTATGTTTCTGCTGTGCGCACGATCACTTTTTTAGACAAGTTCGTAATATTGTCTGTGTTTTTTATACACAGCGCTCCTGCATTCTTATATGGACAAATTTAGGACTATTCGTGCCTGGCGACCTGCAAATCCAGCCATATCGGCTTCTGTCTTGTTTTGCCGTAGTAAATACAGAGGTTTAAGCGTGACACTGATCACACTTGACTCACCAACCAGGTTGGGTGGGTATTAATAAAAATAAAAATACACAGGGGTCTTCTATGTTGAAAAGTCATTCTGGTAAGGCGGCTCTGGCCGTTGCTCTCGCCAGCCTTTCAGTTAGCGGTCATGCGGCCGAGCAGTGCAATCCGACGTCCACTGCAACCTGCGCTATTCCTTTCCCATCATCTTACTGGATGGTTGATGATGCGATGAGCCCAACTGGCAAGACCATACAGGTCTCCAACACCATGATTCGCCCGGAAATTCTGGCCCAGCTGCCAGCCGACGAGGGCTTCACACCAGAAGGTATATTCAATGGTGCAAGTGGTTTTTCTGCCGCCAGTGCTGCTGTTTTCGAATTCAATAGCGCACCAGACGCGGCCACTCTGCCTGAGAATGGTGGTGCTGCCGTCGTCGCCATCGATCTTACAACCGCTAGCCGGGTTCCAGTTCGCGCCGTAATCAGTGAGTACTCACAGTCCGATAAGGTGAACGGTACTGCACACGTCGTTGAGGTTTATCCTCAGTCTCGATGGGAGTACGGGCACGAAATCGTAGTCGCGATCACGACAGATCTGGACTTAGAGTCGCCAGAAGCGGGCTTGGTATCGAAAATTTTGTCTGGTACCGCAGATCAACGTGCCTATACCCAGGACCTGATCTCCACTCTGACAGCGAACGGTGTAAATCCGTTGAGCGTACGTAACGCCACCCGTTTTCTCGTACGCGATCGCGCAGAAGTGATCGACCCAGTTTTCAACGCCGTTGCTGACGTTCGCGATCGCGAACATCCAGTGCGTAATCTCGACGTCACGTACAACTACACCAACCGCAACGTTGCGGCGCGCGTTGAAGGTGAAGTTCTTATTTACAACTACCGGATGAAAAACGGTACTAGTGATGTGGATTACGACGCCGAGCCTATGGAGCAATGGGTTGAGTTCCGTCTGACTCTACCCGCAGCGTCGCGCGATGGTGCTGCGCCAGTTGCTCTGTATGCGCATGGTCTGGGCGCCAATAAAGAAAGTGATGGCGTGGTCTCTACCATGAATGCTGAAATCGGCGTTGCCACCTTCTCAATTGGTTTTCCAAATCATGGCGCACGCGGTGATGCGGATGGTGGCTACGTGTTAGCAAACGTCAGCACCGATAAGCTGGGCATCCCAGTGGGTATGATCAACCAGAACGCAATCGACTTCGCATCAGCACATCGTGCGCTGGAAACCACGCTCTCAGACATTGACGTGGTTGGCGAGAAAAGCTGGCGCAGCTGGTATGGCAACAAAGCCGATGGTGTTGCTGACATCGACTCAACTCAGGTCATGATGCAAGGTACCTCGCTTGGTGGCGTACTGGGTTCCACCTATGGCGCGATCAGCCCGACGATTAAAGGCGGCGTTTACCATGTCACTGGTGTCGGCGTGACCAGTATTCTGGCTAACTCGATTCTTTGGGTCCCTATGTTTTCAGATCTTGTGCCTTCCGAAGCTAATGGTGCAGAAGCCATTATGCTGCGCGGTGCAATTCAGCAAACCCTGGACCACGGTGACTCGATCAACTACATAGATATGTTCCGTCACCCACAGCTTGGCAATGAGGCTCGCCCTCTGATGCTGACTAACGGTGCGGGCGACACGATCGTACCGAACTCGAGCAGTGTGGCTGCCGCTAACCTGGCCGACCTGCCTATTGTTGGTGAGCCGCTGTTTGATATGCCAGATGTGCGTGTTGAGAGTGACTTTGATGAAGGGGGTTACGGTATCCGTCACTACAAACCGGTTGTCGGAACCGTCCCTCTGATCTGGGAAGGTGAATTTGCAGAAGAGGCATCAAATGCCTCTGCGCACCTGATTTTTGCTCGCGCGTCGGATCGCCCTGATCAACAGGACTTCATTAAGCGCTTTATCTTTAAAGACTGAAGACTCAACCATTAAAAAAGGAGGCGAAAGCCTCCTTTTTTGTTGCCTGACTACAAATTTACTCATTCCTGAGCAAGAAACGGCGCATCCAGCCAGCTCGTCAGTTTATTCTGAAGTATCTTCAAACCTTCACCGTTGTGGCTCGAAAAGGTCTGTACCGTCACCAGGTCTCCCAGATCAGCCACTGCTCGCTGAACTTTCAACATGGTACTTTTTGCCGGGCCCCGTTTCAGCTTATCAGCCTTCGTAAGCAAGATATGCACAGGCATACCCGCTTCAGCCGCCCAGTCGAGCATGGCGTTGTCAAATTCCTTTAGCGGATGACGAATGTCCATCAGGAGGACCAGCCCGCACAGCGCCTGACGACGATTCAGGTAGGTTTCGAGCTCCTTCTGCCACTCGTTCTTTGTCGCAAGAGGGACTTTCGCAAAGCCGTATCCGGGCAAATCGACCAGAGCCAGCTTGGTTTCTCCCAATCTGAAGAAGTTAATTAATTGAGTCCGACCGGGAGTTTTACTGGTGCGAGCCAGCTTCTTATTCCCCGTCAACGTATTGAGGGCGCTGGATTTACCGGCGTTGGAGCGCCCGGCAAAGGCCACCTCACGGATGATATCCGTAGGGCATTGGCTCAGTTTAGCGGCGCTCTTTTCGAACTCGGCGTTGGTGTAAATCAAGGTTTCCTGAGCTGACATAGGGTATTGGTAATGACCGTCCGGAAAATAATGGTATATAATGAGCGCCCTTCAGCGCAGATCCTATTCTATCATAGAGGGATAATTCTGAAGTGGTGTGTTTGTCGGAAACCTGTGGCTATAACTGAAGAGAGAAATCAGACCATGAAAAAACTGACACTACTCGCGGCCCTGACCGCCACTTTGAGCGCCAACGTACAGGCGTTTGATGTTGAATCCAAATACACTCAGGCCTGTGCAGCCTGCCATAAAATGGCAGTCGCTGGTGCACCTAAAGCGTTCGACGCTGAAGCATGGGCGCCGCGCCTTGAGAAAGGCATGGACACTCTTGTACAGAGCGTGACAAATGGCCTGAATGCGATGCCTCCAAGAGGTCTCTGCATGGATTGTACTGCTGATCAGTACAAGGCTTTGATCGAATATATGTCAACGCCGAAATAATCGTACAAGTAACTAAGAACTATATCTGAAACTGGACCTGATGATGAAAAACCTGTTGATTAGCCTCATTCTGTCTGCCGGCCTCGTATCCGTCGCCCACGCGGGTGATGCCGAAGCTGGTAAAGCGAAATCTGCTACCTGCGCCGCCTGTCATGGTGCCGACGGTAACAGCATGGCGCCGACCTTCCCTAAAATCGCTGGCCAGGGAGAGCGCTACCTGATCAAACAGATCACTGATATCCGTGATGGTAATCGTCAGGCTCCAGCAATGATGCCTTTCGTGACCGGTCTGTCGGATGAAGATATCGCAGACTTGGCGGCATACTTCACCGAGCAGGCACCTACTGCCGGTGGCGCAAAAGAAGAGCTGGCCGAACTGGGTGAGCGTATTTACCGTGGTGGTATCGCTGAAAAGAACGTACCTGCGTGTCTGGCCTGTCATGGCCCTGCGGGTAAAGGCGTTGAAGCTGCTGGCTTCCCACGTCTCGCCGGTCAGCATGATGTTTATACATCAATGCAGCTGACTGCGTTCAGCAACGGCGAGCGCACCAATGATGGTGACAGCAAAATGATGCGTGATATTGCGTATCGCCTGCATGCTAAAGAAATCGAAGCGGTTTCTTCTTACATCCAGGGCCTGCGTTAAGCAGAGAAAACAAGAAGGTGGCCTCGGCCACCTTTTTTTATGCCCGCATTTTCTACAATGTCAGCCAGATTGACAAAGCTTTGCGCAGCCAGTCTGGCCGCACGCGGGCTTTCTGGGCAGAATAAAAACTATCTTACATACTCAATTGGGAGCGATGATGCTTTCTTCTTTCAAGAAATGGATGGCAGCAGCCTTAGTAACAGTCGCATCGGTCGCATCTGCGGCAGATTATGAAGCCGGAAAGCACTACCGTGTACTGGAAAACCCAGTCGCAGTAATGCAAGACGGGCAGATTCACGTCGAAGAAGCCTTCTGGTATGGCTGTTCTCACTGCTTCAGCCTGGAGTCAGTCATCGTCCCGTGGAAAAAGACTCTGGCTAAAGACGTCACCTTCTCTCGCGTTCCTGCCATGTTTGGTCGCGCCTGGGTTGTTCATGCGCAGCTATACTACACAGCCGATGCCTTAGGTGTGCTGGATCAGGTACACAGCGATATCTTCAATGCGATTCATCTTCAGAAAGTACGCCTTCTGACCAAAGAAGAGCAACGTGACTTCCTGATGACGAAAGCCGATGTCTCGGCTGAAGACTTCGATAAAGCCTACGAGTCATTCGCCGTGCGTTCGAAAATGACACGTGGCGATAAGCGTGTACGTGCGTTCGAGATCAGTGGTGTACCAACATTGGTAGTTAATGGTCAGTACATCGTTGATACCAGCTCTGCCGGTAGTCAGGAAGATATGGTTAAAGTCGTCGACTACCTGATCGAACAGGAACGTAACCGCTAATCGGCTGTGCCTGAGCTCACCTCATTAAGGGCGTTCACGGAGCTACCCTGCTCTCCTGAACGCCTGAGATTACTGACCTTCAATATGCAAGTCGGTATCCGTACCGGCGGTTACCATCATTATTTGCTGCGCAGCTGGCAGCATTTCCTTCCCTTTCAGGCTCGTGAATCGGCGTTAGATAACATCGCGGACCTTGTCCGGCCCTTTGATCTGGTTGCCTTGCAGGAAGCAGACGGAGGCAGTTGGCGCAGTGGACGCCAGAATCAGATCCAGAGCATCGCTGAACTTGCTGGCTTTGAGCATTGGCACCATCAGGTGAACCGCAATCTTGGGCGTTTTGCCCAGCATTCCAATGGAGTGCTCTGCCGCAACCGGGCCTTCAGTGTTGAGCGCCACCCGCTTCCGGGCTTACCGGGCCGGGGCATGATGATTCTGCGTTACGGTGACCCCGAAGACCCGCTGGTAGTCGCAGTTACTCACCTGGCTTTGCGTAAGCAAACGCAGTTCAGCCAGATCCGCTATCTGGTTGATGTGCTCGCTGATGCGCGAAAAGTCGTCATCATGGGAGACCTGAATCAGGAGAGCGAATGGCTTCTTCAGCAAAGTCCTCTCAAAGGGCTGAACCTGCACCCCATCGCAGATGAACTCCCCACCTACCCTAGCTGGCAACCTGCGCGCGGAATTGATCATATTCTGGTCAGCGACAATATCCCCCTTCATCGGATTGCGGTCATTGACCATCCGCAGTCCGATCACCTGCCTGTGGCTGCAGAAATAGGGCTATAAAAGTCCGAATCAACCCAGCGGACTGTCCAAACGCGACTATACTCAAGTAACAACCATCTGAGAATCGTCTTCGGGAAGTAGCATGGCGGTAACAAAGCAGGGACCCTCCGATCTTCAATGGAGGGATAAGTACCTGACCCTCAATGAAAAATACGACAAACTCAAACTTCAGGTAGGCACCAGAAACGAGCAGCTGCGGCGTGGGCTGGTACTGGTATCACTGCTGGCAGAAGGTCAGTCGGCACCGCTTGATCAGACTCTGGCAGATCTTCGGGAGTCGATGCGAGGCTCCACCAGTGATCTGAACAAAACGATGAATACACTCAATGGCCAGATCAAAGAATACGATCTGAGCCAGGCCGAACATTCCGCGGCACTCGCCGAGAAGATCAGCCTGATGGCTGAGAAGCTTTGTCACTGCCAGATACCCAAGAAATTAGTGAGTGACGTTCGTGCTTTGCGGAAGGCTGCGCCAGAGGCTCTCAATGACTGGCAGGGCTATTCCCACCAGCTTGAGGGCTGGGCGGGCGTACTGGCAACACTGGTAGCGCTCGATGAATCCTCAGACGATAGTGCCAAAGGCCCTTGGTGGAAGAAGGTATTTTCAAAAGAGAAACCTTCACCTGACGCGGTCGAAGAGGCCGATTCTCAATCCGTTTCCGACGATGTCGCCGACAATGACGAGCCCGCGGAGCCGGGCTTCTCTACGATTGCTAGAGAAGTCGCCAGTGCATTGAATGGCCTGATATCACGCCTCGTAGTGCCCGAACGATTACACCAACGCTCTGACGAACTACAAAAAAGACTGGATGACGGGCTGCACTGGTATGAGTTTGTCAGCGTACTCGAAGATACCTCTCAGTTTTTACTCGACTGTCTGGGCTCTGGGCAAGAGGAATTCGAACGATTTCTGCATAGTCTCGATCAGCGCCTTCAAGCGATTCAGACCATGGTGTCTGACGCTAATTCAGGTCAGGCCGACCGCGAAGATGCACGTACGAGCCTCGAGACCATGGTCAGAGACCAGATTGATGATATTCGCGGCGTAGTGAATGGTCTCGGAGATCTCGGGGAGTTAGGTTCTAGCGTCCGGGACCATCTGACGACGATTGTCCGTGCCATGGAGCACTATCAGGAAGTCGAGTCACAACGGGAAGCTCGTCTGGCAGAGCAGCTTGAAGTGCTGCAGAACCGCCTCTCGGAAATGGAAGCCGAAGCCTCTCAGGCGCGCCAGATCATTGAAGATCAGAAAAAACGGGCAACCCTCGATCACCTGACCGGGCTCCCCAACCGCGCAGCCTATGAAGTTCAGCTAGGAGAAGAGCTGATGAAACGCAGTCGCGGTGGCCGGTCACTCTCTTTTATCATCTGCGACGTGGATCATTTCAAGCACATTAATGATAACTATGGCCACATCGCCGGCGACAAAGTCCTGCAACTGATCGCCAGCACGCTGAGGAAGAACCTTCGCGATACCGATTTTATCGCACGTTATGGCGGTGAAGAGTTCGTGGTTCTGCTACCCGGCACTCAGGCTGATGGCGCCGCCGGAGTCGCAGAGAAGCTACGCGCCAGCATCGAAGCTTGCCCGTTTAACTTCCGCGGAGAGCGAGTGTCCATCACTATGTCATTCGGTATCAGTGAATTTCGCGCTCTGGAATCCACTGAGATGGTCTTTGATCGGGCAGATAAGGCACTTTACGAGGCCAAAAAGTCTGGCCGTAACCGCGCGGTGATCGCCTGAAACTAAAAGCCATAATGAAGGTGCAACTTTGCCAGCCCAGCAGGCATCAGATATAGTTCGCCGCTGGAATTCTGGAAGGTTTGAGTATCATGTGTGGAATCGTTGGTGCCGTTGCACAGCGCGATATTGTTGAGATCCTGCTCGAAGGTTTACGTCGCCTTGAGTACCGCGGATACGACTCCGCTGGCGTTGCTGTCATCAATGAGTCACAGAACCTCCGGCGTGTACGCCGCATGGGAAAGGTGCAGACACTGGCAGACGCGATCGCCGAGTCACCGACACCCGGTGGCACAGGGATCGCTCACACCCGCTGGGCCACCCACGGAGAACCTTCCGAAGATAACGCCCACCCGCATGTATCCGGTGATATCGCCGTTGTTCACAACGGTATCATTGAGAATCACGAAAAGCTGCGAGAAGAGCTTCAGGATCAAGGCTATACCTTTACCTCCCAGACAGACACAGAAGTCATCGCCCACCTGGTAGAACGCGAGCTACGTGACTCAACCAGCCTGCTGAATGCGGTAATGGCAGCCAGATCGTTACTTGAAGGCGCGTATGGCATGGTGGTAATAAACCGTACAGATCCTGAGCGTATGGTTGTTGCGCGCTCAGGCTCACCCCTGGTGATCGGCCACGGCATTGGTGAGAATTTCATAGCCTCCGATCAGTTAGCCCTGCTTCCGGTTACCCGCAAATTCTCCTATCTGGAAGAGGGAGATGTCGCAGAAATCACCCGCACAGCAATCCGTATTTTTGATGCGGGTAATGAACCAGCTATCCGCGAAGCTCACGAGTCTGACGTCGAGCATGACGCTGGCGACAAAGGCGAATTCCGTCATCACATGATGAAGGAAATCTACGAGCAGCCGGTTGCGATCGCAAACACACTCGAAGGCCGCTTAGTAGCAGGAAAACTCAACCTTGAATCCCTCGGTGATCTGAGCAACATTGACCAGGTTCAGATCATTGCCTGCGGCACCAGCTATCACGCTGGTATGACCGCTCGTTATTGGATCGAAGAGCTTGCAGGCATCGCCTGCAACGTCGAGATCGCGTCGGAATTCCGCTACCGCAAGTCAGTCGTACGCCCTAATAGCCTTCTGGTTACAATCTCACAAAGCGGTGAAACAGCCGATACGCTTGCCGCGCTGCGACTCGCAAAAGAAACCGGCTATGGCCGCACGATCACAATTTGCAATGTGCCCGGTTCATCCCTCGTCCGCGAATCGGATATGGCTCTGCTCACCCGAGCCGGCGCTGAAATTGGCGTCGCCTCAACCAAGGCCTTCACAACTCAGCTGACCGCACTGATGCTTCTGACGGCGGGCCTCGGACGAGCTAATGGCATAAACAAAGACAGCGAGGACCGTATCGCTGAGGCTCTGCTGAAGCTGCCAGCGCTGATTGAAAAAGCGATCAGCATGGACAGCGCAATTAAAGATCTGGCCGAGAATTTCGCCGAGAAACAGCATGCTCTGTTTCTTGGCCGTGGTGATCAGTATCCGATTGCGATGGAAGGCGCCCTGAAGCTGAAAGAAATCAGCTATATTCACGCTGAAGCCTATGCAGCAGGCGAACTCAAACACGGCCCGCTGGCGTTAATTGATTCAGAAATGCCGATCATCGTCGTGGCGCCCAACAACGAACTGATTGAAAAGCTGAAGTCGAATATTGAGGAAGTCCGCGCCCGCGGTGGTGAGCTGTTTGTTTTTGCCGATGAAAAACTCAGCATCAGGCCCGAGAGCAATATGAAGGTCATGAGCGTACCGCACTGCGACGATATCATTGCGCCTGTGGTATATACGCTGCCGCTGCAACTACTAAGCTATCATGTCGCCGTTATCAAAGGCACTGACGTGGATCAGCCACGGAATCTGGCCAAGTCGGTGACGGTTGAGTAGCAAAGACATCAAAACTTCCAGCTCAGCTCACTGTTCAATCTGAATTGCCGGTAGTCTGCTACCGGCAAGTTCGAATGATACTCATCACCACCGATATCGCCTTCAAATGTGAAACCACGCCCAATAGCCCATTTAAGACCAGCGGATATACGTAACCGGTCGTCCTGACGCCGCTCACCTATTTCAGACCAAACGGCTTCATAACGTCGACGTTCCAAACTTCCTTGCAAATAATACTTCACTTTGCCTGAACGTAGCTTCCAGCGCAGACGAGTGTTAATCGCATCGTATCCAAATGGCTCTGAGCGGGTATCCTCATGACGGAATACAGTCCGCAATGAAAGGTAGTTAAGAGTACGGTTGAACATCCAGTAAACGGTGGCCCGACCACCGAGCTGGGTTGCATCACGTTCAGGGTAGAGCTGAAATCGTTTATCCCCAATGTCCAGCTGTCCACGAACATAGAGACGGTCAGTGAAAAAGTACCCCCAGGCCGGGCTCAATCGGCGAATGTGCATGAAGGTCTTACCCTCCAGATCTGCACGGGCGATAAGACCAACCAGGTCTGTTGTATGCGCCGCACGGTTGTAGCTGGCACGAAGATAGGCAGAATGGATGTCGGTATCGAACTCTACTGCTTGCTGCCAGCTGGTCGCTGAATAGTCATATCGAGCCTGCCAGTCAGGACCAGCGCCCTTACTCGATTCCCAACCGACAAATGCACTTTTCGCCAACGCCCAGTCACCGGAGTTTTGGGTCGTGGTGTCAGCCTCTGGGAGGATATTGCTGTCATACTCTACGGCCAGGGAGATTCCAGCTTCAATGCTTGCATATGAGGTGAGCGGAAGACCAAACAATCCGACGAGCAAGAGGGCGATCACAACCGTGATAGCCCTCTCGTAACAACCTGACACTAGTGCCCTCACTGATGGGGAAGCTTCGGCTGGTTAATCGTCGTCATGACCTTCACTATCGCCATCATGATCTTCGTATTCATCATCCTCTTCACCATCAGTAGCAAAGACAATCGAACCATCAAAAGTCCCCTCGACCTCAAGATAAGTACCGTTCTGCAAAAGGCTCAGATCCAGTCCCACCAATGCTGATGTATCGACGGTAATTCCCAGCATAGTGACCGTACCTGCAGAAGCATCGATAGATTCTACCGGAGCTGTAATTTTGACCTCGCCTTCATCATCTTCGCGTTCAAGTTTCAGAGCCCGAAACGTTCCGTCACTTTCGATGGTGAGACGCAATTCTACATAATCACCCGTTGAGATTGAGCTCAGATTGAAGTAATACTCGTCATCCCGCTCATCGCGAACCCGGGTACGCGTGTCGACCGTTGCAGTAATACCCATGACAGAGATCGTACCATCACCAAGCGCAGTCACCGGTCCTTCAAGCTCAAGCTTCACTCTCGCTTCAAAATCAATCTCCTGAGCTACCAGCTGCCCCGAAGCATTGAACTCGCCTTCTACTTTCACTTTAGCATTGAGTGACAGATCCGATACTGAACCATCGTCGAACTTGGTTGAATTACTAAAAAGCACTTCGGTACCGCCGACTGTCATAACGCCAGCATCGGAATCCAGCGCCGAGATAACACCGTACAGCTTAATGTCACCATCGTAATCATGGTACATGTCTTCCTGCTCTATTTTGGCCGCTACCAGAACATCGGAGCTGAGTTCACCTTCGACCTCTACCAACATGCCATTGGCCAGAGCGATTTCATCTAATTCCAGGGTAATAACACTGCTGTAATCAACCTGCAGGCCGTTAATAGAGAATGTGTTGTTTGCTTCGTTGAGTGAGCTGATCGTTCCGCGCAATTCAATTTCAGTCTCACTTTCAACCTCAATAAATGAAGCCAGGAGATTCCCCGCACCATCGCGAATGCCACTGACTTCCAGATACTGTCCAACGCTGATGGTATCAAGCGAGACGCCTCGATAAACGGTCATGGCATCCGTTAGAACGGTCTGCCCAAGAATCACCAGAGTCCCTGCCGCCGCATCTACCGATACAACCGGGCCACGAATGTCAGCATCATAACTAATACGCGTAGCCACACCTTCAACCCCGTCGTCAGAGCCCTGAACCACGACTCGCTGTCCAACTCTTAACTGGCTCTCTACACCCACCTGATCATTAATCTCAAAAGCGGTATCCGTGCTTGAATAGTGCACACCATCAACAATGACACTGCCAAAGCCATCGACCGTCCCAACAACCGTGCGATCTGCTGCTGCAACCGATGTAGAAGGCGATGATGAGGATGAGGAGCCACCTCCACCACCACAAGCAACCAGTAGGCAAGAGGAGGATAGCAGCAGCGCAGGAAATACGACTTTATTGTTCATAACATTACCTCGTTTGTGTCGTGATAAGCAGGCCCATAAAATTTTGGTGGCCTGTTGTACCGTTAAACGAGGGTTTCCGAAGTTTATTCCGTTATTGAGATGCTATTTTTGTCAACACTGAGTAAGCCGTAGCCATAGACCTCATCAAATCCCGGCAGGCCCAGGTCAATGGCGGACGACTTAAAATGCTGAAGAGGTGGCCCTGAAGCTAACACAGCACTCGCTAATGCTGCGGCAACAGACGTGCCGGCCTTTAATACAAAGCCTCCCTGTTCATCTGCGAGCCGAATACCAACACCCGGCGCAGAGAATTGCACATGCTTTCCCCGCACCGCTCTTGGATATATTTTCATATGCTGATCGACAGCGGTCACGGCAATAACACCGGCCTGCGCTGCAGGGTATCGCGGAAATGCTGCAGGGCCCTCATTTCCAACGGAAGCAACAACCCGAACACCACGATCAATCAAGAGAGTCAGAGCAACTTCCAACATACTATTCGGCGGCCCCGATAAAGACAGATTAATTACGTCGGGCTCACTAGCCGACAGCCAGTCGAGACCTCGAATCAGGTCGGCAGCTGACGCCAGAACCAACCCTCCGGGCGTTTGGCCAAACACGGCCGCATTATAAATACGCGCGTTAAGAAGCACGCCACATGTTGCAGTGAATACAGACGCCATTGCTGTCCCGTGCGCGTATACACTCTGAGCCGCTGAAGGATAGAACACCTGCTCGGTAACGGCCGTTGAATCGAAACATTCATGTGACTGCTGAATAGAAGAGTCCATCATTCCAATCACCAAAGGTTCAGCCGACAACTGCTCTATCCCCATCAAAGCCGCGGCCTCTGAAGTTGAAAGCGCCGACGTCGCCGTTTCTGCGACGTCATCCAGAGTGTAAATATGATTCATTTCCGCAGAGGCCGGACGCTCGTCACTACCGTATATAACCAGTAACTGCCCCAGACCATTCAGTTTTTCTACCGCCTGAATATCGGCCCCTTGCTCCAGCGCTTCCTCCAAAGACGCTTCATCCATCAGCTCAATGAATTGTTCAGGGATGGCAAGGACCTCAAGATCATCCAGCCGCTCATCCAGCTCCGCCAACTGATGCAGCCGGTCTAGTGTGTCAGGAAAAGTCTGCTCCAGGCGATCAGCCATACGCTCTTCGAGATCATCTTCCAGGTCGTCCTCAAAGTCGTCGTGGTCTTCCTGCTCTTCAAACATATCTTCGAGGCGATCTTCCAGGTCATCATCTATTTCACCCGATTCCTCGAAACGACTTTCAAGGCGCTCTTCAATCTCTTCTTCAGCATCTTCCGTATCATAGTGATCCTCTTCCCAGTCTTCCTCACTATCCTCCGAACGCTGCTCCATCCGCTCTTCAATTTCAGCGTCATTATCGAAGTCATCATCACTGTCGCCGTATGAGGCTATGCTGATAAGTGCCAACATCAGAAACATCGGAAACAAGTCGAGTCGTCTCAAAGTAATCACCACAGAACGTTATTCATCTGTTTACTATAACGAACATATTGAAAAAATATTTCACCACCGGGGAATAAAACGAAAGGAACATCGTTAAGTCATATATGAAGGCTCAGGAAACAGAATTCCGCCAGCAATTGCTGAACATGCTGCCAAAGCTCAAGCGCTACTGCTACGCCCAGACGGGTGAGAAGCACAGCGCTGATGACCTCATGCAATCAAGTGTGGAAAAAGCGCTGCGCCGATGGCAGCAATACCAACCCGGCACCGAGTTTGAACGCTGGATGTATCGCCTGTGCCGTAACCACTGGATCGATACCATGCGAACAGAAAAAATCAGCGATGAGCTCAATGACGATATAATGGTCGCCAGCGACGTCGAGAATCCGGAGCAACAGGCGTTAACCCAGGCCGCTCTGAGGCATATGCAAATCCACTTCAACGCCTTAAGTGAGGGGTTAAGAATGGTGTTGTATCTCGTTGCTGTCGAAGGGCGCAGCTATCAGGAAGCCGCCGATATTCTCGATATTCCTGCAGGGACCGTAATGAGCCGCTTAGCTCGCGCGCGCAAGCAACTAGCCGAAGCCAGCCAACGTTGAGGTATAACGATGAAGAGCATCTCTGAAGAAACCTTATCTGCCTACATTGATGGTGAGCTTTCTGCAAACGAGCATCTTGCCGTAGAAAAGGCACTGGTTGATTCACCAGAACTGCGGGCCGAGCTGTACGCTCTTAAGTCAGCTGATGAGATAGCGCGGGCAGCATTCATCCCTGTCGATGAAGCCCCTATGCCCGCCGGTTTAGAAGCCTTAATAAGCGGCGAATCAGCAGAGCGAGCAGACAATGTCGTGCGGTTAACGACGCGCTCACAACAGCAGCCTCGACCGAAGGTTATGCGACCTGCCGCCATTGCTGCAAGTGTTGTTCTGTGTGCCGTACTAGTGTGGCAGACAGGCCTGGAGTCTCCTGCGCATCCTGCTCAACTGGCCGTCGCGCCGGCGCTCACTACAGAGCAATCCGGCTACGTCGAGCACGGGAACGATTGGCGCATGGAGATTGTCGCCACCCGCGAGACGACTAATGGTGATATCTGTCGGGATCTTATGCTACATACCCCAGAGCGCTCGACTGGATATAGCGCCTGCCTGCACTCTGGTGAGTGGCAATGGCAGCAGCATCAGTCCACTCCGGGCTACGTCACTGCCAGCGCGGACAAACCCGTAGGAGTAATGACAGCGGCAGAGGAAAAAGACTGGCTTGAGCGTCAGTGATCAATCCCGGGCCAGCAACGCCAGGGTTGCCTGTTCATCGGTGGACAGTAAGCCATCCGGCTGCTCACGGAGCTGCTTACGCAGATTCTGGATCGTTCTGCCTTGCTCATAAGCTTTGATGATCGCCGGGTGAATATAGCTCTCGCGGCAGATTGCCGGCGTATTCCCTAAACGCTCTGCGACATTTTTCACCGCCCGGACGACTTCCGATTTAGTGAGTTTCTCCTCGTCCTGAGGGCCAGCCTCGGCAAGCGCGACAGCCATTAGCAGAGTACCAGCCCAGGTGCGGAAATCCTTTGACGTAAAATCCTCACCCATGATCCGGCCAATATATTCATTCAGATCCGACGATGTAAATTTCTGACGCTCACCATCGGGTAAAGTCACGTCAAACAACTCGTAGCCGGTCATTTCCTCAAGTTCATAAAGAAGGTCACAGACGGCATCATCCTCAATTATCCGTCGCTGCTCCTGCCCGGATTTCCCCCGGTATTCAAAAATCACCGCATCACCCTCGATCGTCATGTGACGGTTTCTGAGGGTGGTCAGCCCATGGCTTTGATTCTTTTCGGTATAGCGTTGGCTTCCGGGTCTGAAGAACGCCTCGTCCATCATACGCACCATGCCAGCCAGTACTGCATCAGCATTTACTGGTCGCTGATTGATGTGTTGAGCCGTCACGCGGCGCATCGTTTCGAGCTGTTCGCCAAAGCGCAGTATCCGCTGGAACTTACGCTCCGCCGCTTCAGCCGCCCAATCAGGGTTGTAGATATATTGCTTTCGCCCTTGCACATCACGACCTGTCGCCAACACCTTTGCGTTTCTGTCGGTGTTTATTTCAACCTCTTGCCACGCAAGTGGTATGGCCAGAGACTTCACCCAACGTTTGAGGCTGGCATTACGAACCGTCTCGCCTGATTCATACTGAAATGTGAAGGTTTTTCCGTACGGTTTCCGATAAATACACGTCGCCATGAATGAGCCTTTCAGGGTTTATGGCATTGTATGCGCTCTTGCCTGAAAAGGGCACGCGAGTAACAATGCCTGAGACCAAACCGTGGAAAATCACATGTTAAAGATTACCAGCCTGACCTCGCTATTTATTTCCTCGCTATTTGTCAGCGCACTTGCTGTTGCCGAACAGTCAGACGCAGAAGACGCGATTCCAGAACCCGTTATCGTACTGACTGAGCTGACCGGCAACATCATCCTGAAAAATGGAGAGTTACCGGAAACATTGCTGCAGCTGCTGATTGAGAATGAGTCAAACGAAAGCTATTCCGGAACCCTCGGCTTTGCAGGCGCAGAAGCCCAGAAAATCACTGTTTCGTCGGGCGAATCGACAACTGTGTCACTGCCTACAACACCGCGCCATGCAGGCAAGGCCAATCGGATTCAGAAAGCAGAAGTTGATCTGTCACTGCTTCTTAATGATGCACCAGCACCCGCCATCAGTTCCGTCGATATTGATATCAAGATACCAGAGGCCGCTTTCCCGATTATTCGCTCAGAACCGCCGGCAATGGAAAAGTCAGCGGAGGATGAATTTCAGTACGAATATTACGCCCGGTCTCAGCAATTGCAGCCGATCAAGTTCACCTATAACCCCGGCCCGGTAAACCTTCAGGTTCGTAAAACCGTCTACCCCATTCCCATTGAGGCAGGACCAGTAGAGATCAGTATTGAAGTGGTCAATCATGGCTCTCAGACGACTGGCGAGCTGACGCTCCGGGATGCGCTCGACGACGAAGATTTCAGCGGCGCTGGCGATAACTTCACCCGCTTTGTAGCGGAAGACAGCACGGATTTAATTTGGGAACGAACGCTTGAACCGCTGTCACCCGGCGAGCGTCGCCGGATTAATTACACAGTGACTGCAAAATATGGGGTCGGCGATAAACAGCTGCCCGCAACGACGGTCATCATGGATGATGGGCTGACCGGGCTGAGCAATAAAGTCTGGCTGCCAAAATGGCATTAAACATTTCCTTTTCAGCGCCCGATCACGAAAATTCTCTAACGCCTTTGTTGTACGTAGCAGAGGCGTTACCCCATTGTTCTTTTTTGTAGCCGCACACCAGTTACTAAACTCTTGTCGTGTTAGACAAGTCACCGCCACAGGCTAAATCAGCTCAGCCTGCTTCACTGTACATACTTCCTCCCACACCGAGAATTTACGTATGTTCAGACAACTCATCCCAACAGGTGCTGCTCTTGCAGCGATTTTAATTGCCAGTGGCTGATCCAGTAGCAGCGGTAATTCTGACGACTCCGACAACAACGACGCCAGTGGTAATGCCTCCCTTGAAGGGAAAGCTGCAGATGGTTACCTGGCAGGTGCACGTGCCTGCCTGGACTTAAATAATAATGCGAGCTGCGACGATGGCGAACCGACGACTACGACAAGTGCGGGTGGTGGTTATACCCTCGAAGGCGTCACGCAGGAGCAGATCGCAAATTCACCTATCGTCGTTGAAATTATCGTCGGCGAAACCATCGATGAAGATAACCCTGGTGAAACCATTGATAAGACTTACACCCTGACAGCACCCGCTGGCTCGGCGTTTGTCAGCCCGCTGACAACTATGGTGCAGAACGAAATTAAAGAAAACGGACTAAGCCCCGATGAAGCGAAAGCCAGTATCCAGGCAAGGCTTGGGACGGAACTGGACCCGACTGAAGACTATGTCGCTGGCTCCGATGACGGTACCAGTGGAGAGGAATTTCAGCGGCTGCACAAAGTTGCACAGGTCACTCGTGCTGTGATGCAGAAAAACATTGAATTGGTGAATACGGTTGTCGACGAAACCGGCGTTTCTCAGGAAGACCTGACCGCCTTAATCGTAGAACAGGTGCTTGAGGCACTGGACGATATTCAACAAGCGATTGAAACGGCAGGAGATGGTTTCAACGCCGACGGTCTGGCCAGCTCTGACGAACTACAAGGCACCCGTCTCGATCCAAGCAAGGTGGAAGAACAACTCGAAGAGCGCCGCGACCGCAGAGCAGCCACCGCCGCAAATCTGGCTGCGTTGCTGACTGATGGCGACGGCCTCAACTTCTTCGAAGCGTTTGAAGAAGAAGGCGCGCTGATGTTCGGTTATGGTAACGTGCAGGCAGACGGAGAAGGCGTCATATCTATCACGCAGTATGGCTACGATACGCTGGGCGGAAGCTGGTCAGCCATGTCAGACGAGGGAAATCAGCAACAGGATTGCCTGCTGGGTAATGGTGACTGGCGTTGTTTTGCTCAGGATAACGAGACTATTTCTACCGATGCCAATAACGTACGCATTCTACGCGGCGGTCTGAGCTTCGCTGAAGAAATCATTTCCGGCGAGCAGATCAACCTTCAGGACAAACGCATTGCTGCCTACCTTGAGCATGAATATCAGGCAGTCATTGACCCGGCAGCAACCTTCGACAGCTCCGCTCTGGGCTACCTGCTGACCTTCACACGCAGTCAGGATACGTATGAGCTGTACAAAGACAATGTAGAGTCAGTCGGCGACTGCTGGGATGGAGAGGTTATCGAGGGTAATACCTGGTCTCCGACCGATACCTGGTGCAACAACGTCTTCGTTCATACCGGAGATGGCAACCATGAAACCGATGGCGATGCAGCAACGTCTCTCTCGCAGCTGATCAGTGCAACCGCCGCAAGTAACCCACAGTATCGTGCCGACCTGGGAGGCATTGATCTGTATGGCGATGGCAATCAACACGTTGTAGAGCTGGTTTCTGGTGGCACAGCGAATCTGTATCGCCTCGAGCGAAGCAGTATGGGCGAATCGGAAAGCCTTATAGCTGCAGGCTCAACAAGCTGGCGCCTGTCGACGGTGGAAACAAAAGAAGTGCTGGTCATCGATCTACCAGCGGATATCGCACTGCGCAGTGATTACGATCGTGGCGCGAAGCCTCTCCTTGCCGTCGTTGATGGCTATGTCCGTTCGGGCGAGATGATGCCAGCCGGAGGCCGTAGCGATAAGCAGTGGGTATTCAACGGAAACGCACGGGAGCAGATCAAAACAGCGTTCGACTACACCTTGCTTGAAGCGCTCGCCGCCTGTGACATTGCTGAGAATGAAGACTCATCCTTCGCCGACTTCGATACCGCAGCGACAAACTGCAGTGCGGTATCTTTCACCTCAGGGGACATCGCGGGTAAATCGTTCTTCTTCGGGGACGGCGCCTTCAGCTTTACCCAGGACGGTAATGGTCTCTATCAAGGTGAAATCAATGACGGAGATTTTGTTTCTCTCGGCTTCACCTGGACCATCAATGGCGACGGTTACCTGATTCTTAATACCCAGCACACAGATGACGGTGTCACTCAGTACTTGCGAATGAACCTTGCCAAGGTTGAAGCGAACGCTCGACAGATCAGCGTCGTCAGTTTCGGTCAGGAATCTGAAGACAACAACGCACTGAGTAGTTCAACCGGTGAGGTCAATGGTGAGGTGTGGGATGTCCGCTAGACGCTAGCTGACACCTTGACCTACGGATAGCCCCAGCAACGCTGGGGCTTTTTTTATGTCTGCTCAGCTATTCCTAACAGCCTTCTTCATCGCCTTCTCTATCGCCTTCTTTACGGACGGAAGTCTTCTACCGTCAGTGATCTACCCGACCTCAGGCCTTTGCTCTCCGTATTTTTGTGTGCCCTTTTATTATCTGACAGCTGAAGCCTCTGTAACGCCACCAGCAACAGACCACCGAGATACGCTGTAGCGAATTGCTGTGCCCGGTGCTGCCTGCACTCGCGTCGCAAACCAGCAATGCAATCTCTGAATACAGTCTTTCAATACGCTAAAAAAGATCGTCGATTACAACCAGGAGGCCTTCGGCAAGCTCAGGTCACTCAGAGAGAAAAACGAAGGTACAAAGAAATTAAAATAGAGAGAAATTAAGATAGAGGGAAATGTGCACAAAAAAACCAGAGCCGCCGAATGCAGGTCTGGTTTTTATGCAACTGAGTTACAGGGCTATTAATAACGGAATTGTTTCAACGTCGTCTGTAATGATGCCGCGAGCTCAGAGAGGCGGTCAGCTGACGCCCGCGTTTCATCGGCAATAGATAGTGTTTCCGTACCGATCGCATTGATCTGTTCAACACTGCCTGTCGCTTCGCATACCGCCGTATTCTGCGTCGCCGCGCCAGAAGATATCTGTTCATTCAGCTCAAGAATGGTCTTAACAGCATCAGTGATCTGCCCCAGCGATGAAGCAACCTGCTGGGATTGAGCCACACTCTCCTGCACCTGATCCCGACCGTCCGTCATAATATTCATGACCTGAACCGCATCTTTATTCAGCGTATCAAGAATGCCCCCAATCTCTGCGGCTGACGCTTGCGTTCTGCCTGCGAGCATCCGTACTTCGTCTGCTACTACCGCAAAACCACGGCCCTGTTCGCCCGCGCGCGCGGCCTCAATCGCAGCATTTAATGCAAGCAGGTTGGTCTGTTCAGTGATCTCACTGATGACAGTCAGTACACCAATGACATTTCGGCTGGTTTCGGCGAGGCGCTCCATGGAAGCCACACCGGACTCTATCTTTTCAGCGAGTCGCGACACACTTTCCGCCGACATATTCACTTGCCGCTGGCCTTCACTGGCTTGCTCGCAGGCGATCTTGGCTGAATCAAGCGCATGATTAGCCGACCCCGCAGTATCTGCAAATGAATGAGAAAGTTCTTCCATAACGGTCGCCACTTGCCCGGTTTCGTTCGCCTGACGCTGAATCGCATCACGACTCCGCTGAGCAATCGTAGTGGTGCCACTCACAGAACCTCCCAGCTGATCTGCGACTTCACCTACGGCTTTTACCGTTATATGTAAGCGATCTATAAAGCGATTAAAGTGAGAGGACAGAACGACAGCTTCTTTAACTCCGGTCACATTAAGGCGGCGGGTAAGATCGCCTTCACCAGAGGCAATATCATTCAGCGCTCCGGCGACCTGATCCAGTGGTCGCGTAATAAATCGGGTAATCACTAGCGCAAGTACCAGCAGAACAACGAGAACCACAATACTGGTGATCACGCTGGCTGTCGTGATACCACTGATGCTGCTGTCAGCTGCGAGTAGTTTTTCCTGGGTATCCAGTCTGACTTGTTCAGTGCGCTGTGACGAAAGCTCTGCAACTTCAGCAATCAATGCCATCATATGAGTACTTAGTGCTTTCAGCTCAGAGCTCATACTGATGTGATTTTCGCGCAGACGACGAAGCGAATCGTCACTCGAAAACAGAAGGCTGGATACGGCTTCTTTTTGAGACTTGAGCGCTGCTACTAACTCAGCGAGGGCCTGCGTCCCTTCCGTTGCGACGGTGAGTGAATCTAATGAGTTATCTATCCGTTTAAACAGCGGCACAGCGACATTTTTTTCAAGACTAATCAGACCAGGCAGATCATTAATGGTCTGCATCTGAAAGGAAACAGACCCAAGACGAGCAGCACCTTCTGAGAGCTCCACTGATGTCGTAGCCACCGTCTCACCGTTTCCTTGAATAAAGGCAAACAAGTCTCCAGCCATTCCTTCCCAGTCGCCTTCAAAGGTATCTTCCACGCGACCGAATTGTTTTTTTAGTGCACGCTTCTCGCGCTTTACCATCAACGAACTTTTGCCTTTCAGAGAACCCGAGTCGCGTTGCATCGCAAAAATCTGTTTCTCAATCTCTGCAACCTTGTCGGCCATCAGGGTTTCATTAGTTAGGAGGGCCCCCTTCGTTTTATGCAGTTGGCTTTCGGTATCTTTAAGCTCGACGATGAGCTGGCGAAGCTCAGGCCAGGCCACCTCGCCCTCATCCATACCCAGCGCTGCATCCTGCGCCAGGGCGTCGGTCGAGTCCGCCGTTACGACACTCAGCGCTTGTGCCAGTATCTCTGAGTTCAGCTGCTGCTGGTCAACCAATGCAAGTGACTGCTCAGTTTCATCGGTCATGTTTTCACCGACCCCTGTCGCCACCTGACCCAACCAGAATGTCATGGCCGATACGATGACAACAGACACCAACGCAATGGCTGACAAGGCAGTCAGCAACTGACGAATCGACAGACTCAAACGTGTCATAGGTTACCCCGTTCCAAATAAATGAGTGTCACTAGAGCTGAGTATCACTTGAGCTGCGACCACTCCAGCGACTCATACTTGCCATTACGGATGATCGTTGGCCACACCTCATGACTCGCCTGGTGCTTATCTTTTGCGAACGACACGGGCACGCCGATGCCGACATCAAGATCAGACAACCCTTCAATGCCATCAATCACTGACTCCCGGTCGGTCGCGGCTGCGTTCTTCAGGCCCTCAACGAAAATCTTGGCTGCCAGGTAACCCTCAAGGGAAACGAAGTCTGGTTCAGCGCCTTCACCATGAGCGGCGAGATCTTTGCGGTATTGGGCAACGCCCGGAAGGTCTGATGCGTAATGCGGGACTACCTGGGTGACGATCACGCCTTCGGCATCTCCCCCAAGTGCTTTTAACAGCGGCAGGCTGCCAACAAAGGAAACGTTCGCATAGACGACATCGTCCAGGTCAAGCTTGGCCTGACGGATAAATTCAGCGCATGGGGCGTAAGCGCCTACCATGATGATGGCTTTCGGCTCGGTATCAGCGTCGAGAATGGTACCCAGCGCGCCTTCCACATTGGTGGTATTGCGGGCATAGCGACCGTGGGCGAGGCTGTCAGTATCATTGAAACCACGGGCTTTCAGGGCTGCTACTGCACCGTTATAGCCAGCATCACCGTAGCCGTCGTTCTGGGTAAAAAAGGCAATTTCTTCGGGTTTGATACCCGCACCAAGAAGGCCGTCAACCATCGCGGCGGTTTCTTCTGCATAGCTTGCGCGATAGTTAATGACGTAGCGATCAGGTGGAGACTTGCGCAGAACCCCAGCGCCGGTATAGGCACCAAAGAGCAGGGTCTTTTTCTCATTCGCGATGGGAACAGTCACGATGGCTGTGGGAGTGCCGACATTCCCCATCACAGCAACGACGCCTTTTTCATCAATAAGCGTGTTCATATTTGGCGCCGCCCGGTCCGGCTCGTAGCCATCATCCAGCGCGACTAACTCTACGTTGTGACCGTTCACACCACCCGCGGCATTCACACTCGCAAAGTAGCTTTCAATACCCGTTTTAACGCCATTTCCCAGCGCCGATGCAGGGCCAGTGAGCGCCGCCGACATACCAACTTTTATAGTTTCTGCGACCGCGAGTGAGGATGTTGCCGCAACGGCAGAAGCAAACAACATGCGAACAACAATTCTACGCAAGCGGCGTAGGCTTCGTAATGGACGCACTTTCATAATCTGACTCCAGACGTTTTGATGGGCTATCCATTGAGTATAGAGAGCAATCCGGAATCATCGCTGCGATCAAGCATTCTTAGCAGGCCAACACGACTTTCCTGTCTTTAATGCCTGATATTCATTGCCGCCCTGCAAGCAACACTGAACAAAAAAGCCCCGGGAGTGACTCCGGGGCTTCTTCGTTTTGCATCGGGCAAAAGGAACTGTCAGAACAGATTCATCAGGCTATCCAGCGTATCCTGGCCTCGTTTCTTAGACTCTTCCGGGGACGTTTCTGATTTCCCTTCCCACTCAATGTCGTCGGCAGGCAGTTCATCAAGAAAACGGGAATGCGTGGTGTCCGTTGCCTCTCCGTATTGTCTTCGTTTGCCGGCATAGGTAAGGGTCAGGGTGCGTTTAGCGCGAGTAATCCCTACGTACATCAGGCGGCGCTCTTCCTCGATCGTATCCGCTTCAATGCTGTTGCGGTGAGGCATCAGCTCTTCTTCCATGCCCATGATGTATACGTGAGGGAACTCCAGGCCCTTCGACGCATGCAACGTCATCAGCTGTACCTGATCATTTTCATCTTCTTCGCTCTGTTGCTCGAGCATGTCGCGCAGAATAAGCTTACCCACCGCATCTTCGATGGTACATTCATCGCCCAGCTCATCAGCCTTATCGATCATTTTCTGGATCTGATCAACCAGGAAGTAGACGTTTTTCATGCGCCGCTCAGCCTGATGCGGTGTTCCGGAATTCTGGTGCAGGTAGCTTTCATAATCGATGTCATCGATCATTTCTTTGATCGCCGCCACCGGATCATCGGTATAGGCATTGCGAGTAATCCGCTCCAGCCAATGTCCAAAGCGACGCAGGCGATCAAGAGCTTTCGGCATCAGTGCCTGTTCAAGCCCCATTTCGGTCGTCGCCGCGATCATACTGATATTGCGCATGGCAGCGTATTCGCTGAGTTTCTCAATCGTACTTGGCCCGATTTCACGTCGAGGAGTATTCACAACGCGCAGAAACGCGGCATCGTCTGTTGGGTTAATCAGCAAGCGCAGATACGCCATGATGTCTTTAATTTCATTGCGTCCGAAGAAGGACTGACCTCCGCTCAACTTATACGGCACCTGATACGCCTGGAGCTTCATCTCTATCATGCGTGACTGATGATTCCCCCGGTAGAGCACCGCAAAATCACGATAAGTGCCGCCGTAACGGAGGCGGCGCTCGACAATCTCGGTCGCAATACGCTCGGACTCGACTTCGTCGTTCTTGCACTTAAGGATTTTAATCGGGTCGCCGTACCCCTGGTCTGACCAGAGTTTCTTCTCAAATTCGTGCGGGTTGTTATCAATAACGATGTTTGCCGCGTTCAGAATCAGGCCCGTTGAGCGGTAATTCTGCTCCAGCTTGATGAGCTTCAGCGACGGGAAGTCTTTTTTCAGCAACGACAGGTTTTCTGGCCGTGCACCACGCCAGGCATAGATCGACTGGTCGTCATCCCCTACCACGGTCAGGCCATTCCGGTGCCCTACCAGCAGCTTGACCAGCTCATACTGCGACGTATTGGTGTCCTGATACTCATCCACCAGCAAGTAGCGAATCTTTTTCTGCCAACGGGTCAGAACCTCGGGGTTATCTCTGAATAAGATAGTGGGCACCATAATCAGATCGTCGAAATCGACCGCGTTATACGCTTTCAGCATGCGCTGATAAACGCTGTACGTCTGGGCCACTAATACTTCCTGAGGACTGGCGGCTTTGTTGATCGCCTGCTCAGGAGTGATCAGATCATTCTTGAGGTTGGATATTTCGTTCTGAACCATATCCAGCATATCGCCGTCGTCACCGTGCTCCCGGTGCATCACGTCGCGAAGAATACCTTTGCAGTCATCCTGATCGAGGATAGAAAAACCTGATTTATAACCTGTGGTAGCCAGTTCCTGACGGATAATACCCAGCCCGAGGTTATGGAAAGTCGAGACGGTAAGCCCACGAGCACCACCGCGGCCGGTAAGCTGCATTACCCGCTCTTTCATCTCTTTCGCGGCTTTATTGGTAAAGGTTACCGCCGCAATATGGTGCGATTTGATGCCACAGGCGTCGATCAGATAAGCGATCTTACGGGTGATCACACTGGTCTTGCCCGAACCCGCACCCGCGAGCACCAGCAAGGGGCCATCAATGTACTTGGCGGCTTCTCGTTGACGGGGATTGAGCTGACTTAAATCGACCACGGACATACCTCTGAAACAGGCCGCTGATTCTACCAGTATTTACCGCAAAGGAGACACCACTGCCGACAAGGGAAGAAACAAAGTCAGGGGTGAAAATAACGTGCCAATCGAGGCACATTTCCGGCCATTCATTCGCGAAGCCCTGCTCTCTCTTCTATATGTCATAGAGCGGATTAATTTTGGGGTACACCGTTTCAGGATGAGCCAGAGAATGGACACCGAGCAACCGATGCTGCTGGCGCTGGGCACTGACAGCCCAATGCCTGATTTTCTGACAGACTGGCTGTGTCAGGAGTCAGCGCAGCAGAAAAACGTGATTCGTACAGGCATGCTGGATGCGTTTATTCCCATCCCGAACGGTCATATGGTCGTGATTACCGTGCCCCATGGTGATCCGGAGCAACGCGATCGGGTTCAGGAGGTGACTCTTCAGGTGCCGACGCTACTGATCGGATTCGCAGACGAACGGGCCTTCTACCCTGATGCCTGCGTCTGGATCGACGCAGATCACCTCACACCTCACGCACTCAAACACGGATTGACTGAGCTCAGAGCCTGCGTTGCTGGTCAGCTCCGTCCATTACTGGCGCGCCAGAACTGGATGCTGCAGTGTCGCAGCCTTCTGGAACGCAATTCTGACCTGATGCTGCAGCTCGTGAGCTGTCGCTGGCGGCCTGCTGCCTCCGGCGATAGCGCTGAAATCCGCTTTGACACCCAGCAATCGTTTGAACATCAACTGCGGGCAAGCGCTCCCGCCGATGCACTAATAGGGAAGCTCCTGGACGATCAGTTTGTGATTGTCAGCCAGAATAAAAAGCATCTTTCAGAAAAGTGGGTCCGCTCTCACGATGATGATACAAGCTTTCTGTGGACGGCTTTTTTGAGTACCCCGGTACCACTTCACTCATACGATGAACTGGGAGAAGCGTTGCAGCACTGTGTTCGCGAGATTGAGCGCAGCCGCATGATGTGCAGCAGAATCGGGGGGCGCTCGCTGACAGCGGACGAATCTGTGGTCGTTAAAGACCTGATACGCGCTCTGCGAAATAAAGAATTTTACCTCGAATTCCAGCCACAATTTGATAGTCACACAGCGACGATTGTTGGCGCAGAAGCCCTGCTACGCTGGCTACATCCAGAGCTGGGTATGGTGCCGCCTACGGCATTTATACGGGATGCCGAAATGGCCGGCTTGATCCGCACCCTGGGAAGCTGGGCCCTGCGTGAAACCCTGCGCGTCTGGCATATACTCAACGACCGTGGCATCAATATCCGGATGGCGGTGAATGTTTCTTTTCCCGAGGTAGCTGACCCTGATTATGCCGACAAGGTTCTTGACCTGTTGGATGAAACCGGTGTCCCCGCTGCCAGCCTCGAACTGGAGCTCACCGAAACCGCGATGATGCTGGACGCCAGCGTATCTTTGAATAACCTGAACCGCTTAAAGCTGGCAGGAGTCCGCATTGTTCTAGACGATTTTGGTACTGGCTTCTCGTCGCTTTCTCACCTCAGCGACCTGCCAATTACCGGCATCAAACTTGACCGGGCATTTGTGACGCCACTGAACCACGACGACGAAAACTCAGCGCAACGGCATATAGTCGCAACCATGCTGGATCTTTCTAAACGCCTGAAACTGGAAACAACGGCAGAAGGGATTGAAGACCAGAGCTGCCTTGAAGTGATCCATTCACTGGGCTGTGATCGTGTGCAGGGCTACTTTTACGCTCAACCTATGTCCGTCGACAAGCTCATTGAACGCGCCTGCGTTCAGGAGTCCGTTCTGGTCGACTACGCATCCGGGCAACAAAGCCTCTTCTGAAAACATCGACCAGCCAGACGCAAACAGAATTTACTGTTGAGGCGTGTCTTCCGGTGGCGGCGGCACGTCTTTAGGGCCAAAAAATGCCTCACCGTCAAAGGGGCTTGGCGTACTCACATGGTAGTACGACATCGCGCCCACAAAGGCGCCGATAACCAACAGAAATATGACCAGCTGCTTATTCACTGAGATCTCCATAGTTGCTCAGTCTGTAATATCAGTCTGGCACGTCACCGGTGTTTCGCAAGAAGCTTCATTGATACAAAACAGCCAACATAAAAAAACGGGGCCAAGGCCCCGTTCATTCTTTCGCTGCAGATATCAATCTGCGCGCTTTTCAGTTGGTAACTTAAGGGCCACAGGGCTCGTCTTACCTATAATGACTATTGACTCGACATCTCCCGCAGCAACGGTCTGATTAGTAAGCCCCGGCACAACAGCAGGTCCAGCTTTTCCCGAACCTGAGTTAACGATGCGAATGTCGTATGTATCAGGCGCAAGAGTAATGTAATCAGTGTCATCGCCTTGGCTCACTCCAGTGGTTTCGTACGCTTCCTGGCTACTGTCAGCAGACTCATAAATATAAACATCCGCTGAATTCACATCAGTGGCGACTGATGCATTGACCAAACGGATATCCGCGGAGTCAGCCTGCGATGCCTCGCGCTGATCAGTCAGGAAGATACGTATAGCACTGGTAAAATCGTCATTACTGCCACTCGCAACCAGTGTGTAGGATTCCCCTCTCTCAAGCTCAAGCGATGTTGATAACCCAGATGGAGCATCTGCTAAAGCGGCGTCTGCAGCGGTAATACTGATTGGCAAAGAGCCCGCGGGGAATACAAGATAACCGGAATCTCTGGTGTAACTCATACCTTCTAACGGAGCATACAACTCACCTTCAACATAGACATCAATATCCTGATTATCAATGGCATGAACAATACGCAGTTCGCTGGTGTTATCACGAACAGCAGTCGCTGAAGGACCAGACCACACCAGCAGAGAAACCGGAGAGCGTCCTTTATCGCTATTCACTGCTACAACAATCGCGTCATCCGTAACACCTACTGAGCCTGAATCATAAATAACGTCCGAAGATCCATCCGCAGTTACCCGAATCTGATAAGAGCCATCTTCAACACCTTCTATAATTTGATTAGTCAGATAAGAAAGTGCATCCACCTGAGGCGTCGCGCCGAGATCAGCATCCGGTTCAGAGACGTATACATCAACATCAGTAGATTCGGCGGCTGGCGCAGCGTGCAGCACACGCAGATCAATGTCTCCGTCGGTGACTACATCGGTTTCATCAAGAACCGTAATATCCAACGCACTGGCCTGATTCACTGCAACCGCCGCGTAGTATGCGTTTGAATTCAGACTCGCTGCGTATGAAGCGGCGACCGTGTCCGTGCCTGCAAGGCGCAGTTCGATATTCGCATTACCATCGGATAACTTGAGATAACCAGTACCATCCTGAAAAGCCACGTCACTGAGCTGAAGTTCACCATTGACGTAGACATCGACGGCTTCGGCATCAGGTGATGCATGTAAAATACGTACGTATGCATCGCCATCGTCATCAGCACCACAGGCAGCGAGACCAGCAATGCTGGCGGCAATCGTCAGTTTTTTGAGCAGGCTCATAGGTTTCTCCGGATAATTATTATTCTTCAACCTGAGCACTATACCAAACAACCTGTGTCAGGCCATCCGATAACGGTCAAGAGCCCGAAAACCAATCGCTTCCATCAAATGTTGGCGCTGAATGCTATCCGATTCGGTAAGGTCTGCCAGAGTGCGCGCAACAGTGAGCAGACGGTGGTACGAACGCGCCGACAGGTTCAGACGCGCAATAGTATCCAGCAACCAGAGCTGATCAGTTTCTAGTAGCCGACACACATCGTCCCGTTGTTGCCCCGACAAACGGGCATTCGCGCACCCCTGCCTGCGTATCTGGCGCTCCCGCGCAGCCATCACGCGATCACGTACCGCAGTACTCGGCTCCGAAGGTGGCGCCTGCTGCAACAGAGCTGGAGACACAGGCGGAACATCGACATGAAGATCAATCCGATCAAGAAGCGGCCCCGATGTCTGCCCCTGATAACGACGGATCTGATCCGGCGTACACTGACAGCGCCCGGACGGATCGCCATAGTAACCACAGGGGCAGGGATTCATTGCAGCTATTAACTGGAAACTGGCGGGATAGGTGACAGAGCGATTGGCACGGCTGATGACGATTTCGCCACTCTCCAAAGGCTCCCTCAGCACATCGAGCACTTTGCGGCTGTATTCGGGCAGTTCATCGAGAAACAGTACGCCACCATGGGCCAATGAAATTTCACCGGGCTTGGGGTTCCCTCCACCACCAACGAGCGCAACACCAGAAGAGGTATGGTGAGGAGCACGGAAGGGCCTCTGCCCCCAGCGACTTTGCCAGTCGCCACTGTGGTGGCTGATGGACGCAACAGAAGCTGCAACCAGGGCTTCATCATTACTCATCGGTGGCAGAATTCCGGGCAGACGAGACGCAAGCATAGTTTTTCCGGTACCCGGTGGCCCGATGAACAACAAGTTATGTTGTCCTGCCGCGGCGATTTCTAACGCGCGCCGGGCACCGATCTGGCCTTTCACCTCAGAAAGATCGTTCGTCAGACGAGAAGTACGCACAGGTACATCCTCCGCGGTAACTTCCGCCAACGGCTGATTATTGTGCAGCCAGTTACAGACTTCAGAGAGCGAACCTGCGTGCAGGATGCTGCCCTCATGGCAGAGAGCAGCTTCGCCAATATTCCCGGTCGGGACGACCAGTGTCTTTCCTGCATGCGCAGCGCGCAACGCCGTCGGCAGGATACCCGTCACCGGGCGTAACTCGCCCGACAAGGTTAACTCGCCGACAAATTCATAGTCAGTCAGCTTCTCTTTCGGTATCTGCTCAGAAGAGGCAAGAATTCCCAACGCAATCGCTAAATCATAACGTCCACCTTCTTTGGGAAGGTCTGCTGGCGCAAGATTGATCGTGATGCGCTTTGCCGGAAACTCATAGTGACTGTTGAGAATCGCACTGCGTACCCGATCTTTAGACTCTTTGACCGCCGTCTCGGGTAAGCCAACCAGACTTAAAGACGGCAGACCACCAGAAAGGTGCACCTCCGCCTGAACCAAAGGCGACTCAATGCCCACCTGAGCACGGGTATAAACTGTAGAAAGTGACATCGGGCCTCCTTGCCGCTGTGTCCAGCTAGACTATAGAAGTACCCAGGTAACGACCATACGAAGAAAGACTGACACCTTTACTGCCAGTCACGTATCCTTTGCATCTGAAGTCCCGGCTGCGCCGTATTGAAGCAATAGAACCAACGAAGATGCACACACAAAGAGAAGAATTAGACTCTGAGTGTGGTTTGTAAGGAACGTACTGTGAACCGGCACTATCTGATATGTATTACGCTGAGCCTTATCCTGACTGGGTGTGGAAGCAGTGATAGCAACGAAGACGATGAGACTATGACCCCTGACGTTTCGATAGATAATGAGTGCGACTCACGCAAAACCAGTTCAACCGTCGCCGGCCTTGCCGCGACCTTGCTGAGCACAGCTATCCTGACTGGCTGTTCAGATGGAGACTCAGGTTCAGGACACACCGTTAGTGGCACATTATTTACAGCTGGGCAGACGGTCATCGACTACGACATCAATGACATCTACAGCGGCTCTCTGACCAACGACGATCCATTCAATGGCCAACCCTTGCCAAACGTGGTCACAGTACAAGGATTTGCTTCGAACACGCCGACCAATGCCGTGGCAGCGGGCGATGCGGAGTTTGAACGCTTCGCTAACGTAGCAGATGAAAGTGACTACTTTGCTGTGTCATTGCAGGGAGGTCAGCGCGTGGTGTTAAACGTCGTGGATTACTACGGCAACAATAATCCCGACAGCGCGTACGCGGGTGATCTGGATATGTATCTGTATCCAAACTCTGGTGGCGATCCAATCCGCAGCTCGCAATCTGAAACTAACCGGGAAGAGTTTTCTGTCCCCACAGATGGCGACTATATTCTGGAGGTGTTTGCCTACAGCGGCATCTCCAAGTATGTACTGCAAATTTTACCGACCAGCAATAGCATTTTACCTGTCACTTCAAACGCCAGAACTCATAGGCAATCGTTTAAATCTGGCGAAGCAATCGTACAGTGGAAAGACAGTGCGGATACTGCCGCGACCTCAGCCTTATCAGTCAGAGGCCATCGGGTAGAAGCGACCAGTACCGCGAAAGATCGTCCGGTCAAACTGAAACTTGATAGAGCGGCATCCGTTCAACGCCTGTCGGCCAGCAACGGGCAGGATCTGAGCGTATTCACTGCTGGCCGGGATACCCTGACTACCATCAAAGCACTGAACCAGCGTGACGACGTCGAGTACGCCGAGCCTAACTACATTAGATACGCTACCGCGACTCCTAACGACAGTCTTTATCGCTCACCATTTAACTATACTGATATACGCCTGCCGCAAGCCTGGGATCTGACCACCGGTTCATCCTCCGTGATCGTTGCCGTGATCGATAGCGGGGTATTCCTCAACCATGACGACCTGGCCGGCAAACTTGTATCAGGCTACGACTTTATCAGCGACCCTTCTGTCAGTCGCGATGGTGACGGCATTGACTCAAATCCGGATGACCCTGGAGACAAAACACAACTTTCCGCAAGTTCATGGCACGGAACACACGTAACAGGTACAGTCGCTGCAGCTACCAATAACCAAAAGGGAGTTGCTGGCGCTGGCTGGAATACACGAGTTATGCCTCTGCGTGTGTTAGGCCTCAATGGCGAAGGCTCGACCTACGACGTACTTCAGGCGGTTCGCTATGCAGCGCGGCTGAGCAATGACAGCGGTACTCTGCCATCGTCCCGTGCCGACATCATCAACCTGAGCTTAGGCTCCAGCTTCCGTAGCTCTGCGGAGCAGGATGCATTCACTGCGGCCCGTAATGCCGGGGTCATCATTGTGGCAGCAGCAGGTAACAGTTCAACGAATGAGCTTTTCTATCCAGCGTCCTACGACGGCGTTATTTCGGTCAGTGCCGCGGCCCCAGACAGAACACTCGCGGACTATTCAAATTTCGGTACGCGCATCGACGTCAGCGCTCACGGAGGAGTTCGATCAGACTTTGATGGTGACGGCCAGTCCGATAGTATTTTAAGTACTTTTGTAGATACAACCGATGGTACTCGGAAAAGCGGTTATGCCCTTTTAAACGGAACCTCGATGGCAACGCCACACGTGGCCGGAGTACTGGCTTTGATGAAAGCCGTTGATCCTACACTGACCCCAGCCGAAGTAGACTCCCTTCTGAGCAGTGGCAGCATCACCGACGACATCGGTGCCGCTGGCCGTGACGATCAATTCGGGCACGGGCTTATTAATGCACTGAAAGCAGTGCAGGAAGCCAATAACCTGGCCGGTGGCGGCAGCGTTCCGCAGGTTCCTGTTCTGGAGAGCGATCCAGATAAGCTCCAGTTCGACTCGGGCTCTTCGCTCACACTGACATTGGACAACGTCAATAGTGAAGCCGCTGACCCTGCGATCGCGACTGACGTCAGCGAAGACTGGTTGAGTATCAGCCCGAGTAATGTCGACAGCAATGGCTTCGGCGAATACCGGGTGACCATTGACCGCACTGACCTCGTCGATGGCATCTATGAGGGTCTGATTCGTTTTACACCGGATACTGGCAACAGTCTGGATGTAACAGTCACCATGCGGGTCGGTGACATCGTCGCCATTACAGATTCAGCGCCGCAGTATGTCCTGCTGGAGGACTCTGAAACCGCCGAAATCGTCGCAGAAACGTTGGTAAATCCAGATGGCAGCTACGCGGTTACCGACGTTCCCGCAGGGAGTTATCGAATCATCGCGGGCTCAGACATTGATGTAGACCTCTTTATTTGTCAGAACGGCGAAACCTGTGGCGGCTATCCGGACTCTGTCACTGAAGAAGTTGTCGAGGTTGACGGAGACGTGACCGACATTGACTTCGTTGTCAGCCTGATCAGTGGCATTGATGTCAGTGATGATGGTGGACTTGGGATTCTGCGTGCTAACCCGTCAACAGGCCATGAAGAACCTGAGCCAGCTGATAGCAGCACGAAAGACGAAAGCGACAACAAGCCTGTGCGCTCAGTAAGTCGTTAACCCATACTCCCTTCCGCTCAATCAATAAGGGCCGCAAATGCGGCCCTTTCTGTATTCATCATTAATAAACGAAGCTCACTTCTGCTTCTGCAGCGCTTCTTCACGACGACGCAGATCAAACGACGCCTGCTTCACTTTCCAACGGAAGAGACCACCCAGCCAGCGCTTGATGAATACGGCCTTACGACCGATCGGATGCGGGTTACAGATCATTTCGCCTTTCATCAATGATTTGTAGGCACGATCCGCGACTTCACTGGCATCCAGCTCTGACTTCTCGAACACCTTGTCGACGAACTTCAACATCGAAGGATCAGACGTCTTCATCGTCTTATTCAGATTGGTACGGAAGAAACCCGGGCACAGCGCCGTGACCTTGATGTTATACGCGTGCAGCTCGTAGTACATGGTCTCAGAGAGTGCGATCACACCCGCCTTAGTCACATTGTAGGAAGCCATCGACGGCAGAATCATCAGACCGGCAAGCGAAGCAGTATTCATAATGTAACCGCTGTTCTGCTTTTTCATCACAGGGGTAAAGGTACGACAACCCAGAGCGACGCCTTTCAGGTTGATATCGATGATCCACTCCCACCAGGCCCACTCGCCCGCGTCAATGCGGTCGCCAGTGGCAACACCGGCATTGTTAATCAAGACATCAAGGCCACCCCAGCGCTCTTCGACATCAGCACGCAATGCATTCCACTGATCTTCAGAGGTGACATCCAGATAAGCCGTCCAGCCTTTACCACCGGCTTTCTCTACCAACTTCAGAGTTTCAGTCGAGCCCTCGCTGTTAATATCTGCAATACAGATATCGGCACCTTCTTTAGCGAAGCGTAGTGCCAGTTCACGGCCAAGACCGCTGGCCGCACCTGTGATCAGTACTTTTTGCATGATGATAAAACCCCGTAAGTTGTTGTTATTTTTTCTTGCGGTAAATGCTGCCCTTTTTCATTTCAGGGTCAACCGTTGTCTTAAAGCGCTTGTGTAACCACAGATACTGAGAGGGGTGCTCCCGTAACTGTGTTTCGATAAAGTCATTCGCCATTTGGGCGTCAGCTGCGTCATCACCACTCGGAATCGGTAAAGGATCATGCACAGTGACGGTATAACCCGAGTTGTCATCCTTACGGAAGTAGGTCATTGGCATCACCAGCGCCTTGCCTGCTTTCGCTATTCGGGAAGTCGCCGTAATCGTCGCCGCCGGGTGGCCAAAGAAATTTACGAAGATGCTGTTCTTACGGCCGAAATCCTGATCCTGGGCGTACCAGAGCACGTTGCCCTGACGTAGCGTACGGATGAATCCGCGAATGTCTTTGCGCGTCAGGCATTCATCGTACAAACGTCCGCGATTTCGCTCCATTACATAGTTCATCACCGGATTATCCTGCGGGCGATAGCTCACGCTCACACGTTGTACTGTACTGACCAGGCTGCCAGCGAGATCCAGCATGGAGTAATGAGCACCGAGCAACATCACACCCTGACCGTTATTCTGTGCCTCTCGCACCTTATCGAAACCTATAAAATCCGTACGGGCGGCCAACCACTGAGGATCACGGAACCAGCCCATAAAGGTTTCCATCAGACCGATGCCGTTGTCGATAAAGATCTGACGCACCAAAGCATCACGCTCCGCAGGAGTTTTCTCCGGGAAACAGATTTCCATATTTACTTCGGCAATTCGGCGACGGCTGCCCGCGACTTTATGCAGGAGCAAGCCAATCCCTTTGCCGATTCCCAACTGCCATGAAAAGGGCAATCGGGTCAGAAGCGCGAGCAATCCTACGCCCAACCAGATGGGCCAGTGCTTAGGGTGGAGCGGAGCTTTCAGCTGCTCCGCGCCGCCTTGAGATACTTCAGCCATTCAGCCAGTCCAGATACGCGTTAACGCCCTGTTCAACGGTGAAAAATTCGTCGGTGTAGCCAGCTGCACGCAGATTCGAGATATCCGCTTCGGTGAAGCTCTGGTATGCACCTTTCAGATGGTCCGGGAACGGAATGTACTCTTTCTTGCCATCGGTACCTTTCGCGCCATGCCACGCAACGACGGCATCTGCAACGTCATTGAAGCTCTGACATTTACCTGTTCCCAAATTGTAAATCCCCGATGCCGCTTTCTGCTGCCAGAACCACAGGTTCACTTTCACTACGTCGCCTACATAGACGAAGTCACGGCGCTGCTCGCCAGCACCCCAGCCTTCGGTCTCGCCAAACAGCTTGCAAACGCCGGCGTCCTTAATCTGGTTATTGAAGTGGAAAGCTACTGACGACATAGAGCCTTTGTGCTGCTCACGCGGGCCATACACATTAAAGTAACGGAAGCCCACAACCTGACTTGGAAAGCGGTTATTCGGGTAGGTAGCCTGCAGCTGACGAACGTATTGGTCGAACTGCCACTTAGAGTAGCCGTATACGTTGAGAGGCTTTTCATGAGCACGCTCTTCCTTGAACACGTCGCTGCCGCCGTAAACCGATGCGCTGGAGGCGTACAAATATGGAATCCCCTGTTCGAGGCAGGCATGCAGCAGAATCTTGGAGTACTCGTAGTTGTTCTCCATCATAAACTTGCCATCCCACTCGGTAGTGGATGAGCAGGCACCTTCGTGGAAGATAGCTTCAACATCGTCCAGCAGGCCATCATCAATCTGTACGCGCTGGATAAAGTCATCCTTATCCAGATAGTCGGCAATATCGCAATCGCTGATGTTATAGAACTGGCGACCGTCGCTCAGGTCGTCCACCACGATGATGTCGGTGCGCCCCATCGCGTTCAGGGCTTTAACGATGTTGCTGCCAATAAAACCGGCACCGCCTGTTACGATAATCATGCTTCTGTCTCCTGAATGCGTTTAACAATGGCCGTGGTTGAGCAGTTGTCTTTAAAGCTCAGGATGATCACGTCACCACCGTTTTGCTGTACACACTGACCACCAGCAATCTCTTCTATGCGGTAGTCACCACCCTTCACCAGAATATCCGGCAGCACCCGACAGATCAGGCGCTCCGGGGTATCTTCAGTAAAAGGCACCACCCAGTCCACGCTTTCAAGGCCAGATAACACAGCCATTCGGTGGTCGAGTGGGTTAATTGGACGTGCCGGGCCCTTCAGGCGAGACACAGATTCGTCAGAGTTCACCGCGACTAATAAGCGGTCGCCCAACGCTTTCGCTTCTTTAAGATACTGCACATGACCGGGATGAATGATGTCGAAACAGCCATTGGTCATGACCAGAGTTTCACCACGTTCACGGGCCTCCTCGACCAGTACCATCAGCGAGTCTTCATCAAACAGGCCAGCACCCTGCTGGCTGTCCTGACGCAGCTCACGGCGCAACTCTTCGGTTGAGGCCGTTGCGGTTCCCAGCTTGCCGACCACAATGCCAGCAGCAGTATTTGCCAACAAAGTAGCCTCTTCAAAACCCGCACCGGCGGCCAAAGACGCTGCCAGAACAGAAATCACGGTATCACCGGCACCGGTCACATCGTACACCTCGCGGGCGCGGGTCGGCAGATGGAAAGGCTCAGCGTCGCGACGTACCAGGGTCATGCCCTTTTCACTGCGGGTCACCAGTACGCCTTCGAGATCAAACTCTTCGACTAGCGCACGGGCTTTTGTAACCAGCTCCTCATCCGACGGAGCCGGGCCAACCACGGCCTCAAACTCGCTGAGATTTGGGGTAATCAGGGTCGCGCCCCGATATTTCTCGAAGTCCGCACCTTTCGGGTCGACCAGAACCGGAACATTCTGCGCTTTCGCGGCTTTAATCAGAGGCTGAGGATCTGCCAGAGAGCCTTTGCCGTAATCCGACAAGATGACTACACCCGTATTTTTTAAGCGAGCTTCAAACGACGCTTTCGATGCGGAGATATCCACCGCATGAAAGGCATCTTCAAAATCGAGACGAATCAGCTGCTGCTGACGGCTGATAATCCGCAACTTGGTGATGGTCGGATGGGTGTCGTGCCTTTGGAAATCACAAGTAACGCCGGCATCCTGTAACAGACCTTCAAGTAGTTGGGCGTTGTCGTCTTCTCCGGTTATCCCAAGGAGGTCAACCTGTCCGCCCAAAACCGCGATGTTCAGCGCAACGTTGCCCGCACCGCCTGCGCGGTTTTCTGTGTCCTGAATTTTCACCACAGGTACAGGTGCCTCGGGAGAAATGCGTGACGTCGGGCCACCCCAGTAGCGGTCGAGCATAATGTCGCCGAATACCAGAACCCGGGCTTTGTGAAAATCAGGGATAGTTACATCCATCAGGGGAGTCGCCGGTAGATCAGAAAGCGCGCAGTTTAACATAGGCGACCTCTGATTTGTGCTACTATCCGGGCCCGACATTCAGTACCCGGACGCACTGTGGCACGACATCTTTACACCCTGATCTACAGCCTGTTTTTACCCATTATCATCGCCCGACTTTGGTGGCGTGGACGCGCGAACCCAGGGTACCGCCAGCGTATCGCTGAACGCTTCGGGTTTCTACCGCACAGACCACGCCCGGGAGGCCTGTGGGTGCACGCGGTATCTGTCGGTGAGACGCTCGCCGCGGCTCAGTTTGTAAAACAGTTCATGGTACAGAACCCCGATACCCCGGTGATCATCACCAGTACTACCCCTACAGGCTCGGAGCAGGTCAAACGCATCTTCGGCGAGCGGGTCTTTCACATGTACCTGCCCTATGACCTGCCGTCCTTTATCAATCGTTTTATCAAGAGCATTCGCCCCGGCGCTTTGGTCATCGTAGAAACCGAGCTTTGGCCCAATCTTCTGGCGTGCTGTGATCAGCATGATCTGCCAGTCGTACTTGCTAATGCCCGCATGTCAGAACGATCCGCCCGTGGTTATGGAAAAGTGCCTGCTCTGACTCGTCCGATGCTGCACAGCCTGAATATCGTTGCCGTACAAAATCCCACTGACGGTCAACGTTTTATCGAACTGGGTCTTCCAACCGGACGACTGAAGGTTACGGGCAGCGTAAAATTTGATGTCACCCTGCCAGAGGGTTGCCACCAGAACGGTACTGCTTTGCGCGGGCAATGGGGAGCAGATCGCCCCGTACTCGCACTCGCATCCAGCCATCCGACCGAAGACGAACAACTGCTTGATATCTACCCAGCGTTAGAGAAAGCCATACCCGACCTTTTACTTCTACTGATTCCACGCCACCCAGAACGTTTTGAGCCAGTGACCAATGCTGCCCGTAGCCGCCACCTACGCGTGCATCGCCGTACCAATGGCAACGTTTCAGGCGATATTCAGATTTATGTTGCCGATACCATGGGCGAGATGCTGAATATGCTTGCCGCAGCCGATGTCGTCGTCATGGGCGGAAGCCTTTATTCTGGCGGCGGCGGTCACAACCCGATTGAGCCGGCGGCACTCGGCAAAGCCACCCTGATTGGCGCTGATCACATAAACTTCACCAGCATCGTCACTGAACTGACCGACGCCGGTGCTATGGCCGTGTGCGAAAGCATGCCCGCATTGCAGGGTGAAGTGATTCGCTTATTAAATAACCGCGATGCGCGCGAAGCGATGGGCCAGAAAGGGCTGGACGTGGTGGAGAGCAATCGTGGAGCGGTAGAGCTGCTGCTGGAATTGGTGAAAGAGCAGTTGTAGAACCAAGAGTAATTGGTACAACGGTGAGTTACGCCGCGTCGAATTCAATCGGTTTGATGCCCTCAAGATCCACCGTACTCCTTGCCACCCATAAATCGTACTGGTCTTGCATAGCTAGCCAGCTTTCAGGGCTTCGCCCAAGCGCTTTCGACAATCGCAGTGCCATTTCAGGACTTATACCACTAGTCCCTTTAAGTAATCTCGATAGCGTTGATGGTGCAACCGCAAGACTGGCTGCTAACTGCCGGGAGCTTATGCTATTTGGTTCAAGGTACACCTCACGAATGAACTCTCCGGGATGAGGCGGGTTATGCATTGTCATCAGTGATAATCCTCATAATCAAGAATATAGGCATTGCCGTCTCTGTACTCGAAAGTAATACGCCAATTGCCATTGACCCAAATAGACCAGCGCCCCCTGGCCTTGCCCTTCAATGAATGAAGTTTGAACCCAGGGATATCCATGTCGTCAACTGAAGTGGCACTATCTAAAGCAGCAAGCTGCATGCGCAACTTGCGAGCATGCTCTGCCTGTATACCCGAAGTACTACCCGTCGAGTAAAACCGCTTCAGTCCTTTGTGGCGGAATGATTTAATCATCGTCAGAGTGTAGCGCGTTGCGCATCTCGCAACAATCCTGCTGTCGTATAGACAGGTACAAATAGAAAACGCCCGCGCTAATATCAGTCAACGCGGGCGTTTTTGTTGTAAACCGGTTTAAGAGCGGCCTTACTTCATTAACACCTTCACATAATTCGGCAGCGCGAAGCTGGCCACGTGTACTTCCGGGTTGTAGTAACGGGTAGCGAAACCCGCCGCGTCATAGCGAGCCTGAATCTGCTCGGCGGTCTGTTTGCGCAGTGACTCATCGTCCGTGGCCCAGGCCAGTGTCATAAACCCACCAGCGTAAGTCGGTACTGGCGCAACATAGAAGCTGGCGTCGTTATAAATCTTGCTCAGACGCTGGAAAGTGTTGGTCACTTCATCGCCCTGCATAAATGGCACGCCATTCTGAGCTACCATAATGCCGCCTTCGTTCAGGCACTTCTTCTCATCGGCGTAGAAGTCAGAAGTGAACAGCACTTCGCCCGGACCAATAGGGTCAGTCGAGTCAGAGATAATCACATCAAATTTGTCAGTGCAGTTGGCGACAAAATCTTTGCCGTCGGCGATCACGATATTGGCTTTCGGGTCGTCGTAGGCACCGTCGGAGTGTTTCGGAAAGTACTCTTTGCACATATCGATGACGCTCTGGTCGATCTCAACCTGAGTCACGTGTTCGACATTCTTGTGGCGAAGCACCTCACGCAGGATACCACCGTCACCACCACCAATGATCAGCACACGCTTTGGATTCGGGTGCGCCAGCATCGGCACATGCACCATCATCTCGTGATAGATAAACTCATCTTTCTCGGTGGTCTGCACCACGCCATCGAGCAGCATCACACGGCCAAGAAACGGCGTCTCAAAGATCTCCAGATGCTGATGGTCGGTTTTTACTTCAAACAGCAGATCACTGACAGTGAAGGACTGGGCGTAGTCGTCGTAAAGGCGCTCGCGGACGAAATTGTTGGCACTCATATGGGGTTCCGAAGAGAATATTTAATCGCGAATTATAACTGCCACGTTTAGTCCAAGCCACAAATGAGAACAAGATCAGGAGCGTCATCCGTTTGTAGCAAAGAGTAAATTTACATGTGTTTACTAACGCTAAATCGGCAATAGAGATAGAGTTTTTGGCGCTGAATAACAGCGAATACGCAAAAGGATTGCATATGAAAACAAGAACAATTGCTCTGGTCCCCCTGGTCGTTGCCATGTTTGGCTGCGGTGCAGATGACGACTCTAAAGACCCGACGGAGCGTATGTTGAGTCTGGACGAGCTGGAAGAGGCTATTCCAGTTGCTGCGCAAGGCACTGATACTTCACTCACAGGTTTGTGGCTAGTGCAGTTTACCTCACGATTATCTATAGATAGCTCAACCGAAAACGACGAGGCAGGAGAGCTGCATTACCTGCACGGCCGGCAGGCTACTCTTATCACCGAAACAGAGAGCGGTTTTAAAACCAGCTTCTGCGGAAGCTATGCGTTTCACGGTGATATTAACTTCTCAAGAGTGCCGGGGGCAGACGGTACGTCTTATTCCGCGGGGCTTGTTACAGATACTACCCACTTCAACCTCAATATTAGTGACAACCTTGAGATAGAAGGTGAGCTAATGATACAGGTAGATGACGACGCTGTCGGAGAGTATCAACTCCTTGGAGTAAAGCTCAGCGATGCCACAACATTTGCTGATGCCAGCAGCGAGCTGGATATCAGCGCAAACCTGATACTTGAGGGTGAACAATATGAGTTCTCCGAACTTGGCGGTATTCTGACCTGTATAGGTAGTGGTGCGGGTGGCGCAAAAGATTATGAAAACGACCAAGAAACTACGGCATATCACTCTGGTCTAAGTACAACTGGAGGCGCTTCAACAGCAGTGAGCTTTGCATTAAGCGAGCTTGAATGTCCTTTAGGTATTAATAATAACGGTGAAGAAGTATCGGCAGCTGCATGCGATGGCATAAACGCGGCAGAAATTAAGGAAAGTCCGTTCGATGACAGCGAAGTGATCCTTGATACAAGGTTCCGCGTTGAAGCCGAGGATAATCCTCAGAGGGTTTTTGAGTTTAACGCCAGAATTGGGCTTCCCGAGGCTTGATAGTCAAGTTGGGACTTCCAACGAAAAGGCCAGCAATGGCTGGCCTTTTCGTTGGTTAACCACCGTAAGCGATTACTGCTCAAGCCCCGCAATAAAGGCTTTGAGGTCTTCAGCAGTCTGCTTTGGCGCTTCCAGCTGAGGCAGGTGGCCAATACCTTCCATCTTGATAGTAGTCACATTCTGCATCAGCTGTTCGAGAACATCCGTTGCACCAACGTTCAACACACGGTCTTCAACACCCCAAACCAGAAGGGTCGGTGTCTCAAGGCCAGTCACACGTTCTTCAACACTGTCCGATTTGATCTGATCAAAAATATTCTGTTCAAGCTCGAAGTTGTCGATACGCTTTTTGGCCATCTGATCCAGTACGAAACCCGGCACAAACGGCGGCTCGCTCATCACGATGTCAAACACGTCGCGGAATTCATCTTCGGTTTTCGCCGTCAGTGGGTTTTTACCCGTCTCTTCAACAATAGTCATGACTTCAGACTTAGGAGCAGACCAGACACCGCCGGGATCAAGCAGCCAGAGGCTTTTCACTTCTGCTGGGTACAATGCAGCGTAGGTCATGGCAATGTGACCACCCATTGAGCTGCCCCCCATATGGATCTTACGGTCCAGGTTCAGTTCACTGAACAGCTCATGCAGGCGCTTCGCCTGTGCGGTCGGCGTGTAGTCAGCCGGGTTAGGTTTAGATGACTCACCAAAACCAATGTGATCAGGCACGATCAGGTGGAAATCTTTCAGATACGGAGCGGATTCGGTGAAGTTATCTTTGTCAGCGCCAAAGCCATGCAACAGAACTAGCGTGTCAGCCTCTGTATTTTCTGATTCAAGGTAAACGTAAGTCAGGCCGCTGGGCAGAGTAATTTCTTTCTGTTCCAGGTCTCCGAGACCACGTTTCACATCAACCAGAAACGCTGCGGTACCCGCTGGGGCAACCATAATGGTGCCTGTTATACCTAAGACTGCAACCACAGCCAGCGCGGCTATTGCTTTCACTATTTTCATTATTGCTCCTCTGAGAGTCGGTCATTCACTTATCAACAGGCAACATAGTAAGGTCTGCCCACCATGATGCCCGTATCCTTTCCGGCCTGATTACGAATTTCGTGGCTCGTTTTGTTACATTTTAAGCCAGTCGTTTGAGGGGACCTTCCTGTACCTTCTACTTATGCCGGCCTCAAAGCCGATGTATTCGTACACCCACACGTCGAATTCAGAATCACTTAAGGTCTTCGCTTTTGCCTTACGCCGTCGATATTCGTGAGGCGGAGGGCAAGAAACTGAGCAGCCCTCGTACACATCAAGATAGGCAAGAATACTGTCATCCACGCGGTAGATATCGCCCTGCACGGCTATTGATGACAAGCTGTCTGATACGCGCTCTGGCGCCAGCCATCCAGGATAGAGCCCCAGACTGATTAACTGACCGGGCAAAGTCGCAGCACCTTCATGACGGTCTTCGGTCAAAAGTTCTCGCGCCCGATCAGCTCCCGAGATATTTCCGGTGCCGCGTGCGGCGGGCCTTAAGCTGCCGTAGACAAACAGGTAATCGCCTTCCATTTCTTGATATCTGTGACAAAATTGACAGAAATCGTACCGGAAAACGCTGAATTTGTGACTCCCTCCTCAAATTAACATCCTTGTCATTAAGGGCCCGTTTTCATCCCCCGATGGATTGCTATGGTAGTTAGCCGATTCACTGAATTCCAACGGCAAGGAGTTGTTATGCAGACCCGGCGCTCAGTACTCTCTACCTTGATCCTTGCCTCTGTTGCCAGCATCAGTGGGTGCATGAGCGATACTTCAAATGCAGAAAGCGCACGGGGAGATAGCTCGCCAGCAGGCGTGTGGTTTGTGCAGACAACGATGAACGACCTGATCAATAGCTCTGGTACCGATATCAGCACTCAGATGTCCGGTCGGCAACTTGTCGTGCTGGAAGAGATTGGGCACGGAGAATTCCGGCTTCACGACTGCACATCCAACTTCACCCCCCTGACACTCAGCCAGCGGGCCTCCCAGCTACACGGAGCCTACTCTCTGACCGACAACAACTCCACCAGCCCCTACAATGAATCTGGCTCCCTGAGCATCACCCTGGACCAGAATATGCTGCGCGGTCACTATAAGCATTTCGACCGAAACCTCGACGGTTCATGGGACAGTGAGCAAGCTGCGTATTTCGAGGGGCACAAGGTCAGCGCCGCTGAAACCTTGGAGGCACTCAGTCAGGCCGAGATTGATGACATTCTTGGTGGCGAAGCAAACCGCTCTGCAGCGGTCGCTCCCCTGGGTAAAACCTGCGCTGGCGTCGCAACCATTACAACGGACGGTACGGTCAGAACATCCCCATCAGCGCGCACAATTGCGGACCTGCTAAGACCGGAACACCAGCCCGACCTTGTCATTGCTTCAGAAGGTGGGCACTGACTTACTCAGCCCCCTGAACCTCCATCGAATCAACATTCTGGAAGCCACGCGGTAGCTTGTTTCCGCGGCGGCCACGCTCGCCCTGATAGTGTTCAAGATCAGAGAACTTGAGTTTCAGGTGACGCTTGCCGGCATGAACCAACAGGGTATCCCCTTCTTTAAAAGCCAGCGTGGCAACCATCAGCTCTTCTCTGGCGGCCGCCCGGGTGCCGTTGATGTTGATCATCTTGTTGCCTTTACCGCGCGCCATCTGTGGGAGATCAGCCGCAGGGAAAACCAGCATCCGCCCTTCATTACTCACCGCAGCAATCCAGCTCTTATCCGGTTCGTCGATGAGCGTAGGAGGCAGCACTTTAGCATTGGTCGGCACTGTCACCAGTGTCTTACCGGCTTTGTTTTTACTCTGCATGTCAGCAAGAGTTCCAATAAAGCCGTAGCCCGCGTCGGTGCTTAACAGATAGCGGTCATCATCTTTGCCCATCAATGCATTGGTGAACAGGCTCCCGGCGGGAGGATTCAGCTTGCCAGTGAGTGGCTCACCCTGCCCTCGAGCAGACGGTAACGTGTGCGCCTGCAAGCTGTATGACCGGCCGGTATTATCAAGGAAAATAACACTCTGATTCGATTTCCCTTTAGCCGACGTAAGGTAGGCGTCACCCGCTTTGTAGCTCAGGTTTGCGCCATCAACATCGTGACCTTTCGCAGCCCGCACCCAACCTTTCTGCGACAGAACAACCGTCACCGGATCAGCAGATACCAGCTCCGTCTCACTAAAAGCTCGTGCCTCGGCACGGGTAACCACGGGAGAACGACGTTCGTCGCCATACTGTTCGGCGTCTGCAGTAAGTTCTTTCTTAATCAGAGTTTTCATACGACGTTCAGAACCCAGAGTTTTCTCGAGCATGTCGCGCTCTTTCTCCAGCTCATCCTGTTCGCCACGAATCTTCATTTCTTCGAGCTTGGCCAGATGACGAAGCTTTAACTCAAGAATGGCTTCGGCCTGAATATCTGAAATACCAAAGCGCTCCATCAGTACCGGCTTTGGTTTGTCTTCCGTGCGGATAATATCGATCACTTCGTCGATGTTCAGGAAGGCAACCAACAAACCTTCAAGGATATGCAAACGCGCCAGTACTTTATCCAAGCGATGCTGCAAGCGACGACGCACCGTACCGGTACGGTATTCCAGCCACTCACTGAGCATGGTTTTAAGATCTTTGACCTGCGGGCGACCATCAAGACCGATCACGTTCATATTAACGCGATAGTTCTTCTCAAGGTCAGTCGTCGCAAACAGATGCGCCATCACTGCGGCGGTATCAACCCGGTTGGACTTAGGCACGATCACCAGACGGGTTGGATTCTCGTGGTCTGACTCGTCACGTAAATCCGTGACGAGAGGCAACTTCTTAGCCTGCATCTGCGCTGCAATCTGTTCAAGAATCTTGGCGCCAGACACCTGATGCGGCAGCGCCGTAATGACGATATCACCGTCTTCAAGGGTGTAGACCGCGCGCATTTTGACGCTGCCTTTCCCCGTGCGGTACATCTTCTTGAGATCTTCGCGAGGTGTGATGATCTCGGCTTCTGTCGGAAAGTCCGGCGCCATGACATGCTCACACAGAGCATCAATATCGGCTTTCGGTTCATCCAGCAGGCGAATACATGCAGAGGTCACTTCGCGGACATTATGCGGCGGAATATCCGTCGCCATGCCCACCGCGATACCGGTCGTACCGTTGAGCATCACTGTCGGCAGACGTGCTGGCAGTGTTGCAGGCTCGTCCATGGTGCCATCAAAGTTCGGCTGCCACTCGACCGTACCCTGACCGAGCTCGCTCAGAAGCACATCAGCAAACTGTGACAACTTAGCTTCGGTATAACGCATCGCAGCAAAGGACTTCGGATCGTCCGGCGCACCCCAGTTACCCTGACCATCGACAAGCGGATAACGGTATGAGAACGGCTGAGCCATCAGCACCATGGCTTCATAACAGGCGCTGTCGCCATGTGGGTGATACTTACCCAACACATCACCGACAGTACGGGCCGATTTTTTGTACTTAGCCGTCGACTTCAGGCCAAGTTCGCTCATGGCATAAATGATCCGGCGCTGTACCGGCTTCATACCATCGCCCACATGAGGCAGTGCGCGATCAAGAATGACGTACATGGAGTAATTCAGGTACGCATTCTCGGTGTATTGTTTGAGTGACTGACGTTCAACGCCATCATCGGTATAACTGATCTGATCCGTCATAGTATCCGGTTGTCTGCTCGAGGCCCGTCACAGGGCCGTGTTTAAAATATTCTGCTTCTGACTTAACAATTAAACTGCGTTTAGGACTACGTTTCGGAATAGTGCCTGAGGAAATCGTCCGCCGCCATAGGCCGGCCGTACAGGTATCCTTGCAACCATTCGCAGCCAAGGTGTCTCAGGGTCTCGCCCTGCTCTTCATTTTCAACGCCCTCAGCCACCACTTCAATGTTCAGGCTATCGGCCATGGCCACTATCGCGCGGGCGATCTCGTAGTCGTTTTCCTGATCGTGAATGTTACGCACGAACGACCGGTCGATTTTCAACACACTGACGGGCATCTCTTTTAGCTTGCTCAACGAAGAGTATCCGGTACCAAAATCATCAATTGAAAACTCGACACCCAGCGCCCGAAGCTGGTGAATCTGGTTGTTCACCTCGGTCATGCCCGACATCATTAACGATTCGGTCACTTCGAGCTCCAGCCAAGCGGGCTCGAAACCGGTTTCTTTCATAATGGTTTCAACCGTTTCGGCGAAGCGACTGTTGATCTGCATGGCCGACACATTGACGGCAATTTTATCAAGTTTCATTCCCTGCTGACGCCAACTCATGAACTCAGCGCATGCGCGTCGTAACACCCAGAAACCGAGTTCCCGGATCAGGCCACTGCTTTCTGCCAATGGAATAAATTCATGCGGAGAAACCTGGCCGCGTAATTCATGAGGCCAGCGGATCAGTGTTTCGACCCGGCGAGGGACTCGCTCTCCGGGCCGGAACTGCCCCTGAAACTCGAGGCTGAACTCTTCATTCTCAACCGCATCTCTCAAGTCCTGCTCCAGCGACAACTGACTGCTCTTATGAGCCGACAGTTCCTGTGAATAGATGCAGCTGCGATTGCGCCCGAGCGCTTTGGCGTGATGCAGTGCGGCATCAGCATGTACTAGCAGAATATCACTGTTGTCCCCATGCTCAGGGGTCAGTGCAATCCCTGCGCTGGCATTGATACTGAGCAAATGGCCCTGCAACTGGTAAGCACGTGCTAAAGCTTCGAGAAGCTGCGTGCACTTGCTCTCAACGTAGGCTTTATCCGCCTGCGTCAGTACGACGACAAATTCATCGCCACTCAAGCGAGCACAAATATCACTATCTCGCAGATTACTGCTCAAGCGGTGAGCAACGTCACGTAGCAGCAGATCACCGACCGTATGGCCCAGCGCATCGTTCACTTCACGGAAACGGTCAAGGTCGATGAAAATTACCGCCAGCGACTCATCATTGCGCTTTGCCATCTGCAGCGCAAAGGTCAGTTTTTCATGCAGCAGCGCTCTGTTGGCAAGCCCGGTCAGAATGTCATGACGCGCCTGATACTCAAGTTTCTTCTGCTTTTCGCGGGTTTCCGTAATGTCACGGCATGTAAGAAGCACACCGACACACTCCTGAGTGTCACTGAACAGAGGCTGGCGGTTTATCTCGAGCAGTACCTGTTCACCATCCGGCCCAAGCAACCATTCTTCTGAGCGTATCGCACTGCGTCGCTCAATGGCTTCAACATCGCGCTGGCGCATCCGCTTAGCACTCTGCACATCGAAGAAGTCGGTATCACGCTGACCTTTAATTTCATCAGCCGGACGACCAAGAAAACGACTACCCGGCCCATTACACAGGCGATAGACGCCGCGCCGGTCTTTGTAGAACACCATCTCAGGCAGCGCCCCGAAAATGTTGCCGAACAAGGCGGTATGCGCACCCAGCTGACGATCACTGCGCGCGCGTAGCTGGCGCTGCTGAAGCAACAGCAGCACAGTGAATACTGAAATCATGGCCAGCAGTAATACGGCCAGAATCAGATCAAACGGCTCAGCAGCAATCCCATCAGCCATAGCAGGCAAGGGTGCCAGCAGCGCACTGCCGGCTATTGTGCTGGAAACAGTGGAGCGGTGAAAAATCAGAGAATCTCAACCTCGTTGCCGTGCGTCTCTAACCATTCCTTACGGTCAGAGGAGCGCTTCTTCGCCAACAGCATATCCATCATTTCATTGGTGCCATCCCCCGGCTCCAGCGACAGCTGGACGAGACGTCGGGTATTCGGGTCCATCGTGGTTTCACGTAACTGCATCGGGTTCATTTCACCCAGACCTTTAAAGCGCTGGACGTTCACTTTGCCACGCTTATTTTCGGCTTTAATGCGTTCAAGAACGCCCTGCTTTTCACCTTCGTCTAACGCGTAGTAGACATCTTTACCGACGTCGATCCGGTACAGCGGCGGCATCGCGACATAGACGTGACCATCCGCCACCAGCTTGCGGAAGTGACGGACAAACAACGCACACAGCAGAGTCGCGATATGCAGACCATCGGAGTCTGCGTCGGCGAGGATACAGATCTTGCCGTAACGCAGGCCATCAAGGTTATCTGATGCTGGGTCAATCCCAAGAGCAACGGCGATATCGTGTACTTCCTGCGATGCCAGAATTTCTCCTGACTCCACTTCCCAGGTATTCAGAATCTTACCGCGCAGCGGCATGATGGCCTGAAACTCGCGATCACGGGCCTGCTTGGCAGAACCCCCCGCCGAATCACCTTCCACCAGAAAGAGTTCCGTGCGTTCGCTGTCCTGACCGGTACAGTCGGCCAGCTTGCCCGGCAGAGCTGGGCCTTGGGTAATCTTCTTACGTGCAACTTTCTTGGATTTGCGCAAACGCGACTGCGCACTGGATATCGCCAGTTCGGCCAGGCGCTCGGCATCCGCGGTATTTTCATTCAGCCAAAGCGCGAAGGCGTCTTTCACTACGCCCGAGATAAAGGCTGAGGCTTCACGGGAAGACAGACGCTCTTTGGTCTGACCCGCAAACTGAGGGTCCGCTAATTTCGCAGACAAAACATATGAGCAGCGTTCCCAGAGATCATCTGGCGTCAGCTTGATCCCGCGCGGCAACAGGTTGCGGAATTCGCAGAACTCACGCAACGCGTCGAGCAAGCCAGAACGGAAGCCATTCACATGAGTACCGCCCTGCGCGGTCGGGATCAGGTTAACGTAGCTTTCCTGCAGCAGCTCCCCGCCTTCGGGCAGCCAGAGTACGGCCCAGTCGACACCTTCAGTATCACCGCTCATTGCACCTGTGAAAGGCTCTTCGGGGATGGCTTCCCAGCCGCTTGTCGAGACTTTGAGGTAATCTTTCAGGCCATCTTCGTAATACCACTCAGCACTGTCTTCAGCGTTAGGGGCATTGAACTTGATACGCAGCCCCGGGCAGAGAACCGCTTTAGCACGCAGGTTGTGCTTGAGTCGTGCAACAGAAAACTTGGGAGTATCGAAGTATTGAGGGTCCGGTAAGAAGCGAACGCTGGTACCAGTGCGCTTCTTACCACAGGTGTCTACCACCTGAAGATCAATCGCTTTATAACCGTCTTTAAAACCAATACGCTGGACCTGACCGTCGCGCCAGATAGTGACTTCGAGCACCTGCGACAGGGCATTGACGACAGAAACACCGACACCGTGCAGACCACCGGAGAACTGGTAGTTGTCATTACTGAACTTACCCCCAGCATGTAACTGAGTAAGAATCAGTTCAACGCCCGAAATACCATGTTCAGGGTGAATATCCGTTGGCATACCACGACCGTCGTCGAGCACAGTCATTGAGCCATCTTCGTGCAGCGTCACTTCGATCTTGCTGGCGTGACCTGCGAGAGCTTCGTCCACCGAGTTATCAATCACTTCCTGCGCCAGGTGATTCGGGCGGGTAGTTTCGGTGTACATGCCCGGACGCTTACGGACCGGGTCCAGACCACTCAGGACTTCAATCGATGAGGCGGTGTATTGCTTTGACATCTGTTCCCCTGTCAAACCATGAATTGCAGTAATGTCCGGAGTATACCGGGGCGTGGGGGAGTCTGCCTACCAGAGGCGACTCAAGTGCCCCAGCATCTGAGGCACCCGGTCGATAAAATGCTGGAAACTATGATCACCGCCGCCCTCCAGCCAGCCCGGACATTCGCGGTAAAGCTCAGCAGCATGCCGGTAATCGAGAGTTTCATCGCCTGTCTGCAATAGCAGCAGCAGATTCTGCGGATTCTGAACAACGGGCGTATTGAGCGCTTCAAGCTGATGCAGGTGCGCTTCTTCGAGCAACAGTGTTTCGCCCGTATGGTAGTGAGTGTGCTCGCCGAGGTAATGCCTGAACAATTCGAACGGCCGGACCGCAGGGTTGATCAATACAGCAGGGACATCGTGTTTTTCGGCTAAAAAGGTCGCGTAAAAGCCACCCAACGAACTGCCAACAATCCAGACCCGGTCATGCTTCTCACGCAATTCCGCCAGGGCCTGCTCGGCCAGTGCAATGGCATCCTGGGGAGCGAAGTGAATAAAAGGGGCGTTAATGGAACCGAGCTCGGGATGTTCACGGAACAGAGCCATCATCTGCTGGGCCTTCTCGGATGCGGGTGAGCTGAGAAAACCGTGTAGATAAAGGCAGCCGCTGTTTTGCACAGAGGCCGGAATCAGCATATCAATATCCTGTCTGGGTACGATCTACCGCAAAGGATACATGGCTCAGGCGTTCAACGCCCGTGCTGATACGCCCATCTTTGTGCAGCTCTAACCAGCGGAAACCGGGCGCAGCCTCATCAAGACTGAAACCACTGGTCTGCGGCTCAAACTGTATACAGGTTGAGGGCGTGGACATCAGGCGCACGCCATTCACGTAACCATCGCAGCTCTGATGCACGTGCCCCCAAAGCACACCTTTGGCGTTGTCATGAGTACTCAGAATTTCCATCAGCGCCTGACGGTTGCGCAAACCGATGTTGTCCATCCACTCGCTATTCATCGGGATCGGATGGTGGTGCAGGCAAGCGAGCGTATGCAGGTCATCCCGCTCCGTCAGAGCACGTTCGAGCATATCCAACTCTTCCTGCCTGAGCTGGCCAAACACAGCACCTTCCACCTGAGAATCGAGCATCACAATCTGCCAGTGTTCGCTGCGAATCACCTTATGCAGATGATCCCGCTCACGTCCGACTTTCTCAAGGTTGCGGGGTTCGTCATGATTTCCGGGAAGCCAGAAGACAGGAGCACCGAAGCGGGCCATGGCATCGTCCAGCAGGCGGTAGGATTGTTCGCTGCCATCCTGAGACAGGTCGCCTGTGACCAGCATGGCATCGGCCTGAAACGGAAACGCATCCAACTGAGACAGAACGGCATGCATACTGTCGTACGTGGGTACGCCCAGCAGCTTACCACCGATATCCCCGAAGAGATGGGTATCGGTCACCTGCACGATGCGCAATGTCTCGGCGGATGTCAGTTGGAACACGTTGGCCTCAGTGTGAATTTCAGTGGGCTGAGACTATATATTAGACGTCTGTCAAAGCCCCGAACGGAAACCCATCACATATCGGAATATACGGGCCAATATACGAAAAAAGTACCAGCCCAGGCCAGAGTGGCCCGGCTCAACACACTTAATTAAAAGGTCGGCGTAAAACTGAAAGGCTGCTCGACATGCCCGTGCTGCAGACAGTGCTCGAGCCAGTCGGCAAGAAACTTATTCAGCTGAATTTTTTCATCGGGCATGCGCATCTGAGGATTGGGGTATTGATACCGCCCCTCAAATTTATGCTGGTTCTGGTAACTCAGCACCTCGGCCATGCTGGCGTCGTGGTACAGGCGCACATTCATGGAAGGAGGAGTGACCCACTCCGGGCTCAAGCCCTCCTGCTGTACGGTCAGCATCGTGGTGTATGGCTGCACCTCGTCGATCCTGATCCGCACCCGGGCACTCTGATCACCCATCCCTGTGATCGCAAACGTGCGCTCACCGCCTTCGTCGGTCTCAGGCAGCAAGCGAAGGAATCGCAGGTAATTCGACTCGGCAACGGAAGCCATTTCCTGCAGGTCAGGGACGTAGCGTTTACGGCGCAAGCGTTCTCTCCGGAGTAAATATCAAAGACACAACACCTTAGCAGGACGCATGAAGATTTTCCTGATCAGCGCCACTACCGGCAATGTCAGACATGACTGAAGACGCCCTCAAAAGAGCGCATGTGTCGTCCTGAACGCTGCCTTTAAGCAGTCACTGAGGCGTGATTAATCTTCAGCCATTGTAACGCCATAATGGTCGCCGCGTTGTTGATGGTGCCATCCTCCACACCGCGATAGGCATCGTCAAACGGCACCACAAATGCACGGATGTCTTCATGTTCGTCATCAAGACCATGCAGCCCGCCCATGCCTTCACTGTCGATCAGTCCACAGAAAATCGCGACCTTTTCGCTGGTACCGCCTGGGGACACCCAGTAATTGCACACAGGAATCAGGCGGGTGGGCACGGTGCCAGCCTCTTCTTCGGATTCACGCAAGGCGACGTCCTCAGGCGTTTCGCCCTCTTCCACCATGCCCGCGACCAGCTCAATCAGCCAGGGAGAACGTTCATCCTCAAGCGCCCCGACGCGAAACTGCTCAAGCAGCACCACTGCATCTTTTTTGGGATCAAACAGCAGGACACAGACCGCCTGCCCGCGCTCGAAAAGCTCACGAGTGAACGGCCCCATCCATTCGCCGTTAAAGCGTTTATGGCGAAGGGTGAGCTTTTCCATGCGGAAGAACCCCTGATATGCGACTTCTTTTGCCTCCACGACGACATCGGCGGCTGTCATGGGCGATGGGAAAACGGACATGCTTGACCTATCTATATATCTATACAAGAATATTCGAATAAACACCGGCAATACTGACTGTTCGCTCAGTAGCAACAAAGGTGAAACTGAAAGCCGGATAATTTCTGTTAGACTTGGTGCACCTCCGGAAATTCCAGGGGCACCTGAGAGCATTTTATACCTTCTCCTGGGAAAGGCACCTTTATGAAAAAACTGCTTACTCTGACATCTGCAATCCTGTTGCCATCGGCCGTTATTGCTGCAGATCTCAGCACCATATACGACATGGCCGCCAGCAACGACCCACAAATTGCTGCTGCCCGCGCCAGTCGCGAAGCAGATGCATACAACGTCATGATCGCCCGCGGCGCTCTGCTGCCACAGGCAGAAGCCAGCTACACGCACACTAATGTCGAAATCGAAATCGACGGTGTAAACGGACTGGTCACTGATTACGAACTCGGCGCATTCTCGGTTACCGCCGGAATGTCACTGTTCAACCTGAACAGCTGGTACACCTACAAGGCAGCTCGCGCTGGTAACGACAACGGCATTTACGAGCTGCAAATGGCCGAACAGCAACTGCTGCTTCGTACGGCGGAAGCCTACTTCAACGTCCTGCGTGCCGAAGACAACCTGTCGACTGCCGATGCTGAACTGAAAGCCGTGCAACGCTCACTGGAGCAAACTAAGCAGCGCTATGACGTCGGCCTGACTGCAATTACCGATGTTCATTCGGCGCAAGCCGCTTACGATCTGAGTTATGCCAACCTGCTGGGCCAGCAGGCAAACCGCCAGATTCAGTACGAAACGCTTGAGCAGCTGACAGGCCAGACCATCAGTGATGTTGCTGCGTTGAAAGGCTCGGTGGATATGAATCGTCCAGAGCCTGCCGATCCGAACGCCTGGGTTACTTCCGGCATGGATAAATTCCCGGGCCTGCGCATGGTGGACTCACAACTTGAAGCCGCTCGCCTGCAACGCAACGCCGCACGTGCAGCGCACCTGCCTACCGTAGAAGTTTTTGCTAACTATGAAGACGGCGATCAGGCCACAACCATCACCGAAGATCCTGCTAGCGCCACCCGAACCGCTTATGGCATCAAGGTATCAGTACCTCTGCTGGCCGGTGGTTCTCTGTATGCTCAGACCAAACAGGCTGCTCTGAATTACGCTGCCGCTGACTATCTGCTTGAGAACGAACGACGCACAGTTCGTCAGAATATCCGTACTCTGTACCTGCAGGTCCAGAATGATGTTCTGAACATCAAGGCACGCCAGCAGTCGATCCGCTCTGCACGTAGTGCACTGGATGCGACCCAGACAGGTTATAAAGTCGGTACCCGTAATATTGTTGAAGTGCTCGACGCACAGCAGCAGCTGTACGGTGCAGAGCGTGACTACGCAAACGCGCGTTATGACTACATCATCAACCTGCTGACCCTGAAGTACTACGCAGGCACGCTGAACGAAGGTGACATCAATATGCTGAACGGCTGGCTGCAAGGCTGAACAGCTTTCAGTAAGACACCAACCAGCGTGAAAAAAGGGGCCTTGGCCCCTTTTTTCGTGTTCGTTTACTTCCCCCAGTAAAGACGGGGCGTCTGCCCCCTGTTATCCCGCGCCGCCACTGCTATAATCGCCAGTCTTTGAATTCGCGCAAACCACAGGAATTATCACCGTGAGTGAGAGCCGCCATAACATCAAAACCTTCCAGGGCCTTATCGCTGCCCTGCAGGAATACTGGTCCGAACAGGGCTGTGTGATCAACCAACCGCTCGATATGGAAGTCGGTGCCGGTACCTTCCACACCGCTACCTTTCTTCGTGCCATTGGCCCTGAGAACTGGGCATCTGCCTATGTTCAGCCAAGCCGTCGCCCGACCGATGGCCGTTATGGTGAGAACCCGAACCGTCTGCAGCACTACTACCAGTTCCAGGTGGTTCTGAAACCTAATCCGGTAAACATTCAGGAGCTCTACCTCGATTCGCTGCGTGCAATGGGCGTTGATCCTCTGGTGCACGACATCCGCTTCGTTGAAGACAACTGGGAATCTCCAACGCTGGGCGCCTGGGGTCTGGGTTGGGAAGTCTGGCTGAACGGTATGGAAGTCACTCAGTTCACGTACTTCCAGCAAGTGGGCGGCCTTGAGTGCTTCCCGGTGACTGGCGAAATCACCTATGGTCTTGAGCGTATCGCCATGTACCTGCAGGAAGTCGATTCTGTTTACGATCTGGTCTGGACATACGGCCCGGACGGCAAAGCCGTGACTTACGGCGATGTATTCCACCAGAACGAAGTCGAGCAGTCGGCGTACAACTTTGAACACGCGGACGTAGACTTCCTGTTCACTGCGTTTGATCAGTACGAAAAAGACTGCGCTCGCCTGATTGATGCTGGCTTGCCTCTGCCAGCCTACGAACAGGTTCTGAAGGCATCACATACCTTCAACCTCCTCGATGCCCGTGGCGCCATCTCTGTGACCGAGCGTCAGGGCTATATCCTCCGCGTCCGTACTCTGGCGCGCTCAGTTGCTCAGGCGTACTTCAACAGCCGTGCAGAGCTGGGCTTCCCACTGGCTGAAGAAGCCAACCGTGCTGATGTGCTCGCCAAGTATCAGGCCGAAAAAGCCGACCGCGAAGCAAAAGCTGCCGCTCAGGAGGAGAAGTAAAATGAGCCAGTCTAATAAAGATTTTCTGGTAGAGCTCGGTACCGAAGAGCTGCCACCAACGGCGTTAAAGTCGCTGTCTGACGCTTTCACTACTGGTGTTGAAGCCGGCCTGACCGACGCTGGAATCAGCTTTGGCGACGTGACCAGCTACGCGGCACCGCGTCGTCTGGCGATCACCATTGAAGCGCTACAGACCGAACAGGAAGACAAAGAAGAAACCCTGTACGGCCCACCCGCCAAGATCGCCTTTGATGCCGACGGCAAGCCCACCAAAGCGGCAGAAGGGTTCGCTTCGCGCGCGGGCGCGACCGCCGCTGACCTGCAGACAGCCCCGGATTCGCACGGCAAAAACGCCGGTAAGCTGATGATACAGCGCACGATTAAGGGCAAGCAGACCAGTGAACTCCTGGGTGACATCGTCCAGAACAGCCTCGACAAACTGCCGATTCCTAAGCGCATGCGCTGGGGAGCATCGCGGGTTGAATTCGTGCGTCCGGTTCAGTGGCTGGTCATGCTGCTGGGCAATACCGTCGTCGACGCCGAAGTGCTGGGTCTGAAAGCGGGCAACACCAGCCGTGGACACCGCTTCCATGCGCCGGGCGAAGTGACCATCGCAGAACCGCTGGCGTATCAGGAAACCCTGCGCGGCGCGTATGTAATGACCAGCTTTGCTGAACGCTCCGCTCTGATCAAAGAACAGGTCACCGCCGAGGGTAAGAAACTCGGTGGCGAAGCCATCATCGATGACGACCTTCTTGATGAAGTCACCGCACTGAACGAGTGGCCGGTGGCATTGGCTGGCTCGTTCGATGAAGACTTCCTGCGCGTTCCGCCAGAAGCGCTGGTGTCTTCGATGAAAGAACACCAGAAATACTTCCACGTGATGAAAGACGGCAAACTGCTGCCTAATTTCATTACCGTGTCGAACATCGAATCAAAAGATCCGGCGCAGGTGATCTCGGGTAACGAGAAAGTGATCCGCCCGCGTCTGGCGGACGCCGCCTTCTTCTGGGATACCGACCGTAAGCAGAAGCTGGAAAGCCGTTTTGAGAAACTCGAAAACGTCGTCTGGGTGAATAAACTCGGTTCGATTGCCGATAAAGCCCGCCGCATCAGCGCACTGGCGACCCGTATCGCCGGCGAAACCGGTGGCGATGCTGCACTGGTTCAACGCGCAGCGCAGCTATGCAAAAACGACCTCGTCAGTCAGATGGTCTTTGAATTCACTGACCTGCAGGGGCTGGCTGGTAAATACTACGCTGAACACGATGGCGAACACGCTGACGTTGCGGCGGCCATGGTCGAGCAGTACATGCCTGCTTTTGCCGGTGATGAACTGCCTGCGACACAAACCGGTACCCTGATCGCACTGGCCGATCGTCTCGACAGCCTGGTTGGTCTGTTTGGCCTTGGCCAGATTCCGACCGGCTCGAAAGACCCATTTGCCCTGCGTCGTGCATCACTCGGTGTACTGCGACTTCTGGTAGAGAAAGAAATCGACATCGACCTCGGCACCCTGATCGACTGGGCGCTGGCATCGGAGTGGAAAACCGCACCTAAGGCCGACACCAAAGCCACCCTGATCGAATACATGCTGGATCGTTTCAGCGCCTGGTACGCGGATGAAAACATCCCGACCGGCGTATTCCAGGCAGTACGCGCTCTGGGCGTGACTAACGCACTCGACATTAATCGTCGCGTTAAAGCCGTGTACGAATTCAGCAAGCTCGATGCCGCCGAATCACTGGCCGCCGCGAACAAGCGTGTATCCAACATCCTCGCCAAAAACGGCGGCGATACAGTCGAAGCCAAGGTTAACGGCGAACTGCTTTCGCAGAACGAAGAGCAGGTACTGGCCCGCGAAATCGCCGCCAAACAGCAGGCACTTGAGCCATTGATGGCCAACGGTGACTACGCTGCCGCGTTGAACGAACTGGCTGGACTGCGCACTGCCGTCGATGCCTTCTTCGACAACGTGATGGTGATGGCCGATGACGACGCCGTGAAAGACAACCGCTTGGCACTGCTGAAGCAGCTGCAGGGGCTGTTTATCGGTATCGCGGATATTTCGGTGTTGTAAGCGTACTTCGCGCTACTAACAAGCCCGACATGTAGAAGTACATGTCGGGCTTTTTTGTTTAATAAACAGACATCTGTCACAGCGTGACTATGGCCTGATCCGGCCCGCATTGTTACACTCGGATCAATTCAGGATTATCTGCAACGGACTATGTTTAAGCGCCTCTTTGCCTCTCATAAAAACCCTTATGTACCGGGTCTGGATAATCCAGAGCGCGTCTCTGTGTCTCTTGCTGGCTGCAAGCTGGATATCACGCTGCCACCGCACTATTCCTCAGCGGGCTTTGACGCCGATGTTGAGCCGAAAGATATCCCTAATATCCACGAGCGTTCTATCTACGACTACGGTCACGAATACGAAGACAATAAGTTCAGCTACGCCAACTGCATTCGTCGGAATTGGGAATTTTTTGGTCCAATCTGGAAGTTTGATTCCATTGGTATGACCGATTTCCAGGTTACGTCATTGAGGGTTGACTGCCTTCCAGAAGGAATGAGTTGTTTCAACCCCGCCATTCTGGAACAAGTGGTCATGCGCTACTTGTATGAAACAGGCCCTGCAATGCCTGATTATGGCCGGAAACTCGCACCAGTAAACTGGCAAGTTGAGATCAAGCAAGGCAACCCATGGATACTGTTCGAGCAACATAAAGACCTACCTGCTGACAAACCAGAAGAGCATGAAGACTCTAATTTCAAAGCCTTCGCCGTGACTGCTCTGGACGATCATTACATCCTGTTCTTACGCTTTATTAATTTCGGAAGCATGCCAGTTGCAGAATCAATCGAGGCTGCAAACAAAGTCCGGGATCTGGTTATCGGTAGCATTCACTGGCAACTGAGTGATCACGCCGAGGAGCGAAAGCAGGAGGTCATATCCAAGTACCCCAGTACCTCTATTACTCCCGATCGCCAGCCAGCAATCTGGAGGTATCCAGCAAAATGGCGTGACGGAATTGCAAGTCAGGGCGAGACGCGTGCCGTCATTCTAGAACCAGGCGACCCCGCACCCGAATTCCATATTGAACCATTACACGGAGAGTAGTTATGACAGTTAGTAAGGCCGGATACGCTCAGATATTCAGTAGCCATGAATCTGGAATCGCACACAATGTGCACATTCCGGAAAGCCAAAAAGCATCGTGGGAGGCAATAAAGAACTCCCACGTCGGTAACTACTATGAAACCACACTTTTAAGAGCGGTATTACGCCTGGCCGTTGGAGATAAAACGGTCGCTCCCAAAGCGAGCATCGGTGCATTCAGCTTCTCGTACACGACCAGTGCTGACCGGAAAGATATATTCATCAACCTGATCAGCTTTAAAAATGATGCTCACATTTCAGCCAGAACCCCGGGTATTTACAAGCCACGGTGGGAAGGTGATAGTTGGGAAGTATCTGAAAGCTCAAGCCCTTCTACTGCAATGGATTTAGATCACGCTTGGTCAAATAATGCTCATGTCGCTGCCATTTCAGGAAAGTTCGAAAACAAAGAGCGAGCTGGGCGAATGATGGGTGTTCATATTGAAAAAGCCTACATAAAAGGCAGTAACGCACTCTCAGATGCTCGCCAACGAGGTAACCATTATTCCCTGTTTTGGCTGAACAACGAATTCACCAGTAAAGAACATATTCAAAGCCTTGTCTCGATGATTCAGCATGCGCAGAAGCAGAGTAAGAGCATGAAGTGGCTGATCCACGGAGAAGGCTGCGGCACATTCGTACAGGCACTGCGCTTTATCAAAGCGAACCCAGTTGCCAGCGATATCATCACTGCGCAGAAAGGTATGGGCAATCAGGATGTTTTCTTTTCAAACCCTCGTGGACGCCACACGAGTAAAAAAGATCTGGAAGCGATCTGTAAGTCCGTCGGTATGAGTTTTGTCGATGTGAACCTTAATAAGAATGATGTTCTACATAATCCAGACGCTCGCAACGATGCACTGAAAGAAATTAGTAAAGCGGCAGGTGCGGTTGCTTTCACCGGTGCTGGCGCTCACTTTGCGGGTGAAGCCGGTGTCGAAAGTGTGCAGAAACTTGTCGAGCTGGCGGCTTCAAGCCCAGCAGGTCTGGGTTCTGCACTGGCTATTGCCGGTGGCGTCGTAGTTATTGCTGGTAAAGCCGCCAGCCTGTGCGGAATGGCACGCAATATAAAAGGAGCAGCCTCTTCAACGTTCGGTGCTGGCAATCAAAACTGGGCATCCTGAAGTAACCTAATAAAAAAGCCCGACCATCTATGATGGCCGGGCTTTTTATTTAGAGTGAAATTAAATTACTCCGCTTTATGTCCAACACCCGCCGGATAACCGCGACGGATTTCTTTCATATGAATGCGGCCTTCAACCGGATCGTCACTGTGGTCCTGCCACTGCATCCACTGGGTCAGTGAAATAGACAACTGAAGTGAATAATCCAGAGATATCCAACTGGTGCGTCCGCTGTCATAAGCGGGTACGCCCTCGCCCATAATATTGACCGGGCCAGAGCCTGTTTCGACGGTCATGTTGAACGGTTCAGCCGCCGGTGTATTCGCAAAGTAAATGCTGTCTATTTCTGCGAAACCAATGCCGTTATTCACGGTGGCTGCTGCACCGCTACGATCTTTACCCACAGTCGGGTTAGCCGCATTTGGCGTGACGCATTCTTTGGTCAGTGCAGAAAATTGGGACAGCAGTGGCGGAGTCGTCAGGTTTTTATCGGGCACAGACGCCGTACCGTGACACGACATACACGAGCTGTTGGCGTTATCCGCCGGGCCGTTCAGACGATAGTTACAACCCAGGTGCCCCATCTGTTTCATCACATCATCACCGCCGTATTTGTTCAGTTCATCAACGGTATCCCAGAAGATAACTTCCTCCTGAAATCCATTGATTTTCACATCAACCGGGTGATTGTAAGCAAGCTGACCTTCAGGTGGCGTGTCGTTACCCCACATAACACCGAGCAGTGCAATTCGCTTCCACGGGTCTTCAACGTCGGCTTTACGCTGGCCATCGGCGACAAAGGTACCAAATACCCATTGCGTACCCTGGGCACGGCTGTCTTTTACCGCGAAATCGAATTGCAGCAGGGTGACATTCCCCCACTCAGAAGTGCTGCGTGGACACTGCTGGCTTTCTTCGATCAGCGTACATTCTTTGCCGTTGGCGGGCGTGCAGCTACAGAAAGTCGGGTCAGAGATGTTCGCGTCCCAGCTCGGCAGATTTTCCATCACGGGCAGCAACTCAGGGCTGAGCGTGTTGAACAATGGCTTACCAATGACCGCGCCTTCGTCAAAGCTAATATCATCCTGCGGAATCTTAGCGGTCCCATCCGCCTGCCAGACAGTACCCAGAGTGTAAGCAGCCGTGGCATTAAAGAAACCCACCGCCCACATGGTGCTGGCCTTGTCACCCTGAGGGGTTGAGAAGGTCACTGGTGCTTCACGTGTCAGGCCGTGCGTAAATTCACGTCCACTCGCGGGATCATAGGTTTGATATGGAATGTTGTACCAAGGGCGAACCTTGTTGTTACAGACATCCCAGTCTTCAATACCTGCGCCCTGATTAACATTGCCTTCCTGGATATACTCCATCACCAGCCAGCCATATTCGTATGCCAGCTTCGCTTTTTCTTCCTGAGACGTGCCCTCTTCGAATAACGCATCGAACTTACTGTCACGCCATTGCTGGCTTGCCGCGTCGTCCACCGGAGAGCGCGGGAAATCATCCGACAGCTGATACACAGGCCCTGTCCAATCAGCCGGAGGAACGTTACTGACTTTCTGACCGACCCATTGATCCTGAAATGCCGGGTCCTGCCAATAACTTGGATAAGTTCCAGTACAGGTGCCATTCCTGGTTGAATCGATGATTGAATCGGTGGTTGCTACGCCTTCTTTCGGGGATTCTCCGCAAGCTGCCAGCAATAACGCAGAACTGCATGCGGTCACTGCCATAAGCCGTTTTATCATTGTTATATCCATATCCATCTTCCTTTATGACGTGATGGGGGTGTGGGGACCATGAGGTTAGCAGAAGGAGGCTTACTTTATAGCCGGATTCGTAGCTAGCCATGTGTCGGGATATGACAGTGGCGACAGACGTACGCCATCAGATAGCCCATGACCATAAGTGTCTAATGCCGTCACGACCTTGCGACTTCCGTTATACTCCAGGCTTTGTTTAACCACGGCCCGGAGCTTTTCTATGAAACTCATCATCCTTGATCGCGATGGCGTCCTTAATCAGGATTCCGACGCTTACATTAAGTCGGTTGATGAGTGGATTCCGCTGCCGGGCAGCGCAGAAGCGGTAGGCAGGCTGTGCGACTCAGGCTACACCGTCGCTGTAGCCACTAACCAGAGCGGCCTGGCGCGCGGTTACTTCTCGCAGGCCGACCTTGATGCCATGCATGATAAAATGATCAAGCTTGCGGCTGCTGAGGGCGGCGAATTTGCGCATATTGCATTCTGCCCGCACGGCCCAGATGACCACTGCGACTGCCGTAAGCCACTGCCCGGCTTAATTCATCAGATCGAAGATGCATTGAAGGTATCAGCAGAAGGGGCCTGGATAGTTGGCGACTCCATCCGCGATCTGGAAGCCGGTGCGGCGGCGGGCTGTAATACCGCGCTTGTACGAACCGGTAAAGGTGAGAAAAGTGAGCACAAACTCACTTCTCACCCTTCACTCGCTCAGGCTCCCGTGTTTGACGACCTGGCCACGTTTGTTAATTGGCTTATCGCCAATCAACCTTAGTTGCCGACCGGTTCCCACGGTAGGGTGCCCGGCGCAGCCTCAATAAAGTTGAGGTATTGCTCAAGGTGGTCAACCAGGTCCCGGATCACCTCTTCTTTGCTGCACCCAAACAGGTCGTAGCCGAGTGAACCATGGCTCAGGTGCACATCGGCACGCCAGAAGGTCGCCGACTTTGCACCCGCTGGCCGATAATCCGGGGCGTCATGCTCTGTGGCTTTTACCTGATAGAAGAACTCATCCACGCCCTCTCTGACAAGCGACATAGAGACCTCCCCTATAGCACCGCTGACGCGCACGTCCCAGCCATGAGAACGTAACTCTTCACTGACTTCTTCCAGCGCCGGTGTGACAACGCCTTCGATGTATTTCTCGACCTTATTGGCACCGGGGAATTTCATCATGCCATTCAGGCGTTTACGCCAGTCGCCTCCCTGGCTGTGTGGACGCACAGGTGTGATTGCGTTAATCGAACTATCCCGGTGCCCTTCGATGACCAATGCACGCCAGAGACCAGCAACCGCCAGCAACATAATGATGCCAAACGGTAATGCACTGACGATCGTCATGGTCTGCAATGCACTTAAGCCGCCAGCCAACAGCAAAGCTGCCGCTATGCCCCCCTCAAGGAAAGCCCAAAACACACGCTGCCAGACCGGTGTCTCGAGCAAGCCGCCAGACGCCAGTGAATCAACCACCAGAGAACCCGAGTCCGATGAAGTCACAAAGAACGTAATGATCAGGAAGACCGTAATGATCGACAGGAAAAAGGACATCGGCAAGCGATCATAGAATTCAAACAGTGCCACGGCATGGTTAGATTGTACTTCGCCAATCAGCGCCTCTTTGCCCTGCTCCATAATAAGGTGCAGTGCGGTATCACCAAAGATGGCGAACCAGAGGAAGGTGAACAGAGTCGGTACCGCCAGTACGCCGAATACAAACTGACGAATAGTACGGCCACGGCTGATCTTCGCGATAAAGAGGCCCACAAAAGGCGCCCAGGCAATCGTCCAGGCAAAGATAAACAGCGTCCAGTTACCAATCCAGTCACTGTGTGTGTAGGCCTGCATGTTGAAAGTGCGCTCGACAACACCACCCAGATACGCCCCGGTGTTCTGCAGCAAGGTATTAAGAATATGAACGCTTGGCCCCACAGCGAAAACAACGGCCATCAGAAAAACAGCCAGCCCCATATTCAACATCGACAGGTTCTTAATCCCCTTATCCATACCCGCGACTACAGACGCCGTCGCTGCCAGAGTAATCACCGCAATGGCGATCACCTGTACTGTTGTGCTTACCGGAATCGCTGGCCAGAGATAATTAATACCTGCATTGATCTGAGAAACGGATAAACCCAGCGTTGTGGCAAGGCCGAACATAGTCCCCAGAACAGCAAAGGTATCAACAATATGCCCTGCCCAGCCGTGGATTCGATCACCAATCAAAGGATACAGCGCAGAACGTACAGATAAGGGAAGGCCGTGCCTGTAGGCGAAGTAAGCCAACACTAACCCCATGAGGCCATAAATACCCCAGATATGCAGACCCCAATGAAAATACGCAATCTGCATGGCTTCTTTTGCGGCGGGCACAGTCTCTGCTGCCCCGGCCGGAGGCGTCGAATAATGGAGTACGGGCTCGGCCACACCAAAGAACAGCAGTGCTATGCCGTAGCCCGCTGAGAACAACATGGCGAACCAGGCGGGAAAAGAATACTCGGGCTCAGCATGGTCGGAACCCAATCTGATATTACCCCAATTACTGAAGCCCACCACCAGAATAAAGATAAGAAAGATCGCCGTCGCTAACATGTAGAACCAGCCAAAGGTCTGAGTAATCCAGCCCAGCATACTGCTGAACAGATTCCCTGCTGCTTCAGGATTGCTGACCGTGCCAATAATCAGCAGGGCCGCAACAATGATGGTAGGCACAGCAACAGGCATGAGTAATGTTGCCTGCAGGCCTTTTCGTTCGAGATTCATTCAACACTCCGGTTTGTAGGGTCCAGGGCACCCCTCTCAACGCGGAGTGCCATATAACCCTGACAAAGCCGGCGCCAGATAGCAAATCGCTACTTTTCAGCCGATCGCTTTCGCCGTACTCTGGGATAAGTGCTGTTCACACTCCTGAGGGGTAAACGATTGCCTGAGACCACTGCTCGCTCTGAATTACTCGCCGCCTGCCGCACCATCATCTTTATGGTCTGGATGACCTTACTCACGCTTATCTGGATTTTGCCTGCTCTGATTATTTCACCATTGATGGACCTGCCCGCGCGGCATCGTCTCATTGGCCGACCATTCTGTATTGCCTGTGTCTGGTCCGCTCGCCTGCTTCTGGGCCTGCGCTGGAAAGTCATCTACGAAGGTGAGTTACCATCACGGCCTTCCATTATCGTGGCCAAACACCAAAGCAGCTGGGAAACCTTTATGCTTCCCGCGTTGTTACCACCGCAAGTCCAGGTCATCAAAAAAGAGCTGACACGAGTTCCAATTTTCGGATGGTATCTCGCCATGATGGGGCCAATCACAATCGATCGGTCGCAGCGCACAACAGCACTCAAAGAGCTTGTTAAGCAAGGTACAAAACGACTCAACAACGGCTTTCATGTGTTGATATTCCCCGAAGGGAGTCGTGTCCCCGCAGGCGCACGCAAAGCGTTTTCTAAAGGGGGCAGCATGCTCGCCAGCCGCGTCAAGGCGCCTGTAATTCCCGTGGCTCATAACGCCGGAGACTTCTGGCCAAACCACCACTGGATACGTTACCCCGGAACAATCACATTGGTTGTAGGGGCTCCACTTGATAGTAAAGACTTACCAACTAAGCTGCTTCATCAGCAATGTGAGGAGTGGATAAATCAACGCGTCGACAACATTTCTGCAACGCCATTTGACGGTACTGTTATTACTGAACTCACCAGCGGAAAACGTTTCTGATAACTGCAACACTCTGCATGATATGATGCTCAACGCTATTCACCAGGGGACATACAAGGGGGCGTTATGGTGATTGAAGTGGGTGGTATTTTTGGCATTCTGATTCTGATTGGCGATATCTACGCCATCCTTAATACCGTTCAGGCGCGCACGACTCTGGGCGTTAAAGCTGCCTGGATTGCAGCGATCCTGTTACTGCCGGTTGCAGGCCTGATCGCCTGGTATTTCTTTGGGCCGCGCGAGCCGAAGGTCGGCTGACCGACCTTCGTTTTCTGCTCTGCTCAGCGGCTTAATTATCGCCGCTGTCTGAACTGGAACTTGCACTCGGAGTGCCCGAGCCCTCAGCATCCTTTATTGCCCGTTCTTTACCTGCGGCTTCTTCAGCACGCTTTTCCACTTCTTCGACTAAGCGAACATTCGCATTCGGCGCCTTGCCCTGCTTATCTTCACCGAAGTAGATAGTCTGATGTGGGAATGGGATTTCGATATTCCGCTCATCAAAGGCTATCTTCATGCGGCGATTAAACTCACGGCCAACATTCCACTGCTGAATCGGCTTGGTTTTGATCCGTGCCTTAATCATCACCGCGCTGTCGGCAAACTGGTCAACACCCAGCACCTCCAGGGGCTCCAGAATCCGATCCTGGAAGTCTTTGTCTGCGCGCAAGTCTTCATCCACCTCGCGCATGATGGCCACCACTTCATCCGTGTTCTCACGGTATGCCACACCCACATCCATCAGGTAATAGCTGAAGTCTTTGGTCAGGTTGGAGATGATCGACACTTCACCGAACGGAATCGTATGGACAGTACCATCGAGGTCGCGCATCTGAATCTTCCTCAGCGTGATCTTCTCAACCAGCCCAAAGTGATCATTAATCTTGATGACATCACCGATCTGCAACAGATCCTCAAAGACGACGGTCAACCCGGTCAGAAAATCCTTCACCAGAGTCTGCGCACCAAAACCGACAGCAATACCCAAGACACCGGCACCGGCCAGTAACGGCATAATGTTGATACCCACCTCTGAGAGAATCACCATCACCGACAGCAGTGACAGAGTAATCAACAGGATATTGCGGATAATTGGAGTGATCGTCTGAAAACGCGAGCTGTTGAGGCGCTCGTGGCGGAACATTAACGACTCCAGTAAGGCATTCACACCCTCCCAGATCGAAGCAAAAACCAGCGCAGCAAGCGAGATCGACAGTACAGTACCTAACAGGCTACCCAGCCCTGTCATACTCTCTTCACCAAAATACACCGCTACGACGTCGAGTGCTGCATAACCCACCAGAATCAGACCGACCGCATAACCGATGGCACGCTGAATAGTAAAAATGGAACTGAAGCGTTCCTTATCCCAATGCAAGCGCTTACGTATACGCTTCATGCGCTTATCCAGAAACCGACTCAGGTAACCATTCAGAAAAATACCCAGCAACACCAATAAGGTAGTTACACCGAACGCCAGCACATCACCAATGATGTTCTCGGGCAGCCCATAGCTTTCGGTCAGTGCCGTGAATTCGCTCAATACCCCAGAACCGGTACTATCCAGCCCAAAGACAGACGCCAGCTCGGGCTTCTGTTCTGGCTCGGCCTCAAGCATCAGCTCAAGTTTCTGAATCAGGTCCTGCCGCTCTGTTTCACTTTCGAGAGTACCAATCAGATTTTTAACCGCTTCTCTGTCGACCGCCTTGCCATCGCTGGAGCTACCGGATGACGCAGGTGAAGCAGGCACTGCCCACACAGCACAGGATGAAAGTAACAACAGGCACACAGCCAGTAGACGCATAGTGTTCTCCAACAAAATTATGAACGTATCGACCAGTGAATCGGCGCGGGGTTCACCCCGAGTGGCCATAATGCCGCTTATCTCAGGCTAACAAGTCATTGTGACATGCCGGCGATCTTGGCTATAACTGGTACGAGACTTTAACTATCTGCGCAGGAGAAGGCCATGACTACCACCGCCGAGATCAGCATGCCCCAGACAGAATCAACCAACGGCATTGAAGTTCGACGTATGGATTTCAGCTTCGATCAGGTCGATACCATGGACTGGTACCGTGGCAATCCGATTCTTACTGCGTTCATTGCCGTGCTCTCGGGCACCTTCCCTCCGGGCGAGCAGATGTTTATTGAATCAGTGCGTCACTACAAAGACCGCGTGACTGATCCGCAATTACTTGAGAACGTTAAAAACTTCACCCGCCAGGAAGCTCACCATACCAATCAGCACAAGCTCGCCAATGAAAAGCTGGAATCGCTTGGCTGGAAGGCACAAAACATCGAAAAACGCGTCGAAAAAGCGATTGCTCTGCTCAACGCCAAGCGCTCAAAGCGCGAGCGCCTGGCGGCAACGGTCTGCCTGGAGCACATTACAGCTATCGTTGCTGAGTATGTACTTACTCACCCCAAACAGCTTGAGGGCATGCACCCTTCCATCAAATACATGATGATCTGGCACGCCATCGAAGAAATTGAACACAAGTCTGTCGCTTTCGATGTGTACATGGCCACCGGCGGTCAGCGTAAGACCCTGCTGCGTATCATGCGCGCCATTGCAGTGCTCTTCCCTACTCTGACCATGGGTCGCACGATTTACCTTCTTTGGGCGGCACGACGGATGCCGAGCTGGGCACAGACCAAAGAGGCGTGGGGAATGCTGTTTGGTGAAAACGGCATGTTCACCTGCATTAAAGAGCCATTCAAAGATTTCTACCGCGACGATTTTCACCCGGAAGATCACGATAACCGCGAACTGATCGAGAAATGGAAGGCCGAAATAGAAGCCTATCGCGCAGCCTGATCAACCCGAAAACCGGCCCTACTCGAGAAAGAACTTGGCTCGCTGCAGATAAGCCTGTCGATCAGACAGGCCGTTGTAACCACCATTGACCCGGCGTGTAATACCCAGCAGATCATCCTGATCGGCTTTCTCCTGCAAATGCCGGGTGTCCCAGAACCAGAGACTCACCTTCAACGCATGTTCTGGAGTGGACAAGAGTTCAGGCCAATCTGGCTGGGACGTATCTATTCCAGCGTACTCGGCATACTTCTCGTAGTTATAACGCCCTGTCAGCTGAATCAGACCGCGTCCCTTAAAGCGTACACCATCACCGGGTTCCGTATTGCCCAGATCCGAACGCCCCTCGTAAGCCTTACCTGAAGCCAGCTCTTCTGTGTAATAAAGCGACAAACTCTCATGTCCGATCTGAGCGAGAAAATGTGCCAGACGACGGGCGCCAGAGACACTTTCGTCCTGTTCTGAAGCGCTCTGCATCAGTGGATAATACGTTTCAATTTTTGACAGAGGTGCCGTCGGCATCACCGCTGCCAGACAATCACTCGAGAACGCCTTCGGTTGAAGGTCTTTCAGAGTACGCAATGTACGGCCGTTCGGATCAACCCGCCCATCAGGCCGGTTAAGCCCCACAGCTCCGCGCTGAAATGCATCAATCACACTGATGGTTGCCGGGCCAATCAGGCCGTCAACAACCAAGGGTTTCTCTGGACTCAGAGCCTGGTTCAACGCCGCCTGAACGATACGCACGTCAGACTTCATATTTACGCCCTCAGCGCCAACACTGCATTGAATGCACATACGACAACTCCTTTGCTTTAAAAACCCGTTGAGCGGCCACACAAGCCCACCTGCTTGTCTTCATCATTACTGAGGAAGGCGCTTTTCTCAATGGCTAAGGCATGTCCTCACGCGCCACTGCGGACGTTGTCGGCACAACCACCGACCGCATTTTGCCGTAGATGTGACTTTGAGCCGAATAAAGCCTATTATTCGGCTCATAGTATGAGCCGATTATATCGCCTAATCGGCTTATCGAATAACCAGATTGAGATCGCACTATGCAACAGCGCTGGATATGGCAGAACAACCAATGGACCGAATTCTACTGGGACAACAACGCTCTCCAGCCGCTGCTGCGTGAGTGCCACAAACGCATTGGTCTGCTACAGGGCAAACAAAGTGTCAGCGCCAACTCCGACGACCAGGCCTTAGACACACTGTTGCAGAATCTTCTGGCATCGTCAGCCATTGAAGGCGAGGAGCTCAACGCAAGCTCCGTGCGTTCATCTCTTGCAAGACATCTGGGCATCAGCGAAGCAGAGCCCTACCCCGTCAGTGATCGTTCGGAAGGGTTAGCTGAACTATTAATAGACGCGCTCACGAATCTGGACTCGCCCATGACGCAAGAGCGCCTGTGCTACTGGCAGAAACTTCTCTTTCCTGAGTCCGAGTTATCAATTACTCAGAAAATCAGAGTCGGGCAGCTAAGAGGCCCTGAACCCATGCAAGTTGTCAGTGGCCGACTTGATCGCCAGAAAGTGCATTTCGAAGCGCCCCCCAGAGATGGCCTTGAATCACAACTCCAACGTTTTTGCGACTGGTTTAACCAAGATGCTAATTGTCAGGACGCTGATCCGCTCCTGCGAGCTGCGACTGCACACCTCTGGTTTGTAACCCTGCACCCGTTCGACGACGGCAACGGCCGCCTGACCCGGGCAATAACCGATATGGCTCTGGCTCAGGCCGATGCAAAAAGTGTCCGGCTGTTTGCCATGTCAGTTGCGATACTGAATAAGCGCTCCGAATATTACAACGCTCTTGAGACGGCTCAGTGGTACCGCGACCACGAACGGGGATCAGACATCACCGAATGGTGTCAGTGGTTTCTCGACACCCTGCTGACCTCAGTCGACAACGCCATAGACCAGATCGACCGAACTATCGCTAAAGCCCGCTTCTGGCAGACCTTTCGTGATACACCACTGTCTACAGAACAGCGTAAAGTACTAAACCGTCTGTTAGACGGCGGATCAAAAGGATTCGAACACGGTATCAGTGCAGCTCAGTACCAGAAGGTCGCCAAGGTGAGCAAAGCCACGGCCACCAGGCATCTGGCTGACCTTGTGGCAAAAGGATGTATTCAGAAGTTACCAGGGGGTGGCAGGAGTACGAGGTATCAAATAGCCCTGTCACTTTCGTAAAGATCGATAGGACACTACCGGGGAAAGATATAGCTGTATCAATAGAAATACCGAAGTGAAAAGCAACAGCCCAATAAAACCTCCAACGTTTAATACAACCAAAAGACCTACCCAACATAGCCAGTAAATAGGCCCGATAGGGAAAGGCAGGTCGTACCCAGAGACATAAGCAAGTTTACAGTGGGGGCACCTGACACCCCCGCCTTGCTTCCAGCGGAAGTTCAATACTCCAATTCTATTCCGCATACTGTGTTTGCAGCGGACGCATCTCCCGAAACTGACTTCCATTTTTATACTCTCCTTGCTCAATAAAAAGCCCCAGCTGACACATATCAGGCGGGGCTTTTTTAGAGACGTTCTCTGAGCTTGATCTCAGCGACCTCTCTGTGTTCCACGTGGAACACAGAGACACAGCGGATCAGAAATCCAGATTTGCGACGTTCAGTGCGTTCGCTTCAATGAAGGCACGACGCGGCTCTACGTCGTCTCCCATCAGGGTAGTAAACATCTTGTCGGCGCCAATGGCGTCTTCGATGGTTACCTGAAGCATACGGCGGGTCTCTGGGTCCATGGTGGTTTCCCAAAGCTGTTCCGGGTTCATCTCACCCAGACCTTTGTAGCGCTGAATGTTAAAGCCTTTCTGAGCTTCGTGGAGCAGCCACTTAACCGCATCCCAGAAATCGTCGATCATGTGCACACGCTCACCACGCTGAATGTAAGCGCCCTCTTCGAGGGTATCGGCCAGCTTCTCACTCATGCTGGCAAGTTTGTTGTAGCCGTTACCACCGAAGAAATCGACATCAAGAATATAGTCACGCGCCATACCGTGAGTGATGACCTTAACGTCAACGTTGTAGTTATCGCGCTCTGGGTCTTTAACAGTCGCGACCTCAAAGTGTGAGCCACTACGACCAGCATCCGGAAGCTGTTCTCGCAGTTTACCTACCCATTCGTTCATGGCGGCTTCGCTGCCCATCATGTCCGTGGTTACGCGTGGCAATGTCAGCATCAGATGCAGGATCTCTTTACGGACAACGTTCGACATACGGTCGACTGTTTCCTGTGCAGAGCGATACTGATCTACAATCTGAGCGAAAGCTTCGTCAGAGATGGCTGGAGCGCCCTCAGATGGGTGCAGAGCCGCTTTCTCAAGAGCGATGTGAGTGAGGTAGCTCTCCATCGCTTCTTCGTCTTTAATGTACTGCTCTTGCTTACCACGCTTAATCTTATACAGCGGTGGCTGAGCGATATAAACGTGGCCACGTTCAATGATTTCAGGCATCTGACGGAAGAAGAAGGTCAACAGAAGCGTACGAATGTGCGCACCATCGACGTCAGCATCGGTCATGATAATAATGCGGTGATAACGCAGCTTATCCGGGTCAAACTCTTCACGGCCGATACCGCAACCCAACGCGGTAATCAGGGTGCCGACTTCAGCCGAAGATAGCATCTTATCGAAGCGCGCTTTCTCGACGTTAAGGATCTTACCTTTAAGAGGCAGAATCGCCTGGCTCCGGCGGTCACGGCCCTGCTTCGCAGAACCACCCGCAGAGTCACCCTCCACCAGGTAGACTTCAGAAAGAGCCGGGTCTTTCTCCTGACAGTCTGCCAGCTTCCCCGGTAGACCTGCGATATCGAGGGCACCCTTACGACGGGTCATTTCACGAGCCTTACGCGCTGCTTCACGAGCGCGGGCGGCATCAATCATTTTGCCAACAAGTTCTTTGGCCTGCTGCGGGTTCTCCAACAGGAAGTCCTGGAACTGACGCCCCATTTCCTGCTCGACAGCAGGCTTAACTTCGCTGGAAACCAGCTTATCTTTGGTTTGGGAGCTGAACTTAGGATCAGGTACTTTCACCGAGATAATCGCTGTCAGACCTTCACGGGCGTCATCACCTGTGGTCGATACCTTGGCTTTCTTATCCAGGCCTTCCTGGGTGATATAGCCATTCAGAGAGCGCGTCAGAGCCGCGCGGAAGCCTGCTAAATGGGTACCACCGTCGCGCTGTGGAATGTTGTTGGTATAGCAGTGGATGCTTTCCTGGAAGCCATCATTCCACTGCATGGCTACCTCAACACCGATACCATCATCGCGTTGTTCAGTAAGGAAGTGAAACACTTCGCTGACCGGCGTTTTGCCCTCATTCAGGAAGCCGACAAACGAACCAAGACCGCCTTCAAACTCAAAAACATCTTCTTTATCCGAGCGCTCATCCTTCATATGAATGCGCACACCAGAGTTCAGGAATGACAGTTCACGCAGACGCTTGGCCAGGTAGTCGTAGCTGAATTCTGTTTTGGTGAAGGTTTCTTTCGACGGCAGGAAGGTCAGTGCCGTACCCGTAGTGTCTGAAACACCGACTTCCTTCAGTGGATAGTCTGGCACACCGTGGGTGTATTCCTGTTCGTACAGCTTACCGCCACGACGGATGGTCAGTTTCACTTTCTCAGAAAGCGCATTGACCACTGACACACCTACACCGTGCAGGCCGCCTGATACCTTATAAGAGTTATCATCAAACTTACCGCCAGCATGCAGTACCGTCAGAATAACTTCCGCGGCCGAGACACCCTCTTCTTCGTGGATCTCAGTAGGAATACCACGGCCGTTATCGGAGACAGTAATGGAGTTATCCTGGTGGATAACAACTTCTACCGTGTCACAGTGACCAGCGAGCGCCTCGTCAATGGAGTTATCGACAACCTCGAACACCATATGGTGGAGGCCGGTACCGTCATCGGTATCGCCGATATACATCCCTGGACGCTTCCGTACCGCATCGAGGCCTTTAAGTACCTTAATACTGGACGAATCGTAACTCTGATCACTCATTCGGTGCATTCCTCTAATTTGCCATGTTCCACGTGGAACACTTTACTGGCGACTGGCTGCCAGACATCGGTTAATTTTTCTTTGTCGATGCTGGTTATAAAGACCTGACATTTTAAATCTTCCAGCAGTTTGCATAAAGCAAAACGGTGCTTTTCGTCGAGCTCAGACGCAAGATCATCCACTAAATAGATGGTTCTTCGGCCGCTCTCCTGCTGAAAGAGAGATCCCTGCGCGATTTTAAGCGCAGACACTACAGTTTTCTGTTGCCCCCGAGACAATATCTCAGAAGCTGGTTGTTTATCGCACTTAATGCGAAGCTCGGCCCGATGGGGGCCTGACTGGGTATATCCAAGCGTCATATCGCGCTCTTGCTGACGATTAAGTACGTCAGCTAGGCGGGAGTCTTTCTCCCAGCCTGGATAGTAAGCCAGTGTGACAGATATTGAAGGATCTAGCTCGTTCAATATTCGTTCAAATTCTGGTTTAAAGCGCTTCAGATAGGCCTGGCGTTCATTATCAATGTGTTCCGCTGCTTCGATGAAGCCAGCGTTCCAAACATCGAGCCATTCTTCCTCTTTCTGCTTAAGTACAGCGTTCCTTTGCTTGAGGTGCTTTCTGAAAGTTTTCCATTGTTCCATGAAACTTTGTTCCACGTGGAACACACCCCAATCAATAAACGCTCTGCGCTCTTCAGGAGACCCTGACAACAACTTGAATGTGTTAGGTTCAATGATCTGAACAGGCAACCAGTGTGCAGCTTCAGCCTGACTGGTCAAAACAGAGCCGTTCAGCTTAAGAAGATGATCCCCTGCTTTCAGGCGCAGTGATTCCATCTCACAATCACCCATGTCGGGATCTTCAATGGAAAAACGCATTTCCATTCGATCGTTATCATGAGCAAGTACGTGTTTAAGCTGATTAGTACGGAATGACTTGCCGGAGGCCATCACAGCAATTCCTTCGAGAATGCTGGTTTTGCCAGAGCCGTTGTCTCCGTATATAAAATTGACGTGGGGGTGGGGATCAAAGATCAGTGGCTGCAGATTGCGCACACCACTGATCCTGAGATGCCTGACTGGCATAAATCAGAAACGCCTGAGACTACAGACGCATCGGCATAACAACATACATCGCATCAGAGCTGTCTGGCTCTTCGATCAATGCACTGCTGTTTGCATCTGACAGAGTAAACTTAACCTGTTCGGTCGAAATAACGCCAAGAACATCTTGCAGGTAAGAAACGTTAAAGCCGATCTCAAGCGCGTCGCCCTGATACTCAACCGCTGTGGTTTCTTCTGCTTCTTCCTGCTCTGGGTTGTTTGCAAACACCTGAAGCGTATCGGTACCCAACACCAGGCGAACACCACGGTACTTTTCATTAGAAAGAATCGCAGTACGGTTAAACACCTGACGCAGATCCGTACGATCAGCCAGAACCACGTTATTACCGCCCTTCGGAATCACCCGGCTGTAATCCGGGAACTTGCCATCAACCAGCTTCGAGGTGAAGGTAAACTCTTCAGTCTGAGCGCGCAGGTGATTAGCACTCAAAGACAGGCTTACGCTGGCTTCTGGATCAGTCAGCAGCTTCGCCATCTCCAGTACACCTTTACGCGGCAGAATGATCTGACGGGTTTCAGCAAGGCCAGATACTTCAGTAACACAGGTCGCCAGACGATGGCCGTCGGTCGCTACAGCGCGCAGGCTGTCTGCAGTGACTTCCATCAGCATGCCGTTCAGGTAGTAACGAACATCCTGCTGTGCCATGGCAAAGCTTGAGCGATCAATAATGTGGCGCAGACTGGCTTGTGGCAGAGAGAACGACTGCTCGTCGGCGATCGCATCCACATTCGGGAATTCAGTCGCAGGCAGTGTTGAAAGCGTAAAACGCGAACGACCCGAGCGAACATTAACGCGCGCTTCGTCCTGTTCGATCTCAATTTGAGCACCGTCCGGCAGAGAGCGACAGATATCCATCAGCTTCTTCGCTGGAACCGTAATCGCACCTTCCTGACCAACTTCATCAAGAGTGACCCGGCCTACCAGCTCAACTTCAAGGTCGGTACCTGTGAGCGACAGTTGCTGACCTTCAATTTCAAGCAATACGTTTGAAAGTACTGGCAGAGTCTGACGCTTTTCTACAACACCTGCTACCAATTGCAGTGGGCGCAGAAGGGCTTCCCTGGATATTACGAATTTCATGGTTCTCCACTCGGTCCGGAGCCTGAGCTAACAGGCGTTAGGTTGTCAGTAAGCGCAGCAGGTTCTTATAATCTTCCCGCACATCAGCACTGGATTCCTGCAATTCTTTAATCTTACGGCACGCATGCAACACAGTCGTGTGGTCACGCCCGCCAAACAGCTCGCCTATTTCGGGCAGGCTGTGATTTGTCAGTTCTTTGCTCAATGCCATAGCAACCTGGCGAGGTCGCGCAATCGAGCGTGTACGGCGCTTAGATAATAAATCAGACATCTTGATTTTGTAATACTCTGCGACCGTACGTTGAATATTTTCAACACTGACCTGTTTATCCTGGAGCGCCAGCAAATCTTTCAGCGACTCTTTAATAAAAGGTAAGGTGATTTCACTGCCCGTGAACTGAGCGTTTGCAGCGACACGTTTCAGTGCCCCTTCCAACTCACGCACATTCGAACGAATTTTCTGAGCAATAAAGAAAGCAGCATCATCCGGGAGATTCATACCTGTCTGCTCGGCTTTCTTCATTAAGATAGCAACACGGGTTTCTAATTCAGGCGGCTCGACGGCAACCGTCAGACCCCAGCCGAAACGAGACTTCAGACGCTCTTCCAGCCCAGCGATCTCTTTCGGATAGCGATCGCAAGTCAGAATCATCTGCTGACCACCCTCTAACAAGGCATTAAAGGTATGGAAGAACTCTTCCTGAGAGCGCTCTTTACCGGCGAAAAACTGAATATCATCAATCAGTAGGGCATCTAGGCTGCGATAGAAGCGCTTAAACTCGTTAATCGCACCCAGCTGGAGTGCTTTCACCATATCCTGAACAAAACGCTCAGAATGAACGTATAGAACACGAGCGTTCTTGTTCTTGGTTTGTAAGTAATTACCAACCGCGTGCATTAAGTGAGTCTTACCCAGACCAACACCACCATATATAAAGAGTGGGTTGTACGATCCGCCCGGATTGTCAGAAACCTGCTTCGCCGCTGCATGGGCTAACTGGTTCGACTTACCCTCAACAAAGCTATCAAACGTAAAATTCTGATTCAGGAAACTCTGATGCTGCAAGCCACCTTCTACCTGCACCTTTCTTTTGGGGGGTGGCGTCGGAGCCACAGGCGCAGGTTCAGAAACCGGATTTACCACAGCAAGCTCCGCCGCTGATGGCGCAGTATCTTCGGCGAAAGCCATTGGCTCTGCATTATAAGAACCACCCAATGGGGCAGTTTCAATTTTTGATACTGGCTCTCTTGGTGCGGCAAAGCTCATCGTGTCGTCTTTTATAGAACGAGGTTCTGGACGAGGCGGCGGTGTTGTCGGACGCTGAAACATAGGGCGTGACTCACCCGCCACTATATTCACGTGCGTGAGCAAGCCGCCATTAAGATCTGAAATGATTTCCTGAATGCGTTGCAGGTATTTATCTCTTACCCAGTCTTTTACAAACCGGTTAGGCGCACTCAGAACAAGCTGCCCATTATCAGCGCTCGCGGTCAGAGGACGAATCCATGTGTTGTATTGCTGTGCGGGTAACTCATGCTGCAGATACCCCAGGCAGTCTTCCCACAAACCCGTCACATGCACCTCTGATCCTGACGTAGAAATAAATAGCTATAAAGAAGACGGACATACTACCCGAGGAAGTACCGGTTATCCACAGAAATACGTCATTCTGATGAACAAAGTTACCGCCTGATCTGTGGATAAGTCTCTTAACAGCTTGTCTTTTAAGGGGTGAATGAAATTGTGAACAACTCGCGATCCGGTCATCACTGTGCATAACCCATGATTTCGTCCACCAGATGAACCCAACTTCCAGACAATGTTTACCGGGCTTATCCGCAGAGTTATTTATGAGATAATCAATTGAAAATTAAAGGGTTTTTCGACTTATCAACAGAATTAAGCGACCGTTTTAATAATAACTTCAGATTTCTTCTCTTCTTCATCACACATCATCAGTACTTAAAACATAAATATTCATCAGAATGACCGGTCTTCAGGTTTTTCAGAAAGTTCATAAACAAAGCTATCTTGGCGTTGCTTTAAACGTTTCTTTTGCATACAATTCCCGCCCCTAAAAATTGCCCTGACTGTTGGGCTGTTCACACTAACTGGGTGATGATATGAAACGTACATTTCAACCAAGCGTACTGAAGCGCAAGCGTACTCATGGTTTCCGTGCCCGCATGGCAACCAAAAACGGCCGTCAGGTTCTGGCTCGTCGTCGCGCTAAAGGCCGTCACAGCCTCGCTGCTTAATTGCTGTAACTGATCTGCGCAGAGAGAAATATGCCGGATACGTGCTTCCGTAAAAATTTACGGCTGCTGAAACCGGCAGAATTCAAACGTGTTTTCGATAACACGGCTCTGCGTGGTAGCACGCCTCACCTTCTGGTACTGGCTGCACCGAACGAACTTGACCGACCTCGTGTCGGTTTTGTTCTGGCGAAAAAACAGCTAAAGCTCGCGGTCGATCGCAATCGGGTAAAACGCCTGATACGTGAGTCATTCCGACAGCATCAGCATGATCTCGCCAGCCATGACTTTGTCATATTGGCACGTTCGGGCATCGTTCAGCTGGACAATCAGCAGATTCGTGAGATGATCGACAGCCTCTGGTTCAGACTGAAGAAACCCCATGGCAAACACCAAGGCAGAAAACGCAAACCGCGGCGTTAATCCCGTGGCCAGGATTGCCCTGATGCTCATTTCTGTTTATCGGTACGCCATTAGTCCGATGCTTCCCAGCCGCTGTCGGTTCTACCCCACATGTTCTTCTTATGCCGAAGAAGCTATACGTCGCTACGGTCTGATCCGTGGAGGCTGGCTTGCACTTCGCCGCATTGGCCGTTGTCATCCATGGGGTGGTCACGGCGTTGATCTGGTACCAGATCTGGAAACACATACTCATTCCACTCATTGTTGCCAACGGAAACCCTGATCATGGATATCCGCCGTTTAGTCATATATGCAGGTCTTGCGATCTCCTCTTACATGCTGATTCTTGCCTGGAATCAGGATTACGGAATCGAGAACGTTACTACCCCTGTTGCTGAAACCAGCACAGAGTCAGCACCAGAATTTGGTTCTGATACCCCAGACATGTCAGAAGCTGTTGATGCTGACGTTCCTGATGTCAGTGATCAGCCAGCAGTCAGCGCCGCTGATATGCCAGAAGTTGCTGCCCCCACTGGTGATGTCATTACCGTACAGACCGATGTTCTTAATCTAGAGATCAACCCTAAGGGTGGCCAGGTTGTGTCGGTTCGTTTACCTAAGTATTCAAAGTCGATTAAGCAAAAAGACGTTCCGTTTACCCTGCTTGAAAACAGTAACGCACGTCTCTTTATCGCACAAAGCGGTCTGGTTGGACGTGACGGCATCGACAAAAACAACGGTGCTCTGTACAGCACTGAAAACACTGAATACACGCTGAACGAAGGCGAAGACACACTCGAAGTCGTGCTGACTCACCAGTCTGAAAAAGCCTACGTAGAAAAAATCTTCACCTTTACGCGTGGCGAATACCTGATGGATGTGCGTTACAAAGTACGCAACATCTCGCAGGAGCCATGGCAGGGTGCGTTTTACGCACAGCTGAAGCGTGACGGTTCTGATGACCCTTCCCAGTCAAGCAGCATGGGTATGCAGGCATACCTGGGTGCGGCACTGACCACGAGTGAAGAGCGTTATCAGAAAGTAAGCTTCGATGACCTCGAAGAAGGCAAATTCAAAAGCGTTGAAGAAGGTGGGTGGGCTGCCATTCTGCAACACTATTTTGTATCAGCCTGGATTCCGGCACAGGATCAACAGCACACCTACAATGGTCGTTACGTTAAAGGAAACTATATTTTTGGTTTCTACGACAACTCAGTCAGCGTAGCGCCAGGCGAAACCGCGACCATGGGTGCTCAGCTCTACACTGGCCCTAAGATCCAGGAACGTCTGGAAGAAATCGCACCAAACCTGAATTTGGTGATCGACTACGGCATCCTCTGGTGGGTGGCGCAGCCGTTGTTCTGGTTGCTGGATAACATCCATGACTTTGTTGGCAACTGGGGTGTAGCAATCATCCTGCTGACGGTTCTGATTAAGCTCGTGTTCTTCAAGCTGTCGGCGATGTCGTACCGTTCAATGGCGAACATGCGCAAAGTGGCGCCGAAGATGGCCGAGATCAAAGAGCGTTACGGTGATAACCGCGAGAAACTCGGTCAGGAGATGATGAAGCTCTACAAGACCGAGAAGATCAATCCACTCAGTGGTTGTTTGCCGATTTTGGTTCAGATGCCGGTGTTCATTGCCCTGTATTGGGTACTGATGGAATCGGTAGAACTGCGTCAGGCGCCTTTTTTCCTCTGGATTGAAGACCTCTCGATCAAAGATCCGCTGTTCATCCTGCCATTGCTGATGGGTGCGTCTATGTTCATCCAGTTTAAGCTGAACCCAACACCGCCAGATCCTATGCAGGCGCGTGTTATGCAGCTGATGCCAGTAATCTTTACCGTATTCTTCCTGTGGTTCCCTGCAGGTCTGGTACTGTACTGGGTAGTGAACAACGTACTCTCGATTGCACAGCAGTACGTCATTACCAAACAGATTGAGAAGAGCTGACGCTCTGACCAATCTTAAAAAGGCGCTGCGGCGCCTTTTTTGTTGCCTTAAAATGAGGTCGCTGGCAATTCACCCACTATTGTAGGGTGGGCATTGCCCACCAATTTAAAAGGGCGCTGCCCATAACCAACGGATACTAATACCGCTGGATACATCAGCAGGACGCGGCAAGCACATCCATGTGCGCTCAGTTATGCCATCCATGGCATAAATGCCTGCTTCATGCATCCAGAGGTATTTAACAAAAGGCCAGACCATGACCCAGGTACACCAGGACACCATTACAGCCATCGCAACCGCCCCAGGGCGTGGCGGTGTCGGCATTATCCGCGTGTCTGGTGAGAAAGCCTTACAGGTTGCACGACAAGTACTGGGGTACGAGCCGAAACCGCGCTACGCGCACTACGGGCCGTTCAAAGCCGAAGATGGCACCGTACTCGACGAAGGCATCGCTCTCTTCTTCCCGAATCCGAATTCCTTTACCGGCGAAGACGTACTTGAATTGCAAGGCCATGGTGGCCCTGTGGTGCTCGATCTTCTGCTGAAAGAAGTCGTTGCACTTGGCTGCCGTATGGCCCGCCCCGGTGAATTCTCAGAGCGTGCCTTCTTAAACGACAAACTGGATCTTGCTCAGGCCGAAGCCATCGCTGACCTGATTGATTCTGCCTCAGAGCAAGCCGCACGTTGTGCGCTGCGCTCCATGCAGGGCGAATTCTCAAAGAAAGTACATGAACTGCTCGATCAACTGATACACCTGCGCATGTACACTGAAGCTGCGATCGACTTCCCTGAAGAAGAAATCGATTTTCTCTCTGATGGCAAAGTCGAAGCCATGCTCACCGAAGTAGAACAGGCGTTAGAGAAGGTACTACGCGAGGCAAATCAGGGTGCCATCCTTCGTGAAGGCATGAACGTCGTCATCGCTGGGCGCCCGAACGCGGGTAAATCTTCATTACTCAATGCCCTCGCTGGCCAGGACCGCGCCATCGTCACCGACATAGCCGGTACCACCCGCGACGTACTGAAAGAACATATCCACATCGACGGTATGCCGCTGCACATCATCGACACGGCGGGTTTGCGTGATGCCCCCGACGAAGTCGAGCGCATTGGTATTCAGCGTGCCTGGGACGAGATCACCAAGGCGGATCGTATTCTGCTGATGATCGATTCAACCACAGACGAAACCGACCCTGAGAAGCTCCTGCACGCCCTATACGATGAGCGCGGCCTTGAACAACAGACCGACGACCTGCTCGCCAGCGGACGCGTTACCGTGATTCGTAACAAAGCCGACCTCTCGACCGAAACCGTTGGCCTGGATACCACCGAAGGCTCAAACGCGAATTACCCAACTATTACCCTCTCAGCGAAACAGAACGCGGGCGTCGATACCCTGCGTGAACACCTCAAAGACGTCATGGGCTACAACGCCGCGAACGAAGGTGGCTTTCTTGCCCGCCGCCGCCACATTGACGCCCTGAATCGAGCCAAAGACGCCCTCGCCTACGGCCGCCAACAGCTTGAAGGCATGGGCGCAGGCGAACTGCTCGCCGAAGACTTGCGCATGGCACAGAACGCACTGAACGAAATCACCGGCGCGTTTACCGCCGATGATCTGTTGGGTGAGATTTTTGGAAGCTTCTGTATTGGGAAATGATCAGATATCAATTTCCCGAACTTCTTCATAGAGGTGCTGGGAGTCTCTGTAGATATTGTTAATACGCCATTGAGAGCGTCGCTTGTTGTTCTTCGGGTTGTCCGGATCAAATTTGGGTGCAGGATCCAGAAATATGACACCACTGGCGATTGATCGGATCATTCGCTCAAGGCTGGTTCTCTTGCACCAAAGAACCTGATTTCCAAAATGTACCTTGCGCGTATAACCGGCGTCATACTCTTCCTGAATTTCGTTGTCGGTTACTCTCGCGGGCACATAAACAGATTCGTTATGCTTTACGCCCCAGTTATTCAAAAGTCTTTCGGCAGACCAGCTGGCGGCAATATTTTCATCGTCATCTGCGAGTACAACCATAAGGTTCTCTAACTGATGTGCCAGCGGCTTGTCAGGATCATAATTTTCCAGCCCTTCCGATTCTGAGCCTTTTGGAGTACACAGTACGCGAAGAGAAAGCCCTGACTTCTCACTGACCGATCCAGCCCTATGCAGGCCTGTCAGGCGATACACGGCTTCTTTTTCGTATCCGTACTTCTGCATAAAGTCAGAGAAGCTCTGTGAATACAGTCCGCCGTCTGGTTCAGGCGTAAACAGAGTTAGTTTTTTACTGGTAAAACACTTCAGTTCTATTCCAAAGATATCTCCATCTTTGGAGGCATTCGTTCTGATACCTAATTCGTGTTCAAGTGTATAGCCGTGAACTTGAGTACCTGTAAATGGAACGGTGTTTCCGTTAGCATCTAGTCGGCACCCTTTAATACTTTTACTGCCGATACGCTGTTTAAGCAGAGTCAACAGTTTATGAGATTCGGCTTCCTGTTCAATTTCGAGTACCCGACAAATTTTAGAGTCTGCGAAGAAAGGAAGCCCGAGAAATTCTTTCTTGAACTCTGGAGTAGGTGAAACAATCATTACCGCTATTGCTTGACCCTCAATCGTTGCACCAATAGCGAGGTATCTCTCTATACTAGGGTTCTCTTTAGTGAAATCTACAGACATTGATCTTGGCATCAGCCCTGTTTCTGCTTTGAAACCAGAGAGTCTTACTTCGGGGTATTGAGCGTAGAGAACGCCTTTGCAGGTTGGAACCCTATGAAGGCTCTGGTCTGTGCCCAACCACTGAAAATCATTAAAAACAGCGGACAGTATCTTAGTCCCTTTGATGCTTCCTTTACGTTTATTACTTTGACTCTTTTCCCGTGTGGAAAATGTCATGTCAAAAATTGCATTGAGCAGGCTTGCATCGTGATGGAAGTAGATCTGCTGTTTGTCGTTGTTATTACGGCCAAGTTTTTTAATCAGAATCCGTTCACAACCATGCTTCTTAAGAAAGGACGAGAGCTGATCTACAGAGTATACATCGACGTGATCCAGCACGTTGTACATCGTAAAAATCCTTATTACATATTGGTAAGTAAGCGGGACAGAAAACCAAAATCGGGGTTTTCCGGCTCTCCCACTAACATGGCCCTGTCGAGCCCATTGTTCATTGCTTCGCAACTGGTTTCGGGTAATAAAACGCAAGCGTGACAGGCGGCCTTATTGCTATGTTGCGAGCCACGATGTCCCATATCCTCTGAGCAAACAGGATCTGCGGAGCACCATGATGCTGTGTCGACTGCTCGACGGATGAGAGGTTCAAGCAGCTCGGGTTGTCCCTGTCGAACAAGACCACCAAGACTTCCATCAGCATCCCCAGAAGCGGTATAGATCAAAAGTGCCGCCATCGGAGCTTTAGTATCGCTGGAAACGTAGAGCCTTTCTTTGAGAGCAGCAGATGAATAACCGCACTCAAATACAAGCTGTTTAATAAGTATGTGTGACAGCGTATGAACAAGAAGGTAACGGGCTGCCCAGCGCCAGTTTCTGTCAGTCAGCTGATCAGGAGCATTAAGAAGGTATTGGTCGGCCATATTTGCAACAAAACTGCTATCTAGACGCTTCTGTAACCACTCTGAATGATCATCTAACCATCGATTAACATCCCTGTCTTTCAGCTCAATATATATACCTTCTCCATAATTCTTTACAGCCGGTAGCCACTGACCTGTTTCCGGGGGAGGGTTTCTGAACAGTGTATGAATTGCCGATTCTGGCATGTTGTCCAATGGCTTCTTCGAGCGGATCAGCCGATCAAATCCGTAAAATACACGGGTTTCTCTCAAACGCTCTACGCGATGAATTTTTGAGATCCAGCCTGAAAATTCATCAGGAACTTTACTGCTTATAATTCTGAGTTCATCAGGATTTACAGTGTGAGCCGCGCTTAGAATTGTGAACTCTGAGCGTCTGAACGCCAGTTCGGCCGTATCTGAAGTAGTAGGAGAAATCTGATCGACGGCTTTCTGGCCATTGGATAAATTTTTTAATGCTTCGATAAGCTCTGCATCGCTGTAATCAGCTACCAGATTATCCAGGTTGCCTTTGACTAAAATCAGAGCCTGCTCTTCACCGCCAAGCTCTAGACTCGCTTTGGCTAAATTCAGTAAGGACTCATTTTCCTGAAAAATTAATGAAAGTTCTTTGGCTCGTTGATCCTGACCTACGTATGGTAAATATATCGAGGATATCGATTTTGCCATATAAATATTAGATTGATTGATCAGGGCGCCTACAGGCTTACGATCGCACGGTTCATAAATATTACCTAACCAGGGCCTGTTACCTGTGCAGCTAAGGTTGGCTTTACTGTAGAGACCCGAAGATTCAACCTCGGATTTATCATCGCTCAATTCATATTGCATTGCTCCCTGAAGATCTCTACCCTTATTGCATCCTTTGCAATGAACTTTGACAGAGCCAAGATCCGGGCCGCCAGCATCATGCAGAAACAGCTGGTCTGATCCGGAGCAGGTACAGCCACTCCATTCCTTCCACGGAAAGTCTGAAATATGTCCATTTTCACATACTGAGATAAATCTTACCGGTTGCCACTGCTCTCTATTCGGTGATCTGGCTTTCAGCATTCTAAGCCTGGATTCAAGATTAAACTGCGTCAGTCTTCCGGATATCTTATCCACGTACCACCGGGGAAACCGGTGGATACCGATTTCCAGTTGACTGATTTCAGGATCATCCCGATCATATATGTACTGAGGTGGTTGATAGAAAAGCCCTACTTTTAAGAGCTCAGAAAGGCGAGCCTCGCTGATGAGGTATTTGTTTCTGACAGCATCAGATATCTTCGAGTCTCCTGGCTTTTTCAACCAGAAATCCAGTCCACAGACAATATTAGATTGACCATACTGGTCGTTATACAAACTACCCGGCCCAAAAGGAGCAATAAGTTGTCCTGTACGAATGTCATTGGCCATTCTGATCACCTTCTAATTCCATATAGCGCTCGTTGATACTAAATCGAGCTGTGCCATCGACATTACGCATGCTACTGAGCACATTGACTCCCGCTTTTTGCTGAGCAGAAGATGAATGAGCACCAGGCCATAAAATCAGGTAATTGCCGTCCCGTTTCTGTGGAAACTCGTGCCACATCAGCGGGTTCATTCTTCCCTTGCGGAGAAGTTCATCGTGTACCTGTTCAATGACTTTTACAACACGATCTGCCTCCGCTTCCTGTTGTTCGAAGAGAAGCTCGCAACGCTCAATCAGAAAATCCTTTGCGTCTTCAATGGTAGACTCGTAGTGTCCAAATGTTGCACCGGGATGATCTGAACGGTACTGCTGACGAGCCCAGAGCAACATGATTCCTGCCGCAGCTCGTTTAACCGTTTCGATTGAGAATGGCGTGGCTGAGGTGGGTTCAACCTGCTCGTATAACCGCTGGTGATAATTCTGGAAATGCTCGAAGTGAGATAAATCCCGGCTCTTATTCGGGTTGTACATCATCATGATCAGTCCCGGGCGATCCCACCAACGACGACCCACGCGGCCGGATACCTGAATATATTGAGCTGTTGATTTTGGCTGGCCAACAATCGCCATCAGTGAGAGCCGATCAATATCTACTCCGACCTCAATAATGTTCGAAGCCAGGCAGGCGTCGACGGGCTTGTAGGTATTAGTCAAGGGCCTGGACAGTTCATCCATCAACTTAACCAATTCTGCCTGGGTGCGGCGGCTGGTCAGTTCTTCAATTTTGTTCAGATACCGCTTCTGGTTGTCCTCGACGTTGTAGCGATGCATGAAGTCTTTCATACGTGCGGCTATATCAGAACTAAACAGTGTTCTGGCACCACCCAATTCCCGTAAGCTGTTATAAAAAGCTAACAGGGACCACCAGGCGTCCTTGCTGTCATCAGGCATCAGGCTTGACCGGAATAATGCAGCAGAGAACGCCCGCACCTGGGTGGTGAGGAAAGATTTATAACCAGTTGCATTGATGCCAAGATAGAGGCGGCCTTGCTTCAAATTCCCATTGGCTTCTCTGGCATAACGGCCAAAGAAAGAATCGCTGATATCAAGACCAGGATTTGGAAATAGCTGCAACTGATCTTCATAACGGGCATATATGGCCTTTGTTTGATTCATTGCACCACGGATGGTTGCTGTTGATGCGATGACTTTAGGCCGGACCGGATTACCCTTAATCTCCTGAGTACAAAGGCGCTCGATAGCAGTTTCATAGAGGCCATATATTGACCCCAATGGTCCAGAGATAAGGTGGAATTCGTCCTGGATTATAAGACCCGGTGGCTCAGCGATACGTTCTATGGGACCGTTGGTTTCTGGATAGTGCCTGAGCCCAAACAATGTACCGGCTTCTGGTTTAAAGGCCAGCATTGCGAATTTATCAGCCGTGCTGATAAACATACTGGGAGGGTTCTTATAGAGTGCTTCGTCAATCACTTCGATAGGCAGGCGGGTATCGATCGCACCGAAATGGCAATTCACATCGGAACACTTCAGATGCGGCTGCTTACTTTCAATTATTCCTAAAATGGTATTGTTCTTATGTGTTTTTACTTTCACGAGACCAATTTCACTGCGACACCATGGGCACTCAGTGATCACTAAGGGGTTACCCTTCGTTTCTTCTTTCTTGAATTTTCTTATTGCAGCAGTAGCGTCTTTCCACTTGTTCGGAGAAGCATCCCGTCCAACCCAGAGGCCAAGGGTAAAGGGTTTAGTGCCAAGATCAGTGTCCACGCTGTATGTACGGATGTATTCCATTGAACAGATAAGACTGGCAGCGCGTTGAAACTGCTGGGTCGTCAACATGCGCAAGGTGTAACGCATAAAGACATTCGTACCGTCTTTCCGTAGTTCGCCATGTTTTGGAGGTTCCAGCCGCTGAAGAAACATATAGAAGGCAGCAACGCCTAAATAAGCTTCAGTCTTACCACCACCAGTGGGGAACCAGATGAGATCAACAACCTCTCGGTCATCGGAGAATGGATCCGTGAAGCCTTCGATACTCAACAAGAGGAATGCTGCCTGGAAGGCGCGCCAGTATTTTTCAGAAGTCTTGGTTGAATCCTGCCATGCTTCATCCGGGTTCAGTGACGAATCTGGTGATTGAGCGACCGGTTCAGCTGTTTTATTTGAAGCTTTCAAAGGCCGTTGTTGGATGTCTTTTGTGGCTGTCTGTTGAAACCACATGGCTTTATTTGCAAGCCTGAAAGCGTTTAATGGATCGGTATTACCCGCCAGGGCTTCAAGTCCACTCTTCATTCGCGTCAGGCATCTGTTGCAGCCGTCAAGGTGCCTTTCCGCGGTTTCGCGGTGCTGGTCATTGAAGCCTGAAGTTTTTTTGCGCTCGTCATTGATCCATTGTTCATAGGCGTATACAAGAGTCTCAAGCGAGGCCCATCCAGGGTCACTACTGTCAGTATTCTGGATGTTCGCGAGGTCTCTCATGGATAGTTTCAGTTCACTGCCATTTACGATGATATCCGGGGTCATACTCGGCAGCTCTACTGCGGGCATACAATCGGCCGTGATCATCATTGGCGTCTGGCCTTCATCGGCTCGCCAGGTGGCTGCGCACCCATGACCAATGGCCCAATTGGCTGAGTTTCTGTATAGCAGACTCAGGGTTTTCTCATCATCGTCCAGATTTCTATGCTCTCCACGACCTTGTGGATATTCTGTAAATGACGCTCCATTACGTGCTTCGACTTCAAAGCACGCCTGATACAGTGTCTGCTCGATGACTTGACGATAAGACAGGTTCGTAGCGACCTGGCTGTTACGGAGTACCACAGTGATTATCCGCTTGCCAAATGAAGAGCGGGAATAAAGATCCAGTTGTAGCTTTATGCCGTTACTAAGGTTTATTTCTTGTTTAGTAAGTCGTCGGGTGAGTAATTCTGGAACGTCGAACGTGAATATCTGTTCAGTTTGTAGGGCAGGTCTACGGCGCCAGGCATCACTTTCAACTGTTGTGCCATCACTAGCTGTTGTTACAGTAGTGCACCTCTCGTACACCCCGTTCACCAGGAATGGTTCGGAGTCCGGCTGCTGCCAAAACAGGCGTTTTTCGATGGGGATGCGTATGAGAATTTCGCCTTCGCTGCTCTCATCAATGCAGAAGCTGACACCCATAGTTGAAGGTTTGTAGGCATCAGAACCATTAACTTCGAAATCTTCGTCGTCAGCTGAATATACTGGGGCTGCTTCGTCCCGTGAGTATGTCTCGCTTTCTGCATCTTCATTCTTCAGGGCATATGTTCCGGCATCTGGAGCGGTATTTCCAACCACTGAATTGTTTCCGTCGTCAGGGCGTTCTGAGTCCCAAGGTTTTTCGTCCGAAGGTGGCAGGTAGTTCCCGGGGTACAGCAGGCCTATACCGTAGCGCTGAGCAGGGGTCTCTCTCCGGATGACCTCCTGTAGATGGTCCTGGCCTTCTGGTTGCCAGAACACAGATCCCTTCAACTTTCCAGGAGCTGGTAACTGGCAGGTGGACGATGAATTAAATTCAACTTTGAGTCCGGGGTAATCTTCACCTACTGGCCTTGAAGGCCCTATCATTTCAGATCTCAGAAATTCAATTTCCTGAGCACGTTCATTATTCATTTCAGATCCTTCTGGTTAATCCAGTTCAGCAAGTCTTGTTTGCTATCTTCACTACACAACACAAACACCTGTTCTGTTGCCCTTGTAATAGCTGTGTAGAAAAGATTACGGGTGACGGAAGTGCCGCGCAGGTCGACATCCGTAAGCAGAATCACTTTGTTCTCAAGCCCTTTGTAGGCATGAGCAGTTGTATATTGTACATAACCAGGGCGTTTGGTCTCGGATGCAGCCTGCAGGTTTATCGTGCTCTGGTTCTGTAGCTCTGTGATACAGGACTTAGCGGCAGATCCATAGCTCAGTAATGTGATATCTTCGGCTTTGAAGCCGTTCTTTATGGAAGCTGAAATGAAAGTGTCTATCTTCCCGATCTGCTCATCTATGTTTTTGTAAGTTGCTAACTTAAAACTATTTAGGCCGCCGCCCGTTCGCATATAGCCACTATAGGTATCATCAGAGGCATCTGATAAGGAGATAGCAAGATTCCCTACAGCAGAGTAATTACGGCAGTTCTCACCCAGTTTCCAGCAAGCGCTGTATCTCTTGAATTGGTTCAGTGTGTTACTGATCAGATCATGATCGAAAGTAAGAATCTGATTCTGAAAATCGCCCATCAACATGCAATGACCGCCATTGAAACCACCTTCAATTAACAGGTCCACGGTTTCAAAGAGATCTGGCCGCCCGAGAAAATCCTGGGCTTCGTCTATTACCAGGTAGTCGAACATTGCTTCCTGTTGCCGTTCAGGGTTGGTGAGTGCATCCTGGACTTCTGAAAGCATGTCATCCCAGAACGAAGTCGGCGCTTGTGCAGGGATATCAATATCGAACAGATTGAGCAGAACTGAGTTTACAGGCCCAGCGATTAGCAAAGGGTGATTACCTTGTGACACCTCGGATTGTGCCCATTTACCTACAAGATTATTGAAAGTCAGAAATGCAGTGCGTAACCCTTGCTCTGCTTTTCTGCGAGCTACCTCAAGCCCAATAAGGGTTTTACCAGTTCCGGCACCACCTTCAATGATAATTCTTGAGTTCCACTCGCTAAGCTTGAGCACCGGAGTCTGTTGTACCCGTAACTTCGCTTCCAGTTCATGGGACCGGGCTGCCAGTTCTTCTTCTTTCTCTGGCCGTCGCTTTCGGATAGGAAAGCAGTATTCAATAAACTGCTCGATCATTACAGCTGATAGAGGTGTGTCTAAGGGTTTTACCTGGGGATCTGTATCGATAAGTTTCTGGGCCATATTTTTCAACCCAGCGCAGAATTCGTCTGGGTGCTGCAGACTCCGGAAGCGAGTTCTGTCCATTACTTCGAAAGGTTGAATAGAGAGGTTTCTTGGAACAGTAAAAGGAGCGTTAGGGAATATGCAGCAATGAAGAACCGGAACATCTTTCCACATGGCAAGACCTGCGGAGATACGTCGTTGCAGGGCGTAACGACCATCCATTGCCTGCTGGAATGGAGACTTCTTCACCCTTTCCGGATACCAGGATTGTCCGTCGAAGCCTATCTCTCGGTGTGATTTAACTTCAACGCACAGAAGACCAACATCTGGAATGATAATCAGAAAGTCAATTTCGGTACGCTTCATCCGGTTAAAGGGAGCGAGATCCAGCGAATGAATCACCGTCCAGTCAGTGGTTGCTTGCTGTATTTTTTCATAGATAAGAACTTCGCCAGGTGGACTTTTATCCTGATCTATAAAGGCCGGGATTATACGCATGTCGCCTTATATTCCTTGTTCTGTATTGCTCTGTATTGTTCGGTCTGTTCCTTATCAATAAGCTTTGAGAGCATCTCTTCTGGTGCATAGAATCCTCTATCGATATTACTTACTCTTCGAAATACAACATGTCCTGTCAAACCGGTATCTTCTGGCATTGTGAATTCGTAAAAGTCTGTATTAGCGGATAATATATCGATATATGAATCCATGCATTTTCTCAGCTCATTATAAAGTTGATCTGCGACAATCCTATGGCTTAGTTGACCGTTTTCAATGCTACGGCTTTTATAATTACTCAATTCAGCCCAGGCGTTTTCTGCAATTGATAGACGAGGATCTTTTAAATCATATCCGTACCATATATCCTGCCGAAGAACCGATTCAATAAGGGCTATGAAATGTGATTTTCTTTGAGGGGCATTGATTCTATATTTATCAAAAGTAGACCAGCTTTCAGCGGCTTTATAACGATCCTGAAGTGCTATGCCTGCGAGTACCATCTTTAATGTAACAGCACCTGGTAGACGACGAAGTTGCCGATGAAGATCTGATTTCCATATCTTTGCCATAGGATAATCTTCAGGGTTGATCTCCTCTTTTCCAAGATCGACCTCGATACTTTGATCAATCCAGAAATCACCACTCCTTATTTCCTTTGCAGTTAATTGTAGAATTTCAAGACCGCAGGAATGGTTACGGAATACAAGTTCACGATGCCCCTTCCGGAATAGTGCAGCTTTGTTCTCTGAAAGTAATATACGTATGCAATTTATATCCGAACTTGCCTTAGTAGAGTAATTCTCTGCGTCGTTTAAGAATTCGTCATCAAGTGAGGAAGTGTCAGTATCACTATATTCTTCGGCGTGAGTACTATCCGAAACAGTTCTCGTTGTGAGTGGCATCAGCTGCAAATAATTAATATCTGAATTTATTGGATCCTGTGCCAACTCGATTTCATCTGAAGTACGGTCCCAACAGAAACGGATTAGTTTTCTGTATTTTGGAGCATTAAGTATCGGAGGCGCTATTTTTTGCATTCCCTCCATACGAAATGATCCGATTCGGAACAGTACATCGAATGGCTGAGCCACGCGATATTCTTTTAATCCTGTAATAAATTGGGTATCGGTCAGTTCTACATCATCATTAAGAAGTTTCTGAAAGTTGGCTATTTCTCGGCTTCGACATGCAATTCTTATACGGTCTACTCCAAACTCTGAAATTGTATTGATGACCTGTCTTCTAAATTCATCAATGAGAATCGAATTTCCTGACCGCCAATTAGTATGTAGTTCTTCGACTCGGTTTAATAACTTTCTGGTTTCTTCTCCGTATAACCGACCAACTTTTTCTTTATCTGATAGTAGAGGATGTGAAAATAGCTGAGAATCGCCATGCCACGGTGTATATCTTAGGCGAGCATACTCTATTCTTAGTTTGATTGCCGCTTCACTACCTTGGCCGTCTTCTTCTGGATCATCAAGATCGAAAGACACCTGTTTGAGTAATTTACATAAGTACGAGAATAGCTCTGATTTACATAACCATAATTCCTGACTGACATATTCTTCAGGTAGTTTTCTCATATCCGTCATATTCTCTCCATTGATCTGATCTGGATATATGGAGACTGGAAACATACTGGTGGGGGAATCTCATGATAGTAGCGCTGTCTATCCTGAAGGAAGGCCTCGAACTCCTCCAGAGCCGCACGAGAGCCGGATCTGTTAATGACTCCTACAATACTTGCGCCTGAAATATCGGAAAATATGTTCCAAGCACTAACAGTCTCTTTCGTGCCTTGTGCAATTATTACCGAAGGATCTTGATAAAAGGCATGCTCTTCAAGTTGCCGTTCTCCTATCAGGGTGACACGGCTAATGGTTGATTTACTATCGTCTCCCAGCATTAACAGGTCAGCCATTGAGATGTAGCTGCCATCAAAAGTAAAACAAGATTTTCTTAGTAGATCCATATAGTTTGAATTGTCACCTGCTGAAGCGGAGACAAGAATATGCTCAAGAAAGGAGGAGGTCAGGTTCTCTTTTTTGATTAATTTTAACCCGACTGGTAGTGATTCCATTACTCCGACTAGGGAAGGATCAGGTTGCAATGAACTTTGAGGAACCGGTAGTCCATTTATTTGCCAGTCAGATGCATAGGCAGACATTATCCATGATTTTAGCGATTCATTTTTCTTCTTGCCTCTGGACCTTTTCTGTCCAGTAACAATAATACCGGTACTATCTACCTCCTCTGAAAAATAATATTGCTTTTCTGGATCGGTATGCTTCCGGACATGCCATGCCTCTAGCGAGCTATTCCGGGAAGTAAGTACTTTCTCTCGAGCTGATAGCAAAAAGGAGAAATAGTTATTACACAGATTGTCATCTGCTCGTTCGAGAGAAGCTCGCAGTGCTCCTAAAGCTATAAGAGGCGCGATAGAGGATTCAAAAGGTGATGAAATCAGATGGATCTTCTTTGAAGAGACCTTTTTATCATTTACCAAGGTGTAACCAAGGCGTATAGATTTTACCACCCAGTCGGGCAGGTCCTCAAATAAACATCCTTGTTCGTAATATTTCATATTTCCTACCGGGCTAAAGCACTACTTATCCATTTGACTTTACCTGGTGCATTACTTCAAGTACCTGTATCAGCATTTACTCTATAAGGCGCTTGGTTACGAGTTTGGCTACTGCTCGGAATACAGGAACCACGACAGAGTTACCAAACTGTTTGTATGCCTGCGTATCTGATACAGGGATGACAAAGTCATCCTGATCGGGGCGACTGAACCCCATCAGCTTTGCACACTCATAGGGAGTAAGCCGTCTGGGGCGATTCTCCAGGTTCTTTCTGTTATCAAAGCCCTTTTTGAAGTCCCAGCCTCGATCAACGAGTATCTCTGATCCGTCTTTGTAATAACGTGCAGACAAGGTACGCGCGACATCATTGGGGCCGACAAGGCCGAAACCGAAGCCATTACCCTTTTCCTTATGCTTTATCGCATAATTGTGGAGGTACTCCCAAAGCTTTGGAGTCAGTGTGTATTTAGCGTCTACATCCTGATCAAAGATGTCACCAAGGGTGATCTTCTTTTTAGGGTAGTATTTGCGAATATCTTTCAGTGTGAAGCCTTCATGGATGTTCAGGTCTTTGCGGAATCCCACAAGAACAATCCGCTCACGGTGCTGAGGAACCCAGTTTTTTGCATCAATCACTTTAGGGTCTTTGGGACCTTCGTGATCTGCATCAGCAACCCAGTAGCCAAGCTCATCAAGGGTTTGCATGATGATCTTGAAGGTTTTGCCTTTATCGTGGCTCTTAAGATTTTTTACGTTCTCAAGAATGAACGCCTTCGGTTGCTTTGCCTTAATGATACGTGCGACGTCGAAGAAAAGGGTGCCTTGTGTATTGCACTCAAAGCCATGAGCACGCCCGAGAGAATTTTTCTTTGAAACTCCAGCGATAGAAAATGGCTGACATGGGAACCCGGCTAACAGAATGTCGTGGTCTGGAATCATTCTGTCGATATTCTGATAGGCCTCTTCTTCGGAGACGGTCTCGTCAGAGGACAGCGTTACGTCTCTGATGTCCTCATTGAAGGTATGGTAGTCGCCATGACTGTAATAATTTGCCTTGTAGGTGCGCGCAGCAAACTTATTCCATTCGCTGGTGAATACGCAAAGACCATTCTCATCTTCAAATCCTTTACGGATTCCACCAATACCCGCAAACAGGTCGATGAACCTGAAACTCTCTTTCCCGGGGATAACTTTTTCTTTCGGAAGAAGGCCTTTAAGAGCTTTGAATTCCTTAGCGCTGAGGCGAGGTTCGGATTTACCTTTGCTCCATCTATTGATGGTTTCTCTGCACCAGTGCCCAGGAGTCACAGAGTTGAGAAAGTCTGCGATTGCTTTCTGGTCATAAATTTCGAGAAGTTGACCCAAAAGAGTGGTATCAGATATGTCATCATAGCCTTCTGTGATGAATGCGAGTTGTTCAGTGGCCATTTTTATCTCCAGGTCAATTGTGTGACATCATATCACTGATTCATTCCATTCGGGAGCAATATGTCAGACGTCCACTCCCCAGCTACCCGCAGTCGCAATATGTCGGCTATCCGGGGTAAAGATACAAAGCCGGAAATGCTGATCCGGCGGGCCTTGCATGCTCGTGGCTTCCGGTTCCGTCTGCATAACCGGGCACTGCCGGGGTCGCCAGATCTGGTGCTACCTAAGTACCGTGCTGCAGTCTTTGTTCATGGCTGCTTCTGGCATCGTCATAACTGTCCTATGTTTCACTGGCCATCATCCCGCGAAGAGTTCTGGCGGGAAAAGCTGAATGCCAACTACGAGCGCGATGAGCGTAATATCAACTTACTACTGAATGCAGGCTGGCGCGTTGCTGTGGTGTGGGAGTGCAGTCTTCGCGGTAGACAAAAGAAAAAACTGAATACTGTAATCAATCAACTCTCCACATGGCTCAGGTCTGACCAGCACTATTTCAGTATGTCGGGTGATTCCTGACGTAATACCGGGTTTCGAGCCAGTCGTTGATGATATTCATCACTCGTATAAATTGGTCGCACACTCCCTGTACGTCCAATTCTTCCCAATCGTAGAAATTACCTGCTTTCGGTATCGGATGGTCTTCATCAAGTAGGTATATGTTGGCATCTACAACGTCGTGTAGCTCAGAAAAAGTTTTAACATTTTCTGGCTGTACGCCTCTACGCAGATCTTCTTTGATCCATTCGATAGCAATAGCGGCGCGGTAGCGGATTACGCTTTCCAGTGTGAGTTCACCTCTGAGGCCGATGCCGTGGTGGAATGTGCGGGTTTCTTCAAGAACGGAAATTGCCTGGTTCGTTTCCATGATTTCAGGTCTCTTTCAAATACTGGTTAAATAAACAGTATATGCAGGTTGCAGATAAGTAAAGTTTTTTCTGTTTATTTATACATGTGACTCATAGTCCGTGGAGTCTCCGGTGTTCAACTGACACACTTAAACTCTTCAAAAGGAGGGTTTTTCAATGCGCTATTTCTATTTGGTTGTAGACGGTTTTGGCCCAATCGCTGGCCATATGGAGGAGGTCGCTAAGGGGCTGCTTTGCGACTACATATATGATCAGGGTTATGAGGTATCCGATTGTTTTATCGCGTTCGAGGCAGGTACTAATGAGACAGCTGCGAAGATATACCTTGAGGCTTTTCGGCACATGAGAACATGTCTTTACGGCGAGTTTCAGGACAGTGAGTACTTTGATGTCGTAAGAGTAGTCAGTTCTATTACCGTACTTAACCTTAAAGTTTCCTTTAAGGATAGGTCATTTCATCTACCAGGCCCTAGGTAAGCTAAATGATCTTATTCACCGAATTTAAGTTGCTAAAGGGAAGAGTTATTCCTAACGGTATTGCGCAGATACTTTTGAAGTCCATCGGCGGAAGATTGTACGGAAGCATAGAGAGCCTGGTGATGCTTTGAAGTCATAGAAATTTACTACATAAGATGCAGAAAGCTAATTTCATTAGGATTGTGGGGGGAAGTATTGCCCGCCTTTTTCCGTGACTAAGAGGATGCCAATGCTTTCAGGCGTCATTTTCCTAAGTTCACTAAAACCTATTTTAAAAATATGGAAATTTTTAAAACTTACTCTACCGGGTTCAGTAGAAGCAGTGATACAGAATTCTTTCTTCCCTTCCGCTTTGGTTAGAACCGGAGAAAATTCATGTTCATCTTGATTCACTACGTATACGATATTTTGGGTCATACCTTTTCCCTACAATTTTATTTGTTCTGATAATTTTAAACATCCGATCTCTATAATTCTATCTTTATAAATATTCGAGTCATCGATTTCTGGTTGAGAAAGGTTGAGGGAACTAAAATATCGTTCTATTGAGGAATAGAGTATTGACACTGATGATTTATTTAGTGATGAAAAATAAATAGGATTTCTAGAAAATAGTACGGCTAAAGCAAGTATATTTTCGATTACAGATTCAATGTTTTCTTGCGATTCTTCTGTTCCTAAGAACTCACTAAGTTTATTAATAAAAACCGTTAAATTTTTATCAGGGTCCTCTTCAATGTATTTCTTGACCCATCCTTTCGTTTGTGCAAAGTAAGCGTGTTCGTGGGTTTCTCGGTTACGAGAAAAATACTCGTCTTTACCTAGAAAAAACTTAACGGTTTCATTATTTTGAACTGCAGTTTTAAATAAATTATTACTCACTGTAATTTTTCCACATAAATATTATCGACTTTGGACAAATTATCGATATTGTTATTGTGTACAATATGTTCACCACCTGACATAGTGGCTTCAGATGTGCCGGCTTTTGTGTACCCTCCAGGTATCCACTCGCCTTCGTAAGCTCCGCCTTCATTGCCTGTTGGAATTTTGTATTCGAAACGAGGATCCTTTGGCATAGTTTTTACGTAAGCGATCCTGGAATCTTCGAGCGTTACGTTTTCACCAAGGTTTAATCCATCTCTGAGTACTTTCCAATCGCCTCCACTGGCTTTATATTTCTCAATCAGTAAATCCATTTCGGAGCCTAGGCCAACGAACTTGCCGTCAGGAGAAAGAGTTTTATATTTAGGGTTGTTTATCCAATCTTCAATGACAATAATTCCAGCCCCTTCATTCTCAAATTTTGCGAGATGTTCTGATATGTACTCTTCTGGTAGATATTCAGCTGGATTATCAGGTCTATTACCTTGTTCTAGGTTTATGATCTCATCAAATTTTTCTTGAGTCATTGGGACGTTTTCAGGCACTACAGCATTTGCCGTGTTTTTCGGCTTACTCACCTCCCCCGTCTCCGCCCCATGCGCATCGGTTTTCTTAACCGAACCATCGACGGATTCCAGCTTGCCTGGGCCGGTGTTCTTTCCATTGAACGCTTTTTTACGGTTCTTAATGCGTTTGGTTGCTTTCGCAAAGTCAGCTAACAGGTCACCGACTTTGTTGAATTTACGCACCAGGTGCATTTTGCTGCCTACGGCGGCCACCACGCCTGCACCACCAGTGACGGCGGCGACGATGATGGTGAGTATCAGCTCAAAGGCACCTGAGCCTGCGACTTCGGTCACTTCGATGCTGTGTTGCGCCTCGGCGTAGTCTTTCACGAAGCGGTATAGAATGTCGCGCAGGGTCTCGTCATTGAGCACCAGATCGGTCATGGCGATGGCTTCGTCGATCTGTTTCTGGGTGATCTGGCTAGGATCGAAGCCGATGGCTTCAACGAGTTCGCGTTTTTCGCCGCTCAGGTAGGTTTCGGCGTAGGTATCTGCGAAGTTATCCGACTCCCATGCGTCACGAAGTGCTTTGGCATGGTGCTGCATTTTTACGAATGGGTTGATGACGTCGCTGAGCTCTTTTACCTGCACTGCGAGGCCCCAAGCGGATGAGCCGATGCCAGTCATGAAGGCGCCTGTGTAGATCAGGCCTTTCATCACGGTGGACTCTTTGTCGATCTGGCGTTGGTGCATGGCGGCTTCGCGCCGTTCGCCTTCTACGATCTGACGCAGGGCGTTTTCAATCTGTACGCGCAGGAATGGGCGATCATCGGGGATTTCGTCGTCGACTGCACGAGCGGTATCGACCTTTTCGAGCGTCAGGTAGTTGGCCGCGATGGCTTTGGTCAGCGCTTGTCGCGGGCATGACGGTCGGTCATCCAGCTTTGACAGTACGTCGAAGTAGAAGTGGTTAAAGCTGTCGTCGATATTGCTTGTGCTGAAGTGGCCAAGCAGCAGTTCGGCATCAAAGTTGCCACCCGTGCAGAGGTTTTCTGGGTGGTACAGACCGGGGCCTGAGCCGCGTCGGAGTCGGTAACGGTTGCCCTGAAGGTCTTCTAGTTCAAAATCGGCCATGACGCTGGGATATCCATACTTCCGTGTGAGGTTCCGGGTTCTGGCCCGGTTGCAGCGAGTCTAAAACGGGTGTCTGTCAAAGGCAAATAAGGTAAGACATTGGCGGCCACATTGAGGTGGCCGCCGAATAGGTTTACACCGCTTTGTAGTTGTCGTGCTCGGCTTCCCAGCCTTCGAGCAGTTCGCGGTTGTCGTGCTCCCACGGATGGAAATCACGACGGTAGTAGTCTTTGTATTCTTTCCAGATGGTCGGGAGCAGCGCTGGCGATTTCCAGTAGAAGCGGAACGCGGATTTCCAGGTCGACCATTTGAAGAGCTGCTTATCTTTCCACAGGAAGTATGCCTGCACAGTGCTGAGGCGCATGATGAAGGTCATAGTGATGGTGGCCATGTGGAAACCCCGCTTCCAGTAGCCGCCGCCTGCCGCTTCATACACGTCAAAGCAAACGCCTTTGTGCTCGGTTTCTTCGACGGCGTGCCATTTCCACATTTCGCGGATGCGTGGGTCCATTTCATCGGTCAGCTCTTTGTTGGTGAGCATCTGGTGAGCAAGCATGGCGGTGAAGTGTTCAACCGCACAGGTGATGGCCAGGCGATCTTTGGCTGGCATGTGCTTTTTGATGAACAGGCGCACGGCACGCTCTTGTGCCTCGACTTTGGTGGCTGGGTAACCGAGTGTGTCGAGATACTCACTGAGCATGTGGTGCTCGTTGCCGTGAATAGCTTCTTGTTTGATAAAGTTTTTCACCTGCGCTTTGAGGTGTTCATCTTTAACATGGTGTTCGTTGTCACGAACGGCATCAATAAACAGGCGCTCGCCCTCAAGGAACAGGCACGACAGTGCGTTCATCAGGGTACTTTTGAAGGCATCGTTGCCATACCAGTAGCGCGGCAGGTCTTCGAATTTAAATCCGAAGTCCATTTTACGGCCATGAAATTCAATGCCCGCGCTTACTTTGCGGGCGGTCGCTTGTTTATCAGTCATAGTTTTATACGGTCTTATAGTTATTGTGGTCTGCCTGCCATTCACTCAGCAGCTCACGGTTGTCGTGATCCCATGGGTGAAAGTCGCGGCGGTAGTAATCTTTGTAGTCGCTCCAGATGCTCGGGATCAGCCCGGGCTTCTTCCAGAAGAAGTTGAAGCCTGATTTCCAGGTGGATGGCTTGAACAGTTTGCCGTCTTTCCACAGGAAGATGCCTTGCACGATGGCTGTGCGCAGCAGGAACATCCAGGTGACATTGAACATGGCGAAGACGCGCAGTGCATAGCTGCCGCCTGTCTGCTCATATACGTCGTAGCATACGCCTTTGTGTTCGGTTTCTTCGATGGCGTGCCATGTCCACATTTCTTTGAAGCGTGGGTCCATGCCTTCGGTAGCCTCAGGGTTCGTCAGCACCTGATGGGCAAGAATCGCCGTGAAGTGCTCAACCGCGCAGGTAATGGCCAGACGGCGGCGCGCCGGCATGTATTTGCGCATGAGCTTTTTCTCTTTGCGCTCAAAGTCTTCCACTTTGGTCGCCGGATAGCCCATAGAATCCAGATATTCACTGAACTTATGATGTTCATGCCCGTGAATAGCCTCTTGTTTGATGAAGCTCTTCACTTGCGATAGCAATTTTTCGTCTTTGACCAGATGCTGGCTGTCGCGCACGGCATCGATGAACATACGTTCGCCTTCCAGGAACAGGCAGGAGAGTGCGTTCATGAAGTGGGTCTTGAATGCGTCGTTATCGTTCCAGTAACGAGGCAAGTCTTCAAAGTTGAAGCCAAAGTCCATTTTTCGGCCAGGAAACTCAATATCAGCGCTGATTTCGCGTGCTGTCTTGCTCATAAATTACCTGCCTTACTGCGGTTAGCTCAGTAGTTATCTGTGCATTTGATAACCACGATAGTCGCTGTATAAGTCTTGTGACAGGTGGAGTTCGGACAAAGTTGCTTAATTTGATGTGTCGTTTCAAGCCATGAAAAGTAATAAAAAGAGTCAGTAGCTGCTGAGAGAGGCAATCCAGCTACGCGCAGCGTGCAGGTGTCGCGGACTATCACTGAGGCGGTCGAAGAGTAGTGAGCCCTCGAGTGCTGAAACGATAACGCAGGCGAGCTCGTCTTTTGGGATGGGCAACAGGCTGGCTTTCTGCAGGGCGTCTTCGACCCAGCGCTCCATGTGCTCCAGGAAGGTATTCACAGCGCCAAGGCTGGCGTCGCTGAGCTCATGAGGTGACGCGGCGTAGGCCAGGCTCATGCATTGGCGACGGTGTTTATGATAGCTCTCGAATACATCAATCAATGCACCCAGCCGCTGCCGTGGCCGATGGGTGCCAGCAGTGGCCGCATCCAGTTCACTGAAGAATTTGAGGTCGTAGTCCTGAAGTAGCTCGGTAAGCAGTCTCTCGCGGCTCTGGAAGTGATAGTGCACAGAGCTGGATTTGATGCCTGCGGCTTTTCCCAGTTCACGAAAGCTGGCGGCCGCCAGATTCGCTTGTTGAATCTGGTCGATTGCAATGTGTTTCAGCTGGGCGCGCGTCTCGGACATGGTGCCTCCCTGTCTCCTGTTCTTTACCGGAAAAATCCAGCAGATGAACTAAGCTTTGATGAGATTGACTCGATCAGGACTGACCATGTTACGCGTGCTTATTTTCATACTGCTACCTCTGTTTGCGACTGGCTGCCTGGAGGAGGAGGAATCAGACGACATTGTTAACGATCAGGGAGATACCGTCTCCGATCCGACATTACGACTGAACGGTCTGTGGAATGGTCAGCTGGATCAGGCAGGGGCGCTGAGGATGTTGATGTATAACGGTAATGTGTTTGGCTTCGATGAAACCATTGCCTTCTACGGTACGGTCGCACTCGATAACGACAGTGCGACCGCCACGATGACCCTGAGCGGTTACACCTACTCGAACAGTGATACTGCTGCCAATCAGTTTGTTGCTGGCGGAGCACCGGAAGATTTTACCTTGTCGGGTTTGCTTTATCCCACTACTACGACTGATGACACTCTGGTTGGTGATTACGACAGCGATACTGCCCCCGGCGGCTTTGCTCTGAGTAATGACGGCACCTGGGATACGAATTCACGGCTGGCGACCTTGCGCGGCAAGTGGACGTCGACCGGCTATGAGCTTTACCTGACAGAGGTAGGCGATGAGCTTTCATTCCGTGAGGTCAGTGTCGCGACCCCAGCAACAGGTTGCACGACGCGAGGAACGATCCGGATTCTCAATGAAGAGGTTAACCTCTACACCGTTCAGCTGTCTGAGCGGAAGAACTGTCCCGGTTTTAATGTCACCAATGCCCCCGGTTATGCCACGGTGAACGCTAATGGTGAGCTTGAGCTGTTTATCCGGAAGGAAGAAGAGCTTTTGTATGCGCGTTACACCCCGGCAACGGCGACTACCGACACCACGACTGAGACGCCAACAGATGAAACAACCGACGAGACTGCCGAACCCACCGAATAGTTGTGAATAAGTCTGTAGAAAACCTGAATAAAATTTCAGGAAAAGATGTTTAATCTTCAGAATAACTAAAATATCTGATAAACCACTCAATAAATATCCACATTAATGTACAGGGTTATCCACATTGATAACCCTTGCTATTACTGGGTTTTATCAAATTATTCCTGATCTGTGGAAATCTTTATCCCGTTCTATACAGCGGTATTTTGTGCTGTGAATAAACTCCTTGGTTAAAATTCAAACAGTATCTATCGGCTGGTGTGTAGTGGTGTTACAATGCGCGCCCTTTTTCATCTGCCCGGCAGATGTGAACAACTGAATTGAGGTGTGTTGTGGATTATCCCGTTCGTTATGACGTGATTGTTGTTGGTGGTGGCCATGCAGGTACGGAGGCGGCGCTGGCGTCGGCGCGTACCGGCGCGAAGACACTGCTGCTGACCCACAACACCGACACCGTGGGCGTGATGTCATGTAATCCGGCGATTGGCGGCATCGGCAAAAGCCATCTGGTGAAAGAAATTGATGCCCTCGGCGGTGCCATGGCGCGCGCTACCGACAAAGCCGGTATTCAGTTCCGTACGCTTAACAGCCGTAAAGGTCCGGCCGTGCGTGCCACCCGTGCCCAGGCCGACCGCGCGCTGTACCGCAGTGCGATCCGCAATATTGTCGAAAACCAGCCGAATCTGGATATCTTTCAGGCCGCCTGTGATGACCTCATCATGCAGGGCGACGGCGTTGGCTCGACCGTGGCGGGCATCGTCACCAATACCAACATGCGTATTCACGCGACCAGCGTGGTGTTAACAGCCGGCACCTTCCTTGGCGGACTTATCCACATTGGTATGGAAAACCACTCAGGTGGTCGTGCCGGTGATCCGCCTGCGATTGCCCTGGCGCAGCGTCTGCGTGAAATGCCGTTTAACGTCGGCCGTCTGAAAACCGGTACGCCTGCGCGTATTGACCGCCGCTCTGTGGATTTTTCTGTGATGCAGGAGCAGCCGGGCGATACGCCGCTGCCGGTGATGTCTTTTATGGGTTCTGTGGATGAACACCCTGAGCAGGTCAGCTGCTACATCACGCACACCAACGAGCGCACCCACGACATTATTCGTAATAATCTCGATCGTTCGCCGATGTTTGCGGGCGTGATTGAAGGCGTCGGCCCGCGTTACTGCCCGTCGATTGAAGACAAAGTCACCCGCTTTGCGGATAAGACCAGCCACCAGATTTTTGTGGAGCCAGAAGGCCTGAACAGCAACGAGCTGTACCCGAACGGTATTTCGACCTCACTGCCTTTTGATGTGCAGCTGGATCTTATCCACAGCATGGCCGGCTTCGAAAACGCCCACATTACGCGCCCGGGTTACGCTATCGAATACGATTATTTCGACCCACAAGATCTCAAACACAGCCTTGAAACCAAGTTTGTGAATAACCTCTGGTTTGCTGGCCAGATCAACGGCACCACAGGTTATGAAGAAGCCGGTGCTCAGGGCCTGCTGGCCGGTGCCAATGCGGCGCTGCGCGCTCTGGAGAAAGACGCCTGGGTACCGCGTCGTGATCAGTCTTATATCGGCGTGCTGGTTGACGACCTGATCACGATGGGCACCAAAGAGCCGTATCGTATGTTTACTTCCCGAGCGGAGTACCGTCTGGTGCTGCGCGAAGATAACGCCGATTTGCGCTTAACCGAAGTTGGTCGCGAGCTGGGCCTGGTTGATGACGAGCGTTGGGCCGCGTTTACCGCTAAGCGGGAAGCCATCGAGACCGAAGCTCAGCGTTTAAAAACGACCTGGGTGCAGCCCAATACCGACGAGGCCAAAGCGCTCGAAGGCATGGGTGAAGCGGCGATCGCGCGTGAGTACAACCTGCACGACCTGCTGAAACGTCCGAAGCTGACGTATTCTCAGGTCGCGAATCTGAAAGGTGAACCCGTCAGCGATCAGCAGGTTGCCGAACAGGTTGAGATTCAGGCGAAGTACGATGGTTATATCGCCCGTCAGCTGGAAGAAATCGAACAGCTGCGCCGCTATGAAAACACCCTGCTGCCAGAAGACCTCGACTACGATGCGATCGGCGGCCTGTCGAACGAAGTGAAGCAGAAACTCAATACCGTACGCCCGGCCACTCTGGGTGTTGCGTCACGCATTTCCGGCCTGACTCCGGCAGCGATCAGTCAGATTCTGATTCATCTCAAGAAGCGCAATCTGGCAGGGAAGATGAGCGCCTGATTCCCGGTTGGGTTGAAAGTGTAACCAGACAGGTTACAATGCTGTGAGAATAAGGATATTCGATGGCAATCAAGAGTTTTAAGAGTAAAGCGCTCAAAAAGTTCTGGCAGGGCGATGTCAGCAAGGTGAAAGCCGACCATGTGGATAAGATCAAAGACATCTTGTCCGTCATGCATGCTTCGCATCATCCGCAGGATCTCAAAGCTGTGTTTCCTTCGTTTGAAGAAAAGAAAGGTTCCGGCGCGGGAGTTTTTTCTATTCAGGTGAATGGCAACTGGCGAGTGACGTTTCAGATCGAAACCGATGGTGCCATTCTTGTCGACTATCTTGATTACCACGGCAAAAATATCAGAGCGGTGAAGTAATTATGTCAATGAATGCAGAGCCTGTTGCAGGACCAGCTTTTCAGCCCTCCCATCCGGGCGAAATTTTTAAAAACCAGATTTTGAGTCGTTATGACTTATCCATTTCTGAAGCTGCCCGTCGCTTGGGGGTTTCTCGCAAACACCTGACGAACTTCTGCAACGCACACGTGCCTTGCTCAACCGACCTTGCCCAACGAATTGCGGCCGCGACGGACTCAGGCATTGCCATGTGGATAAACTTGCAGGCGGCTTACGACACATGGGCAGCTGAACATAGGGAAGTACCAGACGTTCAGTCATTTCTGTGAATCAGCGTTGGTTCTGGGTTTGAAGCGGTCAGAATCCCCTCTACTGCGACTCCAGCAGGTCGGTTAACACCGGCGGAATAAACTGCCGCTTCACGGTGACTGCGTAGAAATTTTCGAACACATTCGGCAGCGTCATATGCACCTTCAGAGTGCCTTGCTCAATCTCATCTTTTACAACAACCGTGGGCAGCACAGTCAGCGCGCCGGTGTCCCGCGCGAGCAGGCGCAACATGGCCATGTCGTCTGCTTCTGCGAGGATAGCCGGTTCGTACTGCCAGCGACTGCAGAAGCCATCAAAGGCCGCGCGCATTTCGGTATTGGGTGCCGGTAGCACCCAGCGCATGTTGCTGTAACCGTCGGGAAATTTCTTATTTTGCAGATCATCTGGGCCGACAATAGCGACCGGCTGTTGAGCTAGTAGCTGACTTTGCCAGAGGTCACTTTGCCCTTCGTTGACCACGTTGGCGTTGGTCAGAATCAGGTCGAGTTGATGGTTGCGCAGACCATTGAGCAGGTTCGCCATGCCTTGGGCGTGCAGACTGAAGCGCACATCCCGGCGCTCTATCAGGGGGGTAATAAAGCCCTCAATGAAGTTACGGGACATGGTGGATAACACACCAATACGGAGTTGTTGCACCTCTGGGGTAATGCCCCGCTTGATCAGGGCTTCAAGCTCTTCTCCACGACTGAATATATCACCGGCGTAAGTGAGTACACGCTGACCCGCATCAGTCAGAACCAGTCTGCGGCCCTGCCGCGCAAACAGTGGCGTGTTCATGCTCTCTTCCAGTGTGCGTATCTGTGCGGACAGCGCCGACTGCGATACGTGAAGCTGACGCGCCGCTTCAGTCAGGTTGCCCAGCGTGGCAACTCGCCAGAAGTAATACAGGTGGTGATAATTCAGACGGCTCATCGGGGGCAGTTCTCTGTTGGCGGTCAGTGGACTGGTTGTCTTCGTTCATAAAAAGAGAACGATGTGTGAGTTTATATCTATTTTACATGAATACCTTCGCGGCTGGATACTCTACGCACATCTGAACAGGAGGATGCGTACCATGAGTATTTCCCCTCTGCTGGTTTCTGTAATGGTAGTAGCGGCAATCCCGCTTCTATTGCTGGCAGGAGCCTCCCTCGCTAGTTTGCAGAGCCGGTCTGTAACAATCACTGAATCCATGCGCTGGCAGTGTGCCTGGCGTGCATCGCAGTTGGTGGCTGTATTTACTGCGTTACTGATCGCCGGCGTCGCCTGGTATGGCAGCCCGGAATTGCCTTTCTTCAGTATTGACCCCCTGAGACTGGCGCTGTTGACCTTACTGTCGGTGATGGCGTTGGTGGTCGTGAAATTTTCGCGTCGCTATCTGGCATCTGATCCCGGTTTTGGCCGCTATCTGCGCTGGTTGTTGCTGACGCTGGCGGCTGTCGCGCTGGTGTTCATCAGTGATCATCTGTTGTTGTTTGCCGCAGGCTGGACTGCGATCAGTCTGTCACTGCATCAGCTGTTGATGTTTTTCCCAGAGCGGCCGCGCGCGGCGCTCGCAGCGCATAAAAAATTCCTGCTTGCCCGCGTCGCGGAGGCCTCACTCATTGCGGCTTTTTACCTGCTGTATCAGCAGCACGGTACTGCCATCATCAGTGATATCGTCGCGACGTATCAGGTGCCGGTGACGCTCAGCTGGCAGGAGCAGCTTGCGGCAGTTCTGATTGCTGTGACGGCGTTGATTAAGTGTGCGCAGTTGCCGATGCATGGTTGGCTGATTCAGGTCGTTGAGGCGCCGACACCTGTGTCGGCGCTGCTGCATGCGGGGGTTATTAATCTAGGTGGCTTCCTGCTGATTCTGTTTGCGCCTTTGTTTCTGCAGGTGCCGGCGGCGCAATGGCTTGTGTTGATTGTAGCGGGTCTGACGACAGTACTGGCTGCGCTGATCATGACAACGCGCATCAGTATCAAGGTACGCCTGGCCTGGTCGACCAGTGCGCAGATGGGCCTGATGCTGGTTGAATGTGCACTGGGGTTGGTCGAACTGGCACTGCTGCATCTGCTGGCTCATTCAGCCTACAAGGCCCACGCGTTTCTCAGCACCGGCTCAGAGGTACAGGCGCATGTTCGTCAATCTATGGTGTCTGTGGTTCCGCCGACACTGCGTCATTGGGCGCTGGCTCTGGTCGCTGCCTCGGCAATGACGTTGGCTGCCTGGTGGGCGACTCTCTCCCTTCACGCTGTGTACCAGCCTGTGAGTGGCTGGTTGTTACTCGCACTGGCTCTGACGGTCTTAGTGGCTGTTCGCAGTGCGGCGACCGGTTGGCTGGGAAGCCTGGTGATCGCAACGGGCGTGACCAGCGCTTACACACTCCTGAAAACGGGCCTGCACTTTGTCTCTGAGCCACTGAGCTCCGACCTGTTACCTACGATGTTCAGTGCGCCGGACCTCTGGGCACTCGGACTGTTCGCGTTGCTCTTCGCTCTTTGGTGGGCATTACGCTGGCGTGCCTACTGGCGCTGGGTACAGAAGTTATCGACTGCGCTGTTCGCCGGTCTGTATCTGGATGAATGGTTTACCCGTACCACATTGATGATCTGGCCAGCGCGGTTACCGCAACGTGCCAATCCGAAGAAATCGATTCAGCTTAAAGAGTATGAGGAGAAGGTGTCATGACGGTACAGTCCAGTTCGTTTCATTTCGAAGCCATGTTCGCTGCAGTCGAGGCCGCCGGACAGAGTATCGCCCCGGTCTGGCCACTGGATCGCTCCATTGCTGTGAACCCGGTGTGGGAGCAACGCAGCGAGCATATTTCTGAAGTTGCCGCAGAGCTCGGCGCGCTGGGAGGCATCCGTTGCCTGATGCCGGGCGATTATTACCTCCGGCTATGGCAGCGCAGTGTCATAAAAAATCGCCACCTGGTCGCGGCGGCATCAGATCAGGGAGTCACGGCGACACCTGAGGATCTGCTTCAGGCATTGAAAGCACCGCTGGCCTCTGAGCACTGGCAGAACGTGTCTGACTGGCTTGATGAATCTCCTCAGCGGCAGAATAAGATGGCCTGGCGTGATGAGATTACACACCAGATCAGTCAGTTTATGGCGGACTATACCCAGTCAAAAGTGCAGACCGGTAATCAGCCGCACTCTCAGGTTAAGCCTCTGTATCAGGCATGGGTGAGCCAGGCCCGGGCTGACAAGGGCATTACCATCCTGATGGGCGAGCCTGGCCTGGCCCGCGCTTTTCAGGAGCTGCCAGATGATCCGGGCGCATTGATTCTTGCTGCTTTCTCAGAGCTGGGGGTCACGTCGGCGCATCAGGCAGAGCAGTATGCAAAGGCCTTACTACTGGATATCAATGGCTGGGCCTCGCGGCTGTCGTTTGAGCGTTGGGAAGCTCGCCTTAATGGGCAGGAAGAAGATGCCCTGCCACAGCTGGTCGCTATACGTCTGGGGTGGGAACTTGCCCTCTGGCGGCACTGGCAATGGCGTCATCCGCAAGCGGCCAAGCGTCTGCAGGCGGCGTGGTTCATGCAACTGCCTCAGATTGGTTTATTGAAAGAGCGTCATCGCTACAGTCAGCAGTTACTTTGGGTATGGCAGCGTGCTGCAGAGCGGGCGCGTCAGGAAGAAGAGCAGCGTTTACTGCGCTCGCCGGCTTTAAAAGCGGCGCCGCAGACCAGCCTGCAGGCCGTTTTTTGCATCGATGTTCGCTCGGAGATCATCCGGCGCGCACTGGAGTCGCAGAGCCCGACGATTACTACCCATGGTTTTGCAGGCTTCTTTGGCTTGTCAGCGGCCTACGCACCTGTCGGAACAGGCCTGAAGCGGCCACAGCTGCCGGGGCTTTTCAGCGCTGGTTTCAGTGTCACCGAAGGTGGCCATGAGGCTCAGGAACTCGGTCAGGTCCGGGCGGTTCGTCACCAGCAGCAGGCCGCATGGAATGATTTCAGTCGCGGTGCCAGCACGGCATTCAGTATGGTCGAAGCGTTAGGGCTGACCTACGCCGGTAAGTTGTTAAAGCGGACGTTTGGTTGGCAGCGCGATGATCATCCGGTGAATGACCTGGCGACGACGGGTCATTGGGACCTGTATCAGGGCGAGCGACCGCTGACGATTTCTGAGAAAGCCGATATCGCGGGCCAGGTGCTCAAGGGTCTCGGCCTGCGTCGCCTCGCGCGTTCGGTCATGTTGGTTGGCCACGGCAGTCATACGACGAACAACCCGCATGCGGCAGGTCTGGACTGTGGCGCCTGTGGCGGACAGACCGGGGCCATCAATGTGCAGGTCGTAGCACAACTGCTGAATAACCAGGCGGTCCGGAAGGCGCTGGCAGAGCGTGGGCAGCGGATTCCTGATGCCACCCACTTTTATGCGGCGTTGCACAATACCACCACAGACGACCTCGACTGTTTCGGTGAGCTGCCGGAGGACGTTGGCCAGTGGCTGAAAGATGCGACTCTGCTGGCGCAGCGTGAACGTGCCGGGAATCTGGGCCTGAAAGATCAGCCGGCTTTTAACAACCCGGATGCTCTTGACCGCGAAATCAGAAAGCGCGCCGCAGACTGGTCTGAGGTTCGTCCTGAGTGGGGATTGGCAGGCAACAGTGCGTTCATCGTGGCACCGCGCAGAATGACCCGTGGCGTGAACTTCGGTGGCCGGGCGTTTCTGCACGACTACGACGCCTCACTCGACAGCGACTTCTCGATACTGGAAGCCATCATGACAGCACCGATGGTCGTGACTCACTGGATCAACATGCAATACAACGCCTCGGTCACCGACCCGCTGAAATTTGGCAGCGGTAATAAGTTGCTGCACAACGTAGTTGGCGGTCACCTCGGCGTGTTTGAGGGCAACGGCGGGGATCTGCGGATTGGCCTGCCTTTCCAGTCGGTACACAACGGTCAGCGCTGGATGCATGAGCCACTGCGGCTGAGTGTCTACATTGCGGCACCTGAAGCCGCAATCAGCGATGTGATTGATCGTCATGAAACGGTGCGGGATCTGGTCCACAACGAGTGGATCAACCTGTTCGCGCTGCGCGATAACGGCTTAGTCAGCCGTTGTGCGCCGCACGGTTGGGAGGAGGTGATCAATGACTGAGATGGCAGAGAAGCGCCTTACCCACCTGCAGATGCTGGAGGCTGAGGCCATCCATATCATTCGCGAAGTCGCTGCGGGGTTCGATAACCCCTGTATGTTCTACTCGATTGGCAAAGACTCCACCGTCATGCTGCATCTGGCGCGGAAAGCGTTTTACCCCGGCAAGGTCCCCTTCCCGCTGCTGCATATTGATACCACGTGGGAATTTGCTGAAATGGCGCAGTTCCGCGACCGCCTCGCAGAAGAGCTTGATCTGAATGTGCTGGTGCATATTAACGAGGAAGCGCTTGAGCTTGGGGTACACCCGATTGAATCCGGCTCGGTGAAATACAACGACCAGATGAAAACGGTGGCGCTAAAGCAGGCGTTAGATAAATACGGCTTTGATGCCGCCCTGGGGGGTGCCCGCCGCGACGAAGAAAAGTCGCGGGCCAAAGAACAGGTATTCTCGGTGCGCACGCCGACGCATGGATGGGACCCGAAAGCTCAGCGGCCAAGGTAGTTGATGCGACGGCATTGGAAACCCTGTTGGAACGCTACCCGGCTCAGGGCTGGATGGTGCACTCGGAAGCGGGTGTTCACAAAGGCCTGATGGATCGTGAACAGGTTCTGGCGCTCTGCTCTGAGTGGCACGCTGCCAGTGCGGATATGGAAGGCCACTGGGAGTTGTGTATTGAATGCCCTCCGCAAACAGAGCGTTGGCAGGCCGTTAATGATCGTCTGCGCCGGGCAGCCGCGCGGTAGAGTACTGCTGATCTGTTGTGTCGTGGGCTCCAAGAACTTAAAAAAAGGATGTGTGGCAACCGACAATCGGATTGCGCAGTAAAGTGCTCATTTTGTGATATTTCTGGATGTAATGATCAATATATTGCACATTAACTCTTAGTATCGTATAAATAGTGCAACTTAGTGCGCATTCATTATGGGCAGAATATGTCACGACTAACGCTTCAGACCTATCTTGGTGGTGCCTGGCAGGACGCCTGTGAACTGTATTTCAGTGACCCTGATGCTGGTCGTCATGGTGCTGTTACGCTGGAATACGACGCCGGGTATGTTGCACGCTTTCAGGGAAATCCTGCGGCGCGGGTCAGCGCCCGCTATCCGCTCGACTTTTTCCCGCATGAAACGCCTCACTGGCCCGCATTTCTTTTGGACATCGTACCCATGGGCGCCGCTCGTCGTTATTGGGGACAGCAGCTTAATTTGCCGGACATCGAGCAGCCAAAGTATGACTTCCAGTTGCTGGCTGAATGTACCCGAGCTCCTATTGGCAATCTGCGTATCAAAGAAAGCGTGACAGAAAGTTCAGAGCTTCCGATGATTGGTTTCCAAATGTCTGACGTGCTCGAACAGGCGACAGAGTTTCTTGACTATGCCCGCGCACAAGGTGCGGCTGTAGGGGGGGCAACCGGTGCTGGCGGTGATGCGCCTAAGTACCTGCTGACTCGCGGTGCCGATGGGCTTTGTTATCCGGATGGCTCGCTGCCAGACAGTCAGGCGGAGGAGTACTTTCTGGTTAAATTTCCTCGCCGCAGCTCCCGCCAGGGGCGCTCTCTGGCCAGCGACAGCCTGATTCTTGAAACCGAACACGCGTATTACAAAGTGGCTCAGCGGCTAGGTTTCGATACGATTTCGTCAACCATACACATTGAATCAGGCCAGCCAGGAAGAGAAATAGCCAGCTTGTGGATGCCCAGGTTTGATCGGGTTACAGCTCATGGAGCAACAGAGCGATTGGCGGTCGAATCCCTGTATTCTTTGTCAGGTGTGATTGTTCCGGGCGCGACAATTCATCATACGACGTATCTTAAGGCGCTTACCCATCTCTGGAATGAATATGCCCAGAGCGATGACATAGAGAATATGGTGCAGGAGTACCTGCGCAGAGATCTGTTAAACGTGGTTTCAGGCAATAGCGATAATCATGGGCGAAATACATCCGTAATGCGCCTTAACTCCGGAATCTGCCTTGCCCCGGTCTACGACCTTGCCCCGATGGTGCTGGATGAAGCGGGCATTACCCGTACCAGCCGTTGGAGCAATGACAACGAAATTGGAGGCAATTTCCGCTGGCGGGAAATCTGCGACGAAGCGGCAGCGGCAACACATCTTGATGGTCAGCGCCTATGGTCGGGGTTGCGCGATTTTGCCTTAACACTCTTCGATTTACCTGAGTATGCGAGTGAATTCGGAGTGCCTGAACAGGTGATGGATTACGAGCTCCATGCACTCAATCTGAAAAGAGTACCTGATCGTCTGAAACAGTGGGGGCTGCTTTGAGAGTTGACCTGAGAGCACATTTGTCATGACAAAGAATCTCCCTGATTTTAAAGCGATGACGCGTACAGAAGTGCTGACCTGGGTTGAACGCTCTGTCTCAACGGGCGAATTATCTCTGGGCGGTGCCATACGGGTGCTTCGCCGTCATATCGCACGTCAGAATCAGGCTGACTTTGCAAAGCTCTGTGGCCTTTCCCGCCGGACACTGGTAGCGATCGAATCCGACGAAGGTAACCCGACGATTCAGACGGTTAACCAATTATTGAAACTGTTTGGACTGCAGCTTGGTTTGGCGAGGCTTTACCGGAACTCTGAGCATGAGCAATAAAGCCCACACGCAGGCGCCCAGCCCCCAGACAAAGGTGGACGCCAGTGTGGCGCCCATGTGAATGCCCGCTTCTGCGACAATGGGGCCGAGCAGTTGTGCGACACCATACAGTGCGATCAGGGCGGCACTCAGGCGTGGTCCCTGATGAGGATGAATGGAGCGCGCCAGCCGTTGCGTCAGGAACACGGCGCCTAAAAAGCTTCCACCTATCATCGCGGCACAGATCCACAGCCCGCTGACCTGAAATGGCAGTACCAGTATCGCCGCGATGGATATCGCCTGAACGGCGTAGTTGAGAATCAGGGCGTTGCGGTCGCCAAGCCGGTTGCCCAGAGAATTCCAGACGAAAATTGAGGGAACAGAGGCAATAGCGGCGATCAGCCAGGGACTGGGGCTGACGTCGATGCTCCACTCCTGTGCAACTGCAGGCAGAAAGGTCATCGGCAGAATGTAGCCAAGGCCGGCGCCAAAATACGACAGAAACAGCGGCGTGCTCTGTTTGTCCCAGAGGGCTGAGTGGTCATCCCGGCTGACAGGTGCATCGCCTGAGCTGAGGCGGAACAGGTAAACACCGGACCAGAGAGCCAGGGGAATGCTGATGATGGCCGCAGGTATCCAGCGGTCGTTGCCCTGTAACCAGATCGCAGTGCTTTCAACGATCTGGTTGCTTAACAGCAGACCAGCTCCCACACCCAGATACATCAGGCCGCTTAACGTCGCTTTGTTGCGGGCGGCGAGCCACTCCAGCACCAGCGCCGGAGCAAGCACAAAGACCACCCCATTGGTAATGCCGTTGCCTAAACGCAGACCTGCCATGTACGGAAAGTAATCGCCACCCACTTGCAGCAGCGTGATGACTGCGTTGCCGAGCACGCCGGTAAGCAGGGCACTCCGTCCCCAGCCATTCTGATACGCTAACAGCGCAATCATGGCGCCTGCGAGATAACCGACGTAATTCCATGTAGCCAGCTGTGCTGCTTGCTGAAGCGTGAGTAAACCATCACTTACTAGCAGTGGAATCAAAGGGGTATAAATAAAACGACCAAACCCATGAACGACGATCAGGGTGGTGGCGGCGGCGACAAGAGGCCAGAAGGGGCTACGGGCTGACATGATGGTCCTCGTTACTGAGGCCGACAGTATATAGATGCGGCTCAGGCTGGGCATCCCGACTTTGGATGAACACTCTGTTCTTTATCCAACTCGACGACGGCGTAATTCGTCTCAGGATAACGGCATATCGAACCGAGTGGCGCATTTGTGTCATCGGAGAGTAAGTATCCCTGTGCTAAACAGGGTTTTTCGTAGCGGGTCACATTTTTTCGTCAGGGCCACTGCTATAACATCGGGCGATTACAGGAACTGAGCGGACACAGCGCGGGACAGGGTATGAATCTCCTAAAATTGCTGGCAGTCGGAATGGCCATATTCTGGCTGGCCGGGTGTGATAAAAACTACAGCGGCGAGCTTGCCGATGACGGCTATAACGCCGCCGGGCATGCACATTATCAGCAGATGTGTGCGTCCTGCCACGGCCTTGATGGCAACGGTACCTCTGTCGGCCCCTCTCTCGTCGGTTGTGCGACCTGCTCTTCTTTTTCGGTGTTAGCAGATGAAATCAGCCGCACGATGCCCATTGGTGATGTCGAAGCGTGCGTCGATGATTGTGCCTCTGACACCGCCGAATATATTCTTTATGCGTTTAACGGGCAGAACCTGGCGGATGCGCTGGCCACTATTCAGGGTGTGGAAAACCAGTCGGCTGCGCTGACGTTGCGCAAAGCATCACTTCAGTTAGTGGGCCGCTTACCTACCGGAACTGAGTTAGCTCAGGTTGCGGAAAGTGCGGATACCGGGCTCAGTACCTCGTTGGACGCTATGCAGCTGGAGCCGGGTTTTTACGACAACCTGATGGGCTTTTTTAACGAACAGCTTCTCACCGATAAGTACCTTTCAAGCAACCTGAATGAAGGCGGCATCAACCTGCTCGACAGCGACGATTACCCGAATCGCAAATGGTACAACGATGTGTATGCCGCTGATGAGCAAAGCAGCATTCGCCGCTGCGTCCGTGATGTCACGAACGACTCAGTCGCCCGTGAACCGCTGGAGCTTATCCGTTACGCGGCGATAAATGATCTGCCCCATACCTTATACATGACCGCCGACTTTATGATGGTGAACTGGTACAGCCAGCAGGTGTACGAAGCGGAGCTGATTCAGTCTGACGAATTCAGGCAGCTGGCCGAACCGGTATGCGATGAAAATGGCGTGCAGATTTACTACGACCCGAGTGACTTCCGCCCTGCCCGCGTCACCAAACAGCTTGAGTATGAGCTGGGCGGTATTCCCCATGCCGGTGTTCTGACTTCGCCGATGTTTCTGAATCGCTACCCGACGACCCGAACGAACAGAAACCGTCACCGTGCGCGTATCGTGTTCGATTACTTCCTCGATACTGACATTCTGGCCATCGAGGGGGATCGCCCTGAAGACGGTATTGGTTCTGGTGTCAGCAATCCTACTCTCCTCGACCCGGCGTGTTACGCCTGCCATCAGGTCATGGACCCGGTGTCTTCTTCATTCCAGCATTGGACAGACCGTGGTCGATACATCGTAACGGGCAGCTCTTCGGTGAATGATTGGGATGGTTCGGATATTGAGCCACCGGGGCTGGGTGGTAAGCAGGCACCCCTGTCAGGGTCAGAAGGCCAGTTCCGTACTTTATTGCAATGGCTCGGTAGCGAGATTGCAGCCGATCCAAGATTTGCCCGTGCCACGGTACGCACGCTCTATGAGGGTATGATCGGCCAGGAGGTACTGCCAGCGCCGGCTGCCGATGCGTCAGACGATGAGAAGCTCGCGTATAACAGTCAGCGCGCCATTCTCAACAGTGTGGCCGACGCCATGGTTGCAGATGGTTGGGATATCAAAGCTGCCGTCAAAGCCCTGGTCATGAGCCCCTACTACCGTGCGGCGAGCGTGGATGCGGAAGAGCTGGCGGTGAACGATCATATCGGTGCCAGTCAATTCATCAGCCCGGAACAGATGCAGACTAAGTTACAGGCGATTTTTGGTTTTGGCTGGGATGAGCTGCGCTGGGAAGACAACCGCATTATGTATGGTGGGATGGACTCGGACAGTGTGACAGAGCGAATTCGTGAGCCGGGCGGCTTAGTTATTGCGATCCAGAATCGTATGGCGACCGAGATGGCATGCCGTTCAACGGCGTATGATTTCCTTAATTCGCCCTCGCAACGTCGTCTCTTTCCGCACGTAGAGGTCGAGACGCTACCTTTCGACCTTGAGGGAGTGGCCAACCCCTCAGCCGTTGATCGCATCAAAGAAAACATCCGCTACCTGCATTGGGTACTGCTGGGTGAGGACATCTCTGCGGGAAGTGTTGAAGAGCAGGCGACGTATGATTTGTTCCTGGCGGTACTAAGTGAAGGCCAGACCATGCTGGCCAACCGCGAGCAGTATGATCCTCAACCGAGTGACTGGCTTGAGTGGGAGTGCCGGGCACGTTGGATGCGTCAGGCGGACGGACGCACAGATGGCGACCTGCCATCAGAAGAACGCATTGAGCAGGACGAGTACTACAGCATCCGTGCCTGGATGGCGGTGCTGACTTATCTCATGTCTGACTACCGTTTCGTGTACGAATAAGGAGGCCGCAATGAAACGTCGTAATTTTCTGCAGATGATGGCGGCCGCAGGCCTGACTGCACAAGCACCCTTATGGGCGCCAAAAGTACAGGCAGCGCCACCCGACCGCTTTTTGATTGTGGTGAATGCCAGTGGTGGCTGGGACCCGACATCGATATGCGACCCTAAGGGGCTTAATCAAGCCTACCAGGATCGATCAGACCGCTACGAAGGTTCTACCAATTCGGTTGACCTCGACAGCAATAAAACCTTCGGTAATATTCAGTGGAGTGCGATTCCTGAAGGGGTCTCTAACGACGAACTGGTGCGCCAGCGTATTAACGACCAGTTTGATGGCTTCTTTACGACCTACGGTAATCGCCTGACGGTGATCAATGGCATCGATACTGGCACTAACAATCATGACACTGGCAATCGCTTTGTCTGGTCTGGTAACGATGAGACCGGCTACCCCAGTCTGGCTGCGTATTTTGCGGCATCTGTCGCGCCAACCTTGCCCATGGCGTATATCAGTAACGGTGGGTATGACTTTACCGACTCTCTGGTCGCCCGAGCGCGTGCCAGCAGCGCCGGGTTTGTCAGTGAAGTCGCTGACCCGAATAGCTATTACGATGATCGTGGTTTTCACTTTCGCACGGCTAACCGTGGAGTGGATCAGTATTCTCACATTGAGACGGCGCAGCGAGCACGGATTCAGCGTCAGCTGGACAGCGAACAGCTGCCATTAAGACGGAAACAGCTCCAGCAGTTGTTTGGTATCCGCAATACCGACAGTAACCTTGGCGAGCTGACGGTGCGCCTGGATGATCTGCAGGCCAACGTACTGCGTGATGATCACTGGAATACCAACCGTGCCAACAGTCTTAAGAGTCAGGCCGAGGTGGTGGTTGCATCAATGGCTGCAGGCCTGACCGCCAGTGCGAACCTGAATGTAGGTGGGTTCGACACCCACGGGAATCACGACGCCAATGCTTACCCTGATCTGGGCGATCTGCTGGAAGGTGTTCACTTTTTGATGGTTGCGATTGAATATGCCGGTATCGCTGATCGTACAACCGTCGTAATGGGCTCTGACTTCGGCCGTACTCCCTATTACAACTCGGGCAATGGCAAAGATCATTGGCCCGTCACCAGTATGATGGTGCTCAAATCGGGGAGTACCGGAGGCCGCGTGTTTGGCGCATCGACAAATGAGTTTATGGCACAGCCGGTGAACCTTACAACTGGGCAGCCGGATGCCTCGGGCCAGACTCTGACGCCACAACATGTGAACCGGGCCATACGAAATCTGATGGGCGTAGGCAGTACCTCACTGGCTGACAATTACCCACTTAACGTACCTGACTTCAGGATATTTGGATGAAGCCGCTGCTGTTTACAGGTCTGCTGTCTGTGTTGTTACCTGTTCTTTCAGGCTGCTCTGCCGTTGAGCCCTGGGACCGCGGGCGACTCGCGCATGATGTGATGGCCTGGGATACCGACCCGTTGAAAGCCTCACTCGATAATCACATTCACCATTCTAAGGAAGGCTCGTCCGGCGGGGGCGCAGCGGCAGGAGGCGGCTGCGGCTGTAACTGATGAAGAAAACTATGAATTCTCTGGCAGCCCTGGCAGCGGCAGCGGCGCCACTTGCCGGACAAGCCGAGCCAGTACCCACCGAGCAGGCAGTAAGCTATCGGTTCAGCCAGTATCAGGAAGCCGATATACCTGAGTCGCGAACCTTTTCTGACGAAACGACGCGGTACAGTATTGATATTCACCAGCTCGGCTATCGCCGGCCATTAGCCGGTCAATGGTATCTGAATAGCGAACTGCAGTACGAGACGATGTCAGGCGCATCGCCTATGCAGACATACAAAAACTCAGAAGGCCAGAGTGCCGTGCTGATGAGCGGTGCCAGCATTGATGAGAGCAGGATTGACCTGAAGCTCGCTCCTACCCGCTACTTCGAGGATACTGTTGATGGCACCCTGGGCGGTCTGCTGGCGATCTCGACCGAGAATGATTATGACTCGGTGGCCGTCGGCGCTGAAGGTTCCCTCAACCTGATGAATAAACACACGACCCTGATGGGCTCGCTGACCTTGTCATATGACGTACTGGCACCGACGGATGAGTTTCTGTCAGAAGCCAGGCGCAGAGCTGACGGTCGGGTGAAACGTAGCGTTTCTCTCTACGAGGGCGTATCTCAGGTGATCAATAAGAATCTGGCTCTACAGGTCGGCGCTGGATTTACCCGGCTCTCCGGTTACCTGTCTGATCCTTATAAACTGGACGACCACCGCCCCGGAGAGCGCTCTCAGTATCTGATTGATGCGCGGGCGCGCCACTACTTTGCGGTGGGTGGCGGTGCTGCTTTGCACCTGGATTATCGCTTTTATACCGACAGCTGGGGCATTTATTCCAACACGCTGGAAACCCGTTGGGCGCAGGCACTGAATGCCGGGCGCTTCAGTTTTAAACTGACCCCTTCGTTACGCTACTACCGGCAAACGCAGGCCAGTTTTTATCGGCTGACGCCTGCTGAAGCCGGTGAGTACAGCAGTTCGGATTACCGATTGTCTTCCTACGGCGCGTTTAACGTCGGCCTTGCAGCGAGTGCGGGTTATGGGCGCTGGCAGATCAGTGGGGACATTCAGCAATATATGTCATCCGAAGATATGATGTTGCTGCAGACGCCGGACGACGAAGCTCCGGCGCTGGTGGACTATTCAATAGTGAGCCTTGGGATTGAGTACAAAACACTCTGACGCCAGAGCGACCTATCTGGCACATGAGTTTCGTGCCATGGCGTCGCCCTGCTGCTTCCATCTCCCGGCCGGCACACCAACTGATGTGATCCACGCCATGGAGGCAGAGGTCCGTCGTATCGAAGCTAAATACAGTCGCTATCGTGATGACAGCGTTCTTTCTGATATTAACCAGCGCGCAGGTCAGAAAGTGGGCCTGGATAACGAAACGCTCTGGTTGATTAACTATGCCTGTGCCTGCTTCGAGCAGAGTGATGGCCTGTTTGATATTTCTTCTGGGGTTCTGCGTCAGGCCTGGGATTTCCGCGCAGGGCAGTTACCTTCAGAGGCCACGCTGGCGCGGTTACTCCCGCGGATCGGACTAAGCCGCATTGAAATATCAGAGGCGCACCTGACGATGCCGCCTGATATGGAGCTGGATCTTGGCGGTATCGGTAAAGAGTACGCAGTCGATGCCGCCGCCAAGATCGCTCGCGAGGCAGGCATTAACCGCGGTGTGGTCGATCTGGGTGGCGATCTTTGCGTTCTCGGGCCGCATGCAGATGGCAGCCCCTGGCAGTTAGGCGTCCGTAATCCGCGTGACACGGAAAGTGCAATCGCATCATTGCCCGTATATCAGGGCGGAATGGCCAGTAGTGGGGACTATGAACGCTTCTTTGAAATCGACGGCAAGCGATACTGTCATCTTCTGAATGCCAGAACGGGATTACCGGTGGAATACTGGGCATCGGTGACCGTCATTGCTCCGTCGTGTCTTCTCGCTGGCACGCTCTCAAGCATCGCGATGCTAAAGCAAGAATCTGGAGAAGACTGGTTACGCTCGCAGGAGGTCAACGCTTTGCTTATTCGTCCGGATTTATCATTGCTGAGTCTGACTGATCGCTAACCTGTGATAAACTCGCGGCCTTTTCCTCTTCCTGAATAATCCGGCAATGAGTACATCTGAACAGCAGCTCCGCGCGGGCGCAGAGGCCCTTGGTATCAAGGTCTCCGACAATGAGTTTGCGGCCCTCCTCCACTATCTGGCGCTTCTGCAGAAGTGGAACAAAGCCTATAACCTGACGGCCATTCGTGATGAGTCCGGCATGGTCGCTTTGCACCTGCTCGACAGCCTTGCTGTCCATCCCGCTGTTCAGGATGCGGACAATATCATCGACGTTGGTACTGGACCTGGCCTTCCGGGCATCGTTCTGGCGATTATGAATCCGCAGAAACGATTTACGCTGCTCGACAGCAATGGAAAAAAGACTCGCTTCCTTTTTCAGGCAAAGACGTCTCTGTCACTTGAAAACGTTACTATCGTCAATGACAGAGTCGAGGCATATCATCCCCCTGAACCTTTCGATATGATTGTCAGCCGTGCCTTTGCTTCTTTGGCCGACATGACTGGCTGGTGTCAGCATCTGCGGGCAGAACATGGTTGTTTTCTGGCCATGAAAGGGCAATATCCACAGCAGGAAATAGATGATCTGAAAGGCCAGTTTGAGGTTACTCAGGTCACCGAACTTCGAATACCGGGCGTGGATGGCGAGCGTCATCTGCTACGCCTGCTACCGGTTGTCTCATAAGGATCAAACAGCGTGACTCACATTTTTGCTATTGCTAACCAGAAAGGTGGTGTTGGTAAAACGACGACGGCAGTCAATCTGGCGGCGTCGCTGGCAGCGACCAAGCGCCGGGTGTTGCTGATTGATCTCGACCCTCAGGGCAACGCCACCATGGGTTGTGGTGTGGATAAGTACGAAATCGAACGTTCTATGTACGACGTTCTGGTTTCTAACTGCAGTGCCGGGCAGGCATTAACCCCGGCGCCAGAAGCCAATTTCGATGTACTTCCTGCAAATGGCGATCTGACGGCAGCGGAAGTCGAGCTGATGGAAGTCAGTGGCCGTGAACAGAAGTTGAATAACGCGCTCAGGCCGCTGCTTCCAGAGTACGACTATATCCTGATCGACTGCCCGCCGTCGCTGAATATGCTGACACTGAATGCGCTTGTCGCCGCGCAGGGCATTCTGATTCCGATGCAGTGTGAGTATTACGCACTGGAAGGACTGAGCGCACTGATGCAGACCATCACCTCGATTCAGTCTGGTCCAAATCCGCAGCTCGAGATTACCGGTCTGATCCGCACCATGTACGATCCGCGCAACAGTTTGACCAAAGATGTATCTGATCAACTGACAGAGCACTTTGGCGACAAGCTGTTTACGTCAGTGATTCCTCGCAATGTACGACTGGCAGAAGCGCCGAGCCATGGCCTGCCGGTGTTGATGTACGATAAGGCATCAAAAGGCGCTTTGGCTTACCTGGCGTTGGCAGGCGAACTCAACCGGCGTATGACCGCGAGCAAATAATTACCGCCCTGTGGGCAGATGGAAACGATAGATGGCAACAAAGAAAAAACGTGGCTTAGGCCGTGGCCTTGATGCACTGCTGGCAAGCTCCAACAGTGCGGCAGTGCCTGTCAGTGAGTCTGTAGAAACAGACGAAAGCGTCAGCGCATCTGAAAGTAGTGAAGTGCACTCAGCGACAGCGAAGGAGAGTGAACTGCGTCACCTCCCGGTTGAGTGGATTCAGCCAGGCCGCTATCAACCACGCCGCGACATTCAACCAGAAGCTCTGGAAGAACTGGCCGCCTCTATTAAAGCTCAGGGGCTGATGCAGCCAATCGTGGTGCGTCCATTGCCAGAGCAGACTGATCGTTTCGAGATTATCGCCGGTGAGCGTCGTTGGCGTGCCAGTCAGCTGGCGCAGCTGGATCGGGTCCCCGCGCTGATCCGTGACGTACCCGACGAAGCCGCCATCGCTATGGCGCTGATTGAAAATATCCAGCGCGAAAACCTGAATCCGATGGAAGAAGCGATGGCACTTCATCGCCTGCAGCACGAGTTTGAACTGACTCAGATGGAAGTGGCCGAAGCCGTAGGCAAAAACCGCGCGACAGTCGCCAACCTCCTGCGTCTGATGAATCTGAATGACGACGTGAAGGTATTACTTGAGCACGGCGACATTGAAATGGGCCATGCCCGCGCCCTGCTGGGTTTGCCGGTTGAGCAGCAGAGTAGTGCTGCCGCTGATGTTGTGGCCCGGGCGCTTACCGTGCGTCAGACCGAAGCGCTGGTTCGTAACCTGCTGGATGGCAAAGACCAGAAAGCCGACAGCAAACAGCCGGTGAACCCGGATATTCAGCGCCTCGAACGCATGTTAGGCGAGCGCCTCGGGGCGAAGGTTGCTATTCAGCACTCTGCCAAGGGCAAAGGTAAGCTGGTGATTAACTACACCAGTCTTGATGAGCTCGACGGAATTCTCGATCACATTCAGTGAGTCGCACCGTCGGGCTGTCCTAAATGCCGTGCCTTAACTGACACATCGCTGCAGGCGAGCCTCTGATTACTAGACTGTTAGTAACAGAGGACTTGCCTATGAAAATTCTGATTTGCAGTACCCTGCTGCTGTCGGCAGCCGCGCTGGCGACACCGCGCCCCATGATGATGCTCGATGATTCATCCCTGAGTAATACGCGGGTTGATTACCTCACCGGGCTGGAGCAACAGCGCTCGAACGAAGAAACCGGCAAAGAAGAGTCGGAAATCGGTACAGCGCCGAAGCCTGATGTGCGCAGCGAGCTTCCTGTGGTGACTCCGGCATCTATTCCTACCTCAATACCCTTGCCAGCGAAAGGGGTTTCTGTGCAGATCACCCCGCGTTAAATACGGTTATAAGGGGTTGATTTCTGCAGTCAGCCCATCATCTACGGCCATGTCGGCCCTGTCTTACAAATATCTCATTGATTCGGCCTGCTTGCTGTTGATGCGCGGGGCCGTAGCCCCTATAATCCTCGCGCCCTGAAAATGGGTTGCTCAAACAGAGCGTTGCAAATTCAGCATCAAAGAAGTGGAGCACAGGTTGTCGTCGATACCGCGTCCACCGGTTTACAGGATCATTATTTTACAGCTGGTCCTGACCCTGATAGCTGCAGCTCTGGCCTGGATTCACAGCGATGTGGCCGCCAAATCGGCATTGCTCGGAGGACTGACATGCGCCCTCCCGAATGCCTACTTTATTTGGCGAGCGTTCCGCTACACCGGTGCAAGGGCAGCCACTCAGGTGGTGCAATCGTTTTACCAGGGTGAATCCTGGAAGTTTGTGCTCACAGCGTTGTGTTTTGGTGTCATCTTCCAACGCGTTGAGCCTCTGAATGTTCTGGCACTGTTTGCTGGTTTCATAACAGTGCAGCTGGGGCACATTGCCTCAGCAAGAATCGCCAATTTATAAACCTTAAAATCTGAGAGTGTACGATGGCTGGTAACTCCCAAGAGTATATTTCGCACCACCTTACGAACCTGACCTATGGCAAGCTGCCAGCGGGCTATGTTCGTGAAAACGAAGACGGCACAACCACTGAGCTGACTGAAGCAACCTGGACTTTCGCTCACGGCGGCGCTGAAGCGTCTGCAATGGGTTTCAACGCGGTTCATGTTGATTCACTGGGCTGGTCTTTTGGTCTGGGCGCCCTGATTATGTTCCTGTTCTGGCGCATGGCTAAGAAAGCGACCACAGGCGTGCCAAGCGGCTTCCTGAACTTCGTTGAAATGATTGTTGAGTTCATCGACAACACCGTAAAAGAATCTTTCCACGGCCGCAGCGCGCTCGTCGCACCGCTGGCTCTGACCATCTTTACCTGGGTATTCATGATGAACTTCATGGACCTTATCCCGGTTGACGTTCTGCCTACTCTGGCCATGGCCGTGGGTATCGATTACATGAAGGTCGTACCGTCTACTGACGTTAACGTCACACTGGGTATGGCAATCTTCGTATTCGCTCTGATGATCTTCTACTCGATCAAAATCAAGGGCATTGGCGGCTTCGTTGCTGAGCTGACGCTGCAGCCATTCAGCGCTAAAAATCCTGTCGTTCAGGCCATCTTCATCCCAGTGAACTTCTTCCTGGAGATCGTTGCCCTGATCGCTAAGCCTATCTCTCTGGGTCTGCGTCTGTTCGGAAACATGTACGCCGGCGAGATGATCTTTATTCTTATCGCACTGATGTTCTCTGCGGGTATTGCACTGGGTCTGATGGCTGGTGTTCTGCAGTGGGCGTGGGCGGTATTCCACATTTTGGTGATCACACTGCAAGCGTTCATTTTCATGATGTTGACCATCGTGTATCTGAGCATGGCGCACGAAGATCATTAATTTTTAAACCTTAAATTCACTTAACTAACTTAACTTCTATTTGGAGAAAATTATGGAACAAGGTCTGGTATTCCTGGCTGCGGCTCTGATGATTGGTCTGGGTGCTCTGGGTACAGCTATCGGTTTTGGTCTGCTGGGTGGTCGTCTGCTGGAAGGTACTGCTCGCCAGCCTGAACTGGGTCCAATGCTTCAGGGTAAAATGTTCCTGATCGCTGGTCTGCTTGACGCCGTGCCTATGATCGGCGTTGGTCTGGGCCTGTACCTGATGTTCGCAGCTTAAGGGTTCATTTCTTAACGAACTTCCTTAATCAACGAACATGAGGGCTCTGGCGTGAACTTAAATTTGACTCTGATCGGCCAGATCATCACTTTTGGCGTCTTCGTGTGGTTCTGCATGAAGTTTGTATGGCCTCACCTGCTGACGGCTATGCAAGAACGCGAAAAGAAAATTGCCGATGGTCTGGACGCAGCTAACCGCGCTGCACGTGATCTGGAACTGGCTCAGAAAGAAGCCGCGGACCAGCTGCGTGAAGCAAAAGAGAAAGCTGCTGAAATCATCGAACAGGCGAACAAACGTGCTAACCAGATCGTGGACGAAGCAAAAGATAATGCTCGTTCCGAAGGTGAGCGCATCGTAGCTGCTGCTCAAGCTGAAGTTGAGCAAGAGGCAAACCGCGCTAAAGAAGCTCTGCGTAAGCAGGTGTCTGAACTGGCAGTAGCCGGTGCAGCGAAAATCCTTGGCAAATCAGTAGATGCATCAGCTCACGATGAGCTGCTGGATACACTGGCCAAAGAGCTCTAAGCGAGGTTTTCCATGGCTGAATTAACAACTCTCGCTCGGCCATACGCAAAGGCAGTGTTTGCTGAAGCAAGTGAGAAGAGTGCACTCGATGCCTGGTCTGATGACCTGGCAGTCCTGTCGGCTTTCGCAGCCGACGCCGATCTGGCGAAGGTACTGGTGCATCCTTCCCTGACGTCTGAACAGCAGGCACAGGCACTTATTGACGTATGTGGCGACAAGCTGAACGAAGCAGCCAAAAACCTGGTGGCCGTATTGGCCGAAAACAAGCGTTTGGCATTACTGCCTGAAATCGCTGAACTCTATGAAGAACTGAAGGCAAAACTGCAGAATGCAGTGGATGTTGTCGTCACTTCAGCATACGAGCTGAGCGATGCCCAGGCAGAGAAACTGGCAGCTGCCTTAAAAGCCAAATTGCAATGTGACGTACGGGTAACCAGCGAAGTCGATGAGTCTCTCATCGGTGGCGCTATTATCCGTGCCGGGGACTTGGTTATAGACGGTAGCTTAACTGGCAAACTGTCAAAGTTAGCCGAAGCGATGAAATCCTAGTTTGAGGGACGATTCATGCAGCAACTGAATCCATCTGAGATCAGTGAAGTAATCAAGAAGCGTATTGAAAGCCTTGATGTTACTTCTCAAGCCCAGAACGAGGGCACCGTCGTATCTGTATCCGACGGTATCGTTCGAATCCACGGTCTTGCCGACGCTATGTACGGTGAGATGATTGAATTTGAAGGCGGCGTATTCGGCCTGGCAATGAACCTGGAGCGTGACTCTGTTGGTGCAGTTGTACTGGGTGACTACAAAGGTCTGGCTGAAGGTCAGACTGCGAAGTGTACTGGCCGTATTCTTGAAGTACCTACTGGCAAAGCATTGCTGGGTCGTGTGGTTGACGCACTGGGTAACCCAATCGATGGTAAAGGTCCTATTGAGACTGATACCACCGCTCCTGTTGAGCGCGTTGCACCAGGCGTAATTGCACGTCAGGGTGTTGATCAGCCTCTGCAGACTGGTTACAAAGCTGTTGACTCCATGGTTCCGGTTGGCCGTGGTCAGCGTGAGCTGATCATTGGTGACCGTCAGACTGGTAAAACGGCGATGGCGATCGATGCCATCATCAACCAGAAAGGTACTGGCGTTAAATGTATCTACGTTGCCGTAGGTCAGAAGCAGTCTTCTATCGCTAACGTTGTACGTAAGCTGGAAGAACACGGTGCCCTGGAGCACACCATTATCGTAGCCGCTGGCGCCGCTGATCCTGCAGCAATGCAGTTCCTGGCTCCATACGGTGGTTGTGCGATGGGTGAGTACTTCCTGGACAACGGTGAAGACGCTCTGATCGTATACGATGACCTGACGAAACAAGCCTGGGCTTACCGTCAGATCTCCCTGCTGCTGAAGCGCCCACCGGGCCGTGAAGCATACCCAGGTGACGTATTCTACCTGCACTCACGTCTGCTTGAGCGCGCATGTCGCGTAAACGCTGACTACGTTAAGCAGGTCAGCGGTGTTGAAGGTAAGACTGGCTCACTGACGGCTCTGCCGATCATTGAAACCCAGGGTGGTGACGTATCTGCGTTCGTACCTACGAACGTGATCTCCATTACCGATGGTCAGATCTTCCTGGAAACCAACCTGTTCAACTCCGGTATCCGTCCGGCGATGAACGCGGGTATCTCTGTATCCCGTGTAGGTGGTGCTGCACAGACCAAGATCATCAAGAAGCTCGGCGGTGGTATCCGTCTGGCGCTGGCTCAGTACCGTGAACTGGCGGCATTCGCACAGTTTGCATCTGACCTTGATGAAGCTACCCGTAAGCAGCTGGAGCACGGTAAAGCCGTTACTGAACTGATGAAACAGGGTCAGTACGCTCCAATGTCTACTGCGGACATGGGTCTGTCGATTTTCGCTGCTACTGAAGGCTTCCTTGAAGACGTTGAAGTGGCCAAGATCCAGGCATTCGAAGCTGCTCTGCTGAGCTACGCCAACAGCGAATACGCTGAACTGATGGCGAAGATCAACGTGAAGGGCGACTTCAATGATGAGATCGCGGCAGGTCTGAAAGAGTGTATCGAGAAGTTCAAGAGCACTCAGACCTGGTAAGTCCGGTGCTGGCGGCTTCCTGAAAAGGAATCACCGCCAGCTGGATTCACTCAGTTAAATAGGTTGCACTATGGCAGTCGGTAAAGAAATTAAAGAGCAGATTACGAGCGTAAAAAGCACGCAGAAAATTACTTCAGCAATGGAAAAAGTTGCCGTAAGTAAAATGCGTCGTGCTCAGCTGCGCATGCAACAGAGCCGTCCATACGCGGATAAAATCCGTGATGTGATCGGTCACCTGGCGAATGCGACATCTGAATACCGTCATCGTTATCTGCAGGACCGCGACGTCAAGCGTGTTGGCTATATCGTGGTGTCTTCCGACCGTGGCCTGTGCGGTGGCCTGAACAACAACATGTTCAAGCGCCTCGCCCAGCAAGCCGGAGAGTGGAAAGAAAAGGGTGTTGAAGTTGATTACTGTGCAATCGGCTCAAAAGCATCTCTGTTCTTTAACAGCTTCGGTGGCAATGTTGTCGCCTCCCAGTCTCACCTGGGTGACGCTCCAGAGCTGGCCAGCCTGATCGGCTCGGTGAAAGTGATGTTAGAAGCGTATGACGAAGGTCGTATCGATCGTCTGTACATCATTTATAACCGTTTCGTGAACACCATGACCCAATCGCCTGAAGCGGTGCAGTTATTGCCACTCAAGGCACAAAAGGACGAAGAACTGAAAGGTCACTGGGATTACATCTACGAACCAGACGCGAAAGAGATCCTCGAAGGTCTGCTGGTGCGTTACGTAGAATCTCAGGTCTATCAGGGTGTAGTAGAAAACAATGCCTGTGAGCAGGCTGCGCGTATGCTGGCGATGAAAAACGCCACCGATAACGCCGGCAACATGATCACCGAGCTGAACTTGCTGTATAACAAGGCTCGTCAGGCGGCTATCACCCAGGAAATTTCAGAAATCGTCAGCGGTGCCGCGGCTGTATAAGCCGGGCAGCGAACAGGTTTTAAGTTAAGAGGAACCGAAAATGAGCGGACGTATCGTACAGATCATCGGTGCCGTCATCGACGTGGAATACCCACGCGAAGATGTACCTAAGGTCTACGACGCCCTGACCGTAGATGGTACTGAGACAACTCTCGAAGTTCAGCAGCAGCTGGGCGACGGTATTGTTCGTACCATTGCGATGGGCTCAACTGAAGGTCTTAAGCGTGGCCTTCCAGTAACTAGCACTGGCGCACCTATCCGTGTACCAGTAGGTAATGCAACTCTGGGTCGTATCATGGACGTTCTCGGTCGCCCGATCGATGAATGTGGTGAGATCGGCGAAGAAGAGCGTTATGAAATTCACCGTGATGCGCCATCGTTCGATGAGCAGGCGAACAGCAATGATCTGCTGGAAACCGGCATCAAGGTTATTGACCTGATTTGCCCATTCGCTAAGGGTGGTAAAGTAGGTCTGTTCGGTGGTGCCGGTGTTGGTAAAACCGTAAACATGATGGAGCTGATCAACAACATTGCGAAGGCACACTCCGGTCTGTCTGTATTCGCAGGTGTTGGTGAGCGTACTCGTGAAGGTAACGACTTCTACTACGAGATGGCTGAGTCTGGCGTTGTAAACCTCGACGACAAAGCACAGTCTAAAGTAGCAATGGTATACGGCCAGATGAATGAGCCACCAGGCAACCGTCTGCGTGTAGCACTGACTGGTCTGACCATGGCAGAGAAGTTCCGTGACGAAGGCAAAGACGTACTGCTGTTCGTTGATAACATCTATCGTTACACCCTTGCTGGTACTGAGGTATCTGCACTGCTGGGTCGTATGCCATCTGCGGTAGGTTATCAGCCTACACTGGCAGAAGAGATGGGTGTTCTTCAGGAGCGTATTACTTCTACTAAGACTGGTTCGATCACCTCGATCCAGGCCGTATACGTACCTGCGGATGACTTGACTGACCCGTCTCCTGCGACCACCTTCGCGCACCTTGACTCTACTGTTGTACTGTCACGTGATATCGCGTCTAAAGGTATTTACCCAGCGATCGACCCACTGGATTCCACCTCTCGTCAGCTGGACCCACTGGTTATCGGTAACGAACACTACGACATCGCTCGTGGCGTTCAGGGTGTTCTGCAGCGCTACAAAGAGCTGAAAGACATCATCGCGATTCTGGGTATGGACGAACTGTCCGACGAAGATAAGCAGCTGGTTGCCCGTGCACGTAAGATCGAGCGTTTCCTGTCTCAGCCATTCCACGTGGCAGAGATCTTCACAGGCGCGCCTGGTAAGTACGTGTCTCTGAAAGAAACCATCCGTGGTTTCCAGGGCATTCTGAATGGTGACTACGATAACCTGCCAGAACAGGCGTTCTACATGGTAGGTACTATCGACGAAGCCATCGAGAAAGCCAACAACATGTAATGGGCGGGCAGGCGCTGTACTTGTGCAGCGCTCTGCCTCCTCTGAACAGAGGAATAGAACATGGCAATGACCGTCCACTGCGATATCGTCAGCGCTGAAGAGAACCTCTTCTCTGGTCTGGTCGAGCGAGTAATTGCTGCAGGTGCTCTGGGTGATCTGGGTGTTGAACCTGGTCACGCAGCCCTGCTGACTCCGCTCAAGCCGGGTCCTGTCCGCATTGTTAAGCAAGGCGGCGAAGAAGAGATTGTCTACGTCTCTGGCGGCTATCTCGAAGTACAGCCAAATTCAGTGTCTATCCTGGCCGACACCGCTGTTCGTGCAAACGACATCGATGAAGCCGCGGCACTGGAGGCGAAGAAACACGCTGAACAGGCGATGGAAAATCAGGGTGCAGACTTTGATTACTCCCGCGCAATGTCTCAGCTTGCTGAAGCGGCAGCGCAGCTGCGTACGATTCAGCAGATCCGCGAGAAGCTTGGTAAACACTGAGTTTTTGCGGTACAGAAAGCCTCGCCTCTTGCGAGGCTTTTTTTTGACTACTGAAACGCAGCTTAGCTGCGACCGGCGTACAGTGGTTATCAGATCCGTGAGAAGCTTGGTAAGCACAGAGTCATCCGGATCAGAAATAACCCGCTGAGGCGGGTTTTTTATAGCCGGACTTCCGAGGGCTGCTTGGTACAATTATTTTTATAGCCAAGGCTTACGGATTTACGACGTTTTACTCAGGGAAAATAAGGAAATAGAGCTACAATGAAAGAATATGCACTGGTGCCGGCTCTGGCGCTCTCACTTCTTTCTCCACAGCTTTTTGCTACTGAGGCAGACAAACAGTTCTATATCGGAGCCAACCTGGGCGTCGGCTCAGGTGAAGAGACTATCTCGATTGATGGTGATGAGGAGGACTACGATACGGATATTTCAACTATGAGGCTGGCAGTAGGCTTTATCGTTGATGAAAATGTTCGTATCGAGGCTTCATACGGTGGCTATGATCTGGAATTTGATGACTTTGAAGATTCAGAAATCACAACGTTTGAGTTTGACGGCTACTTACTTTTTCCCGCCGATGGGGTAACACCTTACGTTACCGCTGGTTTGGGCCTCGCGACCTATGAAGATACGGGAGACGTGCTTGAAGGTGATGATCTGTCAGGTGTTTCTCTTCAGCTAGGTGCTGGCATTTCAATGCCCGTAAGTGAGGTAGTGGAGCTCGATGCCTCTTATCGTATCAAGGTAATCGGCTGGGAGACGGTCGAGGTCTTTGATACTGAAATTGAGACAAGCCATTCAATGGGGCTCTTCACCGTTGGCGGCAGAGTATTATTCTGATCGTTTCAAGAAGCCCCGCATACACGGGGCTTTTCACTGTATCAGGGGTACTGGCTAACCGTGTTTTCACTATTTTCCTGATACATACGCTCAAGTACGGAGTATGAGGGTTTTCGTTCGTCCCGGGTCCGGTAGCCGTGATCATTTTCTTCCCACCAGCTACTGAGAAAACGACGGCGGTCCATTTGCCAGCTACAGCTACGGTAGTTATCGAGTGGCATGACGACACTCTGACGTATCTGGTGTTTGTCAGTGTAACTTATTGGCAGGTAGGACATTAATGGTGCATCAGCCTCCGCATACATCACCACCCAGAAATTAAGGTCCCCTCCAGGAGGAACTTCAAAATCCCGCGCGAGAATGTGTGAGCTGTCCTCCAGTGATCTAGGGCCATAAGAGGCCTGATCTATTGCTTCGTCCGCTCGCGTCAAAAGGATTCCAGTTGCGAGCGCCGCTCCCGCACTCTTGCTAAGCTGAGAGTCCGAATTCAGCCCTATTGAGGCAATCTTCAGAGCGGAGGACGTCATCAGAACTTCATTAAGTATTTCTCTTCGTTTGCGGTTTATCGTCGCTTTAGCCCATGATTCCAGGCGGTCACCAGTCATAATCTCAAACTGAGTGGAGGCATAAGGAAGTCGTATAGCCGTCGATGAGACTGTCTGCCATTCCGAGCTGGGGTTAACGACGGCAATGCGCAGGTAACTGAAGTGATCATTGCAGAGGTCTCCCTCAAAGCGTGCAGACAGTTCCAGTTCCGCTGAGTCATGCACCTGGGTACCAGGCGTTCCGTAATGAGGCCCTCTCGCGCAAGCGACGAGACCAAGAATAAAAACGGCAGTAACGATTAAGCGCATATCATTCCCTGAAGGTTTGCTAAAGCTTTTTAATATGCCATCGTCATATGACTTATTTGTGAAAACTTAGCGTCTTCAGGCCTGATTGCGCTTGCTCAGAAACTCGCTGAAAGCCTCTTCCAGCTTGTCGTATTCATCCTCAAACATGTGCTTATATTTCTTCAGCGTATCCATGTGCCCCTCGCGGGCTTCGGCTTCCAGGGTTTTGCAGATATGTTGCAACCGCGTCGCCGCAACACTGGCCGACGAGCCTTGCAGGAACTTAGCGAGCGACACGACCTCTGCGGTATCAGTCCGCGCCAGCGCGCTCTTCAATTTAGCGACTTTTTCTTCACTGGCTTCATGAAATACATCAATTAATCTTCCTAGTCGCTCTTCCTGATTACTTACCAGCTTCATGACGGTTGGCTTATCCCACACGGGGTATATATCCAGGTCAGTGCTTTTTTCAACCACCAGCTGCTCTACAGGCTGATATTCGGCAGAGGTGACGGCTGACATCCATTGAGTCAGTGCTTTCCGCAGCTCTTCGTTATCAATCGGTTTGGCTAAATAATCGTCCATACCGGAGAGCAGGCATTTCTCACGATCTCCTGCCATAGCACTTGCAGTCATTGCGATGACAGGGATTCTGCAGGCACTATCGCCGGCATATCCCCCGCGAATCTGGCGAGTACACTCATAGCCGTCCATGGAAGGCATCTGACAATCCATAAGGATAAGATCAATCAGGTGGCCGGAGCGACGCAGCATATCGATGGCTTCTACGCCATTTCCGGCGGAAACGACTTCAGCGCCAAGGTGACGCACCATTCCCTCTATTACCGCCAGGTTAATCTGGTTGTCGTCAACCGCGAGAATTCTTCGCCCTGCCAGGGCGGCAGTTTTACCGCTGCTCTCCAGATTGGAACTTTTTTCGTCAGCAGATCCTGTTTTTAATCGGCGAACCGCATACTCCAGTTGCACCGGAGTAATGGGTTTCGATAAACGGAAGGCTCCATGCAAGTCGGGAAGTTCGATCTCTGTGCGCTTTACGTGAGGCACGGTGATGATGACTCCAGCGACGTTTTCATGAGGTACGAAGTTTTCGGCCAGAGTGGCATCAATGATTATGTAGCTACCTTTCCGGATATGCGCATCAGGCCGTGGGTGACGTGAGCTGATTGCTTGAGCACCCCAGCTTTTGAGAAGTTTTACCAGGTTTGCCGCTGAATCATCGGAGCGGTCAATGACATGGAAGTTGAGCCCGGAAAAATCGGGGTTTTGTTTTTCAGCTTCTGAACCTACTGCCAATTTCTGAACAAAAGTGGCTGTGAATTTAGTGCCTGATCCTTTTTCGCTCTGAACATCCAGTCTGCCACCCATTAACTTACAGAGTTTATTGGTAATAGTGAGTCCCAAGCCTGTACCACCAAATTCTCTTGTTACCGCCGCATCCTCCTGAACAAAGGCGTCGAAAATGGTTGGCAGTTTTTCTTTGCTTATACCGACACCGGTATCCTCTACTTCGATGCTCAATGTGGTGCTTTCTGCGTTTGTATTCTGCGTAGTCAGCCGTACAAGAATATGCCCTTTCAGCGTAAACTTGATCGCGTTATTAATCAGGTTGGTGAGTATTTGGCGGATACGGTTTGCATCACCGGAAAGCGAAGGTGACTGTACTTCTGAAACATCGAGAATGATCTCCAGACCTTTTTCTGACGCCGGGACTGACATGGATAGCACCAGATCTGAGATCAAGCGATTGAGGTCGTAGGGGATATTATCAATATCGAGTTTTCCTGCTTCGATCTTTGAAAAATCGAGGACATCATTAACGATCGCTGCCAATAATTGTGAGCTGGTATCTGCAAGATCAAGATACCGCTTTTCCTGAACTCTGAGTTCGCCGCGGCGAATCAACTGAAGCATACCAATAATGCCATTAAGAGGTGTCCGGATTTCATGGCTGACATTAGCAATAAACTGGCTCTTGGCGCGGCTTGCGGACAGTGCCATATTTCGTGCCTGCTCGAGTTCTTCGGTTCTCTGTTCGACGACGGCTTCGAGGTTAGTGTTTAAATCGCGGATTCGTTGTTCTGCTCGTTCCTGTTCGCTGATGTCCCGAATGATTGCAGAAACACCGATGGCCGCTCCCTTGGCCGTTTTGATGGGTGATACGCTGAGTTGGGTGGTCAGAGTGTGCTGATTTTTTGAGACAAGAGGTACGCGTAATGTCTCAGGTTGACCACCTTCAGCAACGCTGGCGATCACTTCTTTGACCCATTCCTGATGCTCGCCAGTGGCAAAGGTCTCGGTAAAGTCACTGTTTTCAATCTGGCGGCTGCTATAACCCAGGATGCTGGTTGCAGCGCTGTTCCAGCTTGTTATGGTTCCGTCCGTGCGCATCCCTATGATGGCATCCGTTGAGTCATCCACAATGGCACGGAAGCGTGCTTCGGTATCACTCAGATTTAAGGTTTTACGTACCTGCCGCTGGTAGAACAGGAACAGCACACTCAGTACGAAAGAAACAACTAAGGCGGCGGCGCTGAACCGCAACGTGTCTGAGATCGTTTGTTGCTGGATAAGCCGCGTTGGGGTCGCTATGGCAACCTTGATAAACCGATCACCATTGGAGCCGGGCATGTTCAGCTGGCGCTGCGTCAGGTAGTAGTGCGCTCCGTCGCTGTTTGCTGATACGAGTGCGGTACCGCGGTGAATAGAGTTTTGCTCTGCGCTGTACAGGTCGCTCCAGAGCGTGGCGTTTGCGAATTCAAAGCTGAAGGCCTCTCCCGATGTGGGTGACACAAGGATATGGCCATCGTGATCGTACAGGTACACTTTGCTTGTATTGGCTGCCAGGTTACTGAGACGAGACAGCAGGAAATAGGCGTCAAAGTTAAGAACCAGTGCGCCGAAAAGATGGCCATCTTGCGCATATATCGGCATGACGAGTCGGTAAACTGATTGATGTGGATAGGAAACGCGCCCGTATTCTTTATTCAGTTCAATATCGGATAGGTAGAAGTCGTTGGCTCGGATATAGGGCAGTATTTCAACGTAATCGCGGCCCCGCTTCTCCTGAAGTTCGGTACTGTTTGCAACCCGGGTGCTGCTGCCGGTGCGCTGCACACGAATAATTTCCGACCAGTTGCCGTCATTGATCAGATAGCGCGCCTGCAACGCGTGAGCGTTATTTTCAATGTAAGCTTGAAAGATGGTTTCCAGACGGGCTTTCCATTGTGCCTGCCGGGTATTGTCGAGCGGATCGATACCGCCGTTGCCTGAGGACCGCACTATGCCATGTATGGGTGGAGTCGCATAAAGGAAGCGTAGCTGGTGATAGTCCCTTTCGAACTGCTTGGCGAGTTCATCGATGATGGCGCTCTGCTGCTCGCCTGAAGCCTGCTGATACTGATCAAACACGCGCTGTTCAGACAAGTAGTATTGGCCGACTGTCACGAGTGTGAGCAAGAGAAGCAGGCCGAGTACCATGGTTTGTGGTCGTATATAGGCAGCTTGCTGCTGTTTGCTCGTGTGCCTCAGAAACATGGGGCTGCCTCTCGTGAACGTTGGCCTGTTCTCAAGGTTTAGTTCAAAGAGGCCAATATTCAACTCGATACTATGTGTGTCTCCTGACAATCAGGACGAGACTCGGCTATCAGAACGGCAGTCTCGTCAGCGCTTATCGGATAGCTTGTTGAGCAGCAGGACAGGCACGAGGCCGATAACGACAATGAGTAAAGATGCGGTGGAGGCCTCGGCGATGCGCTCATCGCTGGCCAGCTTATAGACGCGGGTCGCCAGCGTTTCAAAATCGAACGGGCGCAACAGCAAGGTAGCGGGTAGCTCGCGCATACTGTCGACGAAGACAAGGATGCCCGCTGCCAGTATTGAGCGGCTCATCAATGGCAGGTGGATACTTTTCAATACGCGCCATGGAGTCGCTCCCAGGCTGCGAGCGGCTTGATCGTATATCGGAGGAATAGCTTCCATGCCACTGTTGGTCGAGTTGAACGCCACGGTGAGAAAGCGCACGACATAAGCATATACAACGATGGCAACCGTACCGGTCAGTAGTAGCCCAGTCTGAATATCAAACTGCTCGTCAAAGAAGGTAGCGATGGCGCGATCGAATTGCGATACCGGGGCGAACAAGCCTACTGCCAGCAAGGCACCGGGTAGCGCATAACCCAGTGTTGATAGTTGGATAGAAAGGTTCACGGCTTTGCTGTCAGTCAGACGCTTAGCGTACGTCAGGACAAGCGCGATGATGACAGCGGCCAGTGTCGCTGACAAAGCCACTTGCAGGCTATTGCCGATAAACCCGGTAAAGCCATGTCCTAGCAGTGGATCACCTGTGGTCAGTGCGAAATACGCGAGGGTGCCACCAGGGATCAAGCTGCCCAATACGACAGGCAGAACGCACAGTAATGTCGCGCCTGCTGCTACTAGGCCTGTCAGCTGGGTGCGCTGAAGGTTACCGTCGCGGGCGATGGCTTGAGCCTGAGACGGGCGCCGGTTGTACTTTTCGATCACGATGAGCAGAACAACAAAGCTGAACATGACCGCCGCTAACTTCAGTGCCGCAGCCTTATCCCCCATTGAAAACCAGGTTCGGAATATGCCCGTCGAGAAGGTGGGTACGGCGAAGTAATCAACCGTGCCGTAATCCGCCAGCGTTTCCATCAAGACCAATGCTAGGCCACCCACTAAGGCGGGTCGGGCTGCTGGTAAGGCGATGCGCCAGAATGCAAAAAACGGACTGGCCCCCAAGGTGCGCGCTGCATCATAAAGTGTCGCCGAGCGTTGGATAAAGGCCACACGAACCAGTAGGTACACATAGGGGTACAGCACCAGACTGATAATGAAGGCCGCACCACTCAACGAGCGTATTTCAGGAAAGTAATACTCACCAGCATACAAGCCAGTCAGGCTTCTGATCAGGGTCTGCACCGGGCCACTGTAATCCAGCAGATCGGTATAAACATAGGCGACGATATAAGCAGGGGCGGCGAGTGGCAGCATTAACGCCCAGGTCAGAATTCGACGTCCGGGGAACTCGGTTGCAGCGGTGAGCCACGCCGTTCCCACGCCAATTACAGTGGTATAGAGCGCGACCTGAACCATCAGGAGCAGAGTGTTACCTACGTATCCGGGCAGAACGCTACTGCTGATATGTGACCATGTTGATGTCGTTGGAGCGAACAGGGAGGTCAGAATGACAATAACGGGAACAAGCGTAAAAACAGAAATAAGAAAACTGCTGATTAGCCAACGCCATTGCGTCTGTTGGTTTTGCATGCCGGCTCTAATATTACGCGTGAGGTTGGTGTAGTATAAAGAACCATTCGCATATGTGACACCTGTTATTCGAGCCCGCCTGTATGCCGTTAGTTTTTTCTCAGATAAGCCACAGTTACGGTGCTACTCCCGTACTTCACGAGCTGGATTTTGCCGTCGAGCCTGGTCAGATTACTTGTTTATTGGGGCCATCGGGCGGTGGCAAAAGCACCCTGCTCCGCCTTGCCGCTGGGTTGGAGAAAGTTCAGCGTGGTGAGATCCACGTGGATAATGAAGTGCTGGCGAATGATGGTCTGCACCCGCCCCCGGAAGCTCGCCCGGTGGGGCTGATGTTTCAGGAGAATGCACTGTTTCCGAATATGACAGTGGCAGAAAACATTGCCTTCGGTATTCGGGATCTGAGCCGACGCGAGCAGCAGGAAAAAGTGAAAGAGCTTCTCGAGCTGGTTGGCTTGGACGAATATGGACAGCGCTATCCGCATCAATTGTCTGGTGGACAGCAACAGCGAATTGCACTGGTGCGTTCATTGGCACCGGAACCAAAAATTCTGCTGATGGACGAACCCTACGCGAGTATCGACATCACGCTGCGCCGGACATTACGGGAAGCGGCTCGCCGTACTATCAAAGAAAAAGGTACGACGGCCATTCTGGTTACTCATGATCCTGACGAAGCAATGGAAATGGCAGACAGCATTGCCGTGCTCGATCAGGGTGTGATTGCGCAGGTCGGGACTCCGCAAGAAGTGTTTGAGTCACCCGCGACCGTGGCCGTGGCGACACTGTTCGGCGGGTCTCAACGACTGGCTATTACTGCAGCAGATGAACATGGGTTTGATACTGCGTTCGGCAGAATTCAGGCAGAGGCTGAGCGATTGAGTAGCTATCGCGACGCACACACCCTTGTGGTCAGGCCAAAAGGATTAAGTTTGAAAAAAAATGAAAAGTCGGACGTCGTTATTTCCGGTCTCAGATATATTGGCCACGATTGGCTGGCTTTTCTTACTAACAACAATACGCCATCTGCAACTGAGCCATTGAGAGTACTGATCGATGATGTGAGTCAGTATCAGCTGGGGGATCGCGTGGATTTGATCGCGAACCAGACCGGCGTCTTTCTATTTAAATAAATCTGGAGAACGTATGATTTCTTTTAGCAGAAAACTGCTAGCCAGCACGATGGCTGTAGCACTGAGCCTACCTGTGTTTGCTGCTGACGTGGTGAATATTTACAGCGCGCGTCACTACGACACAGACATCGCTTTGTATGAAAACTTCGAAAAGCGCACAGGCGTGAAGGTCAATCTGATCGAAGCACCAAGTGATACTCTGATTGAACGAATCGTTAACGAAGGCAAATACTCTCCAGCCGATATTCTGGTAACGGTCGATGCGGGGCGCCTATTTCGCGCGGAGCAGCGTGGCATTTTCAGTCCGGTAGAATCAGACGTGCTGGATGCTCGTATTCCCGCTCACCTCCGTCATCCGGATGGCTTGTGGTACGGCTTGTCGAAGCGTGCGCGAATTATTATTTACAACAAAGAGCGCGGTCTGCCTGAAGGCCTGAATTCCTATGAAGATATGGCTGACCCAAAGTTCAGCAAGCAGATCTGCGTTCGTTCATCATCTAACATTTACAATATTTCATTGCTGGCATCATTGGTTGAACACGATGGTGAAGAAGCCGCAGAGGCGTGGGCACAAGGGGTGATGGATAACCTGCTGAAGAAACCACAAGGCAATGACGTTTCTAATATTCGTGCAGTGGCGTCGGGTGAGTGTCGGATCAGTATCGTAAATACCTATTATGTTGCGCGTTTGCAGGCTGAAGGCGATGAAAGCGTGAAAGCGGTGGGTGTATTGTTCCCGAATCAGGAAGAAGGCGGATACGGAGCACACGTTAACATCAGTGGTGCGGGTGTATTAAAGCATGCACCTAACCGTGCTAATGCAATTGCATTTCTAGAGTACCTGACGGAGCCTGAGGCACAGAAGTATTTTGTCGAAGCAAACCACGAATATTCTGTGGTTGAGGGCGCGGAAACAGACTCCGTACTTGAGGCGATGGGAGACTTCAAAGAAGACACCATTAATGCAAGCGCCTTGGGCGAGCATCAGGTGACGGCAGTTAAAATCTTTGACCGCGTGGGTTGGAACTGACCACCGGCACAGGAAAACTGATCGCAAGATCAGCCAGTCAAAGGGCGCTCAATGAGCGCCCTTTTTCGTTGTGACTGTTATTGCTGTCTTTGCTTTATTGGGTATACGGATTTAATGGTTGATGGGGCACCTTCACCCCATCAATCTGATACCACCCTCAGATGGTTGATAGATCGACTCCGTAGTTGAGTTCCTC